>Ga0315274_10001553_pt1 | contig 35249 bp, 16 predicted proteins | sample YL17G02_20_MG_FD_203700 | JGI IMG/M metagenome (GOLD analysis project Ga0315274, IMG submission 203700) | Sediment microbial communities from Yellowstone Lake, YNP, Wyoming, USA - YL17G02_20 | ecosystem: Environmental > Aquatic > Freshwater > Lake > Sediment | place: USA: Wyoming | collected...
GGGTCGAGAAAGACGCGATAGCGGATGCCTTCCGGATCGGGATCTCCGGCCGCGTCCGCGTTGACCCACGGCTTTTGGTCATACAGACAGCGAACGCCGTGAATTTGCGGGCTGGATCGGCTCCGACGCAGCGACGACGTCTGAGACCCCGCACCCGCCCTGTCGGCGCTGCGGCAGCCGCCCGCGACCAAGGCGAGCAAGACCGCGCCGACCGCGACCAAGCGAACCCCTCGCCGCGTTCTCCCCGCAACCCGCATCATGGGCGTTCGAGCGAATCCGTGTTTCGGGCGATCGTCGGTCCGTACACCGGTCGCTGCGTCGTGCTCGCGGAGGTCGGGCGGGTGATCGCCGGTCCGTAGGTCTTCGGTCGCGGGCCGTAGAGCTCGTGATCCTCACGTCGCGGCTCGACCGCCGGCGCGGGCGCCGGCAACTTCGCGGCCCCCTGGTCCTCCTTCGGGCCCAATGCCTGCTCCTGGGGCTTGATCCGCAGACCTTCCATCAACGGGTTTTGACGGATGCTGTCGGGCAGCATGTACTTGTCGCGCTGCTCCACGGACATCCGGCGCACGTCCTCGTCGGTCCGAAGTACGTCTACGGTCAGCACGACCAACAATTCGGTCTTGCTCGAGGTGGTCTGCGTTTTTCGGAACAGGGTTCCGAGGTAGGGGAGATCGCCGAGGATCGGCACCTTGCTCTCGGAGTTGCCCTCCCGCGATTGGATCAGCCCGCCGACAACCACGGTCTCGCCGTCACGAACGGTTACATTTGTGGTCACCTCTCGCTTCGTGATGATCGGCTGGCTGACCGACTGGGAGAGCTGAATGTTGGCCCCGAGGTTCGATACTTCTTGATTGAGTTTGATGGTCACATATCCATCGGGACTGATACTGGGCGTGGCGGTGAGAATGATGCCCGCGTCCTCGCGCCCCGGTGTCACGTTTACCGAGCCGGTGTCACTGACCTGCGACGAGGTGACCACGGGAATACTGTCGGCCACCGTAATTTTGCCCTCCTCGCCGTTGCGGACAAGCAGGACCGGCCTGGACAGCACCTCCAGCCGGTTATCAGACTGCAGGGCGTGCAACAGGAAGCTGAAGTCCTCGCCGGTTATCGTGAAGCTGAACCCCAAGGGTCCGCCCGCGCCGAGCGCCGTGCCGCCTACGAAATCGAAGTCGCTCCCTTCCACGATCCCGTTGGGGCCGACCACGGCGTTCTTGGAGAAGGTCAGATCCTGCCCCGCGAGCTCGATGCCCAGGTCCACGCTGCCAGTGAGCGCGACCTCGGCGATCAGGACGGAGATCATCACCTGCGGTTCGGGTCGGTCCAGCGATTGGATCATCTCCATTGTTCGCTGATAGGCGCGCCGACTCGTGCCCACCAGCAGGCTGCTGCTTCCCTTGTCCGCCGCCCCCACGCTCTCGACCGAGACCTGCCGTTCTTGCTTGCGGGTCTTGGATTCCTCGTCGGAGGCCTCGCCGAGCACGTCGATCTCTTGTTTAATGAATCCCTGCACCGCGGTGGCAAGGTCGGAGGCGGGGCGGAACTTGGCTTGGTACACCTCGTTGACGCGGTCCTCGGCCGCTTGCGAATCCAGATAACGCACCAAGTCCTCCACCATCGCCAGATACACCGCAGCGCCGGCCACGATCAGCGTGTTGGTCCGCGGATCAGCGGCGAACCGAAGCTCCTGTCCCACGCTCGCCAGGTCCAACCCCTCCATCGCCGATCCGAACACCAACTGGCTTTCCGTCTTGCCCTCGGCGCCGCCCTCTTTGGGCTTAAAGAGTTCGGTAAGCTGCGTCACCATCGTCTTGGCATCGCTGTTGATCAGCGGGAAAAGGCGGATTTCGGAGGTCACGGGACGGATGCGGTCGAAGTCGTGGATCATCGCCTCCAGCATGGCCATGCTGTCCGCGGGGGCCATCACCATCACCGAGTTCGTCCGCGGATCGGGCTTGATGCGGATGTCCTGGCGGAGCAGCTTGCGCAGGATTTCCTTGCCGTTGGGGTCCTTTTGCAGGAACGACACGATGACCGCCCGCTCTTCATCGCTGCCGGCCTTGTCGCCGATCAGCGTTTCCTCCAACAACTTGGCGAAGTCCTGGGCGAGGGCCTGCTTAAGCTGGATCACGCGGACCATCATTTCCACCGCCGGGGTGGAGGTGTCGAGCTTGGAAATGACCTCGTCGATGTTGGCCATCTGCGAAGGCGCCGCCCAGACGATGATGGAATTGGTCCGCTCGTCGGCCTGGGTGGCGATCGCGTCCGCCCGACCCGTGGTCCCCTCGCCCTGGGCCTTGAAGAGGCTTTCGAGTTTTTCCGCCACCGTTTTGGCCTTAGCCATCTTCAGCGGGAAGATCTCGAACTGCCGGGCGAGACTCGACGGCTTATCCAACAGATCAATCAGTCCGGTGATTACGTCGTGATCGTCGCGCGAAGCGCTGCACACCAAACTATTCGACGACTCCTCCGACAGGATCACCACCGGCGTCCGATTGGTCTTGTCGCCTTCCTTTCGAGAGTCGAACAACTTCTGCATCCGCTGGGCCAGTTGATTGGCCGAGCCGTTCTTCAGCGGATAAACCTTGAACACCGCGGTGAGCGGCCCCGCCTCTACGTCCAGCCGTTTGACCACGTCGGCCACCCGCTCCGTCGCGTCGCGGGCGCCGGCCACGACTAACGCGTTGCTTCGCGAGTCGGGAATGATCGTCGGCGCCTTGAAGGATTCCGATTGACCGGCGAGACCCTTAAACAGTTCGTCCAGCATCCCCGTGAGGACGGCCGCGTCGGCGAACTCCAATTTGAACAGCCGGATATCTTCGATCAGCGGCTGGGATTCAAGCTGGGTTACGAGTCGCTGGATTTCGTCGAAGTCCTCACGGTTGGAGGCGACCACCAGCGAGTTGCTCCGTTCATCCGACGCTATAATCGGCATGTCCTCCAGCAGCTTGCCCTCCTTGCGCAACGCGGACTTGCGCTTCCACAAGTCCTCGATCTTGGTCTTCATGTCCTTGGCGTTGAGCCGGGCGAGCGGCACGATGCGGATCTGGTCGAAGAGCTTGGCGGGCTTGGTGTCAAGCTGCTTGGCAATGGCGACAATCTCGTTGTAGTTCTCCTCCGAGGCCGAGATAATCAAGGAATTGGTGCGGATGTCCACGCTGAGGAAAATGCGTTCGCGTTCCGCGGCGGACTTGCCCGCGTTCGTGGCCTCGACTGCCTTCATCCGCTGGTCGAACAGTTCCGTCACCATTTTTCCGAAACCGGTCGCGTCGTTGTACTCCAAGGGAATCAGGCGGAGGGGGAACTTCAGGGCCGTGGCCGGGCGATCGAGCTCTCCGACGATGGTCTCGACCAGCCCCAACTGCTCGGGACGACCGGTGACGATCAGCGTGTTCGTGCGCTGATCCGACGCCAGGCCGATGTTGTACACCAGGGCGTGACCCTCCGGACCCGTCGGCACGCCGCCCTTACCGCCGCCGTTGGGGTCCTCCGGCAGCTTCTTGCCGGAATCGAACATCTCCTTGAGGGCCTTGCTCACTATCTCCGAATCGGCGAACCGTAGGGGAAAGAGCTTAACGGTAAACTCCGCCGCGAGCGGCACGCCGTCGAGCAGGCGGATCAACTCCTGCATGGGAATCACGTTCTCCTCCGGCGTCGCCACGATCAGACTGTTCGTGCCATCATCGGGAATGACCCGCAAAGGCTTTTGCAAGTCGATCGCGGGAAGGTCCGTGATCTCGCCGGTGGGGCTGGCCTTGCTGATGATGAGGCGATAGAGCGTCTCGGCGAGCGCCTCCTTGTCCGTCGCCTTGGCCTGGGCGCTGAGTAAATCCTTGATGACCGTGCCGAGTTCCTTGGCCTTGGAATGGAGCAGCGGAAAAACGGTCAGCTTGATTTCGCCCCAGCCCTTCTTCGGCTCCACGTCGATCTCATTGATGAGCGATTGAATCTTCTCCCGCTCCGTCTCCCGCGCCGTAACCGTGATGGTGTTGCTGGCGTTGTTGGGGATGATCTGCAGCTTGCTTTGTTCCTTCTTTTGTCCGGTGGCCGTTCGCAGTTGTGTCAGGATTTTCTCGAGGTCCTTAGCCACGTCGCCGGCCTTGCGGTGCTGGACCTCGAAGCGCATCAACTCCACCTTCCCCAGCGGATCGGGTATGGCGTCCACCTTCTCAATGGTCTCCAGGACCAGGTCGATGTCCTCCGGCAGGGCCGAGACCAGCAGGATATTCGACGAGAGCGCGGTGATCTTGAGCTTTTCTTCCGCAGTCTGATTCGGACGGGCCAGAGCGTTCTGCAGCGACGCCTCGACGCTTCGCGCGATCTCATTGGCGTCGCGCTCGCTGACCGTGACGACCTCGATTGCCTTCTGCTTCCGCGACATATCCTGGTCCAGCCCGCGAATGATGAGTTCGATGGCCGCGACCGCCTCCTCCGGTCCCTGCAGGATGATCTGGTCGCCCACGACCTCGACGGTGACGTCCGCGCCGGCGAGTCGCGACACGGTCTGGGGATCGAGCTTGCGGATCAACTCGCTAATCTCATCGGGCTTTCCCGGCTGTGCCTGGCCCGGTTGAGCGGGCTGAGCGGGCCGCCGTCCTTGCGCCACGGGACGCTGCGTCGTCGGGACTCGTCGCTGGGCGGGTTGGGCCTGCGGCGGTTGCTTCGTCGCGGGCGTGGGAGCAGGCTCCGTCTGACCGATGGCTGCGCCGCCCTCCGGCAACAGGCACAACACGCAGACGCACAGTGTAACGATCTGCCCCCGTCCGCGGACGAATCGCGCCGTCTTAAGTCCGTTCATCCTCATGCTGACCCTCGTCTCATCGAGCACCCGCCGGATGAATCCGGCGGCTCTGATTCATGACCGGAAACCATCCTTGGTCCGGTCCTTCCACTCTATCCGCCTCTCAGAGCCGCGGGCGCCAGCCCGCGGACACGCAGGTGTCACCGGGCTTGCGCCCGGTGCTCCGAAGACAAGCGCCGAATCCGTCCACTCACGGTCCCGAGCGCGATCGGCTCGTCGGGCGGGGGCGACTTCCGCGTTGCGTACCCGTCCCGGTCGGCTGCTGCGTCAATTGGTCGATCATCTTCTGAATCTGATCGACCTTGATGTTGCCCACGCGAACGATCCTCGTGGACATTTCCCCCGCCGGGCCCATCTCTTCGAGCTTGCGGACCAACGCCTCGGCCTGATCGAACATCGCCGCGTAACCCGACACCAACAGACTATTCGTCCGCACGTTCGCGGTCACCGCGACGCTCCGAACTTGCGCCCCGCGCCCCGAACCGGCCTGGGACCGCGCGGTTTCGTTCAACGTCATCTCCACCTGTTCCGCCAAGTCGATCACGTTGATCCCCGGGGCGACCTTGATAATTCGAAACGGCGTCTTGTCCTTTTTGTCCTCGGTATCGAGCTGGGCGACGATGCCCTGGATCGCGGCCAGGTCTGTGGGGCTCGCCCGGACGATCAAGGCGTTGCTCCCCTCGTCAGCCACGATCACCGGCGGAGGCTGATTGCGCCGCCCGCCGCCGCCCCGCGCCTCGGTGAAGATTTCCTGCACGCTGGGCAGGATCATGCCCACGCTGGCGTACTTTAGCGGAATGATCTGCGGGACGCTGCCCTTTTCGCCGGCGATGTCCATGCCGTGGGCGATCTCGACCAGCCTCTCGACCTCCTCCTTGGCCGCACTGATCATCACGCTGTTGCTCTGCGGCATGGCGCTGATCCGGGCGTCGCCCATCAGCCGAGGCCCGCGACCGCCGGTCGCCCCGGAGTTGGTCAGATATTTCTCCAGCGCTTGCGAAATCTCGTTGGCGTCTCCGTAGAGGAGCGTCACGACGCGCACTTCCCCGCCCGTACCCACGTCTTCGGTGTCCAACTCCTTGATGGTGTCCTCGATGCGGGCGAAGTCGTCGGCCTTGCATTTGATGAGGATCGCCCGCGAGCCGCCCACGGCCGCGATGGAGATCGGCGGGGCCTGGTTGCCGATTTGCTTGGCCGCAGCGCGGATGAAAATCTCGGTGAGGGTTTGTGCCACGGACGAGGCATCGGCGTGTTTGATCTCCACCACGTGTACGTCCTGCTGGCTCGTCTCGGCGCTGTCGATCTGGGCGATCAAATCCTCGATGCGTTTGAAGTTCTCCGGCGAGGCCGCCACGACCACCGAATTCGAGGTGAAATCCGCCGACGCCTGCACCTGATCGCGGGCGTTCTTGCCGTCGGAACGGAACAGCTTGTTAATGACGTCCGCGGCCCCGGCGGGGTCGGCGAACTTCAACTTAATCGGCTTGACCTGCACCTGCCTGGCGAGCTTGTCTTGCGCCTCCAGTGGATCGATGATATCCCGCTTGATTTCGTTGATCTGCGCCTGCGTACCCCGGACGATGAGCGTGTTCGTCGAGGGGTTGGCCTCGACTTGCGGCGGGGTCACGCCCAGCGGCTGCTCTTTCGTCGTGTAGATGACTTTGATGTTTTGCGCCACCTCCGCGGCATTGGCGTTGCTCAAGGGGATGATGAGCGACGCTGGCAGACCTGCCTTCATTTCCGGAGTGTCCACCGTGCGCAGGTTCTCTTCGATGAACCCAAAGACGGTCGGTCCGCCGAGCACGATGAGGGAATTGGACATTTCGTCAGGCTCTACGCTGAAGGCCTCGATCGTATTGGCCGCCTGGCCCAACCGCTGCATGTAGTCTTTGAGCAGCTTGGTCATCGTCGCGTGGACGGCCTTGGCGCTGGCGTATTTCAGCGGAAAGACCCGAAGCTCCACGCCGATCGTGCCCGGCTTGTCGTCCAGCAGCCGCGCCAGCGACTCGACCTCCGCGAAGGTCTTGTCGTCGGCGGTGACGAACAGCCGCTTGGTCGGATCGTGCGCCGTCACCGTGAATCGCGGCGCCGCCGCTCCGCCGCCCGGCTTACCCCCCGCCCGTTTCATGTCGTAGGCCTTTTCGATGGCGTCGGCGATGGCGCTGGCGGTTGCGTTTTTCAACTCGATGATCCGCGGCGTGCGATTGGTCTTATTCTGTTCCTCGAGCTTCGAAATCGTGGAGAGGATTTGCTCCCGCAGGCTCGGTGGGGCGCTGAACAGCACGATCCCGCCCCCCGGTTCACCGATGAACTTGGGCACGGCCGCCCCCTTCGACGACGCCTTCAGCGACCCCGCGGCCGCGGCGCTCTTGTCGCCGAACATCTGCGTAAGGGTGTCCGCGACCAACTTCGCGTCGGCGTACGCGAGCACCACGTCCTCCCATTTGTCCGTGCCCCCGCTCACGTCGATCCGCTCGAGGATCTTGTCGATCTCCTCCATCTGGACGGTCGTCGCCTGGACGGTGAGTAGACTTAACCGTGGATAAGCCACGAAGCTTGGGGCGTTGAGCCCCTTCGCGCCGGGACCGGTCCCCTCGGCGCCCTTTCGCGGCTTCCGCGGCCCGGAGACTTCCTCGAAGTGGCTGGCCAGATAGTCCGCCGCTTCCGCCACGTCCGCGTGTTTCAGCTCGTAGTACTTGGTGATCCGCTGGGGTATGTCCTCGGTTTCCAGCTTGGTGATGAGTTCGCCGATGAAGTCCAGCGCCGCCTTCGGGGCCATGGCCATCACCGTATTGGAGATCTCGCTGCTGAACAGCTTGATGTCCGCCGGATCGACGACCAAGCCAGACGCGCCGGTTACGGTCTCCTGCAGGATCGTCTGCGGGAGTTGCTCGCCGGGACCGCCCGCCGGTCCCGCCGCCCCCGGAGCACCTGGCGTCCTGGCAGCCGCAGGCTTCGGGCGAGCGCCTTCCTTCCCCACGCCCAGCATTTCTCGAAGGATTTCCTCCACTTCCGTGGCGTTGAGGTTCTTGAGCGGATAGATCCGCATGAAGCTGTCGATCGGCTTGGGCTGGTCGATCGTCGCCAGCAACTCCTCGATCTGCGGGTACTGACTGGTCTCCGCCCGCAGGATCAAGCTGCGGTCGCGGGGGTTGGGATAGATGCGCACGCCGGCCTGGGGGAGTTGCGGCATTGCCATTTGCGCGGCGATCGCGGGCTGTTGTCCGCCGCGGCCCGGCGCGGTGCCGGGAGCGCCGGGAGCGGGCTGCTCCCCCGGTTGACCCCTGGCCCCCGGCTGTTGCTGCCCCTGACGCTGTTGTTGCTGTTGCTGCAACTGTTGCTGGCGCAGCATCTGCTGCTGTTGCTGCTGGAAGGCCGCCTGTTGCTGCTTCGTCGCGTTGAACATCTCCTCCAGGATGTCCTGGGCGGAGTACACGTCGATGTAGCGCACGCGATAGATGCGGATGTCCGGCTTGACCGGGAACTTGTCGATCTCCTCCTGGAGTTCCTTGATCCAGTCGTCCACGTCCTCGACGTCGCCGGCCTGGCCCTCGATCACGAATACGCCCGCCGAGTCGTCGAAGTATACCTTCAGCTTCTCGCCGGTCGGGGCCTTCTTCGAACTACTCTTTTCGCTCGACTTCTCGCCCGATTTTTCCGCCGTTTTCGGCTCGGCGACCTTCTCGGTTTCGGCGGACTTCTTGAGATTCTTCTTGGCCGGGATGATCGGCATGACCGCCTGACGGATCATTTCGTCGCTGGTCGGGACAGGGACGACTTCCTCCGGCTGTTCGGGCGCGACCTCTTCCTCATGCAGCGGTTCCGCCTGTTCGTCCTCTTCCGGTTGCGACTGGGCGAGGATGTCGCTCAACAGCGCGTCCGTCGTCCAGCGGAACGCACCGGGCAGCACGCACGGATTCGCCTTGGGCGGTTTCGGCGCCTTGATCTGCTCCAGCCCGTATTGCGTCTCCCGCCCCGGAGTGATGTCTTGAAGCTCGATCTCGAACTCCGGGTGGTTCATCTTCAGGTACGCCGCGACCGCTTGGGCGCTCATCCCCGGCGGGGCGCTTTTCGATTTCCTCACGATCTTCGTCTTCTCCGGGTCGGGCTTGTCCGCGTGCTTACGGATGAACTCACGGATTTCGTCGAAACGGTCCTCGTGGGGATAGCGCACGATCAACATGCTCCCGAAACCGTCCACCTGGGGAAGCTCACCGTGCGGCTCCCATAGCGTCTCGAAAGCGTCCTGCAACGCCCATTTCGCGTCGGTGGCGCCGGCGTGCTTCAGGTCGTACATCAACTTAGGCAACGGGGCGTCTGTCCCCATCACCGTGCCGATCGTCTCCTCCGTGCCCTTGTCCACGCGAGCGACGATGTCGTCAATCTCCGCAACTTTGGAGGGCGTCGTCGCCACCATCATCGTCCGCCCGATCAGATCGGCCTGGATGTACAAGTCCGCACCGGCGAAGGTCTTGGTGGTGGTGAACTCCTCTTCATCTTTATCCTTGTCCTTCGACTCCCCGCCTTTAGCGGAGGATCGCGGGGGACGTGGCGACTTGGCGTTCACCGCCGGCGTCGACGCCCCCACGACGTTGACCACCAGATCGAACAGCTTGGTCAGGTCCGCGTTCTTGATCTTGTAGACCTTGATGGTCCGCCCGCGGGAGGACATGCCATCGAGCGTCTTGATCCAATCCTCGGCCTGGTTCACCTCCGCGGCCGTGCCGTGGAGCATGATCAGTCCGCCTCCGGGCGCTTCGACGATCGACAGCCCCTCTCCCCCGCCAAGGTCCACCGTGGGCGCAGCCCCCGGCTTGCCCTTGCTGCCCGTGACGACCCTGCGCTGCACCGGCCTGCCCAACATCTCCTTGACGGCGCGAATCATCTCATCCGGAGCGGCGTTCCGCAGTTCCACGGTCTTGAAGATCGGCTTTTCGCCCGGCACATCGAACTGGGCGATCAACGCCTTCGCCTGATCCACCACCACCTGTGGAGCCGCGATCACGATCCGGTTGTTCCGCGTGTCGGCCGCAAGGTGGTAACGATCGCTGGTGACCTGAGCCTGGGCCGGACGCCGCTTGGGCGTCTTGACGGCACTGGCGCTATCGTCGACCGACTCATCCAGCTCGCCGGACTCCACCAGCCCGCGAATCTTTATGTCCAGCAGCGGCTTGATGCTCTCCACCAAGTCCGCGGGGTCGGCGTGCTTGACCTCCACGAACGCCACGATCGTCGGCCTCGCCTCCACCTCACGCCGCAACACGTTCAGGAGCCGTTCGATTTCCGGGAACACCGACGGATCGGCGATCACCACGAGTTTGCCGGACGCGGGCTGGGGGATGAACTTCGGTCCCTCCGTCATCGCAACGGCTTCTTTGCCGCTCCGCTTGGGGCCCCGGCCCGGACCCGAAAACACCGACGACACCGTATCGCTGATGGCCTCGATGTTCGTCCCCGGCGGGAAGTCGGAGTACACCTTCAGCTCCGTCTTCGCGTCCTCGACGTCGAACTCCTTGATCAGCGACGCAACCTGCTCCATCCGCGTCGGCGAGGTTTGGACGATGAGTCGTTGACCGAGTTGCACGATGGTCAACTCGTCCGTCGCGGTGACCTCCGGCGCCCCGCCTCCCTTGACGTCTCCCTTCCCCCGCCGCCGCGGTTGCGCCTTCACCGGCATGTCGGCGATCAGACTCTCGATCGCCGATTTGATATCCGCGGGATTGGCATGACGAATCTCGAACGTCCGCTGCTCCACGTGCGACGGCTTATCCACCTCCGCGAGGAACACCTTGATGCGCTCGATCTGCGGAGGATTCGCCCCGATCGCCAGAATACTGCGGTCGCTGGGGATGAATCGGATGCTCTCCTCTCCGCTCGTGCCTCCCCCCAACATGTTGTTGAGCCGCTCGATGGCCGTACTCGGATCGGCGTGCTGCAACGGCAATCGCACAAACGCCTCCCCCTCGTCTGCCGGTCGGTCGAGCTGGGCAATCAGCCCCTGGTATCTCGCCCATTCGTCCTCGTTGCAGAGGATGAACAATCGCTTCGTGGGATCGTCGGGGGTAAACTTGGAAACCGGCGCGGACTTGGCCCGTTTGGTCTTGGCTTTTTGCTTGGCCGGGGCGGGCGTCGGCGACGACGCCGTGCTGCCGTCGAACTCCCGCAACATGGTCGCCACGAACGTCGGCTGTTGGTATTTCAACGTCACGATGTGAAGCGAAACCGGCTCCTCCGCGACGTCGATCGCCGCGATCAAATCCCGCACCTGGGCGAGGTCCTTCTCGCCGCCCATGAAATACACCGCGTCGCCCACCGGGTCGACCACGATCGAGAACCGCTCCAACCCCGGCTTACCCTTCGGATTCGGCGCGCCGAGAACCGCGGTGACGGTGTTCAGCACCTCGTTGGCGTCCGCATGGGCCAGCGGAATCCGAACCGGCTTCGGCTTCGTCGATACGTCGAACAAGGCCACGAGGTCACGAACCCGATTCACGCCGTCGTCATCCGCGATGACGATGATCGCGTTGTCGGAGGGATGCGGGAGAAGCGTGATCATCTCCGGCCCCGCCCCGCCCGTGGAGGGCGCCGCAGCCGCTGCCCCGCCCGCCGCCGGACCGCCCTTCTTCCCCGTGGTCTTCCTCGGCCTCGGCGGGGTCGGCACTCCCGACGGCGCCGTTGACGAGAAAAGGATTTGCTGCAATGTGGCGATCATCTCGCTTGAGTCCACGTACTGCAGCTTCACGATGACCGGCGACGGCGTCGGCCCCGAAGCGTCCACGTCGATGTAGGGCAGCAACAGCCTCATCTCGTCGATCTTGTCGTGCATCGCCCGCACCAGCAGGATCCCCTGCGCGTCATCCGCAATCACCGTCACCGGCGGTTCCGGCATACTGTCCAGCGCGCTGGGCTCGCGCTGAGCCCGTTTGGGGCCGACCGCGGCGGGCCTACCCGGCGCCGGATTGTCGATGTCCATCAACTGACGAAGCCGGTTCAAGGCCTCGCTCGCCAAAAGGTGATGGACCTCGATCTTCTCCAGCGTACGCGGGTCCGTGCGCGCTCCGCTGATCCAGTCCAGCAACCATAGATATTTCTCGATGTCACTCACAAGAGCGAAGATAGTGACGCTGTTTTGCTCATCGAGCGGCGTCACCCGAACATAATCCGGCAGCCAGTCCCGAACTTGCTTCAGAGCGGCGATCGAACCGCTCTTGGGCGTATACACCACCAATGCCAGCTCGTCGCTTGATAGGTTGGCAGCGCGGAAGTCGTCCAAGTTCCGAAACATCCGGTTCTGATTGAGAATCCGATAAATATCGTTGACTTTGCTGACCTCCAGGTTCGTCGCGTTACGATAGATCCAGTACGGCTCGTGCGGCTTGTAGCGGAACAGCAGCATCCGCACCCTTCCCAGCGCTTCGTCGAAGGTCAATGTCTCCGTACTGACGAACGTCACCTTCCCGTCCTTGGGCGCATCGCCGATCACGCCCAGCCCCGTCTGCCGAGCAAACCCCTCAATGAGTTGCTCGTAGGTGCCGTCCTTGATGCTGAAGCCGTACATCCTGGCTTCCGGCGGGATGTCGCTCTCCTCCGGAGCGATATTGATCGGAGTGGACGGCCCCCCCTCCGCGCCTGCATCGCCTACCGCATCGGGGGAGGGTGGGATCATGGGCATCGGCGCCGGCCCCGGAGTCGATCCGACGGGCGTCGCTTTCGCCCCCGCATCGCTGCCCGGAGTGGAACGGTTCCGCCGCGCGGCCGCACGTTCCGCAGCCGCCTTCTGCGCCTCTTCCACGCGCTTGGCCGGATCCATCTCCGCCTCTTTCGGCTTCTTCGGCGTCTCCGCCGCGGGTTGCGGCCGCAGCTGCGTCGGCGGCTGCGTTGGGGGCTGCGTCGGCGGCTGCACGCCGGGTTCGCGCGGCGCCTCGACGCCGCCCGTACCCTCCGGCGTCACCGGCCTCACGACCGGTTCGTTCGACTCCCCTTCCTTGCTCGGCGCCGGTCGCGTAGGTCGCGGCGCAGCCGGTTGCGGCGGCGGTTGTAGTTGCGGTTGCGCGGCGGTTCCCTCGGGCGGTGTTTCCGCGGCGCCCTCCGGCACGCTCTTGGCCTCGTCCGTCTTTGGCGGCTGGCCGGCCGGCTGACCGCTGCGCACCCGAGTGCGCGTCTTCGCGGCCGGCGGCGTCGGCTGCGTCGGTGTTTGCGCGGACAGCGGCACCGTAGACATGCCGACCGTCCATACGGCCACACCCAAAGCCGCTACCCACAAGCAGTGTCGCGTTCGTCGGATCGATGTAGGTTCCATTCGGGATTCCTCCTGCCTAGCGCCGTCGCTCCCTGACTACGGGGTCCTCCGCACGGGCGGCCTGCTCGGGCGAGGCCTGGGTTTCGTAGGTTTGGGTGCCGGCGGTTTTTCGTCAACGGTCGCCGGCTCGCCCTGCTTGGCCTCCGCGCCTTCCGCGGGCTTCGCGTCGGGCGCCGGCACGACCTTCACATCCTCATCTGCCGGTAAGCCTCCGCTCGGCGGGTCCGGCAACTCCGCCGGTTCAGCTTCCGTCGCCTTGTCCGCCGGCGCCTCAGGGGCGACCGGCGGCGCGGCTTGCCGCTTCTGCCGGGCTTCGCGAAGCTTCTCCGCCGCGGATTTCAACTCCGGATACTCGTCGGCGACCCCGGCCTCCACTTGTTGATCGAGGGTCGCTCCGATCGGATACACGAAGTAGTCCTCACTTCTACGCACTACCCCGCCGCGCTGATGCACAAAAACCAGTTCACCCCCGTCAAAGTCGTCGCCCACCTTGTAGTACCGGGTCTCCTTGGACTTGTTGTTGTAGACCATGAACTCGTCCAGCCGCTCCGCACCCAACGTCCGCAGCAAGGCCATGCAGATGGCCATGTTTCTCCCGTCCGGCCAAGGCTTCGGACCCGGAGGAGGCGGAGGCGGTGGGGGCAACGGCGCCTGCGCCTGCACCACCGGCTCCGGCGGTCGCGGTTCGCGCACGGTCACGACCGTGGCGGTCGCATCCGAGCCTCCGCTGCCATCGGTGACGGTGAGCGTATAGGGCTTGGTACCCGGCGTCGATGTGTCCACGGTCGGATGCAGCGACGTGGGATCGCTCAAGCCCTCCGGCGGCGACCAACTGATCGTGTACTCTCCGTCGCCCCCGCTCACCACGACCTCCAGCGCCGCCGGAGTTCCCTTTTCCACGTTCACGGTTCTTATCACCGTCGCCTTCAACTTGATCGGCGCCACGTACTCCGAGAACGGCTTACGACTCCAGATTTCCGCGTAATTGCGGCCCGCGTGCCGCACGAAGGAATCGGGATGCGCCAACTCCGCCGCGACGATCGGTCCCACGACTTGGTTTCGCGGCAGGATCAACAAATCCACCGGCACCCGCAGGCTCATGACGTCTTGGCTCTGGCCTCTCCGCGCCGACCCCGCCGGTGAGATCGCCGGATTCCCCACGCGGACAAGCTGCGGAAGCTCCGCGATGTCTCTCAAGAAGGCGATGGTGGATTCCAGAGTGCCGTTCGCTGACACCGAAATCGACGTCGACCACAAACCCGTCTTTCGCTCCTCCACGGCGCGGCTCGGCGAGACCGACGCGTCCTGCAGGTGGTGCTTCTCGATGAGGCGATTGAGCCGGTCGCGGACCTCGGTCTCGACCTTGCCCACCTCGAACGACCCCACCCGGGCCACGAGCGCCTTGTATTCATACCGCGCTTGCTGCACGGCGGCGTCCTCCGCCTCCAGCTTATCCAGCTCCTTTTGGCGCTCCGCTATCCGCTCGTCGATCGTCAGGAGCGGATGGATCCACCTCGGGTAGACGACGCCGCGGACCAACCCTGCGCCCACCAGAAGGGCGAAGGCACTCATCAAGATTCTGGTTCGTCGATCCATCGTTTTGTGCCACTGCTGTCCCGTGTGCCACTGCTGTGTCAGCAGTGGGCTGCGGAAGACCGGCGCTCAATCACTGGACTTCCGCTTCGTCGATCCCGTCTTCACCGCGTCATCCCGCAAAATCGCGATCCGCAGGTCCTGCACATACGCGTACCTTTCTCCCTTTTTTTCCGTCTGTGGACCGATGCTCGCCTTGAAGCGCGGACGGTCCTTTTCTTCCCGCCGGAACTCTTCGAGCCTTCGCACGGCCGTCGTCGCGGTGTCGCGGGTCTTGGCCTTGGTCTTGAGCACCAGCCGACTCTCCGACTGGTTCAGCTCCAAGTGCGTGATGACCAACTCCTCGTTGGTCGGCAGCACGTCGATGAGGTCATACAGGACGTCGACCCAAATCTGCTGGTCCGCGTCGAATTCGCGGACCTTGTCCATTACCTCCAAGAACTTCTTGTTGTTGCTCTGCTTCACCTCCAGCTCTGCGATGGAACTCTCGATCCTCGCCAGCGCCTTGCGGTCCGCTGCGGTGAACTTGGCGAAGGCGATGCCCCCCGCAGCCAGGAACAGAACCGCCACCGCCGCAACCAGCGGGGCCTTCTTCAGCCGCTCCTGCGCCTGCGAGACCATCCGCTTGGGATTCAGGAAATCAAAGTGCAGGGTCCGATCGTACGAGTGCCCCACGACCAGTCCGAGCGTCGAGGCGAACGCCGACGCCCCGGCCCCTTCATCCGGCTCCCAGCCGAACGAGGCCGCGGGGTTGTACAACTCGGTGGTCATACCCAGCCGTTTCTGGATCGCGTCGGCCAGCGCTTCCTCGATTCCCAGATCGCCCGCGATCACCACGTGGTCGATCGTCGCCGCCGCGTCCCCCACCCGATACGCCTCGATTGAGCGCGTCACCTCCACCACCAGCGAGTGGATCACGCCCTCCGCACCGCCGATGGGATGCGGCTCGCCGCCGGGAAGACCCAGGCCCTCCGCCGCCTCGGACGGCGCCGCTTCGCGCACGAGCGAAAGCTGCGGACCCTCAACGCGCCCCCGCGCATCGTTGGGAACCATCACCGAGGCGGCGCGCGAAAAGGCCAACGTTCCATTGCGCACTACGTCGATTTCCGTCAGCGTCGGGCGCACGTCGATGAACAATACGCGCTCCGGCAGGGCGTGTTTCAGCAGCTCGCAAACCGCGACCGTGTTCGCGTGGGGGCGAAGTCCGATCCGATCCAGCTTCAGACCCGCGGTCGCGAAGGTCGCTTCGTATTGCTGCACCACCTCGTGCCGCACGGCCGCCACCAGCACCTCCGACGTCGTCGACGACGCCGGCGGCACCGCAAAGTCGATCACCGCCTCGCTCGCCGGAAAGGGAAGCTCCTTGGCGATCTGGATGGCCACCATCCCCGCCAAATGGTCCGGCGACAGTGCGGGAAGGGCCAGCATCTTGAGGATGGTTTGGTCGCGGGGGATGTCGACCGTCGCGTGTTTGGTGTGAATCCCCTCCTGGTCCAGGACGCGCCGGATGTGACGCCCCAACTGCTCGGGGTTGGCGAGGTCCACGTCCGGCGGGATCGCCGCCGACAGCAGCCGGTCGATCTTGACCCCGCGTTTGCCGAGCAGGGCATGGACGATCCGCAGGGTGCGCGTGTCCCAGTCGACGGCGACGATTCTCTTCTGCGAGGGTCTACCGGCCACGGACCTGCTCCTTATCTTCCTCGCGGATCGGATAGCTGCCGCCCAGGTAACTGATGTCGCGGTAGTAAATCGTTTGCGCGATCGGACCCACCATATCCACCACCACCTGCAGCCGCGTGACCATACCAAGATGGTCCCCATAGCCAAGCGATTCAATCGTAAATTGTTGACTCCGCGTGGTAAGGTTCGCGGCGATCTTGTCGAACGTCTCCACGTCCACCACTCCTTCGGTCACCAGCCACGCCGGCGTCGACAGCGTCTCTGCGTCCAGCGTGTCCCGCACGGCGAGAATGCTCTGGACCTGCTCCCCAGTCAGTCCTTCGAGACACTCCAGCACCTGCCGAGGGGCCGTATTAACGTTGATAAGGCCTGGGATCCGCCGCTCCGTCGACCGCCGGGTCGTCAACCGATCCATCAACAACGGCAACTGCTCCAACGTCAACGGGCTCGGCTCTTCCTGCTGCGTACCGATCTTCCGCGGGCGCAGCAACGACGCCGGAGATCGAATCGGCGTCGCCGTGCTTCCACCATCACCGCTTCCCGGTTGGTCGCCTGGTTTTTCCGCGCCCGCGCCGCTCTCATCCGCCGCAGGCTCCGCTTCGTCGCCGCTCGGCGGAGCGGTCGCGCCGCTGGGTAGCCCGCCAACCCCGGCCCCAGGCTTGCCCCCACCGGCTGGTACCGCACCGGGCGAACCCGGTTGCTGCGGCTTGACGCCCTTTCCCTCGCCCGGCGGAGCAGCGGGTCCCGGACCACGGTTACCAGCACTGGGATTGACGCTGGGACTCTTTTCTTTCTCGTTCGCCGCCTTCTTCGGGGTGGGCTTCGGTCCTGGCGGGGGCCCTGAGCCGCGTGTCGATCCCGGCCCCGCCGGCGGCTTCTTCCCACCCTTTCCGCCGCTCGGCGCGCCCGGAGGCGACTGCACGGGCGGGGTCGTACCTGCTCCCCCAGGGCCGGTCGTAGCGCCCGGCGCGCCCGCGGGCGGCTTGCCGCCGCTTGATCCGGGCGGCTGACCGCCGGCCCCGGATGGTTTTCCTCCCCCGCCTGGAACGCCCGGTCCACTGCGCGTCACGGCCACGATGAAGTGAATGATGTCGGGCTGGTCGGGAAAGACATCCTCAAGTTCTTTGCCCAACGTCGCCTCGTCGCTGAACAGATAAATCCGTGGGCGGTTGTCGTTGCTCGTATTGGCCTCGTACGAGGAAACCGTCAGATAGGGATACAGTCCGCGGTTGAGCAGTCCATCCTGGTTGTCCGGCGGGAAGGACTTGTCCCCGTCATCCTCATTGGGCGTGAGCAGTCCGTTGCGATCGAAGTCCTCGCCGAAGAGCACGTGTCCGGTGACGCCCTTGACCAGCAGCAACTCTTCGACGGTGGAGAACGGTCCGTTCTTCACGCGGTAGGGCTTGTCGAGCAAGCGGTAATAGGCGTCCTCGGTATCGCCGGCCTCACCCGTCGGTTTGGAGTCCGCGTCGCGCCAGTCGATGATCGCGTCCACGATCGCTCGCGGATCGATGTCGCTCTCACTTTCTTTTTGCCCGGTGACGACCGTTTGGACCAGCTTGAGCAACTGGGCGTCCGTCGCCGTGTTCAGGTTGAGTTTCGACGCCTCATCCGTGATGCCGAAGCGAATCAACTTTTTATCGTCCGTCGGATCGTCGGCCACGATGCTGAAACGAAAAGCCGTCGTGTCGTTGAACTCCTCGTTCGTCCCCACTTTGGAACGGTCCGCACCGTGGGCCCATACCAACATGCGATGGAAAGCGTCGGGATTGTTGTACCACTGGGTGCGATCGTCGCGGGCGGTGCGAAGCAACAACTTCACGGCCTCGACGCCGGCCTCGGCCGCCAGCCGCGTCTGTAACCGATCCCCGATCACCCGCGTCGCGGACACGTCCGCGTAGATGCGGAACGAGAACATCGCTCCCAACAGTCCCAACAGCAGGAGCACGAACAGGATCACCGGCAGAATGACGGCCCGAGCCCGTTTCGCCATCTACGGTTTCCCCTTCTTATCGTCTTTACTCTCGCTGGGACCCGCGGCGGCCTTCTCGAGTACGGACTGGCTTTCACGACTGACCCGCGAGCGAAACAGCGGGTCGGCCCCGGTCAGGCGCACGACGGTGGAAAACTGGTCCTTGGCCAGCGGCAGACATTCCACCGGGTCCTTGTTCATACATTCGCAGAACTCCTCGTTGGTCTCGTCTTGCCCGAAGGCCTCGTCGCACGGCGGATGAGCTTCAAACCCGATGGTGATCTGCACGAGTTGCGGAAGCGGGTTCTCCCCGGCGACCTGCCAGTCGTCCCACCACTTGTAGCCGTCGAAATAGCAGAACCGCAGGTACCGGATCTCGGAGGCGTAAAGCTCCTCCCAGTTGATATCCGGTTGCAACGAAAGGTCCTCGCGGGCGGTCCCGTCGTCCGCGAAGAGTTGATCCATCACCGCCGCTTGGGGTGTCAGCCCTTTGTCCTCCTGCGACTCGGCGGCAGGCTGCTGATCGGCAACCGCCTGGGGCGCTCCGGGCATTTCCGCGCGGGGGATCAACACCTCGACCCGCGCCAGCCCCAGGGGCAGCTCGTATCCGTCCTCATGCAGGATTTCCGGGTGGCGGGCGATCTTATACTGCACCGCAACCAGGTCGAACTCCGCCGGCGGCGGCGGATCGTGCGGCAAGCGTGTCTTGGACAGTTCCTTGGTGGGGACCCGCAGCGTGGAGATGGCAATGCTCTCTTTGTCCCCGCGGATGCCCATGCGGTCCTCGGCCGTCGCCGAATTCGCCTGCCGAATCTCCGTCGAAATGCGCTCCAACACCACCCGTGCCAACCGCAGCTTGTCCGCTTCCGTCGTTCCCTTGCGGCTCGTGTCCAGGGACGAGGAATAGAACCAGTAGGTCATGGATGTGAGCGTCACCAGAAGGCTCATGGCGAGGAGGATTTCCAACAGTGTCACGCCGCGTCGCGAAGTCGAAGGGTTGCGGTTCATGCGTGCGACCTCCTTGACATTACAACGCTAACCAGTCAACAGGCGGCGCGTGAGGCCGCTTTAGCGGCCTTGCCCCGAAGGGCTAAAGGCCAGCCGTTTACGGCTGGTCCGGCGTCGCCTCCCCTCTCTTGGTTGTAGCCCGTTTCAACGGGCTTACTTCATCAATCCACGTGGCGAATCACAAACAACCCGAGACAAGCCCGTTGAAACGGGCTGCAGCAAACCCATTCGTCACGCACGACCGGCCCTTAAGGGCCGGCCTAAGACCCGCTTACGCGGGAAAACCCCGTGAACGGGGTTGCCCGTCGACTCGCCTCCGCAATCACGAAACGTCGCGTCGTAGTATTATTCGCCCTCCCCCTCGGGCTTCTTGGCCCCGCCCAACTCGTCGAGCACGCCGCTCTTCTTCAGTTCCTCCAGGACTTCCGGCGGGATCATGGCCTCAAGGTCCCCCAACTCCACTCCCAGCGCGTCGAGGATCACCGGAAGGACTTGGACCATCTGCTCGAAGTCCAGCTTGGCGAGGATCGCGGGATCGAAGGATTGCGCGGTCAGGCCGGGGATCCCCGCGTCGCTGAGCTTTTGACTGACCTGCTCAAGCTTGTCGTCCTTCAATCCGAAATCGGCGCCCAGATCGAGCGACTGCGGCGCGGCCCGGAAGGCGTAGGCCGTGAAAATCTTCTCCGCCGTCTCGACCTCGAAATCATCCTTTTTGTACGGGCTCTCACGGATGTGATGCATCACGTCTAAGGTCAGCCGAAACAGACCCTCGATGGCGGTCGGCTCGGTGGTCAAGCGCCAGCCGAAGTCCGGGTAGCGCGGTCCGAAATCTCCGTCCTGCACCTCATCCACCGAGTCCAGCTCGATCAACCCGAGGTCCAACTCGGCGAGGTGCTGCTCTGCCAGCGTCATGGCCCGCAGGCGCAGGCGCATCTGCCGGATGGCCGTGTCCGAATCCTGGATCTCCGCCCCGATCACCGCCAGCCCCACGATGAGCAGACCCGTGGCGATGACGGTCTCCAGAAGCACGTATCCCCGTCGAACCGTTCTCATGGTCGAATGGTGATCTCACGTAATTCGAGAACGTCGTTCTCGGTCAGCACCCGCGGATCGAGAAAATCCTGCCGCAACACGGCGGGCCAACCCTTTTCCTCGAACAAGTCCAGCTCCTCGTCGTAAAATGGACGCTGAAGCCAGGCCAGACCCGTCGTCCCCTCGACGATCAGATCGACGCGCGGGTAGTTGTCCACTTCCTCGATCTTGGTACGCCGCGGGGCGTCGGTCAGCACGAACGTCGCCCACTCCGAGCTGCCCTCGGGCTCGATGAACAACGGAGGGCGCTCCAGGTCGAACTCTTCCTTCTGCCGGAGCAAATCTTCGGCGGCCTTGGTGATCTTGGTGCGCCGCTTGCGCAGGTCGTCGATGGTCGGCCGCCCCAACCGTACCTCCGCGCACCAGCATTTCCCGAGCAGCGTGTTCCCCACGGCCCACGGCGCGGTCATCGGCTTGAACACCTCCGGCTCATGGATGGGATCATCCTCGCGCTCAATCAGCGGTTGCCGATCGCCGCCCAACGAATCCTTTTCCTCGTCCTTCGGAAAACGGATCCGATAGCGCTTGCCTTCAAACGAGGCGTTCGCGCGGGCCAGGGCCAGCAGTGATCGAAGCTGCCTTCCGGAACCCGGCAGCGTCTCGCGTTCGATTTGACGGGCGAAGTTGGGGATGGTGATCGCGCTGATGACCACCAGCAGCGCGATCACCAACGTCACTTCCAGGAGCGTGAAGGCGGGTGACTCTCCGGGAATCCCCTGTCGAACAAGCCACGCATGGCAACCGTCCTTATTGCCAACTGCCAATTTCCAATTGCCAAATCGGAACGCGGGAGGACTTGCGTTTTTTAATTGGCAATCGGCAATTGGCAATTGGCAATCCACACCATTCTCCTACTTCCGAACCCAGTTAACGACGTCGTCGCTTCCTTCCTTGCCGCCGTCGTCCTTGATATCCGGGCCTCGGCTCCACAGATCGTAGAACTCCTCATTGATCTCGCCCGGGCAGCGATATTCAAACGCGTTACCCCACGGGTCCTTGAGCTGCTCGAAAACGCCCTCCATGTACGGCCCGTTGTAGCGTTCGTCATCCCGCTTCTTTTCCTTGGGTTGGAACAAGGCCGCCAGCCCCTGGTCGGTTTCGGGATACTTGCCCATGTCCCACTTGTAGCTGTCCAGCGCCTTGGCGATGGAGCCGTTGCGGAGCACGGCCGCCTTGGCGATGTCGATCCTTGCCTTGGTCGCCTGTCCGAACAAATTGGGCACGATGAACGCCGCGAGCACCGCCAGGATGCCCGCCACCAGCAACACTTCGATCAACGTGAACGCTGATCGTCTTCGATGGACCTTCCGTCGCATAACACCATTCCTCTCAAACGCGCGAACGTCTCCGTGTACCCGACACCAACATTCGACATTCGCAATTCGCCATTCGACATTCCGCCTTATCCGTGCACCGCACTTCCCATCGTCAGAATGGGCAGCAGCAACGCCACTGCGATGCAGAACACCACCATGGCCATCATCACCAACAACAACGGTTCGAGGACCCGCACGCCCAGGTCGATCGCTCGCGCCGTCCGGGCCTCGTTCGTGTCGGCGATCTGCACCAACACCGTCTCCAGATTATTGCCCTCCTCCGCCACCGCGATCATGTCCAAGACCGTCGCCGGGAACAGACCCGAATCGTGCAGCGGCGCCGACAAGGCCGCCCCTTTCTTCACGCTGTCCGCCGCCTCCTCGATCGCCTTGGCGAGAATGTTGTTGCCGGCGGAGTCCTTGGAAATCTTCAAGGCCTGGAGGATCGGCACGCCGTTGTGCAGCATCGTGCCCAGGATTCGACAAAACCGACAGATGGCGACCATGGTCACGATCTTGCCCATCACCGGGGCGCGGAGCTTGAATCGCTCGTACGCCCGCCGACCGGCCGCCGTCTTCACCCACGCCGACGCGCCGAAAAGGATTGCGACCACGATCGTCACCAAGCCCATCCAATGGTCCCTGAGCAGGTCGCAAACCCCGAACACCCCTTTCGTCAGAATGTTGAACGTCTCGGGTCGAAGATGCTCCCGCAGCTTCGGCACGACCACTGTGAGCAGCAACAACACCACGCCGCTCCCGGCCAGCACCAGGATTGAGGGATAGATCATCGCCCCGATCACCTTGTTGCGCAGCTCGTCCTGCTTTTCGCAAAAGATCGCGATACGGTGCAACACATCTTCCAAAAAGCCGCCTTGCTCGCCCGCGCGGGTCATGGACGAGTGAAGCGGCGAGAAGACGCGGGGATGTTTCGCCATCGCGTCGCCGAGCGACATACCCCCGGCCACGTCCTCGCGCAGCTCCTTGACCATCAGCGCCATCGCCCCCTGCGAACCCTGGCCGGACAACACGTCCAGAGACCGCATCATGGGCACGCCCGCCTTCAGAAGGTCGGCGAGTTGGCTGTAGAAGGTGGTCAGCTGGGACGATTTAATCCGCCGCCGTCGCCCGAAGGACCGCGTGCCGGTCTCGACGCCCTCCGCGACCCGGATGGGGTACAGCGCCTGCTCATCGAGCATGCGCAGCGCGACCTGGTAGTTCTCCGCCGTGAGCACGCCCGCGACCTGCTTGCCCGCGTTGCTGACCGCTTTGTAGCTGAAGCTAGGCATCAAGGACTTCCATCAGGCAACCCTGCGGCGCTTCGCGAAGGGAACATGGTCCGAACGAGAGGATACTCGCCACGATACCGCGACGGGCGCGATGGAGACGTGGCCAAACGGTCAGACCCTCCCTGGCACTGAACGGGCGCGAACGTCCTAGAAAAACTACACTTTCCCCACATTGTACCGTATCCACATCCCATTCCGCGGTCAAACCGCCGTTCTCAACACCTGGTGCGCGCGGAAACGTCCGCACGTCACTAACGGGTTGTACACAAACCACCCGCTTGTGATTGCGACGGTTCGCCCGTCAGCCGTGTAGCCGAGCAGGCCATGCCGCGAACGATCAGGCCTTCTTCCGACGACGTGACGATGCCGCGAGGCACTCTTCCATTCGGCCCACAACCTCGGTGATGGTCAGGTCTGTCGTGTCGATGACGACGGCCGCACCGGATGTTAGCAACGGCTCCCACTGCTTGGCGTCCACCCTGTCACGAGCCGCTAAATTATCCGTTACCTCTGCAATTGATACACTCTCACCGTCGGCTAGTAGCTCTTGGTAGCGCCGTTCTGAGCGCCGCTGCAGGTTGGCGTCGAGCACGAACTTCATATCGGCATCGGGGAATACGACGCTGCCCTGGTCGCGACCCTCAGTGACAAAGGAACCCAGCTTCCGACCGATCTCCCGCTGCTGCTCGACGAGCACCTCACGGACAGAGGGGAGGCGGGCGACCTGTGAAGTCACAGCGCTGACGGCCATGGTTCGGATGGCCTCGCTGACGTCATGGCCGTTGACGCGGACACGGGTGTAGGTGGGTCCGCAGTCCAGTTCGAGACGAATGGACCGGGCCACATCGAGGACGGCGCGCTCATCGCCGAAGTTCAGACCTCGCCGCAGGCCCTCGTAGGCGATGGCGCGATACATGGTCCCGGTGTCGAGGTAGGCAATCTCAAGTCGGGCGGCCAGTTTCCGTGCCGCCGTCGACTTCCCGGACCCGGCTGGACCGTCGATGGTAACGATCATTGCCGCCATCCTACAAGGTCGTGCGGCGTCTTACCAACGGGTGTGTGGCCGTCGTCCTTGGTGGTGCTCGTGCGCGGAGCGAACGAGGAGGCGCATGACCAAACGCAGCCCCGCCATGTCAGGGCCGCTCCGTGCCGGGCTTGGGCGTGTTATTCCCTGCTTCCTCGGCAGCCTACGGTCCGGTTGGCGCGGCCGGCCCGAGCAACTGGTCCAGAAAGGTCCCCGTCGTGCCCTCCACAAAGCCCGACGCCCCCTTGATCGCCGCATCGCGAATCGCGCTTCCCAGCATCGTTGGGCACGAAAAGTTCGTCACCGTCGGACCGCACAAACTGAGAACCAAGAGCCACCTCTTCACTCGTTTCATGCCCATCATCTCCTTTACTCGATGGATCAATTCCGTGGACCGCGCCGCGCGCCGTCAGAACTTCATCGCATATTACACATAGAACAGATCGGCGTCCTGGTCCGGACCGGTCGCGGCCGTCGCAGAGCCGCCCCATTCATGGGGCGCGTGCCCAGCGTTACGGCGGCGTGCACCGTCCGCAGCTATCGCGGCAGAAGCCGGTGCCGCAAGTGCTGCCCGGACAGTGCAGGTCGGTAACGCACGGGTCACCGGCGTTGGCGCCGCCGACGCACGTCTTCACGCACAGACCGCTGCACTCAGTACAGGAGCCGCCGCACGTCACCAACGACGGACACGGGCACGGACCGTCGAACGAATAGGCCTTTCCCCTGAAGGCGTCCACCCCCGCCACAATGTCCAAGGCGTTGATGTCCCCGTTGAGCTCGGGCAAGTTCGGTTGAAGCTGGAGAACGCCCTTGCTCGGCGAAAGGGCGCCCTTGAACTTGGCGACCAGGAGGCCCACGTCGAGCCCGTCGGGCTGCGACAAACTCCCCGTCGGGTTCTGGTACGGCGCGGTCACGTCGCCGGAGCGGCGCGTATACATGGTGACCGCAGTCCCCACGTTCGAGCATGTCGCCTCGGTGCCCTGACAGGACGAACCGTAGGTCTGCACGCCGTACGTCGAACTGGGAATGATCTCCGCCCCCACCACCGTGATCGGCGTAGTCGCCGTCTCGGTCACCCAGTCGAAGTACAACGGCGAGCACTGCAACCGTGCCGCTCGGTAGCTCGCGCCGAGCGGGAAGTCCTGGAACTCTAGGAAAATCCCCGGCTTGCCCACCCAGCGGGCGCAACCGCCTGGATCGGTACAAGTCGCCCCGTACTCATACGCCGAGAAGTCCTTCGGCGGACAGCACACGGCGTTCTCCGGCTGCGGATTCTGCAGATCGACCATCGTCACCTTGATGGCGTTTAGCGCTGCCGCGCCGGTCACCCTGAACCTGAGGGACCGAGTAGCGCGATCCGTGCTTAGATCATTTGCGTCCCACACGATGTTCCCCGGTGGGACGATCTCCACTTGGCAAGTCGATGAGCAACCGTCCCCGTTGGTCAGGTTGCCGTCGTCGCACTCCTCGCCGGGATCCACTACCTCGTCTCCGCAAGTCGGGCACGTGTAGACCTCAAAATCGTCAACATACCAGCCCAAGAGGCCGCCGCAGGCGTCCTTGCCGAAGTCGAAGCGAATCTGCACGATGTCCCCGCCGGAAACAACGCTGCTCAAGTCGATCAGGGATGTGCCCCAGGTTCCGCCATCCATCGAGAATCCCGTCCAAGCGTCCTGACCGGCTATGGGGTTGAGACTGGCGCCGAGTCGATCGTTGTACTCGTTGTGCAGAAACGCGGTTTTGGGAATCAGTTGGAACGGGCCACCGTTGACACTGATCTTGATGTTCCCGCCGTCAAAAAACGTCTCGACATCTACATAATGCGTAAACGCCAACGTAGGGGAGAATAAGCTCTCCGGAAGCGCAATGGGAGGGCTCGACAGCGAGTGCACCGCCGACTCGTCCACCGTAACGCAATCGCCAATGTTACGGTCTTGGATGTGCCAGACCGTACCGGGCCAGGCGAACGGCAGCCCGCCGGCGAGTTGAAACCAGTCGTAAGGAGTGGGCGGACCGAACGGCCCCGTGTTGAACACCGTCCATCCACCGACTCCGCTCTCGAAATCATCAGAATAAAACACGTGTCGGCCCGGGCACTTTGTCGGCGGAGTCGAATCCAGCACATTCTTCCACGACCCGCATAAGCCCTCGGTGTTCATTTCCACGGCCCGAAGGGCGTTATCCACGTCAACAGCATCCGCGGCAGTGAACAGAACCGTGCTGAACCCGTCGCGCGGATCGACAATGTTCGTATCGATCAAATCCGCCGCGGCCTGGTTCAGGGCGACGTAGGCATCCTCGAAGTTCGATGCCGGAGTGAGGTAAATCGCCCCCGCCCGATACCACACCGCCCCCGCCTTGATCGGCCCGATCCCACTGACCGTGTATCCGTTGAACGTTTTGCCGTCCACGAGTATGGCAAAGGCGTGATTGGGGATGCCGCTGCCGCTGTGCACGCCTCCGTTGTCGGTAGGATTGCAGGTCTGGAAGGGGTGGTTGGCGTGGTCGGGATCGCCCATACATGAAGGCATCCACATGTCGCGGATCGCCCCGCCGAACGCTGCGGAATCCTCGCCGACCAGCCATCGAACGTCGAGCGACGAATTGGTGCGCAGGGTCACGTTGACCTTGGATGACTGAGCGGCCGTCTTGATCGTCGCCCCGTCGGCCTGGGTGATTCCGACCGATGGAATGGTGATCGAGGGATCGCCTCCGCCCATGGGGGCCGGTCCGCCGGGGACGTTGTTGGCAATGATCGCCGCGATGGCGCCGGCATCCTGCGCGTTCTTCACTTTCTCGGTGAAGAAGCAGGTTCCCCGATCCATCAGGACGATTTTGCCGGCCATGTCACCCGCGTTGGTGAAGGGCAGGTCGGCAATGCATCCGCGCACCAGGTCGGCGACGACGATGTTCCCTGAAGTGCCCGTCGGGGTGAGCGGCGGGCCGAAGGAGGCCGCCTGAGCGGTGTAGTCTCCGGCGATGGACATCGGTGAGTTCACGGTCATAAACGTTCCGCTGACACAGCCGGTGCGGAGCGTGTTGGGCGTGTCCGTTCCCGGGCCAACGTAGGTCAGGTCCGTCGGCCACGGCGTTCCCCCCGGGGCCCCCGGAAACGCCACATTTCCGTTGAACAGGTCGATCATTTCTCCCCAAACGTCGGAGTAGGACTCGTTGAGCTGCCCCGCTTGATTTTGATAGATTAGGTTTGAGGTGAACTCGGTGAGGCTATGTCCCCATTCGTGGGCCACGACATCATCGCTGGCAACTTCGTCGCAGAAGTAGCTGGCTCCTCCCCCGCCGTAGGCATTCGGGCAGCTCGAACTGACCAGGTGAACCACGTTGGTCAGGTTGGCGCCGAGGTCATCGTAACTGTCCCGACCGAAACCGCGGGCGAGATAATCATACCAGTCGCCGCTGTAGTCATAGGCCGAGTCCGCGTCGAAGTTGCCGGTGGGCTCGCCGCCCTCGGAACGCAAAAGCGTACTCGTCGCATCATCATAGACCTCCCGGAAACGAGACGTCTCCAGCAGGTTCCACTGATCGAGGATTCGCCCGCGATGTGCGTCGACAAAGAACGCCTCGCGCATCGGGACCGTCATGTCGCTCAGAATGATGTAATACGCAAGATGCGCCCCCATCGGCGGGTCGCCGTACCAACCCGGATCGACGATGACCAACTCCGAATGTTCGACCTTCGGTTGCCCGCGACCCAACACCGCAAGCGCCCGGGCCGCCGCTGCGTCCGCCGTCAGTTTGGGGTTGGTATCCAACCGGTCGGCGATCGGATAGAAGTCGCCGTTGGCCGCCAGGATCGATCCGTCTCCCGCTTGGTGTACTTTCAATACGCCGGAAAAGACGGGCACGCCTTTATGGACCTGCTGATGGCTCGTATGCGTTTGTCCCAGTTGATCCGCTTCCGCGCGCGTCTGCACGAGCTCTCGCGCGGCGTCGCGGACGCCGAACAAATGCCCCTGGGCGGTGAGGAAATCCATCGGCTGGATTCGCCTCCCCGCGACCGCAGGTTGCACGGCAATCGCCCCGCCGCCGCCCGCGGTCACGAACGTGGCTAGTCCGGTGGCGTTCGACCGTTCAATCTTCAAGCCCGGCACCGCCTGCGGCGCAGGCGCCGCGCCCAGGGCCGCCACGCACACCCCAACAAAACCAGCAATCCACATGCGTCTTTCTGTTTGCCGCCACGTCCAAACTTGATGGATCATCTTACAACCTCCCCTTTTTCTAAAAGCCCGTCACACGCTGGCTCGAGAACCGGCTTCTCCGTTCTCGCCCCGGGCGCAGAACACGGCCGCCCGACAGGACGCGAAGTTGGTCCATTCAATAGAGCGTAATTCGACCCCAAGGTGTCACGCGCGATGATTTGGCGACGGTCGTAGACGCGGGACGTTGGACTGCGCCGAGGCTCAAACCCGCCGCGACCCGATCGGCAAACGTCCAAGAGAGGCCTCCTTGGTCGCCTCGAAAGTATGAGGCGGGCGACAAAACAAACTGCGACCGGACCCTAAGCGCCCAACCTCACCCTCCGGGGATGCGCATCGCCGCACCTGGTCAACTCAAAAATCCTCTCTTCTCCGACCAGAACACCGCTAGTCTATCAATCTCGAATCGCGCCGTCAAGAAAACAAAGTGGACTACGTCCGCGGCGTTGCGCCGTCCGACGGGCGGGGGACGGTGACGGTGAAACTTGATCCTTTGTTGGGTTCGGAGGCGACGGTGATGGTCGCGCCGACTCGTGCCCCCCACGTGTGAAGAGGTGGAGCGCCCTCTAGTTCGGCGAGTCGCCCGTGTCTCGATCCAACGCCGTCCAGATCGCATCCGCGAAGAGCCGATGGGCAAGCTCGTTGGGATGGGGGTCGTGGGCGTTGACCACGAGGGTCGCCGGATCGCGGCCTTGGATCACGGGGAGAAGGTCGATCACGGAGACGCCGAGCGATTGAAAGCACTCGGCTACCCGCTGGTGAACCGCGGCGGAGTCGAACTTCTCCCCCCAGGTCCGCAGAAACGGGACCAGCGCCACGCGCAGACGGACATTTCTTTGCGAGCAATAGTCTACCAACCTTGTGATGGTCTGACGGTGCTTCGCCCAGATCGCGGGGTCCATGTAGCCGTCCCATAAGCGGTCGCAATAATCACGGACCATCGGCAGTCGTCGGGCGTAGACACGATGGTAAAGCCAGTCCAGTACGAAAGAGGTCTCCACATTGATCCAGCGCGGCTTGGGGATGGCACGAAGATCGCCGCTCTCGGTGCTCGGCAGCAGCTTGACGATGTCGTTGGGCAGGTAGCAGAGGACGATTTCATCGACGTGGTATTCGGGGACGATCCGCTCGACGGCCTCTAACTCATCCTGCGTGTCCCAGTCGGACCAAGCCACGTTCATCACCTCGACGCGCCCGGCGCGGGTTTCGTCAAACCGGCGTTGCACGATATTGGTGAAGCGGTCGTTCTCGTCCTTGAGGCCCCAGCCATAGGTGACGGAATCGCCCACGAAAGCGATTCGGTAAGTGCCCGCGGGCTTCTCCTCGCTCCACTCCTTGTCGCGGCAGTCGAAGGAGTTGCGCCGCGCATAGGCCTTGTGCCATCGTTGGGAGGTAAGCGTGGCCCCGTAGGCGTCGGTCTCGACGCTGACGAAACGCAGGTACGTCTCGGCGATCAAACCGGCGAACACAAGCAGACACAGCCCGACGAGGGCGTTCCCCACGACGAGGCGCAGCTTTTTCCGACGATCGCGCGGGAAGAAGCGAAAGAAGCACCACGTATGGACCACTAACGACGCGAGGACCGCATACCACCAGAGATAATCGGAAAGGTATCCGTAGGCGCCGGATTTCCACATGGCCACGATCCCATCAGAGGTGCCACTGCTGTGTCAGCAGTGGCATTCGTGTTCTCTCAAAACGCATGATCCGAAGGGCAGCAACACGCAGCACTGCTCAGAGAGCAGTGGCACACAACCGGTCGTCACGGATTGGCCGCGGCGGCGTCGAGGTCGCTCCAGGCTTGGCGAAGGCGGATTCGCGCCAGGGCCAAGTCCGCGTCGGCGGTGATGAGATCGCGCTGGGCCTCGTTAAGTCGATTGAGGTTTTCTTTTCCGGCGAGATACCCCGCTTGGACGACGCGGCGGTTTTCCAGGGCCGTCGCCACGGTTTCTCGATGCAGCCGGATTTGCGTCTGAGCGTTGGTGAGGTCGATGATCGCCTTTCGGACCTCGGCCTGAACGGAGAGCCGTAGGCGGTTCAACGTCGCCGCCGCCTCGGCCCTGTGGCTTTCCGCCCCCCGCACCCTCGCCCCGCGAGCGCCGCCCGTAAAAAGCTCCCACCGGAACTCGACCACCGCCGCGGAGGACTGATCGTCGTCCTCGTAATGCACGTTGGAACCGCGATCGAAGCCCCACGAGCCGCTGGCCAGAACGCTCGGACGATACAACCCCTTCGTCGCCCGAACGTTCTCCTCTTCGCTCTTGACGATCTCTTCGAGTTGCAGGATGTCGGGCCGATTGGCCAACGCCTTGCCCAACCAAGGCCCTTGGTCGATCGCCGCAAGTTCCTCCGCCGTCTCCTCGCCCAGCGGCGAAAGCGACAGGTCTTTCGGCAAGGTCACGTCGGGCAAGCCCATCAACTCGGCAAGGACGACTCGGCCCGTCTCCCGCAGTCCCTCGGCCGCGGAGACCTTCGCCTGGGCGGTCAGTACGCGCACCCGGAAGTTGTCCACATCCGCCGACGTGGCCCGACCCGCGGCCTGGAGTTTCTTCGTTTCTCGATGCTGCTCCTCGCTGAAGGTTTCATCCGCTCGCGCGATCCGTGATTGCTCCTGGGCCAGTTGCACCTGGTAGTAGGCCGTGTCCACCGCCCGGACGATCAATCGTTGCACATCCATCAACGACTCCGTCGAAGCCCGGCGGAGGTACTTGGCCGATAGCAACTGCGCCTCGCGGACGTACCCGTCGAAGATCGTCCACGTCATGGTCAACCCGGTGGTGTGTTCGCTGAATGGATTGGTATTGCCCCCGATTCCCCCACCCAATCCGGCGAACGGCCGCCGCAGCGCGTTGAGCAACGTGGTGAGCGCGAGACTGTTCCCCTCGACGCCCGCGGGAAGAACCGGTGAGGGCTGAAGAGAGGTGGCCAGGCGGTTTCGACTGGCCGGGGTGTGGAAGGTCCTCGACGAGTCATGCACGAAGACGACGGTGGGGTAATACCGCGCCTCGGCCTCCGCGATCCGCGCCGCGGCCGTTTCCAGACGCGCCTGCGCCGCGTGCACGTCGGGGTTCGCCCGCACGGCGGTGCTGCGCGCCGCTTCGACGGTGAGGACGCCCTCGGGAAGCAACGCCTCGGCTTTCGTGCCGACTACCGCCTCTCCGTAGGGCAACAGTCGGCTCTGCTGCTCCTCCGGCAGCTTCGCCACGGCTCTCGCGTGGCGATCGAGGACCACCTGGATACTGTCCAACGGTGCCGCGCAACCCGACGCCACGACGAGCATCAGAGCCCAGAGCGCAAGCGACGGGGGAAACTTGAAGTTCCAAGATCGAAGTTCAAAGTTCAAAAAGGCGCCGCCGCGCGACACCGTGCGCACAACGGTAGGCGTCCCGTTTCGAACTTCGAACTTTGAACTTCGAACTTTACTCACGGTACCGGAACCACGGTCCGACGCTCTCGGGCCGCTACCTCCACAAGTTCCCGGATCGGGTAGGCCCCGCCGTACCACAGCCAGTGCGCGATGCGTGATACATCGTTGGCCACGAGATACAAGCCGGGCACGACGATCAGATTCAAAACCGCCGCGGCCAGCAGCCCGTAGGAGAGTGAAATCGCCATCGGTTGGACCGATTGCGCCTGCCCGCTCTGATTGAGCAGCAGCGGCAGCAGCCCGGCAATATCGGTGATCGCGGTGAGTAGAACCGGCTTGAAGCGCAGCTCCCCGACTTCCAGAACGGCCTCTTGCACGCTCTTGCCCTCCCGGATCAACCAGTTCACGCTATCGACCAGCACCAAGGACTCATTGACTACCAGCCCGGACACCCCCACGAGCCCGAAGATGCTCATCATGGTCAGGTCATAGCCCATCAGCAGGTGCCCGGCGACCACGCCGATCAGGCCGAACGGCACCGCGATCATCACCACAAACGGCTTAACATACGAGCGCAGCATGGCCGCCAGCAGTGCGTAATTGGTCATCATCGCCAACCAGAATCCGATGTACAGGCTGTCAAACGATTCGTTCATCCGCTCGCGGTCGCCGCCGAAACTGTAGGTCAGATCGTTGTAATCGGAGACCACGCCGTCGAGGAAGCCCGCTTGGAGAGTCTGAACGATCTGCTCCGCGTTGGCCCGCCGTTCGTCGAGGTCCGCGAGGACGCGGACCCGGCGCTTGCCGTCCTGATGTTGGATCGAGGCGTATCCCCGGCCCCATTCGATGTCCGCGACCTCGGAAAAGGGAACGACGTCGCCGCGCGGAGTGGCGATCCGTTCGTTTTCCAAATCGCTTATGGACGCCCGTTCATCCGCGGGATAGCGGACACGGACCTTGACCTCCTCGGCCCCGCGCTGCAGACGGATCGCCTCGCCGCCGAAAAAGCCGTGCCGAAGCTGCGTCGCCACGTCGTCCAGCGTCAAGCCCAGCGCCCGCGCCGCCGGACGCAGCTTGATCCGAAGCTGGCGTTTGCCCGGGATCAGGTCATGGTGCACGTCAGTGACGCCGTCGAACTCCCGCAGTTTGGCTTGGATCCGCTCCGAGGCGGCGGCCATGTCGTCGAGGTTGTTGCCCAGCAGACGCACCTCGATGGGGCGATCGGTGGGGCCGATCTGCTGCCGGGCGATGGTGAACTCCTCCGCGTCAAACAGCGGACCAATGTGCTCCCGCCACCGCTCCATGATGGGGTCGTCCCCGATCTGCCGATCGCCAGAGGACATCATCGCGATTCGCACTTCGCAGAGGTTGCTGCCGCGTTGCGGGGTGAAGGCGGCGAACTCACCGGCGATGGAGTAGACTTGCTGGACTAAGTCGCCGGGCGTAGCGGGCTTAAGCTGCGGATCATGGTTGAGAGCCAATGCGGCCTTTTCGATCCGCTCGATCGTCCTGTCGGTGACCGACGCGGGCGTGCCTTCGGGAAAACGCACGCGGGCGCGAAGCACGCTGCCGTCTTCCTTCTGAAGCAGAACAAACGGCGTCCGCCCGCCGTACCAAGCCCCAGCCGCAATGAGCAGCAAGGCAACGGCGACGGCGAGCGTGATGCCTCGATGGTAGACCGCTTGTTGATAGAACGGCCGGTACCATTTGGTGATGACGTAGTCGAACCCCCGGTCGACGGCCAGTCGGAACCGGTTGGGCGGTTTGGGCACATAGGCCATGCCGGGGCGGTGCCCGAAGCAGAGATGCGCTGGCTCGATCAAGATGCTCTCTACCGTCGAGGCGACCAAGGCCGCGATCACGATGACCGGCAGCACATACACGAACCGCCCCATGACCCCCACGACGTACAGAAGCGGGACGAACGCCACGATGGTCACCAACGTCGAGCCGAACACCGGCAAGGCCACGCGACATGTTCCCTCAATAGCGGCCACGTCGGGCGGCTCTCCGCGCTTACGCCGCGAATGAACGCACTCCGCGATCACGATCGAGTCGTCCACCACAACGCCCGAAACCATGATGAGCGCGAACAGGCTGATGACGTTGATCGACTGTCCGAGGTAATCCATGAGGATGAGACCGCCGGCGAACGAGATCGGGATCCCCAGCGCCACCCAGAACGCGAGATCGAACTCCAAAAACAACCACATGGTCACAAACAGCACGGCCAGTCCTTGCAGGCCGTTGGAGACGAGCATCGAAATGCGCGAGTCGATTTCCACCGAGCTGTCGCCCCACACCGAAAGGTGCAGGCGGTCGGGAAGGAACTCCTGCCGCGAGGACACATAATGGCGAACCGCGGAGGCGATCCTCATGCTGTCCTCTTGCGGCGTCTTGTAGACCTCGACGAGAACCGCTGGCTGACCGTTGAAGCGACCGCGCAGCACCGTGTCCTCGAACCCCTCGCGGACGGTGGCGATGTCGCCCAGCCGTACGGCCGCATTGCCCTGCTCGAGCACGATGAGGTCTTCGTATTCGGCGGCGGTCAGGCGTTGACCGGTCACGCGGAGGGTTAGCTCTTCTTCAGCGGTGCGGATCACGCCCGCGGGCAGATCGAGGCTGCTCTTGCGGACGACGGCCATCACCTGGGCGATCGAGAGGTTGTACGCCAGCAACGCCTCCTCCGAGACCTCGATCAGAATCTCGTCCTCGCGCACCCCGGACAGCGACAGCTGGGTAATGCCCGGCATAGCGACAAGGTCGTCCTTGATGTCTCTCGCAAACCGTTTGAGCGTCCGCTCCGGGGCGTCGCCGTGGACGGCAATGTTGATGACCTCGATGCGAATGACCGATTCAGTGACGACGGGCTTCTCGGCCTCCGGCGGGAGGCTCCTCACCTTCTCGATACGGTCCTTGACGTCGTTGAGGACCCGTTGCGCGTCCTTGACGCTCGTCTTCAGCGTCAGCCCGATGGTCCCGAAGTTGTCGTTGGCCACCGACCAGACCCACCGGACGCCGTTGATGCCTCGCACGGCATCCTCGATGGGGGTACAGACTCGATGTTCGACGTCTTCCGAGCTGGCGCCGGGGTATGCGACGTCGACCAGAACGTGATTCAGGGAAAGTTCGGGGAACGCTTCGCGGACCATCCGCTGCGCGGAGAGTGCTCCGCCGGCGAGGAACACCACCATCAGCAGATTGGCGAAGACCGGATTGCGAACGCCCCCCGCGATCCATGCGCGGAGAAGCTGCATGGTATTACCTGCCTCCGTGCCCTCGTCCGAGGGTGGTGACGGCGACGACCAGAGAGATCCCTGCCCAGCATGTTTCGATTTAAGGACGGTGTCAACAGTGCCGATCCCGTTTGCCGGAAACGAATACAAGTGACAGTTGAGTTTTGCCGCCTCCAATCCTGCCAAAGGGCTATTCAGTTTACTCCAGTACTCACTAGGGGTAGTGTGTCCGTTCGATGGACGAGGATTACCCCCGCAACCTGCCGGAGTTCGACGCCCGTTTCGCTTCCGAGGAGGCATGCCGGGAGTACTTGGCGAAGTTGCGTTGGCCGCATGGGTTTGTTTGCCCGCGGTGTCA
>Ga0315274_10001556_pt1 | contig 35219 bp, 58 predicted proteins | sample YL17G02_20_MG_FD_203700 | JGI IMG/M metagenome (GOLD analysis project Ga0315274, IMG submission 203700) | Sediment microbial communities from Yellowstone Lake, YNP, Wyoming, USA - YL17G02_20 | ecosystem: Environmental > Aquatic > Freshwater > Lake > Sediment | place: USA: Wyoming | collected...
AGCAAAAGAGCATATCGGACATGAAGACTAACATAATAGAGAATGTAATCAAAACAGCAGTTAGAAAACCTAAATCTTACATAGTCAAAGATTTGGGCAATAAATCTATGAAGATTGAAGAGGCTAAAGAATGAGACCCATCATATCATTATTATTGGATGGAAGGGAAATAACTGAGATAGACTTGGGAGTAGTCCAAGTCGGGACTGTAAAAAATATGGACATAGATGTTCAAAACAAGGGAGATGCTTTACTATTTGATATTGAATATTCAATTCCTCATCCTGATGTGGTAATCTTATCTTCACCAACAAAATTGGGTCCTAACGAATCTGGAACTATTTCATTAAAATATACTCCTGCTGAAGACAGAGAAGAGGGTCTCAGGATAAAACTCACTATAAGAGGAATATATGTGGTGTAAATGGCTGAAAGTTATATTCAATTACCTGTCGATGGAGTTGGAAAAAAGTTTAGGACACAGAATGAGACTGTTATAGGTAATGATGTCCATGAACAGGTTATTCATAATATCTCCGATTTATTGACTAAAAAAATAATCTATGATGCAAGTAATAATCCAATCTATGTCGGAGAGGCTTTGCCTGGAATTGCTACATCAGCAACAGGATGGAGGATTAAGAAGATAACATACGATGCAAGTAACAATCCAACTAATGTCGAATGGGCGGATGGGAATACAAATTTTGACAATATAATGGACAATTACTTGTTAGGATATACTTACAGTTGATGATATGACATTCAAATTTAATCCACTTTCAGGGCAGTTCGATATGGTCGGAGGTACAAATAGGATACCCGATACAGGTACTACTTATGTGATAGCTGATGCTACTAATAAGAAAGTACAAATCTATGTGGATGGAGTCTTGGTGAACGAATGGGGATAAAAAAAAATATCATGATTTTACTCTTGTTTTGCCTAATCATACCCATAGTTTATGCTGCTGAACAGAAATCCTATGTAAATATCAACATGATGAAAAATCAAATCTATAATGCTTCTTGGGTCAATGCCAGTTATTTTAATGGAAGCGGACAGTATTTGTCTAATCTGCCTGTCGGTGTAGGAAATACAACATCAGAGATGAGAAATGCAATCAATCAGTCTTTATATTATAATTTTACATCTAATTCTACTACATGGTGGGCAAATGTAAATGATTGGACTTCAGGATATTTTATAAAAACAGTCAATAGTCTGGATTTCAACGAGACAAAATTAAACAACACGATAGATGCCAGGCTGACTTCATTCACATTTTACCCGATTACAAACAGGACAATCTATGGAACGGAGACAGGTGGTAACAATATAGGCAACCTGAGTTTTTATGATACCCAGACTTTCAATGTCACTGAGATAGCTGGAAGCAATCCGTTGGAAGTCAGGATTAATTTCACAGGAGTGACGGCTTTCGATAATCTTTTAATAAGGGAAAGATATAACGGTGGTAGCGGACATGAGATAGATATCGAATTGTGGAATTATGTGACTGGGGTTTGGGATAATTATTTTGAGATAACAGACCAATCACAACTTACTCAGCTACCAGCAATACCAGTTCCAGATTCTACGGAACACATCAGTGGTGGAGTCGTGATGCTAAGGTTCAACCATGTAACCACTCCAGGAAACACACAGCATAAATTCTATATTGATTATGCCCAGCTAATAGATGGGACTTCGACATTGACAAACATAGCACATGACAGCCTAAGCGGTAGGGATAACATCTGTATCAACCATCCATGGATTTGTATTTATTATTTGAACACTTCACAGTTGGTAGGTTTCAATTACTGGAACTTCACATGGGCAGGGTTCAACAAGACCTACGCAGACACCTTATATATCGGTGTGGGAAATGCGACTATAACATCATTAAAGAGTTATATGGATGCCAATGTATCTTCTATTTCGAATAATACTTTATTCTTTAACGGATTACCTACTGGCTATTTCCAGAATGGGACCGAGATAGATACTGCAAATACTACTACAGAAATGAGAAATGCAGTAAATCAAAGCCTGTATTATAACCTTACTTCGCAGATGTGTTATTATCTGAATAATGCTACTCAAGACACTGCATATCAAAAGACTTACAATTCATCATACTTAACAAATTCATACAACTCTAGTTATGAAGCACAGCTAAATCATAACACCACAAGTGAAATTAGAACGGCAATAAATCAAACATTATATTATAATTTAACTTCTCAAATGTGCTACTATCTTAACAACGCAACTCAAGATACTTCTTATCAGAAAACATTTAATACATCCTATGATGCTAAACCAAGTGTAGATACAAACTGCTCTGTAGTTGGTTCCTGTTCCAATGTACAATATGGGACAGAACAGGTAAATACGACTACTGAGATGAGAATTGCTATTAATCAAAGTCTTTATTATAACATAACCTGCAATGATTCAAGGAATTATTTTGGAGGATACAATACAGGATTCTTTCAAAATGGGACTGAAGTCGATACCGTAAATACAACTTCACAAATGAGAAATGCAGTCAATCAATCTTTATATTACAACATGACAGTAAATGACACGAGGAATTTCAACGGATATAATACTGGCTTTTTCCAAAATGGAACAGAGCAAGTTAATACTACAACTGATATTAGAAATACTATAAACCAGACACTTTATTATAACTTAACCTCTCAGATGTGTTATTACCTGAATAACGCTACACAGAATACAGCATATACACAGATGTTTAACTCAAGCTATGAGTACTGGAACAATGCAAGTCTAGCTACAACAGGCACTTGTTCAGCAGGTCAATATGTAAAACAGACTACAGCAAGTGGTGTCGTTTGTGATACCCCCGCAGCAGGGGGTGGTAGTGGTGTAAATTATTGGCAGGTGACAGGAAGCTGGATGTCTCCAAATGAGACCGCAGGTGGTCAAAATAGTCTAAACATTACAAACCTGAATGTCACAGGTGCTTATTATGGGACTGTTTTCAATGCAAGTTATGAAAGAAAACCCGACAATAACATGACATATAATGTAACATATCATGGACAGTTGGGGCATAATACTACTTCTGAAATACAAACAGCAATCAATCAGACTTTATATTATAATTTCACAAGTCAAATGTGCTACTACTTGAATAATGCTACCCAGGATACTTCTTATACAAAGACATACAATTCATCTTATCTTACTAGCGTATTCAATTCATCTTATGAATATTGGGGCAATATTACTCTAACTAACACCTACAATACCACCTATCACACTTATATGACTTCCAATGTATCAAGCATTTCAAATAGGACATTATATTTTAATGACTTAACTACATGGTACACCTACAATTCAACATATCATAATAACATAGACACAGCCAATACAACAGCACAGATAAGGACAGCAGTAAACCAGACTCTATATTACAATCTGACAGCACAAATGTGCTATTATTTAAGCAATTCAACGCAGGACACAGCTTATACAAAAACATATAACTCATCTTATCTCACAAGCGTGTTCAACTCAAGCTATGAATATTGGGGGAACACGACACTGACAAACACATTCAATGCCACATACAATCTAAACCTTTCCAGCACTTCAAACAATACACTATATCTGAATTATCAGACTTCAGGGTTCTATATGAATAAGACTTATAATGACACATATCACACTTTCAATTATTTAGGAAATACTTCTCTAGTTATTCAAAATGATGTAGATTGGATAAACTCAACCAAAGGAATGAACACGACAGTGACTTATACAGCATTGATATGTCTCAACCAAACCTGCCTGTCGAACATAACAAAGAATGATACAGGAGTTTACATATACGGGTGAGTATTATTGGCGGCAAAGAAAATAGTCTATTCAAGTGCTTTGGCAACAGTGGTTGCGGTATTAATCTACCTTTCATCTATTCCAGGCGTGAGGATAACAACCTCTGGTGATATAACCTGCTCTGTATGCACTTCTTACTTCAACATCACATCGTCTAATTACAGCCTGAAGTTCTATAAATTCGACCAGAGACTTACTTTTTCTCCAGAAATAAAGAATTATACTATCTACAGATACACCTACGGAAAATGGCGTGAGACGAAATTTCCTATCAACATGACCAAAGGAACACTATATCAATTCAAATTAGTCGGTTATAAATTCAATCCTAGTGATAAAATAAAATGGGCTATATCTTCAGGAGATGCTAATGTTGACCCATATTGGTTGGCAATAGAAGGTAAAGGTGGGGGAGTGATGCTTAGAGAGTATCAGACACTTACATACGGAATAGTAGAAGAAGACCCTAATTATGATTTAAAAATAAATGATTTACACGAGACCGAAAAGGGATGTTTATATTTAGATGCTTCATTGGGATTGAAAAAACATCCAACAGGACTTTCAGCTAATTTTACGACATATAATATTAGTAGCATCGAAACAAATATCCCTTTTAAAATAAACAATTATACAGTCCTTTTGACTCTAAGCAATACAAGCACTCTAAGCACAAAGCAAATCAGTCCTAATTTTGAGATATGCAACATAGGGAATGTGACAGAAATAGCACCATTTACGATAAGTCTAGGAAGTGCGACTACAAGTGTCGTGGCATGGTTCAATGCAAACCTTGAGATTTATAATGGAAGGATAAACATAACTTTAAGACCGTCATGGGGTACTGTAGTAAGCCTGATTGATACTAATAGGACTCAGTGGGTTAGAACCTCTTCAGCTGCAAGTGATTATGGTCAAATATATGGGACAGACATTGCTCCAAGAACACAGCCATTTGTCGGTTCTTTAGTAAGTGGAGCTGCACCAAATTACGGTGCTTATGTAAACACGACACTTAGAATAAATACACCACCTATGGTGTGGACATATTCTAGAGGGAATATCACACAACAAAATCAGAAAACCCAAGCTAACAATTCTAATACTCAGGAATTTATAATATTATCAGGAGAAGATTTCTTCTATAGAAGAGTCTATCTATCGTCAAATACGAGTGCCAATTATTCATCTGACTCTTCTGCGTTCATTGAAGGAAATACGATAAACAATGCTACAAGCAGAAACTTTACTGTTGCAAGCTGTGGTGCTGGTCAGGACATGGCGACTATAAACAGCACATATTTAGGTGACATGGGGTATATTTTATACAATCTTAAAGGCAATTCAGACTTATATACGGTAGTCGGCTCTTCGATGAACACTTCTGCACGAGGAATGTATAGATTCATGTGTGAGAATGATACTAAATATAACATAATGTACCATGGTTATTGGGGCGGTTCAAGCAAATGGCTGAAATCTCAACCAAACAATACACTCGTAAATTACAGGATAAGTTTTGTTCCAAGAGTCCAAATGGACTTTACAGGTTCAGGCGGTTCTGGATTATATAACAACCTCACAAGGTCTAAATCTATATTGATAGGAACATCTACGATAACAAACAGGACTTCGGGTTGCATACAAGGAATGTTTGGATTAAATACCTCTGATTTCTTCACCTGCAATGGATTGGAAAGCAATGGGGTATGGGCTTTGAATGTTACTATTGCACCGAATGCGAACATAACAGGAGGAAGAATATATCTTAACATAGGAAATCTGACTTGGATGCCATACCAGCAGATTTTCATTTATAATTCATCATCAGCAGTACCAGTAGCAAATCAATTAGGACTGCATTTAGCTAATGAAACAGGAACATGGGTATATGTGAACGATGCAAACATGACTAAAAATGGAAATGCAACGATAAACGCAGGGACATACAACTATACAGGAATAGTAAATACTGGAAATACTGGTTTCCTTATGATACTTCAAGCAGATGCTTATGCCTCGACAAATCTGATAATACAGAATGTCACAATGGCAGTAACAGGGACAACGACAACTACAACAACGACAATCCCAGCAAACTGCTGGACATACGATAATGTAAATCATGTATTGATAATACCGTCTGGATGTGTTTATCATAATGATACGGTGGGAATAATCTAGGTGAATCAATGTATCCGTTAATAAGAATGATGTGGGGGGAGAAAGGATTTTGGGATATGTTGCCACCTGCCGAACCTGGTGGTGGTTATCCTGTTAGATTTCCTTTATGGACATATTATAATGTGAACTTTTCGGTCAAAAGCAAGATAATAAAGCCATTTATTTTTGATACAATGACTACTTCTTTGATTAAACGATTCTTTATGGAAGATTTCCCGATGAAGGGAAAGTTACAGATACCGATTTCAAAAGAGATTGAAATGATTGCTCCAAAATACGCATGGTTGGATGAAAACTTTAACATATTCTCTTCAGTAAAAAGGGATTATAACATAGATTTTAACATGATAATGATGCCTACTTCGGTAAATATAAATATCATAAACCTGTTGAAAAACTTAGACAAGATTAATTTGATTGATTATGTTGATGATTAAATTTTAAATAGTAACATTGTACTTAGAATAAGTATGCCCGTTCCAAGCAATCTTCCTGAAGGTGGAAAAAAGATATTTGAAAGCGTTATGGAATCCTTAAAAGGAAAGACTAATAAACGAACAGGCAAACCCTATACTGACGAAGAAAGGGGTAAAATCGCTTGGTCTGCTGTAAAAAGAAAATATTCTAAAAAAGCGGATGGATGGGAACTCAAATCAATCCCAGAAGATGATTGGGAAACCTGTTTTAATTCATCTCCATTGGAATTCAAAAGTCAGGATGGAAATTATTATTTCTCTGGTTATTTAAGCACATTCGACCTGGATTTGGTAAACGACATAGTATCTCCCGATTGCATGAAGGATATGCTAGAGCAGATAAAGATGGGAATGAACGGGACAATGAGAAGTTTCAAAGGATCTCCAGACCATGATGTTTACTGGTATGAAGACCCCCAGTTAAAACCCATCTCAAAAATCACAGATGCCATCCTTGATGCTAAAGGGATATTGATAAAAGGAATGTTCAATTCTGCACACCCTGAATTCAACTGGGAGGAAATACAAAAAGGTTTCTATGATGGTCTTAGCATCGAATACAAGGCGACTGATTTTTCTTTCAAGGATGTGGATAATAAAAAAATTAGAGTCTTAAATAAAGTCCAATTAAAAGGTTATGGTCATACGCCAAGACCAGCCAATCCCTATTCAACGCTTACTGATGTTTTTATAAAAAGTTTGGAACTTGAGGAAATCAAGGAAGAAGAGTCCATTAAAAAGGACATAGAATCTCATCTACATAGAGACATAAAAGAATATCAAATGATGATTTCTGAAGATGAAGACTTCCTCAAGAAATTAAGTCAAGATTGTCCAATTTGCGAAAAAAAATCGGAGGATGAAATAATGGCGGACAAAAAGGAAGAGGTGAAATCTGAACCTCAACCTCAGCCTGTTCCTAAAGTTGAAGAGGTTAAGACTATTGAAGTCAAGACTGAAATCAAACCAGAAACAAAGGTTGAGGAAAAGAAATCAGAGAACTTAGAAGAGACGATTACAAGGATAGTCAAAGACCAGTTAAAGTCAATGACACCTGAGAACAAAGCTGTACCTAATGTTACCTTTGAAAAAAATGAAAAAGGTGAGATTAAGGCATCAGCCGAGAAATTTGAAGAGATTAAATCAAAAGAACCCACAGACCTTGTTGGATATGTAACAAAAGGTTTGGGGTTACAAGGAGGTAATTAAATGGCTTTTGGAGAAATGCCCGAAAATTTGATGCCAGAATTAGCCTACCAAGCGACATTCGGAAATATGCCAAATCATACTATCTATCTGGATAGATTGGCAGGTATATTTGACGAGAGGAAATCAATAGACAGAAGACAAGAGATGAAAGACCAGATAAAGTCTTTGACTACTACAAGCAATCTATTTGCCACAGGAATAAACTATACATCCACATCTGGAAGCATTCCAGTATTGGTACCAACAGTTGTCGATTCTACACTCTATGATGTGACTTTCAGAAGCACACCGTTAGCAAGTGGATTATTGCCAAGGGTTACCAACAACGGATTGTTTGCAGACTATGTTGTAAGAACAGCACTATCCACAGCAAAGTGGAGAGCAGAAACAGGAGCATTGGCGAGTAACGAATCAACTTATACGAGATACGCCGCACCGATAAAATTCTGTTATGCAGTTGGAGAATTGAGTGGACCTTTGATGGTCGCTTCAAAAGTATGGCAGGAAGCACTTAGATACGAGACAGAAGGTCAATATCGTTCCTTGAAGGAACTAGAAGAAAATACGATAATCAATGGAAACCCGACAACAGGAACATACGATGGTACTTATGCGGATGCTAACGCATTCAAAGGATTGATAGCAACAATAGGTTCTACTGTTGGTGCAGCTAAATCAACTTTGAGTGGAACATCTAAAATTAGTCTAGCCAACTTGAGGGATGGTATAAGATTAATCAGAGAAGCTAAAGGAGAACCAGACTTGATTGTAACCGATTATAAAACATTAGATGACATTAAATCTTTGATACAAGATTTACTTAGATACCCAGCACCGACAGGAAACATAAGTTTTGGTATTGAAACTATCGTATTTGAAGGAGTTCCAATAATCCCAGACTTGTTCATGCCGACTACTGCAACAGTAAGAGAACTGTTGATTTTGACAGTAAAGAAACAGGGAAACATACAGCTAAGAGTATTGCAGGATACGACATTCGAGGAATTGGCAAAGACAGCAGATACATACAAGTTCATGATAAAGGAATACTTTACCATGATACTAATAAAAGAGGCATGGTGCTTTAGGTACTATGCTATAGCTTGAGGTGAAATGAAATGGCAGCAGATATTGCGGAAACTATAACTGAAATAGTGCCTCACATGGGGTTGAAGTTGGTTTACTTTACAGGAACAAAGGTAGCTGCGGATGACTATATGACATTCAGCGACTACACACAGGTTTTATGGGCAAATGCGATGAGTGGAACAATAGGTTCAGCAGCAGTAGTTGATACCATTACTGCAATAACCACGAATGTAGTTACATTCTCGGTAGGGACTTCAACAACTGTAAGAGGCATAGCATTAGTTATTTAGGGTTTATTTTTTTATTCCCTTAATTTAATTAGAATATAGAATGGAGGTAAAAACATGACATTTACAGCTACAGCAGGTTCGCAAAAAGTTATAACTGGAGTATTTGGTATGGAAGTAGTCAGAGGGCAAGTTACCGCAGCAACTACAGGTACTTATGTTTCAAAATTTGGAACAATATTAGCAGTAGTTATTAGCAATGAAACAACAAACAATACAATAAAAGCATCATGGTCTAGCAGCACTGTAACAATAACTGCCACACAGAATGATTATGTGGACTTCGTTATATTCGGATATTAGGTGAGAATATGCAATACAGGAATGTTTCAGGTTCGTTTAAATGCTTTTCTATACCTATGCCCGATGGAAGCCCTTTTTGGGTCAATGCAGAACCGAATGATACAATAGACATACCAGAAAATCATGGTTATAGAGCATTAGCTCATGGTTTTGTCAAAGTCGGCGAGGAAAAGAAAGGCAGTGAAATATTAGACAAAAAGATAACAGAAGTCGGGAAATTTGTATTGAAACCTGCTTTAAAAAAAAAAGTAAAAGATGAACTTAGAAAGATAAAAGGATTGGGAAGCAAAACGATAGAAGAAATATCAGAAGAGTATGATTCCATAGAGGATATTATATCCGACATAAAGGCAGGAAAATTCAGTGTCGGTGGCATAGACAAGAAGAAAAAGGAAGAAATTCTGGAAAAGTTTATATAATAACACTATCGAATTACTTTATTATGATTTTAAAGATTCCTAAAAAACTTTTATTCCTATTTACATTTATCTTTGTAGCATTGTCAATCGCTACTTATGTTTTTGCAGTTTTACTTAACCCAACAATCACTGTCGTTTCTCCTGTTAGTGGGAATTCTTATTCATCGCCACCATTAATCAATATCAGCACAGATATAAACTCTACTACTTGTAAATATCTTATAAATGGAACTACCTTTTCTACAATCAATTTGAATCCAGGTTCTTCAAATAATAAAACTTGGGCTAATTCTTCAATCTTAACTAATAATTTTACTGATAATGGTTATGGAAGTTGGGTTAATATGACATTCTATTGTTTTAATTATACTACCTCCAATGCTAGTTGGTATAATACTACATGGAACACCACAGGTTTTGTACTTTTCAAATATGATACAATAAACCCCCTTATAAGTTTCCAAAAAAATGCCAATGGAATGAATTTCACCACAGCATCGACTGGTATATGGAACTGGACATTCAATTATACGGATAATAATTATGCAACCTGTGGATTGAGATATTACCAATATCCAAGCACATCCACTTATGCCTTCTTGACTGGAGGTTTGACCAACCCAACATCGGGATTGGATTCTAGGGCAAATTGTACTCTTTTATTCGACCCGAATGATACTGCTTTGTCAAATGTAAGAAACGAAGGTGAATTCATTTTAGAAGGGTTTGGAAATGATACTGCTAGTCGTTCTGCTGTTACTTCAACAAACTTCACAGGGGTAATGACAAAGATATACGGAAGCAAATGGAATCTTATAACTTACAGAGGAGCAAATAGAACGGCAAGTTCATCTCAGAATGTCACTGAATTTATACTCAATAATTTTGAATATGCGACTATAATCTCTGTCTGGAATCAGACTTATGGAAATTTCACGACTTATTCAGCATCAACCCCGACTGTAAACAGTCAGATTATTCTTTCCCTTGGAACTGCATTTTATATGTATTCAAATGCAGACAAGTGGTTTATACAGCCAGATTACACACCCGCTATTGGAACATCTGCTGAAAATATAACATTATATGCCAACCATACTAATAGGGGCAATTCATGGAACCAGATGGGATTATTTAATAATGCCACGATGAACACTACGCTTTATACCTGTTCTCTAAATGCTACAAACGCAACATATTTCTGGAGCATTTATAGGGCTGCAACCTGTCCTGTCACGCTTAATAATATAACTTATATCAGTTGGCTTAATGCCTCTAGTGGACAACTTGTAACCTGCAAGAGGGGAGTTTCAATCTGTTCTGGCGGTTCAAATCCAAAGGATATTGTCTTGAAAGAGGGTTATGCTATTTGGGTCATGCCAGATAAAAATATAACAATAAACAGGAGTTCGATATACTGATGAGAAAAATAATATTTCCGATAATGTGGATATTGATTTTATTAGGTTTAAGTAGTGTATTTGCCCAAACGAGTCCTTTGCCTATAAATGGCAAGATATTCACTGAAAATCCTGATGGATTAATGATTAAAGTCACTATGCAGCGAACTGTAGGCAGTCAGATAACAACAGAATCAATGAATGGTGTAGCAAATTCTGCTGGTGAATATCTAATAGAATGGGCTAATTCACAAAACAAGTATGCTAATGGTGATGTTTTTATAGTAAATATTGTGGGATGCAGTGACCCTAAATGCTCCCAGACTGTAACTTATTCTGGTCAGCCAGAAATCTTTATGACATTTGATTTATTTGATGTTGATATTCCAACGACTATTTCGACTACTACGACTATAATCGAGTCATGCCCCGATTGCGAAATCTGCGATAGTTGCAATAGTTGTTGTGATGCTTGTCCAATTTGTCCAACGACTACAATCTATACTACAACCACGACTGTTCCATGTGAGGAATGTATCAAACCTGCATGGTATGGTACGATTGAATTCTTCATAACATTGATAATAGCCTTTGGTGGAGGAATTGGAATCAAGATTGGTGTGGACAAATATGGCAAACTTTCAATAAAAGTCACACAGCATAAACACGCAAATTACGATACCTATCATTCTATCTATACAATACATACTAAAGAACCCCACCCAAAAGGATGTATTTATCCAATCTATGAAGGAGGAAAATTCATAAAGTGCGGTGATAAATAATGGTTTACACTCCTTACCCAGTTGATGGGGTTGTATATGATGTAGATGGCGTTAATGTAGTCAATAATTCTACTGTAGTTGCATTGAACACTACTACTGGCGAAAAGATTTCAATGAAGACAAATTCTCTTGGTCAATTTATTTTAGATCTGGCAAACCTTACTTCTGGGTATTCAAACGGAGATTTATTACAAGTCACTGCTACTTATGGTTCTGGAAGTGCAATAAGAAGTCTAAGCAAGAGGCATACTGTTTCGACTGTAGCAGGAGCATACGCAATAGGAAACATGGTACTTCATCCAGGCGAAGACCATATAGGAGATTGCAACCTAACCTTTGCCTTCATAACTTCAGATACTACTACCAGATATTGCGATTATTATGACAGGAATGATAATTTAATTTTCAGAATCAGTTCCATCGCTAGTTCTACTGCCGAGATGGCATTTGGTTATTTAGGAATCAAGATGGACAAAGGTTTTATAAGAGTATTTTCAAGCGAGACTGCTGGTCAATGCTATTCCAGTGCAATATATAAGTAGGAGGCTATTAAATGCCTTCTAATCCTTTTCCAATCTCAGGAAAGATTTATTCTTCTGATGGAACTACCATATTAGAGAATGTCCTAATAATCTGCAAGAATGTATCTAATAATGAAACTCAAACGCAATTAAGCAATTCTTCTGGGGAATTTTTATTCGATGCCACTAATTTTACATCTGGATATAAATCAGGCGATGAAGTAAGCCTATTTGCTAGTTATGGAAATTATTCAGATGAAGTCGTATTTACAATATCTGGAGATTATAAAAATCAGGATTTGACTTTGGATAGTCTGATTGAAAGCATAGCACTTTATACTTCTATTGCCGATGTTAGAAGATTTACTGCTGTAGGAACTTCTGAATTTTCTGATACATCTATTTACGACATGATTAAAAGAGTAACGGGTAGGATAGATGAACTCACTGGAAGGACTTGGAAAGGAGTCCAGACTGTAACAGATGAATATTATGACGGGGATGATACTGATATTCTCTGGTTAAACAATACAGATCTGATTTCTGTATCAGCATTATCAATAGACGATAACCAAGACGGGACTTATACTTCTGTCACGACTTCTTATGTCTTTGTCTATCCTGATGGACATATAATTTTAGGAAGGAATGCTGAGATAACTTCATTTGTTGCGGCAGGTCCCAAGGCAGTAAAAGTTTCTTATACTTATGGGAATGCAAAACCAACTGAAGCGATTAAAGAATTGGCTTTACTCATGGTGGCTAATCTACTTCATTATGATGCTGAAAGAGGCAGATTAATCGACCAAATATTCCAAAAAGTGAAATGGTTATTGACAGGGGGTCCTGTATGAAGAAAAATACAGATGTTGCTGTAGCTATATTACAAACCGATTTGACTTGGATAAAAAATAAACTGAGTTCCATAGAAGATACCATGAATAAAATCAATATGTGTGCCAGTGGTCATGATAATAGGATTCAGTCTCTTGAGGAATGGAAGAAATCATGCAATGACCAATGGAACAAAAACATGGTCAAGTGGGGAATAATAATATCGGCAATAGCTTTAATCTCATCAATCATTCTAAAGTTTATATAATAACACTGTACCTTTAATTATTATAAACTCCCCAGCATGACCTTACGGAAATGCTGGGTATCACACCCCCGTTATGGTTTTCCATAACAAAAATAGACTTTAGGTCGGGTAAAATGACAACAACTGATATGAGCAATGTAGTTCAAACTCTACAGAGTTCTGTGCTTTCTATACTGAGAAGCGATACTGCTTCTTTGTCTATAACTTATCCTGAAGGAGGATCTGGAACAACTACTCTTTCTTCAATGACAATCGTTGATGGAATACCATTCGAGCAGATAAAGAATGAGGGATTTCCTATCATAATAGTCCATACTCCTGAAGTAGATGAGGAAAGAATCACAATGACCAAGCATAAGATAGAACTCACTATCCATGTGGAGATATTAGACAGAAGGGAAAGTTATGTGAGGATATTTACTGATGCAGTAAAAGATGCCTTATATAGAAATCAGGACACTACCAGAGGTTCTGGCTACTGGTGGTATGGTCGAAGAGTTCGTTCAAACTTAAACCATGTCCAATTAGAAGGCGAAGGAAAGATGAAACCAATCTGGCATATGAATTTATTCTTTACATATTTATGGACGGGATGATATGGTTACTGCAATAGAAATTAAATTTGATGATAAGGCAACACCTGCTTTGGAGAGGTTTATGAACAAACAGGTAGGCAAAATCATCTCAAAGGAAGTGGCACATCAGTTAGTGGAACAAATGAAATCTATGGTGCCTTTCTGGAATTGGAATCTATATAACTCAATCCAATCACGCCCTACAAAAAATGGATATAATATCAGTATGCTTTTCTATGGAAGATTCGTAGAAACAGGGCATAAAATTAAATCAATGAATCCATTATTGACTCATTGGGCGTTTGCTAAGATTGCAAACCCAACTGCTTTCTTCAGGATGATTTATTATTCACATAGGATGGGAATGGATTATCAGGCTAAAGCACATCCATTCATCCAGCCTTCAATAGATTATGTTGTTTCAAAATTAGAGCCTATTAGCGTTGATATTGTTAATAAGACCCTGAAAGAATCAGGGTTCAAATGAATCTGGGAAGAGAGTTAAAATAAAAAGAGGTGAAAAATACGACAGATTTTAGTGCAGGAGCATGGAGTGAGACTTGTTTAATCTCAATAACACCATTAAGTGGGACTGAAGTACAATTAGCAGCCATGACTGAGACGGTTGATATAGACCTGGGAGACAAGGACATAGAGCAAGTACCGACTTTGATAGGAGGAAGAGTAATCAAGAAAGTTCCTCAAGATATAACAACTTTGACATTCGAGGGTTATCCGATTGGAATATCAAGTGCAAGTAACAAAGGATTGTCGCAGTTCTTCCACATGACTAATGCAGCAACTTACGACACAACTGAACCATTAGTAGTGAATGCAAGTCTAGGAAGGGATTTGTTCAGAGTAAGCATACTATGGGCAGAAGTAGCACCAACTACAGCATCAGCAACGACTACAGCACTAAAGGCAGCATATAGGTTTAGCATAGCTAATTGCTATATGACAAGCATGAAACCTAGCTTTACAGATGGGATACTGAAATTTACATTTGCTTTCAAAGGTGCAGCTTTCAACAAACAAGGAACGGCACAGATACACGAAGAATCAACCGAGACTACTACAGCATTATCAGTATTAAGCACATACGATGCGACACGATTCCCAGAAGACGGAACCACATTTACATGGAGTGCATAAAAGTATTAGTCGGGATGATAACAAGCAAGAGACATCATTACTGTCAGGACTCAAGCATATATCAGATAATACATCTAACCTATCCGAATTTTGACTTTAAAGTAATCGAACTCAGTAAAGGACAGGAGAACTTCAGATACTTAAAAAAAAGATACGGTGAGCATATCATAAAGGGAAAATGGTTTGAGAACCCAAATGAAAGGACTGCCAATGGAAGGGAAATGATTAGAAATATTGCTATCAAAGATGGGTTCGATTACATATTTTTCATGGATGCTGATTGGATAATACCGACTACTATTTTAGAAAGATTGTTAGCACATGAGAAAGATTTAGTAGGTGTGTTATACAATTATGGAAGAGGTAAGATAAGTTGTCCATCGGTAGCAAAGGGGGGTGGATTGATTTTTGATGGGATAAAAGTCAAATCAACTTTAGACAGATTAAACCTATACACATGGGAAGATATTTTAGAATTACAGCCAAGATTAATCAAATGTTATGGGGCAGGAATAGGATTAGTCAGCAGGAAAGTATTCGAGAAGATACCCTGGAGGCATTGCCCTAGTTATCCTCTCGGCGATGATGTGCAATTTTGGAACGAATGCAATGATAATGGTTTTCAATGGTGGGCTGATTTGAGTTTTAAAATACCACATTTAAATAGCCCTTGGAATGATAAAGTATTGAATGAGGTGGAAGAGATTGAAGTTAAATCAGATATTAAAACAGCCTGAAAGAGATTTATCTAAATTGAATGAAATACAGAAGAGAGATTTGGCTATGAAAGGAATAGAAGACCTGATTGAATGCAAGAAAGACATTAATAAAAAAGAGTTTGAAGAACATTTTGGAGATGGGATTAAATTGAATCTTGGATGTGGAAATAAAAAGATGGAAGGGTTCATCAATATTGATTCAAGAGAAAGCGTTAAACCAGATATAGTCTGGGATTTAGAAAAAGGTCTTCCTATAACTTCTACAGAACAACTTCCAATAGATTCTGTCACAGGAGTTTATGCTTCTCATATTTTTGAACACATAAAGAATTTCATACCTCTAATGGAAGACATTTATAGAGTTTGTAAAAATGGTGCTAAGGTTTATGCGATAGTTCCAATATACACTTCAACCCATGCCTTCAGCGATCCTACTCATGTCCGTTACTTTGGCGATTATACATTTCAGTATTTCAGCAAAGGAAAATTCAAAGAGATGAATTTAGACAAGTTCGATTATGATTTTAATTGCGATTTTAGAATCATTAGCCAATCGATAAACGATGGTATAATGACTGTAATAATGGAGGTAGTCAAATGCCAAGAAAAAAAGAAGAAAATGAAGGAATAGATTTAGAGGTGTCTGTGAGTGATTCAGATAAAATAAGATGCTGTAATCAGGAATTCACAGAAAAAGAATATTATTGGCACAAAAGGAAATGCCATTAAATAATAACACTATCAAAAGATAATTAGGTGAAAAAATTGACTGAAATATTTGTATGTCCAAAAAATAAATGTGGGCATCAAAATAAAAGACATGGATTTATTTGTTTAAGGAGAAAGGGACATAAAGGACCTCATCATGCTCTGTTTAATTGGACAGATATAGAAGGGAAACCATACAAATTAAGGGAGGATGGCTAAAATGGGGTCAGAAGACCTTCCTAAGAGACCTAGAAATGTCCCTGCTTATCCACAGCCATCTCAAAAGATACCAGTAAGAAGCTGTCCGAGATGCGGTGGACAAACGATGGTATTGCCTGAAGGATTGCTTGAGTGTTTCAACTGCAAGAGAATCTATCAGACTGCTGGAATAAACTATCAAATATTACGAGCTAGATAATATGAAAATAAAAAGAGTCTGTCCATATTGTAATGGAACAGGATTTATAGAAGAGGAAGAAATCGTTAAAAATTACCCTAATGTTTATCCAGATTATCCATTCAGAGGTGGTAAGGTTTGATTAATACTTCAAGAGAAAGATTTCCACAGCGTAAGATAAGGCATGGGGAAAGAGGTGGATTATATGGGTTCTGCCCCAGAGAAAGACGGGTGGTATCGCAGGATGAAGTCCATCAGATGAGAGTACCACCGTTTAGGATGATTTGCAACTATTGTGGGGGGTTCATAGATAGGCATTTGGATAAAAATATATTCGGGTGATTAAATGGAAGAGATTGACAAAATAAAGGACATAATTATTTACCATAAGAGTGAGAAGTGCTTTAAATGTGGGAATCTAGTAGAAAAGAATACCGATGGATACTTTAAATGCGACTGCGGATTTGAATGGGCTAACTTGTTCATCAAAAGGATTCCTGTATCTACATTCTTGCTGTTCAAACAAATATCAGATAATGAATTCTGTTCTGATTACGGTCTAATGTTGAAATCAATTTTAGATGATGTTTCCAAGTTTCAGGGTATTTTTGAATTGATACAAGATCATGAAAATAGGATATTAAAATTAGAAGAGAAGCCTGTAAAAGAGATTAAGCTTCTTTCAGGCAATAAATTGGAGGTGAAGAGAAGTGGGTAGATTTAGCAAACATCTAGGTCAGGTTCAAGATGTGACGATAGAATATGCAGATGGAACAAATGAAGTATTGAAATTGAAGCCTTTGGGCTGGGAAGATGTGAACGATTTGATATTAATCGGAAAGGATTTCGGTGAAAGCGGGTCTAATGTCTTGGAAAAAATGACAAATGAGACTATTGAAAGGATGAAGAACATAGTCTTGAAGACTATGAAAACATCTTATCCAGAAGACCCAGAAGAAGAACTCAAGGAATTTTGTGCCAAAAACTTCATACAGCTTATACCTATAATACTTGACTTGAATTTCAATGTAGGCAAGGCGGACAAACTTGAAAAGATAAAGAAACTTCAGGCGAATGCGAGTGCTAGAACGGTTCAACCAGTTAAAGTCTGAATCCGATGAGGAGGGAAATCTAATCGGCATATACCATGAGTTCATGAGGGCTTATGGATATATACCACTAGAGGATTGGAAGAAACTCCCGATACCATTGGTAATAGAATTGAGGGATAAACTGGAAGAGGAAGCAAGAAAAATGAAAAGTAGCATGAGGAAAAGATAATGGTCCAGCAGGATGTAATAATAAATGTAATTTATAAGATGAAGGGAAAGTTAGAGGATAGTCTGAATAAACTAAGGAAATTCGGCGATGCTACACAATCCAGTTTGAAAACATTGACAGAGGGATTTGACAATGCACAGGAATCATTGCAAAAACTGTCTGGCATAGCAGTCGGATCTAATTTCTTGGATATAACTAACAAAGGAGACAAACTTAGAAAGGCGATGGATAAAATCAACAAAGAGAATAAAAAGTTCAAGCCGCACTGGATTGGGATAATCTATTTTGGAAGGCAGCTTACGGCTACTTTTAAAGGATTGACAAGTGCATCTTTGGAAATGGCAGGGGTATTTGATGTTTTAAATTCTTTCTTAGGCATGGCATTCCTGCCACTTGGTATGTTTTTATTGGATGTAGTATTGTGGTTGTGGGATGCTTGGGATGCTTTACCAGAACCAGTGCAGAATTTCATAGATATACTTGTTGCAGTTGGGCTTGGTATAGGCATATTTTTGACTGTTCTTGGAACACTCAAAGCTGGTCTTTGGGCTTTATCACAACCTTTACCAAAGTTTAGTGAGACTATGAAGGATGCTATGGGATGGTTTGGATTCTTTGCAATCGCTGCCATCATAGCACTTGCTATAATAAAAGGTGGTTGGAAGAATTTTCAAGTAGCTATACAGGCAAGTCAATTAGCAACCCAGGCAATGATGAGAAGAGATTGGGATGCTTATACAGATTATGTCCTTTTAAGAAACATCAATTTAAAATGGGGGATAATAAGGGGTTTTGCCAGTATTTATAATGAAGTCAAAATCATCCTTTGGCAGATAGGTCTTGCTTTTACACAGACTGTATTGGATATAATGACATCCCTTAACGCACCAGAATGGATGCTAAAACCAGTTAGAAAATTTATAACAGAATATCAGGATAGAATGGGAAAGGCAATAGCAGAAACTGGGCAAGTGATGGAATATTCTTGGCAGATGAGCATTGAAGAGGCAATAAAAAGTGGTATGAGTTTGACTAGAATAATCGTGGCAATGCCCAATGATATTAAAACTATAAACGATGCGTGGTTTGCAGTTAAGGGAACAAGCACTCAGACTACATATCAATGGATGGAAGCAAGAGCCGCAGCAGAAAAAATAATGAACCCTATTCAAAATATCAATACAGGATTAGTCGATATTAATGATTTACAGAAAGATATACAAGATGAAACAAACAATATGAATTATCTCTTTGACCAAACAAATTCAACACTTGGTGATACGGTTGGACAGATGAAAAGCATTGATTCTCAATTAGCCGAATTAAACGCACAAATAGGTGCGACTGGTCAAAGTCTAGCAAATGTATTTGGTATGACCCGTGAAGGTATAATGACAAAATCCGAGTGGGTGAAAGCTCAGGCAGCAAAGGGCGGTTATATTTCCCCTACCTTACAAAAATATTTAGGTATGCAGCATGGTGGATTGGTAACAAAACCAACCCCTGCTTTAATCGGAGAAAGAGGTCCTGAAGCTGTAATTCCTTTGGATAGGATTGGTTCTATAGGGGGAATAAACATCACAATCAATACCTCTACTATAGGCGGTAATACCGACCAAATAGCTAGGGAGATAGCTGAGAAATTCTCCTTTGAACTTTCGAGGGTGAGATATTGACGACTTGGTATCTTAAAAAAACATTGTCAGCAACAGGGAATTCATTCGGCTTTTATGGGACAGATGTTCAGCTTGATTTTGACACGGCTTTAACTAAAGTCACTGAAAAATTGGACAAATTATACAAGGGAGAAATACCAAGATACAGAAGCAGAAAAGATTGGGATGATTATTCGCCCAGCACTATTTTGATAGATTTAAAGGCTACAAAATGGACATTCATAGTCACTGGTGTGTTAGTCAATGATACAGGAAATCTTTCTACTGTAAATCCAACAACTACTGCTACGGCTATTAATAAGAAAAACCTATTGATTGCATTCGCAGAAGACGGTGGAACCATGTCATTCTTTCATAGGGACTTTGGTAGCAACAGACCCACTGGAATTAACCATCCGAATAATATAATTTCTACAGCGGAGAATGTTAACATAGTATCATTGCAGTTCGATGATGAAGAGACGGAAGTAGGGACGAATGAAGTCTATATGAAGAACAATGAGAGGAGAATATCGTTTTCGATGGTATTGCAAAAAGGAATAGATAGGGGATAAAAATTGGTCACAAAAAAAATCATATTGGGAACTTCTTTAACTACTGTATTAGGCATTTTAATTTACTTATCAACTTTACAGGGAGTAAGTATTACAACTTCTGGTGACATTAAATGTCTAGGAACTTTAGAGAATCCATGCGTTTCTTACTTTAATATCACTTCTAATTATTACACATTAAAATTCTTCAATACTTCAAATCAAAAATTATCTTTTTCTCCTGAAGTCAAAGACTATAAAATTTATAGGTTTACTTACGGCAAATGGAAGGAAATCAATTTTCCCATCAACATGACTAAAGGAACTAAATATCAGTTTAAATTAGTTGGCTATAAAAAAACTCTTTTTGACAATATAAAATGGTCTATCGGGATGGGGGATACTGAGATAGATCCTTGGTGGAATACCACATTTGTAAAAAGAAACAATATAACAGTAAGTGGTATGGGAGCAGCAGCAAGAATAAATTATCCTGTAGGAATAAATATAACCTATGCTTCTGGCATGAATGCTAATTTCAATGATTTGAGGTTTCTTAATGACACGACTTCAGTTGATTATTGGATAGAATCGAATGTCACATCAAGCTGGGTTTATGTGTGGATAAAAATACCATATCTGCCTTCAAGTCCGAATGTGACTATTAGTATGTATTATGGCTCTGGGGATACTCAAACGACTTCAGATGGTGTTTCAACATTCCTATTATTTGATGACTTCAACGACAATTCATTCAATACGACAAAATGGAAAACTAATGCAGGTACTCCAACAGAACAAAATGGTTATGTCTTAATAGATAGCACAGATGATATTGAAAGTTATTACCAGCCGACAATGATTAATGTTTCTTTAGAAACGAGGGCAAACATCACGACTACGGGCATAAATATTGGTTTTTATAATGACACAGAAAACTCCAGGGCATTGTTCCAACCAGCAAATACAAGGACTCAAACTTCTGATGGGGTTGTTACTTATTATCAAAGTTTTGGTAGTATGACTTATCCATTGAATAGCTGGGATACTTGGATTATTTATATAAATAGAACCCAAGGAGAAAGGAATAATGTGGAGTTTTATAAGAACACTACAAAAGTAACTAATCATACGGAGAATTTACCAGCAACAAAAGCAAATGCTAGATTGTATGGTAATGGTGCATCTTTTGATTGGATATTCATAAGGAACTATACTTTTCCCGATGCCCAGGCATCTATTACTTCTGAAGAGACTTATACAGCTCCTCCAGTTTCTATGAGTCTATCAGTCCAGATGCCTCAATATATAGGATATTCAACCGAAGACACTACTACCGATTCCAACTTGCCTAACTCCTATTGGAACAATAATTATACTTTAATCTCAGGGGGATACACTTCTGTAATATCTTCTGGAACGATTACGACTAACAATGCTTCTCAATCGAGCTGGAACGAAAGTTTTACTGGAAATCAAAATAATATTTTCTATGTAAGGATTAAAAAGACTTCAAATGTTACAGGTGGGACATTGGATTTAAGTGGATATAATTCAACCAATACAACAAACTCACTGAATACTTTAACTATAGTAGAAAATTTTGACAATTCCAGTGAATATAAATCAAAATCATCTGGATGTTCAATTCCGATCACAAGTACTCTACATAACACTCAAGGCGCATACTCTACGATATTTAACAGGTCAAGCACGGGAATATGTGCCTATAATTATTATGAAGATACTTGGGACAATACTACTTCAATCGCTAATTTAATGGATACTAATGTCGAAGTATGTGTTGATGTTTGGATAGATAGTTCAACAAGCGGGATTGCATCAATCCAGGTGGCTTTAACAGATTATGAAGATATAAATTATATAAGTTGGAGATGGACCGAATTTTCTATTGGAGAAAATTATTTGTGTAAGAATTTCAGCTATTATAATGATAGGTCTGGTGATATAACACAGGCAAATAGCACAGAAATAAGTTTTTTTATTAGTACATATTCTCCATCCCAATCATGGTTTTATATGGACAATCTAAGAATAAGCAATTATACATCCCCAAGCAATCCCCATCTTGATGTGGGCGGCGATAGCATTTGGAACTGGAACTATACGGGGATTTTTAATGTAACCAATAATAAGACTTACGATTTTTCTTCAGATATGAGAGATTATATCTCCACTTGTTCTCCAAATATTCAAGGATACTGTGATGTGCCTTTTATATTGTATTCGGATTCGGGAGGTAAAATTCAGATAAGTTCTATGCAAATCAATTATACTTCTACTACAGCAAACTGGACTATAAACCCTTCAAGATATGGTTGGTATAAGTTTCCTGTGAATAATCTGAATTACTTTGATACTGCCACTTTAAATCTCTATCAGCAACCTACTTTGAATAATTCCTATGGTTACGATTGTAATAGTTCTTATCCATGCGTTACTAACCTTTATTATTCTTCAAATCAAACTTGGTCTGGAATAAGTTGGAATACGAATCCTACTTGGTTAAATTATATAATAGAAAAGAAAAACTTCACTTCAAACATCGGTTGGAGATATTATAGCATAACAAATCAGTTGAAATCAATCTATTCTAATGTAACTTATATGTTGAGAATACCGATGCAGAATTTAGACTTGAAGTCGATGAACTTCACAAAAAGCGGTTATTCCTCATCTGTAAACGCTTATTACAGACCATATTCCTATACGACAGGCGGAGGTCTCAATTATAATGCAACTTATGCTTATGACAATAATTCAAATGATACTACAACCTTTGCTCAAACTGGCGGTGATGGTGCTAGTGTGGGTACGATAACATATAATTTTAACATCGGAAACAATGGGAGTTCCACAATATTCTATACATACAATGGCACAAGCGGTGGTGTTCAGCTTTATAATTATATCACAAGTTCCTGGGATACAGTCGGGACAAGCTCTTCCACTCTTACAACAGGCTCGACCTCTTTAGTTTCAAACTATATAGATTCTATAGGAAGCGTATCATTGAGAATCACATCGGCAGGTATTAGCACAGGTGCTATCACTCGGCTTTGGGATACATATATAAATGTCTATAGTCCATCGTCTTTCGGTCCATATATAAACGCAAGTGTGACAAAATATCAAATGAATGCAAGTTCATGTATTTCTCTAGGAAGTATGCCATGTTATCAGAATGGTTCATTCACTCCTAAAGGTCAGACCAATTCGCAATGGATATGGAACATAACGAATGTCGGAACTATCAATGGAAGTGTAAACGCTTATTGGTCTCAAAATCTTCCTTCCTGCATGAAGCATTATCTTTCTACAAACTATACTTTTGAGTCTTCAGTCGATTATAATGTTAGCAGCACGAATGCTGTAAGCATAACCAGTTTAAATACAAGCCAAAGCCAACAGTTCTGGGGGTTCTTTGTATTGAACAACTGCACTGCTGGATATTGGATTAATTCCACATTGGTATTTGGGTGAAATCATGCCTTATAATACTTTTGGAAGTCCTGTAGTGCCTTACGGACACCCGAATGATTTTTCAATTTATGTAAATGATTATGAATATCCAGCTTTTATCTATTTGAAAATAATAAAGAAGATAAACGAGATGGACAGCTTTGAAGTAAATCTTATGGATGTGACCTCCTCGGATGCGAATGTCCAATATGGAAGGATAATAAAGATTTTTTCAGAATACACACTTATTTTTAAGGGAAGGATTGAATCGGTCAAATACAAGACAGACGGGACTACTACGATAAAAGGGTTCGGAATGGCTACCTTTCTTGCAAATAAGGAATATACGCTAAGAAACACCTGGTTCGATACTACTGTAAACCTGTCTAATTATTTCCTATCTTTGAACAATGATAGTGCTTCTCCTTGGATTATAACTCCTGGAACAATAGAAGATTATGGGGAAAATATAGACTTTAGGAGTGAGTTTGATAATAAATTACAAATTATGGATGCTTTAGCCAGACAATTAGAATGGGACTGGTATATTGATAATGGGGATTATCCTTTTAATACAGATACATTCAATTTAGTTTATTGGAGGGGTTCTCTTGCTCCGACTTATTCCGTGCAATTATCTGGAACAAGCCAAAATGGTTTCATTTCGGACAGGAACGACAATATGTCAAGCCTTTTAAATTCTGTGATTTACATGGGTAAAGGTGAGGGGACAAATCAGATATGGACAAAGTTCTCCCTGGTTTCGACTATCTACGATAAATTAGACCAAAGCATAACTGCCTATACACCCTTGGTATTGATTACTGCTAATGGTTTTCCAGACATGGGAATAGCTAAAATAGGAAGGACACCTGTTGCTTATACTTCAAAGATTGGAAATCTATTTAATGTATTCATGCAGGATACTGAATTAGGCACTTTGAATATAAACCATTACAAAGGAATATTATGTATATTGACTTTTGATGCGACTGAATTACCAAATACTATTTTGAATTTGCAGTTGAATAGTTCAGAGACTACTGTAACTGTTGCTGATACGACAGAATTTAATGCCATCGGTTCGATAATAATAGGAGAGGAAGTAATAGCTTATACAGGAAGGACTGCAACTACTTTCACAGGATGCACAAGAGGAAGTTCCAATACTACAGCAACAGGGCATGACTGGAATATGATAGTTTTTCAGTATGATTCTTCAAAACATTATACGGAAAATAATCCTCAAGCTGGAACCACCATGTCAGATCCGTATATTAAAATCAAGCAGAAAAACATAGTAGATCCTACAAAAGAGAATGAAAGGCAATTAGAGATGGAAGCGAGTTGTTACCTATTTAGGAACATGACTATCACCTATGAAATAACATTCGAGATGATGGATTACCATGATTTTTTAAACAATACAAAATTAGGAGACAATTTACAAATCATAGATTCCGATTCTGGATTGAATGATGTTTACAGATATTTAAGTTTAGATTTGACCTATGACAACGGAAATGTGACCATGATAGTCGGTGCTTCAAACAAGAAGATAATAGAGACTTCGTTTATTGACAAAGTATCGAACATAAACAAGGTCTTGCGTTCAAGATTGACCTATTCTCCGACTTAAGATTGGCTTAAATAGTAACATTATCAAGTAGATTTATTGAGGTACAAGATATGCCATTTGAATATTTGCCTATAATCTATTCGGTTATAGGTGGTTTTGGTTGGGCTATGTTAGCCTTCTTCAGGGAATATCAGAAGACAACGACTAGCTTTGAATGGAAGAAATTACTTAAGACACTCATAATCGGTGCAGGAGTAGGATTCATCGCACAATGGTATGGACTCACTTTCGATGCAGTTCAGTCAATGACCATCTTCGGTTCAATAACAGCAGTGGCAGACAAAATAGTAAATATAGTCTTTGGTTTTTTAAGTCCAAAGAAAAAGAAATAGGCTTTTCTTTATTTTAATTTTTTTAATTCTAGTGTATATCATATGATGTCATTGCATGTAATTTAATGGAATTCTATGGAATATTATAAAGTCGCATCTGATTCTATAGTATGTGATAATATCAAATTAAATGTAATGTTGTGAAATTATAGTATTAAGTGGCATGACATGGGATGGTATATTGTCGAATGAAATATTATATGGTTTCATTACATTTTATTTTATTATATAAAATAAAAGGGGAATTAACTCCCCTCTATTTTTACCAATTTAATTATCCCACCGAATACTTTTGAATTTGCCCCTAAACCATCAAGCCCTGCTTCCTCTATCATTTTGAACCAATCAACTATTTGCTGTTTGGTTTTTAGCTTAGAACCCCTGAATGGAAATCTCATCATCAATTTAAATTTGCATCCCTTTGGTATCATCTCATAGTCGCACATCCCTTCTTTTACTTTCAACTGCTTCCATTCTGTTTTAGGCTGTTCCAAGAATGTTCCCTTGCTTATAGCTAAATGATATGTTATGGATTGTGGCAAGTCTATTAATGCAGCATTATTTCTCATCAACCCATACATCCAGTTTGGTAGGATGACTAATTTTCCATCTATTTTCGGAAAGACTAATTTTCTTTCTTCTCCATTAGACCATCCACCCAATATTGGCGTTATTGTTTCAAATGTCATGTCGAATGTATGGTAGTCCCCCCATACCCCCCTTGGTTCGATTATTCTTGGTTCTTTCTTTATTTTTTCATTTAATGATTCCAATGCCAGTTTCATCTCTATTTCAGTGCTTGTGCTGTTGCAAATAGCCATTATACCAGAACTGTACCAAGCAGGTATATCTGCCATTTTCCAGAGCAGTTCACCATTATGATAATTCCCTGCTATGACTTTTCCTGCTTTATGCTTTCTCAGATAACGGATTAATTTATCTTTTTTTATTTCCATCTTCATCTGTTTGTTCAGATAATTCAAGACCTCATCCGTAGAAGCCTCTTTAAGTTCTCTTATAGCCGAGAACACAGCTATCTCTTCCTTTGGATTATATTCCATCTTCTCTTCCTCCTATTTTATTTCATGCAATAGTATGCAATAATATCTGATTACATACGAATAAAATTTTTATTAACATTATTTTAAAATTTGTCTTTTTTGAAAGATATGAATAAAGCAATAGCAGTCTTGCTTAGCACTTCAGGGTTGATGAAACCACCATCAGAATATTCCTTGAGAATTATACTTCCCTCTTTATAACACCTTGTCATCAATGCCAAGTTATTATTAAATCGTTCATTTATCTTCTCAGGGCTTTCCTCATAATGGCTATCAGTATCTTCTTTTTTCTTTATGGATTTTATATTATAGAATGTCTTGTCGTTTTTTGTCACTTCTTCAACATCGGCTTCTATCGTATCCCCTTTTTGCAACTCGGTCTTTCCCCATCCGTTAATCCATTTATCTTGGACTTTCAAACCATAACGAGTTTCATCCTGATTAACTCCTTCGACTTTTCCAATTACAATCATTTTAATCATCTCAATTTCTTTCTTCCATATTCTTTTAATTGAGAAACTAAAGGCATATATTCGCCATCATTATCTATAATTTCTTTACCCAATAAATGCAAAGTTATCTTCAAGACTTCCCTAACATTTCCTATAGAGACTTGTCTTTTCTTACCTTCTATCTTGGCTATTTCAGAACTCATTTTTCTAAAATTCATCTATTCCACCTTTATTATTATTCTTATTTAATATTATTTATAAATTAACTACTATTTAAATCTTACTCTTTACTTTTTGCCGAGCATCTATGTATCCTCTGGCATAGATTAACTTAGCATAATCGGGAAATCCTCGGTCATAAGTAAGAACATATGCGTCAAGTATAGCGGCTAAATCACGGATTTCATAATCGCTTAAACCTGTCTTGGGAATAACAATATTATACCATCGGCATAATTCATAAATCAATCTTCTATGGACACATTCATCTAAAATGAGTGTGCGTGGTCTCATCACACCACATAATCTGGTACTTTGTATGGTTCTTTTTTTTGGTTTAAAACTATTTCATCGACTGTTATCTCATCAAAGAAATATAACACGAATGGACAGTTCTTCCTGTCGCATTTAGTATTGTTCTCTCTTCCATAAGTCCCACAAATCTTATCGGTCCTCCAAGAACATGAAATCTGATAGATTTTGAAATCCATTACTGCGAACTTTCCTTTTTCAGTCGTCATTAAATCAATTAAAGTATGTATGATATTTAAAAATAATGCTTCTTTAATTCTTCAAAAGTATTTCTGTCCTATTCTCAATTTATTGCAACAGATTGTAACCCATTTTTTTAATATGTGATAATCGGTCTCGCCCAGTTTGTAGAATTCCTGGCGAGGCATATCGGATTTTAAAATCCTTATTATAGCAAGTGCAACATTTCTTGGTCTCCCATCCTGATAATCCATTTCTTCAGCGAACTTATTTGCTATGTCTATTTCGTTTTCCGATAGGTTGAATTGAATACACAAAACCTTCAAATCTTCCTTGACCAGATCATGATATTTCATGCTAGGTCGAATTGATGAACATAAGGTTTCCATTAACTAATTGCCCCAGATTTAAAATTGTATCGGACTCTTGAAAGAAGTTTATCAATCCTATAAATTCAAATCCTTCCAAAGTCGTAAAAACTTGATAATGGTAATAAGGAAACAAATTTAATGAGTGGGACATCTCTTTGATGATTTTTAACATCTCGATTTCGGTGTTCATAATTATATTTATTTTTTATCCCTTAATAAAGCTATGTTTTTAAGTCTCTTTAATATATCCACTCTCTCCTGATTTTCTTCGAGAATTCTGAGACAATTTGCCAAACGATGATCATAAAAGCAAAGAACCGAACTATTTTCCTTGGCTAATTCTGGATCGTCTTTAACTTCTTTAATAGAATATTTATAGAGCCAATGATGTGTATGAAGACCTCTTGGGTCTGGTCTCTTGGCACAGCAGTCACAACTTGTAGGCTTATTCCCAGAGACAATGACTGTTATTGTCTTGTATTTTATCTTATAACTCATTTCATTCCCACCAATAATCACATCTATTTTTTGTCCAATCCCATTTATCCTTTTCATCGAATGGATAATAATAACATAATAACGGCATTTCAGGTGTTTTATAGACTTTACATGAATTAGTTTCTTTATCAAAATTATTGCATTTAAAACCAAATATGCTTTTACTGCAACATAAACCACAGTTAGTGCATGAACCATGCCTTTTCATTATGCTTTGTTTCATCTTATCCCTATTGAATGTCAAATAATATCTTCGCCTGATTATCTTCCATAGTTCATTTAGCATCATCTTTCGCCTGTTTTAATTCTTTATTGTATTGTTCTAATTCTTCCCTTGTATCTATTCCCTTATTTAATCTTACAAAATAACTACCTGTTGGGAATATCTTTATCTTCTTGATTATTTTCATTCCTTAACCTCTTTCTTTTTTGGAATTTTCTAGGAATTTAATTATTACTTTTAAATGCTTGATATATTCTTTATCTGGATTCTTTTTGCTCTCTGCTTTTTCCAATGTGTTTTTCAATATCAAATAATTTTTAGCTTCTGAATAAGTTTTTCTGGTTTTGGTATGATAGAGATAATTTATGAATCTTTGTAAAATGTTCATTCTTTCTCACCCAAAAGGGGTTTTAATCTCTTTACTACATGTTTTGCATAATTATCTCCACCAGAACCAAGAAAATCAAAGTGTTTAATCAATTCCTTAATCTTCTCTGTCCATCTTTGATTTACTTCTTTTCTTCCCTCTTCTCTTACATCAACATAAGATGTACCAATAGGTCTACTGTAAGTCAATAACTTGTGTTTCAATCTTTCAATATCATTCTCTTTTTCTATTAATTTATCTGTTAAATCATTCACAGATGGTGATACCTGCCATTTCTCCAATTCCTTTATCTTCTGCAATATTTCTGATTTTAACTCTTTCCAATTAATACTAGAACAACTAATACCAGCAAACATTCTCTTCCCATTTTTAATAGTTTCTACTTTGCAAATCTTTTCAAAATTCTCAAATATCTCTTTTATTGAATCTTCAGTTGAAAGATTCTCTTTGATTTCTTTATTTGATTTCATGGTTTCAACTCTTTGTTTTTGTTAATTTCTATCATGGCTTCTCTCATTGTTTTGAATAACTTTTCAATATTGTTTTTATTATAATCACTTTTTCCACAGTAAACAGATGATACTGATTTACCAGTGCTATGTCGTATCCTAAGGTATCCTTCTATTATTAATCTTGGGTTCTTTTTTACTATCTTAGAATGTTTTATCCCTAATTCCTCTAATTCTTTGTCCACTTTCAAAAATGTATCGTCTTTGATTTGTTTATTTGGTTCTGGTTTCATAATATCAATTCCCCTATTAAACAAATAATACCAATTACTAATGCGATAATTATAAACCACATTGGTTGTTTCAATACTTTATCTTTGATTTCTTTATTCATGGTTATCAACTATTTTCAAAATCACAATCTCTACCACATATTTCACATGTTCCATCAATGTCATGGTTATCTGAATCATGACCACATATCGCACAGTTATAACTCATTCACTCAACCTTCTTTTTCTCCTTTGGAATTTTCTATTTGCACTTCTAATTCACTACTACCACAAAAAGGGCAGAAATTTAAAAATATCCCTCTATCCTTTTTATTAATTTTATAAGCAATACCCATATCTTTTTCTATTCCTGTTTTTGTATTGATGGTTCGTATAAGAGAAAATCCTGTATTTTCACTCAATCTGTTCCCTAATGCACTACACAAATTTAATTTATTACCGTTCCTTTTACAATTAATCATCTTTCTCACTCAAAAGGGATTTCTTCAAAGATTGTAATTCTTCTATTTCTCTTCTGTTCTCTGGAAAATAAACTTCTTCACCACATTTTGGACAAGTCGTTTCAAAGGCATCTGCATCATAATTGTAATCTTTATCTTTACCCTTAAATTTACATTTTGGACATATTATTGTTGGATTTTTTAATTCCTCAACCCTCTTATCAATGATTTGAATGATTTTAGATTGGGTTAATTGGATTGTAGTTTCAAGTAATGCTGTTTTATCATAAGTTCTATCTTTTAGTTGTTCCCAACCTCTTTTAATTAATTCATCAATTATTTCTTTTTCAAGCATCATCTAATCCTCTTGAAAACTTTTAATTTATTTTCTAACCATTCATCAAGTGCTATTTTATTAGGAAGCTCTGCTTCAATTGAAAGATTCTCTTTGATTTCTTTATTTGATTTCATTTTTTATCAACATATTGTTTTAATTCATCCAAATCCTGCTGTAATTTCTTTCTTTGATCCTCGTAAAAGATTATCGTTTTGTCAATATTTTCCATGCTTGGAAACTGAATGTTCGGTATGAAAACTATGAGAGTTTCTATCATCTCTTTCAATCTCGGCTGTTTGCTTATCTTAATCAAAGTAGATTTCATCGCCTTAAATTTGTCGAGCATCGCAATAGCGTTAGCAAGTTTGTTCTTCTCGTCTTCGTATATGCTTTTGACCTGCTCTAATGTGAAAGTATCCTCGCTTAATGCCCTCACTTTCAAAATCTTATTCTTTTCATTAAATTCAAAAGTTCGTGAAGTTACCAATTTAACACCTCTTCCTTATATTTTTATAATGGCATTTTTGACAATAAAAGCCTTCATGCGTAAGGCTTATAATCCTTTTTAATCTTGTACTTCTACATACAGGGCATTTAGATGGTGGTTTCATCTTAACCCCATCGCCTTCTTTTCTAATACTACTAAAAAGTCTTTAAACTCGGAAATTGCATATAAATACCCGTTCTTTTCGTCATCATTCTTGAATTTTTCCATTTAACCACCCAATTTATTCAAAGCATCCTTTAATTCATCCCGTATTTCAGGATTTATTTCATACATTGAATCATCAACCTTTATAACTACATTTGATAATATTGAACTCGTTAAAAACCTCAAGCGGGAAGAAACATATTGGTCCCAAATCTCTCCTTTTAATTCTGCAATCTGATGTCCAGTTAAAGGTCCTTTATCTAATAATATTTTAAGTATTTGTACATCTCCTTTAGGAAGTTTCTTGTTTCCTACAAACAGTTTTTTATCTGTAACAGTTATCATTCCAATTCCTCATCTTTTATATTGAAAAATTTCATTATCCAATCAATTATATCAGGGTTCCAAAATCTAACATCTTCATAGTATTTAATCCAATTTATAGCTTCTTTTCTTAAAATTTTTGCCCAGGGATTTTCAACATTATGCCCTTCATAAAAAGTTCCTTTATCCCAATTTTTTTCAATATCTTTTAAAGTCTTTAATTTCATTCCATCATCCCATACCATTTATTGAAGACATAAAACCAATTTGGAATACAACCGATTTGCTTTAATGAACTGAAACTTTTGCCATCTACACATATCCAACGATGTTGATTCCACCAACAGGTATAAAATCTATATCCTTTGAAATCACTACAAGAAACAAATCTATAAACAATCGCTAATAAAATCAATGTTAAAATTAAAATCTTTTCTATCATTTTCTCTTCCAATTAATATCTTAGAATAAACTACTATTTAAAACTATCAATCATAATAAAAAAGCTTATAAATAAAAGAAGTCAATAGATTATTATGGATTCAAAAGAGTTCGAGATGAAAGCTATGGAACTAGAAAATAAAATCAAGGAGGGAATTTCCAAAGGTATTGGGAACCGTGAACTATTAAAGCTGCAGGAAGAATTAAACCGTTTAAAGGAATCTTCCAATAAGACTCACAAAGAATACTTTGGTCAAATTATAGACCATTCTGAGAGTTTTGCGTTAAATGTGAAGGTTCTTAATCGTGCCTTGATTAGAAATACAGAGTATCCGACTAAAATATCATTTGAATTGTTTCCAGTTTCAGATCCCAGGAATATTCGTTCGCTTCGTTTAAGTTCCGTCATGAAAGTCGAGAACTTGTTTGAAACGATGTTCAAGGCATTCGGTTATTTCCTTTGCGATACTGATTACTTTAATCCCTTAAAAGTGGATTTAAAACCTGAAGACTATGAAAAAGCCTTAAACGAATGGTGGATGATATTCTCGCCTAAGATGAGAAACTCGATGCTTGAAGGGATTAAATTGTTCTGTGAGAAGAGATGACGACTCGCACATCAAAATATAATACTGCTAAAAAGTGGAACAATACGCAAAAACCATTCTCAATGAGAAAGTGGGAAAATAAACCCAATTATCATCCAAGAAGATATGGTAGAACTTTTGTTTTTTATATCTGCGAGGTTTGTAAAATAGAGTTTACCGATAGATTCTGCCCTAAATGTGGATTGGAAGCCAAAGACTTTAAGAGATTTCATCCTATCTAGTGCAAGTGTATATTTCAAATAATCGTGCATTTCTGCACTAATTGTTTTTTCAGATTAAAGAAGTGTCTTCTTGAGTATCCGCTTCTTTTAACAAATTCGTTTATTTGTTCGTTCACATCCTTGAATTGCATTTCTTTTATTACCTCTAAAAATATTGCCTTATCTTCTTCTGTTTTTAATTCTAAGTTAGCTATGTTTTTCCAACCATTGTTCATATTGGTCAAATAAATCTCATTTATTTTAAAAAGTGTCCTGAAGTTTAAATTACTTGCTTCAGAAGAATTATCCTTTATGAAATCCAATACTTCTAATGGTATTCTTTGCAATTTTCCTATTTCATAGATAAGTTTAACAGTATCGGCATAATTGAAATTCAGTTCATAATAGAAACATCTGCTTTTTAATGTCTCAAGATGTTCTGGTATATGATTAGTTAATAAGATTATCTTGGATTTAAACTCAAATTGGCTTGGAACTTTAAGTTTTTCTGATGTTGTAAGCCAATTCACTATTCGTTTATTTGTGGGATTCCAAAGACAAGCCATTAATATATTACATTTTATTTCTTCCGACCACAAATTACTGATATCATCAAGTATTATTATCTTATTATCGCTATACTTATAAAAGAACTCATAGAGTTCCATCGGTGAACAGTGAGTATTAAGCAATACATAATCCTTTTCATATCTTAATCCATTGTCGTTTAAGCGTTTAATGACATTAAAAGATTTTCCTTTTCCCGTGCTACCACAAATTATTAAGCCGAATATACTCTTACTGTTAATCAAAGTATCTACATACTCATTAAGATATAAAAAATATTCGTCTATCTTGTTGTTGGTCGATTTAGAAATCTCTTTTATAGATTTGTTTAAATCCTTTCGTGTCTTATCTTCCAATCGTTTTAATTGCTCGGATTCAAACTCTTTTTCTTCTACTTTAATCTTGGATTTCTCTAATTCCTTTAATTTTCTCCAATCCTCGCCTAAAATATGAGAATAATTTTCATCTTTTTCTAAAGTATTATCCCAAATAGCATGAATATCCAAGTCTTTAATATCGTTTTTAGATAGTAAATTATTCAATTCCCCCTCTATTATGTTATTCATTTTCATAAATTCACCTTAAAACTGTTCATTTCCCTTTAATCTCTTTAAATATTCCATTCTTTCAATGTCTTTAGGCTTTAAAATATGGGGAACTTCAAAATTAATGAACTCTAAAACTCGAAGTTCTTCCTTTTCCTTGTTGTTCATAAAATCACAGATAATAATGGATTATCCCTTTTTGGTCTATGATCTTGATTTCCTGATATGAATAACCCAATTTTCTTAATTCTATCATTTGTTTTACTGGCATATATATTCACTTTTAAACTTGGTTTCAATCTCTTTTATTATAGTTTCTATTTGTGTCAGCATGGCTTTAAAGTCTGTTCCGTATTTCTTTACTGAATACTGATAAGTTCCCTTGGCGTTTTTGGTTATTTCTATCGAATCTGAATTAAGGCTTAAAACCTCTAAAATCTCTTTTTTCTCTTCCATAATTACACCTCAAAGAAAAGTAAAGCGTTTCAGCATTTACTTTTCAATCT
>Ga0315274_10001557_pt1 | contig 35216 bp, 29 predicted proteins | sample YL17G02_20_MG_FD_203700 | JGI IMG/M metagenome (GOLD analysis project Ga0315274, IMG submission 203700) | Sediment microbial communities from Yellowstone Lake, YNP, Wyoming, USA - YL17G02_20 | ecosystem: Environmental > Aquatic > Freshwater > Lake > Sediment | place: USA: Wyoming | collected...
CACCATCTCCACGTTCAGCTTGTCTATGTCGTTGCCCGAGTCTGTGCACTGGAAGTAGACCTGGGCCGCCCCAAGGGCGCTCGCGTCCGCCACCTCGTCGGGAGTAAGGGTTGGGGTTGGGGTCTTGGGTATCTTCGGGGAGCGGTATGTGGTGCCGATTACGCGCTCGGTGGTGACCTCTGTCATTTGCCCGGCGTCGTCATGTGCTCTCGTGATCAGCCTGATAGTGTCGCCCGGGTTCGCGCTGTCCGGAAGCGTGAATTTGACCTGAATGCTCTCATAGTATCCAACACTCAATGGGCACCGCTTCACGAGACCGTTCAAAGATTGAGTTCCCAGGTAGACGTACATCTCCATGCTCCCGAGACCCGAATTGAAATAACCCGGGAAACCTTCGTCGCACGCAAGTGCTGAAACGATATACTCTGCACTGTCGTCCCTAATTATGTCGGGCAGCTCGTCGAAGACGACCTTTGGCGGATTCGTGTCACTGTTCGGCGGAAGATAGCTTATGTAGGTGCCGATGTCACCGATGACACCGCTCAACGAATCCTCAACCGAAGGATTGTGGGCATATTTCGAAATAGCTCCGCGACTTTCGAAAATGAACGCCTTGCACGTTCCGAGTAATTCACTGATTGAGGACATGTTATAAGTTCCACGGGTAAGAATAAGTTGGTAGACCGTCCATATCTTGTTGAGCAGGTCACCGTCAACCCAGAGCCCCTCGATATATTTTGATGCGGGTTTAACTGCCTCGATGGCGTTATACAACAACTCGTAACACTCGCAAGAGGAATCATAGATTCTCTCGTTGTATGGTCCTCGAAAATATTCAGCCAGACCCGCTGCTGCAGCAACCGCCCATGAGAGGTGTGTTATGCCTTCCGTATCATCAGCGCTCGCCTGCATGCCCCCCGCGCTGCTCTGGGGCTGCACTGTGAAGGCCACCTCGTTGCTTATCCCTACCGCGGTCCTTACGCTGACCTTGTAGGGGCCTGGGGTCATCAGGGGCACCATGAACTTGAGCTGTTTGTCCGTTGCGTGGGTTATCTTTGCTTCCGTGTTGCCGCCCACGTACACTGCGTCGTAGTGGGCCCTGGGGTCAAAGCCGGAGCCGTTTATCGTTATGATCTCCCCCGGCATGCCGTAACCCTTCGAGAGGTTGACGATACAGCCCCTCGCCCCGATCCCCAGTATCCCCATGGATGAGATCAGAATGGCGCTGCAGACCACGAAAGCGATTATGCGTTTCCCTGATATCCTTTTCATCTCTACCCCCTAATAGAGTGCTGACCTGTTCTTTTCATCTCTCCCATTCCTATTTATTAGATATGCTTATTCTCTATCTGAAATTACTGGAGTACATAATTACATTATCATATCTATTGAATCACATACTGTAATAGCTTACAGTAAGCGAGCCCATTATAAATGCTCATGTATCATATTTCAAGAGTTGAAGGCTAAATAGTACATTCATTCCTTTGTACGCAACTGAAACATACTATGTATTAAAATGTTCTGTTGACATTAGGTGACCACTTCATATAATCTTCAGATAGTCTTCTCTGCAGGCACGGGGGCGATAAGAAGAAGGTCAGAGACAAACACACCCATCTCTTAAGAAAAAATCATTTGACCGACGTTACTTTCAATGTTTTGAGGATCAAAGTATCTCGGGTCCATCCACAAGTAAGGCAGGTGGAAGATGAAAATTCTGAATGAGAAGGGATTCAAGGGATCCAGAGCGGCAAGCATCGCACTTTGCATACTGATACTTCTAACCATGACAAGCGTACTCTTCCTCAGTATCGGGGCCGGCTGCATCATTTCTCTGCAACCGGACATCGGCTGCGCCGGCGATAAGATCAAGATAATCGGCACCGGCTTTGGAACCAGTGTCGAGAAGGTCACCTTCAATGGGGTAGAAGCTACCGATTTCATCCTTAAAGAGAACGGGTCAATCGAAGTCACGGTGCCCAAAGGCGCAACAACCGGCTCCGTCTATGTGACCTCCGGCGGCCAATTGAGCAACCCGAAGACCTTCACCATCTCCACGTCAGGGCGCAAGAGGTGGGGCGCTAACGGGGTTGCCGTCTCGGCCGTTGAAAACGAACAGATGTATCCCCAGATTGCGCCCTGCGCATTTGGAGGCGCGTTTGTTGCCTGGAAAGACAAGCGAGGAACCGATTACGACATATACGTGCAGTGGGTCCTTGAGGATGGGACCAATTACTATAAGCCGAATGGAATCTATATTTGCACTGTGACAGAGATGCAGTGTCTTCCCCGCCTGATATCAGACGGTGCGGGCGGCGCTATCATCATCTGGATGGACTACCGCTCCAACGCGAGGGAGATCTGGGCCCAGAGGATCGATTACAACGGGACACCCAGATGGGGCGTAGATCAAAAGGGCTTGAAGATAGGTTCGACCAATGTCGGTTCGGGGTGGCAACCCGCCTACATAATCTCTGACGGTATCGCAGGCGGCAATGGCGCCATCATCGCCTGGGTTGACGGGCGTTCCGGCAATGATGACATCTACGCCCAGAAAGTGACTCAAATCGGAGGCCGTCCCTGGGGCACCGAGGGGAGATTGGTATGCGGCAATCCCGGTAACCAGAATGAGATCGAACTCACGACGGACGGCGCCAATGGGGCCATAGTGACGTGGACGGACTGGTCCACAAATTCCGGCGACATATGCGCTGCGAAAGTCAATTCCACAGACGGATCTGTCGCCTGGTCAAAAACAATCTGCGGCGCGACCAGGAAACAGTCGAAACCAAAAATAACCTCTGATAAGAACAACGGCGCGATTATTGCCTGGTGGGATCAGCGCAACAGCTCCTTGGCATACCACGGAGACGTCTACGCCTATCGAGTCAATTCAAGCGGCAACGCGGTGTGGTCCCCTGCCGAGACCCTCGTATGTGGCGGCCAGACCGCTTGCCAGGACCCTGAACACACTTCTGATTTGGACATAGACACCGGCGGCACCGTAAGCACCATCAGTACCGTTATCACCTGGACGGACTGGCGCGGAGCGGGTGGATTTGTGGAAGACCTCTATGCCCAGAAGGTCAGTCCGACCGGTTCAATCCTCTGGGGCAGCAACGGAAAACTCGTGTGCAACGCGGTCAGTGATCAGATAAATCCAGTGATCGTCTCCGATGACTCGGGCGGCGCGGTCATTTCCTGGGAGGACCGCCGATCTGGACTCTATGCCATCTACTCCCAGCGGGTGGACCTGAACGGCAACGGCAAGTGGGGTTCCAACGGCCTCAGATTGTGCGATACGAACAAGGTGCAACAGAGCCCGCAGATAGCGTCCAACGGCTGGGGTGGCGCTTACATAACGTGGATGATGGATACGGAGTTGACGTGGGACGTATACGCCCAGAAAGCGACCGACTAGGAGCAGGTGCGGTTTCCAGGTATCAGCCATCCGGCGTCACTTGCCCGGTGTAACGAGCAAAGGAGGAGAAAGATGTCAAGAGAGGGGCTTGAGAAGCGGCAGCGGGGCAAGGCATCAAATGTCATCAACGTGGTGATCTGCGTTCTCATGATGTTATCGATCATGGGAGTCGTCTTTGTCGGCATTGGGACGGGGTGCCTGCTGACAGTTTCGCCCGGCTCAGGCGCGGTCACGGCGTTGATCACTCTCACCGGTTCCGGCTTCGGGGACACTCAGGGCGCAAGCAAGGTCCTGTTCAACAAGGTGGACGCAGGTATCGCCTATTCGTGGTCTCCTGGAGTGGTACAAGCGCGGGTACCGATTGGCGCAGTGTCGGGGAACGTATGGATAATGTTCGCAGACGGCAGCGTGACGAATTCGAAGCCATTTGTTGTGACCGGTAATCCTTGTGGTTACGAGTCCGACAGGTTTCTCGCTCTTTCCACGGAACTCATGAGATGCCTGGAACAAAGAGGCCTCCCCGACACTCTGGCGGTGCCGGACATGCTGCAGATACAGGGTATCCTGCGGGCTGTAAAGGCCGGCACGTATCGCGCAGATACAGGGACATCCCCCTATAACGCGAACACGCTGACGAAGTTCAATTCGGAAATATTGGCGAAAAACATGATTGGTGAGATGGAAGAGGGAGCAAGGTTACTGCCCGAGTATTACGCGATCATGGAGGTTATCTACGGTCCGGAGTACGGAAAGCAGGCGATGGCGAGCCTGACCGATGTGGAGGCTTCGGCGGCCGAGAAGGCCAGCAACCCGGAGAGCGAGGCCAATGCGGTTATCCTCGGTGAGCCGGAATGGAAGGAACAGCTCAGGGAAACGCTGGAATTCCTCAGCGCCTTCTATGATGGTATGAGCGCCATGAATGAACTCCTTGGACCCCTGGGAAAACTCTGTGAGGGTGTCAATGTCGCCCTGACGTTCGGTGGGACGAACCCTCTGGAAGCCTATGACCATCAGGGTCCCGACATTGGACTTTCCAACGTGACCCGAGTGCTGAAGAAGGGTCAATCATTTGTCGAAGAAGTGCAAGTGACAGACCGATCCGAATTTGGAGTCTTTAGCGGAATACAATCCGTCACCGCGTCCGTTGTACCCAATCCCACGTATCCGAGTGGGGTGACCGTTGCCCTAAACACCGGAGGGCAGGAAAATATTCGCGTTCCTGGAGGCTTTTCGGGACTACCGATCTGGTTTGTAGGCCTGACCGTCTCGCTGGACCAGAATTCCACTCTTGCGGGCGGCACGTTCTTCTACATCAAGATGGAGGCGCTGGATTACTCGGGCAATCCGACCAGCATTACACGAACGTTCAAGGTGTATGAAGACAGGGCTCCCGAGATTCAGAGCGTCTCGATATCCCCGACCAAAGTCTTTACGAAGTCGCAGATGGACAGTGCAACTCTGAGATGGCAGGTTCGGGACCAGAATGGCGATCTCAGGCAAACGAGTACGATCCGCGTGTCGGTGAGCGGATACGGCGTGAGCTACCACGAGGAGTGGTATAACGCAAACTCCTTCAGCCCGCCTCTGAACCCGTCTTCCACGACGTGGCAGAACTGTGCCATATCCATGTGGTCATTCTCCCCTTACGTAGACTTCAACGTCACGAAGTGGGTTGAAATCGATATTACAGCTTACGATCAGACGGGAAGAGCAAGCAACACCGGCGTGGTCCTGCTTAACGTCGAGCCTTACAGAAAGGTGCGTATTGTGGCGGGCGACAACGGCACCGCGGCGGACGACACTTTCCTCGCGCAGTTCTTTATCGGCGGGGAATTCGAGGATCAGATATATTCTCCTAACGGTGGGACGTTTGATGTGACAATCTGGATACCGGCGGATGACACTTCTTACTTGAATGTCTGCTGGACGTGGGACGTTTGTGGGCCGGACGTCGGAACGTTCGGCATTGCTATATATGGTGATGGAGTTTACCTCGCGAACGGGTATACGTCGGATTCCATCACTTTCAATTGGATGAACAACTGGGTAACCTATCACTTATATACTGATTGATTTCGCGGAATAAGAAGAACTGGGTTCACGTACAAAGGGCTGGGTCTAGGAGATTGCATCTCTGCGCCCAGCCCTTTCCTCCGTTTATCAGCGTTCGTGTCCGCATGTTCCACCGCAGCCGGCTCCCTCACGCTCTTCGGTAATCCGGGCTTAAGTAAACCTCGTCGCGTCATGGTCCCGCCTCCATACCGGGACGCTATCAAACAGTCCGCCTGGCGCGATTGCATCTGATATTATTGGCGCTGGAAACAATACTGATCGCAAGGAGGCAGCGTGGCGATGGAACTCAAAGAGACGCCGGAGAAAATGGTCGTCAACGGGGAGATCGTGGAATACGGCGCTTTCAAGACGCCTTTCCGGAACATCAACATCAAGGATGCGCGAATCCGTGTCGCCAGCAGGAAGATGCCCGGAGCCTATTCCCGCTTCAGGCTCAAGGAGTGGCAGCACTTCGGGATTGTGGCGGAGGACTTCTACTTCGGCTTCGCCATCGTTGATACCAAGTATCTCGGCAACTCCTTCTGCTACTTTCTGGACCGGGCTACCGACGACAAGGTAGAGCACGACCGGCTGTCGCCACCCGGCATAGCGAAGGTCAGCCGCGAGCTCTGGCACGATGATTGCGGCTTCAGCTTCAAAGGCTACAGGATAGGGGTCGAGAACCGCCTCGAGGCCGGCATCCACAGGGTGGAGGTGGATATCAAGGAGTCTTCCGACAGGCCGGGCGTCAGGGCGCGGCTGGAGATAATCGAGGACCTTGAAAAGGTGGAGCCGTTGATCCTCGTCTCCCCGCTCAAGGGAAACCGGCCCGCGTACACGCACAAGGTCGCCTGCCCGGCCAGGGGTGAAGTCGAGGTCGGCGGAAAGACTTATACACTCGAGGAAAAGGACGGGATAGCCCTCATAGACGTCACAAAGAATTTCTATCCGTACAGGACTTCCTGGAAGTGGGCGACCGGTGGAGGGCACGACAGCCAGGGGCGCATGATCTGCCTGAACTTGAGCCAGGGGGACATAAACCTGGACATGGACAAGTACCACGACAACGTCATCTGGGTGGACGGCAAGATACATTTTCTCGGGCTGGCCCGCTTCGATTTCGATGAAAGCGATGTGCTGAAGCCCTGGCACATCGAGACTACCAACAAGACGTGCGTGCTCGACTTCACTCCCGGGGGCGAAAGGTGGGGCAAGGTCAACTTCGGCATCCTGATGTCCAACTTCCACCAGCCGTACGGCGCTTTCCGGGGCACCGTCCTCGACTCTGAGGGGAACTCGCACGAGATAAGCGACTGCTTCGGGGTCACCGAACACCACCTGGCGAGGTTTTGAGGGCTGAACCTGGGGTCAGGTCTTGAATCGTGAATTTATTCCATACCTGGCACCAGAACCCGACTTAGAAGAATAAACCCGGGCGCGAGGTTTGACTCCGGCAACTAAGAGATCTTTCCGGCCAGCCTCTTGCCTATTACCTCTTCAGCTTCACTGACCGTACGCTCGATGACTTCCTGCACAGTCGGGATGTCGTGCATGAGCCCGGTTGCCTGGCCGACCGGCAGGACGCCGTGGATGGTATCGCCCTGCTCGGTAGCGATGCGTATCTGCTTGAAAGCGTTCGCCATGTAGGCGAGCTGCTTCGCCATATCCCAGCCGCCCTTGCGGAAGATACCCATGGTTATACCGAGGAACAGCTTTGAGTACGGCAGACCGATCATTTCGGCGATACCGCGCGAGTTGGGGATGGCCTTCAGGTAACCCATCGGCCCGATCTTGTGCTTAACCGCCTTCTGCGCGGCAGTGGTGTCCAGAACCCTGCACCAGAGCCCGTCGAAGTTCTTTGAATACAGGGTGTCGAAAACGTCTTTCTCGACCGAGAGCTTCTTGAAGTTCTCGTGCAGCGGGCTTTCCTTCGTCGTCATAAGCCGTGTTCCCATGGCTACCCCTTCGGCACCGAGCGCCAGCGCAGCGGCGAGGCCACGGCCGTCCGCAACCCCTCCCGCGGCTATTATCGGGATCTCAAGCTCGTCCGCCAGCCGGGGGATCAGGCAGAACGTGGTGGGAGGCTCCCCGTGTGCCGCAGCCTCGTTACCCGTGGCAATGACGCCGTCGCAACCGTACTCCTGCGCCCGTTTGGAGTGGCGGGCAGTCGTGACAGTGGCCAGGACCTTCCCTCCATATTCGTGGGCTGCGTTAACAATCCAGTCGCCCTTGCCGAGCGAGAAGTTGATGACCGGTATTTTCTCCTCGAGCATGACCGCCGCGTTCTGGGCCGCACCGGGGAAGAGAAGGGTTACGTTGGCGCCGAAAGGCTTGTCTGTCTTCTCCCTTATCTCGCGGATCGCAGCCCGGGTCTTGTCCGCGTCAAGCACGCCCGTCGCAAGCAGTCCGATGCCCCCCGCGTTTGATACCGCCGCCACCATGTCGGGAGTGCTGATCCAGCTCATGCCCGAAAGCAGGATGGGGTGCTGGATGCCTAGAAGTTCGGTCATGCGGGTCTTCATGAAACGCTCCTTCCAATAGTCGCTCATAAGGCCAAAACAGGCCGTTTCAGATTATATCCCAAAAGGAGCGCCCGCAAACCGGGGTCAAACAGCTCTTTGCGCTGCATCACCTTTGATCACGATCTACGCAAAGAGCTGTTTGACCCCGGTTTGCGGCTTCCCCTGGTACAGGAGTTCGAGCTGCCCTACGTACTCTTCAATCTGGATATTGGACGGGTCCAGGCCCTGGGCGTACCTGGCGGCCCAGATCGCGTCCTCGAGGCGGCCCTGTGAATTCAATATCCTCGCCATCGTCATGTGCGTAGCGGTATTCGTCGGGTCAAACTGGATGACTTTCTGGGCCGCGGCGGATGCGCTCTCAAGGTTGCCCTGGCCCAGCATCTGCTCCGCGTTGTCCAGCATCTTATAAACCCACTCGGCGCGCAGGCGCTTCCGCTTCTGTTCGATCGCCTCGAGCTCAGCCTCGCCCTGCTGGCTGTCTTTTGCCAGGGTGCTGGCGATCGGACAGTAGGCCGCATCGCCGATCTGCCCCTCGGCCCTCTGCTTTTCCAGCGCCTCTCGAGCCGCAGTCACCTCCTGAAGCCGCCGGCCGAGCTCACCCTCCCGCTCGTCATCGATGAGCTCCACCCCACACTTTGTGCAGAAGTTGAAGCCTTCGACTCTCTCGCATCCCTTCCCGCAGATCACGCATTCCATCTCGATACCTCCCTTTCTCTTTTCTCCTGCTTCAATTTTCGGGCGAAAGCAGGGGCGTGACTATTCCGCGAGGGAGGCATAACAGGGGTTATTTCCAGGGGTTAGATATGAAGGTTTATCTCCCTCTCGGGAGGGATGCGATGCTTATAAAGACGCCGGCCGATAACGCCGATAGAGAAGTCAAGAAGCCGGAGCGGATATATATTGTCCGGCAGTTACCGGGCCAGTCATGGTCTCCGGATCAAAGCAGGCAACGAAAGGGGGCTGCCCGAATGAACTTCAAGCTCAACACCGTCGCTATAGTAGGCGCGCTTGTGCTGATCGTGGGGATCGTCGTGTTCTTCATCGCCAGCATGGTGTTCGGCGGAATACTAATGGGAGTCGGGCTGGTTGTAGCGATAGTCGGTATTGTCACATCTATGAAGGAGCGCCCCGCAGGCTGACTCCGCGGGACACGCACTGCGTATTATCGCTCACGGTCTGCCAGGTCTTTTTGCGCTCGATAAGTCATCGTCGCCCAGGTAGAACCACCTGTTGAGTCTCTTTGAGTGGACGAGGTACATCTTGTGCCCGGCTCGGAGAATGTCCGAGACCGTCTCTTCAACTTGCACCAACTCCCCGGCCCTGAAGACAGTAACGCCATTGCTCTCAAAGCCTTTATCTCTGATCCACCCGTCGGTAGTACCCGTACTTCCTGACAGAATCAATCATCACATGTACGTTCTCAGGCTTCGCGTTCGGAGGGATCTCGCACCCGGCTCCCATGATATAGCCGCCGCCCTTTCCGAGTTCCTCGATCAGCCGGTGGCAGTACTCGTCTACTTCAGCAGGTGGGCTGAAGCTCAACATGGTCGAGGGTACGTCGCCCATGATGCACATCCGGTCACCGATGACCTGCTTGGCCAGAAAAATGTCTGTCGGGCCGTCGAACTGGGCTATACAGTTACCCGCCGGGAGCTCCCTCAGTGCTTCGAGGTTCCGGTCCCAGTTACCGTCAAGGTGCAGTACCACCCTCAACCCTTCGGCTACCAGCTTCTCTGTCAGGTCCTTGAGGGACGGCAGGGAAAGCTTACTGAACTGCGTGGGGGAGATAAAGGTATTCGATGAACGGTGGACGAAGATCTCTACCCTCTTGACCCCTGTGATCGCCGTAATCAGCCTGGAGATAAAGACGTAGCTGTCCGTCATCGCTTCGGCAGCTTCCGCTATCTCAGCGGGGCGCTTGCGAAGGTCCTTGGAGAACTCCACAAACCCGCGGGCCAGCGAGAAAGTGTCGAAGGCCGCTTCCGGTAGAAAACCGTGCAGCACCGCCACCCCTTTTCTATTCCAGGCCTCGAAGTCCCTGCGCCAGTTGGCGAGTTGCACGACTAAGCGGGGTAGTATGTGAACATAGCCTTTCCAGCCGGGCCCGATATGGTCCCATGCGCGGGAGATCATCCTCATGTAGAACGGGAGGTAGGACAGACGCGGTGTCCGCTCAGCCATCTCGCATACCCACCTGTAATCCTCAGCCTTCATGACCTCTTCCTCGAGCAGCTGGCATATGCTGTCGGGCGGCAGGTCTATGCCTGGCCATCTGGCCTTCATGGGCATTATGAGGGTGTAGAGCTCCGGGTACCGTGTGTTCGCCGGGTAGTACACGTCCCACGGGCCGAGTTCCGCGTAGCACTTGTTGAGTGCCATGCGATACTTCCCGGGGTCCGACCAGAGCTCGTAGACCGTTATCCCCGCGTAGCCGGCTGCGAAGTAGTTGATGAAGGGACATACGGGTACCCGGTCGGGGACCTGGAGGTTTATGACGGTCTGAAGCCTTTGCTCGCAGCTCATGGTGTCCTGTTTCATATGAACTCACCGCCCCTTGCGTGATCACCGGCATCTGACTGTACGGGCATCCTTGCTCTGACCGCCAGACTATAGCACTTCGGGGCCAGGTCGCAATCAGTGGCACTACCCTTGATCAGGCTCTGGTTCGCGCGGGGCTGCTCAAACCAATAAGGGCCAATATCTCAATTTCATTTCAATCCCCTCGCTTGATCTTAAGCAATTCGCCGCACTTCACACAGTATAAAGTCCGATCTCCCGCCCACCTGAAAGCGTGTATGCAAACTCCTTCTGATGACTGAACAGCTGACTCGCTCAAACGTGACAGCTCTGCTCTCAGATGATTGCTTTCCTCGATCAATTCGACCAGCTCCGAGGGAGGACAGTTCTTTTCGAATATCTGGTATTTCATCTCGTTGCCCCCTTGTTCGGCCTTTTCCTTAATTGTCGCGGTGCTGACAAGCGGGGGCTATTCCGCGCGGGAGGCATAAAAGGGGTTATTTCAAAGGGTTAGAAATAAGGGTTTATCTAACTCTTGCGAGGGGTATATGAAGGTCTGCCCGGGAAATGGGTGTGGCGCTGGCGGTGGCGATGGCCTTGTACACAACAGGGCCGTCGGCGATAGAATTGGCCTGGCTCTTCCATATGAACCTGTTGCGGACACCCGTTATGCCTGATCTATGGCGGATTACGGAAGGGGGAACCTGTGACCATCGAGAGGCCTTTTAAGGAGCACTACGATTTCGAGCACTTCCGCCGGGTGTTGATGCGCGAGACGACCGGGGGGCCGGTCCCGATCATCGAGCTCTTCGCGGACCCGGAGATCATGTGCGAGGTCACCGGCTCCGACTTCCCGGCCGAGCGTGCGCTGGAACTGATCAGCCTTGGCATGGAGCCGACAACGGAACAGCTGCTGCTCGGCGTCCAGCTCATGGACCTCTCCGTTTCGTTCTCCGTGGCGGTGGGCTACGACTACGCTACCACCATCCCCATAGTGCCCGTGCCCCGCACCGATTATCTCGTCAGGGAGAACCCGCAGCAGGACGGGAAGATGCGGGGCTGGCAGGACGAGCACCGGGGCCTGATCATGAGCAGGGATGATTTCGAGCGCTTCGGCTGGCCTCCCGTCGAGGCCGTGAGCATCGTGCCGGTGGAGTACACCGCCAGCAAGGTGCCTGGGGGGATGAAGGTGATGGCCTTCATCGCGGGCATCTTCGAGGACCTGAAGCGCCTCATGGGCATCGAGAATATGGCCATCAAGAGCATCGAGGAACCGGAGCTCTGCGGCGATATTCTCGAGAAGCTCACCGTGCTGGCCGAGGAGGCCATCGACAGGAGCGCGGCCCATCCCTCCGTGGGAGCGATCTTCTACGGAGAGGACATGGGGTTCAACACCTCGCTCCTGCTCTCCCCCGTATGGATGCGCGAGTGGGTCGTGCCCCGCCTGAAACGCCTGGCCGACGCCTGCCACCGGCACGGCAAGCCGTTCCTGCTCCACTCGTGCGGTCAGATAGACGCGCTCATGGAGGACCTTATCGAGGTGGTGGGCATCGACGCCCGCCACTCCTTCCAGGACAACATCGAGCGCGTGGAGGAGGTCTACAGGAAATACGGAAAGCGAATATCCATCCTCGGGGGGCTGGATGTGGACCTTTTGTCGCGTGGCACGCCCCGGGAGGTGGCCGAGAGGACCCGCCGGATACTGGAGGCTTGCGCCCCGGGCGGCGGCTTCTGCATGGGCTCGGGCAACTCGGTCACAAACTTCGTGAACGTCGAGAACTACTACGCGATGCTTGACGAGACCAGGAAGTGGAACGAGGAGCACTCCTGACGCGGTCGGCGGCCGCCGTCGGCGGGTAACATCAGGCATGGTCCGGTCCAACCTGAAAGGGGATGGCATGGAAGACATGGAAACGCTCGAGCAACTGATAAAGGACGGGAAGGCCGGCGAGACGGAGAGCCTCGTGCGGGGGTTGCTTGAAGGCGGCGCGAGCCCCGAGGTGCTGATGAAGGAAGCGATGATCCCGGCCATGGAAGAGGTGGGCGACTTCTTCCAGCAGGGAAAGTTCTTCCTGCCGGAGATGCTCATGGCGGCCAGGGCAATGCAGCGCGGCATGGAAGTGCTCAAGCCCGTGCTGGTATCCAGCGGCGCCGGCTTCACCGGTAAGGTCGTCATCGGCACCGTCAGGGGAGACATCCACGACATCGGCAAGAACCTGGTGGCTATGACCCTCGAGGGCGCGGGCTTCGAGGTGGTGGACCTGGGAGTGGATGTGCCCCTCGAGCGCTTCGTCGAGGCGGCGAGGGAGCACTCCCCGCAGGTGCTGGGCCTCTCGGCCCTGCTAACCACCACCATGCTGGCGATGAAGGACACCGTGGCCGCCCTGGGGGAAGCCGGCCTCAGGGACAGCGTGAAGGTGATGATCGGCGGGGCAGCCGCGAGCCAGGAGTTCGCCTCCAGCATAGGTGTCGATTTCTACGGGCCGGACTCCACCTCGGCCCGCGATTACGCCCGGGATGTGGTGGCAGGCTGAGCATGCTTCGATAACTCGGGTGCCGCTGCACGGGAAGGGAGCGCAAGTGGACATCTGGGAAGACCAGACGGTCGAGGCGAGAAAAGAGCGCTGGAAGGCGCTCTGGGCGTTGGAGGACCTTCCCCGCCCCCTCTGGTTCGTGCCGGCCTCCCCGATGCTGGCTGCCGTTCAGATGTACGGCATGCAGAGGCTGCCCATCGATGAGCTCTTCACGAACCGCGAGCTGCAGTACGAGGTCTCCATGACCGTGAACGCCAGGGGAAAGACGAGCGCAAGTTTGAGGAATATGGCGGGGAACAATATCTCGCCAGGCGCCTGGAACCTCACCCAGAAGCTCCACGCGCCAACGCCGCCCGACACGTTGTACATCGCGTCCCCGAAGGCCCACGCGGCAAGGGCCAGCGCCAGCAGGGCGAACAGCTCGTTCTCTCTCCTGCGGGGGTTCTTGTAGAGAACGTAGACCGCGAGCGCAAACAGGGGTCAGACAGCGTTTTGCGCCGCGCAAGCCCAGACAACGGTTTACGCAAAACGCTGTCTGACCCCTGTTTGCGTTGACTCCGCTTACTGCGTGCTCTCCGGCGGACGCTGGTCGAGGACCCTGAACGCCTTGAGCGCGACCGTCGGGTCGTAGATCTCGTCCATAGGAACGAACTGGACCTTGGCTCGCATCTCAACCGCGGTGACGAGCTTGGTCTGGATCTCAGTCTCCATCTTTGCCCTGTCGAAGCCCTCCTCGGGCGCGATCTTGACGATGAGCTCATCCAGGGAGAAGGGGTCCTCCAGGTCTTTCTTGGTGAAGATTATCTGGTACTCCTTGACCCCCGGAGTGTTGGCCACCTCGTCGCGCAGGACCTCCGGGTTGATGAGGGTCCCCTTGAGGTTCACCAGTTCGGACGTCCTCGTCGCGTACGTGCTGCCGACCGCGACTATCGCGCGCTCGACATTCCTGCCACAGTGCGGGCAGCTCTCGTGGGTAATAGCCCCCATGTCGCCGATTATGTAACGCAGGAGAACGGTGCCCTTCCGGTTCAGATGGGTTATGCAGAACAGGCCACGTTCCCCGTCGGGCACGCGCTTCCCTGTCTCCTCGTCCACGATCTCGAAGAAGTAGAGGTTGGGGGCCGGGTTGTGGCACCCGCTGAAGTCGGTGCACTCGGGCATCGCGGCCTGCATCTCGGTGAAGCCGTAGGAATTGCTGATGAACGGGTCTTCTGCGCCCATGTTCTGCAGCCGCTTCTTCATGTCATCCCTCATGGCCTGCGGGCACGCCTCGCCCAGGGCCTGGATGTGCTTGGTCGCGGAGAAATCGCGCCCCTCCTTCTCCGCCTGCATGATAAGGCGGCGCATGAAGCTCGCGATCCCGAGCCAGACCTCGGCCTTGCCTTTCTCGATGAGGTCCATGACGTAGTCCATGTTGCGATGGATCGGGAACTCCGGATACAACATCCCGGTGCAGCCGTACATGTTGAGCGAGCCAAGGCCCATGGCGCCGATGTCGCGCGCGCGGAAGAACCCGATATGGGGAACGGGTCCCAGCGGGAAGAGGTTTATGCCCGTGGAGAACGGCGGGAAGCCGCCAAGTTTTATCCCCCGGAAGATCATCTGCCAGATGCCGTGCGCGTCATGGATGGTGTTCCAGAAAGGCGTGGGCACGCCGGTCGTCGAGCCGGTGGTGTAGGTGACCTCGAATATCCAATCGTAAAGGGTAGGCTCCGACGGCTTCAGCTTGAACGAGTCCGGGTCGGCCATGTATTCCTTCTTGTGGGTCAGGGGGAGCTTCTCGAGGTCGTCCAGGCTCTGGATGTCCCCGGGCTTTATCCCGTTCTCCTTGAAGAGCTTCTTGTAGTAGTCGTGCCCGTCCCAGACCCACTCCATCTGGCGCTTGAAATTCTGGTTCTGCATGTCTTTGATCTTGTCCTGCGGCCAGAAGGTGGGATCGTCATCCTCGCGGTACAGGGGGATGCTCTCAATGTACCGCTTCGTGTTCTCCGGGGTCACCGGGACCTTCTCGTACTTGCCCTCTCCAGTGGGAATGTACATAACGCTCATGCCTCAACCCCCCTCATATAGTGTCCGCGCACCTGCCCCGCGCGGACGCCGACTGCCTGCCATAGTCTACACTCTTTAGCTGGGTTTTTTAAAGCAATCTTGGGGACGTTCACTATTTATCTGCACCTGCGCAGCGTGCGTCTATCCGTTCATGCGTTGAGCGCCAGGGATCACTTCATCACGCGGTGCCCGCCCCGATGCTACCGGGGTCTTTCTGCAGAAACTGCGCGGGGGTTACGATGGGGATGCCTGCTTTCTTCGATATTCCCGGATCTTCTAAGAAATGCCTGTCGCCGGTAACGAGGCAGTCCGTCCGCGCCGAAACAGCGTCAGCAAGTATCCGGGCGTCCCCGGTGTCAAGAAAGGCCGCCAGGCGATCGATATCTTTCGCGGGTGCTCCAGCGACTATTTCCGGCGCCCTGTTGATCAACAGCGTCCGCAGGGCAGGCAGCGCCTCCGGGAGCTTCTCCCTGATTACGCGCACTTCCTCCTCGAGCACCTGGCGGGATATGACAACCTCTATTCGCCCTTCTATGAAAAGCCGGAGGATTTCTCCAGGCGCGCCACCCTCGGGATAAAGCAGCGAGAGTATTACGTTGGTGTCGAGGAAAACGCGTGCCCTGGCCTTCTGTCCCATGGAGCTATCTCGCGGCCTTGCGCCTTGTTTTTCTCCCTGCCTCCAGAATGTCCCTCTCGGTGATTCCTGAACGCTTGAAGGTCTCCTGTATCTCCCGCAGTGCCTCTAATGCCATCGCCTTCCTGGACCTCGCCACCATCATCGAACCTTTGATGCTGAGCTCGAGCATGTCTCCAGGCTCGATGCCGAGCTCCTCGCAGAGCTCGCGCGGGAAATAGACGTATCTCGAGACAGCGTTAGGCCTCTACACCAGGCCCCTCTTCTCCAGCTGCTTCACGACAGGGCGGGCGAGGCCTATCCTGTTGAGGAAGCTCAAGCTCCTGAAGAAGGTGGGCGATGACGCGTGCTTCACAAAGAAGTTGAACTTCCCGAACGGGAGGTCACGCTCCCCCGCTATCCGCGTAAGGGTGTCGAAGACGTTGGTTGGCACATGCCGGGTCCCGCCCTTGGGGAAAAGCGATATCGCGTCCTCCGGGCACTCGGACAGGCACAGCCCGCAGCCGATGCACCTTGCCAGGTTCACCGTCATGCTCCCCTCGACCTCTGTGGCGGCGTCCATCTGGCAGCGCTCCAGGCAGGCACCGCAAAGGTTACAGAGACCCGGGTCGATCTTCGCCTGGTAGCTTGACTGGACGACCGCGGCGGGGTTCGGGAGTTTCCTCAGGTTATCGAGCATGAAGCAGCAGCACGAGCAGCAGCAGCACATGCCGTTGAGCTCGCGCGCGTTTACGGGCTGCAGAACCAGCGCGTTCCTCTCGCACGCGTCCAGGATGCTGAGCGCCTCTTCCACGCCGATGTAACGCCCGTCCCCGTTCTCCACGAAGTGCCTGGAATAGGGGCCGAAGACGAAGCACGTCTCGTGGGGGCGCCCGCAGTCGTTGTCGAGCGTGCCCTGTGTCTCGCGGCACAGGCACGGCATTACCGATATCTGCTTCTGCTTCCTGACCAGGTCACGTATCCTGTCGTAGGTCTCGACGGCGGGGGTTGTCTCTATCGCCGAGTCGACGGGTATCACGCGGAACATTTGGTTCTCCAGCGAGGTCCAGGTGGGGAAGTAGACCCGACTGTGCTCCAGAAGCATCCGGGCGAACTCCTCGTCCATCAGGTTTAGCTGCGTCTCGATGATGCCGGGCATCCAGGGGAGCGCCATGTAGAGCGTCTTGTCGCCGCTCGGCACCTCGAACACGTGGCCTTTCTTCGCCATTCGCTCGAGCATCTCGCGTGCCTCGGGCTCGGGCATGCCGCATCGCTCGCCGATTGCCGAGGGCGGCTCGGCTACCAGCTTGCAGTGCATAAATACCTCGGCTTCCTCGGGGGTGAATATCTTTTCGAGCAGCCTTATCTCCACCCCGCTCTCCGTCTCGGGGTACCCGGCCGGCAGCTTGTCAAGGTACTCCCGGAGCCTGGGGTATACTTCCCTGCTACCTGTTGCTTCGCCCATGGTCCGCCTCCTTTCGTGCCGCCACTTCACGGTAACCGAGGTCTCCGCCCTTTGAATAGCACCTGGCCCAGCCCCCGGCAGCGTCCCCGGACTCGAACGCGGTCACATCGACCCCCGCTTTGCGCGGGGACTGCGTCGCGGCAAGCCCCGCTGCTCCCACTCCCACTACGGCAACCTTCACCCTTCACCTCCGCAATTTCAAGGTGAAGAGGACAGGGCGCGCGAGAGGTTGAGGGCGCTGCCAGAGGCTATCTCGGTGCCTATCCCGCGCGCGCCGGCGTCTGACCCCACGAGCATGAGCCCTTCCACGGGCGTGCGATGCTCGGGCCGCCGGTTTCCCACCTGGTCTGGAGTCTGGGCCAGCCCGATGCACTCGCCGGCCTTGTGCGCGGTCAGCTCCCTCGTATCTCCGCTCAAGGTCCGCGATTGCCATAGAAGCGCGTTCTCTATGCCAGGGAAGAGGTCGAGAACCCGCTCATAGACCTTGTCGAGTATGGCGTCACATAACTCGGGCGAGGCATCCGCGGGCACCGCGGTGCCCGCAATCACCAGCTGCTTCCCCTCGGGCGCAAGGCCCGGGTCCTGGTTGGTAGGCACGGGCATGAAGATGTAGGGGTCCTCGGGCACCGTCCCCGTCTCGAGATGGCTGAACACCTTTTCCGGCGGGAGGTCGGGCATGTAGAAGACCACCGGGTAAGGGATGACCTTTCGCTCCAGGGCCAGCTTCACGGTGACGTAGGCGTTGGAATCGGCGTACCGGTCAGCCTTCCCGGCATATTCCTCGCCGAAGTTCTCCCTGCCGGCGAGCTCCACGGTCCTGCGCAGGCCCGCGTTGGATACGACGAGGTTGGCCGGGTACTCGGCGCGGCCGGTCTCCATAGCCCTGACCCTGCCACCCTCCACGCGGATGCGCCTCACCGGCTCCTCGTAGTGTACCCGGCCACCCAGCCGCTCCAGCGACCGCAGGAACGAACCCGGGATGTCTCCGGAGCCGCCCCGCGGATACCCGAAGCTCGCGTCGTTGAACATCCGGGTGAACGACCAGATGAACTCACCCGCGGAAGCCTCCAGGTAGGAGATGGTGAAGTACAGCTGGCAGATGCAGGTCATGAAGAGGTGGATCATCTCGTCGTCCGTGTAGCGCGAAACATAGTCTCTCAGGACCACGGGGTCGTTCTTTTCCACGTCGCGTCCCGCCATCAGAGACCGGAACAGACGGAATGCGCCCAGGTAGTTCCCGGGCCGAACTCCCAGCTTCCGGGCGATGCTCACCTGCGTGAAGAGCGGCCTTATGTCCAGGGGATAGTCGAACTCGGTCTTGCCCATTATCCTGCAGGGCGGGTCCCTGGTTATCCATCCCAGGTCGCCCCCCAGCAGGCAGTTTACCTCTCCGTGCGGCCCGGCGCCACCGCGGCTGAACATGTGCACGCCGAAATCGACGACGAAGCCGTCTCGCTTCAGGGAGGCGCACCGCCCGCCCGCGAACGGATGGGTTTCCAGCAAGTCGACCTCGTAGCCCTGCTTTGCCAGCAGCGCCCCCGCGGCGCTGCCACCTACACCGGAGCCGATAACAACCGCCTTACCGCTCAACGCCCTCACCCCCAGCATCGCCGACAGCGGGCCCCGACAAGCTTCGAATCGGCCCTTTGCCTCGTGAAAAGAAACACAAGCCGTTACCCGATTCTTTCACAGAGCGGCCGAATGATAAATCGCCCAGCCCCATTCACTTTCGCGACGTGACACCCTCGCCCCGTGGCCGTACAGTACACCTCGATGTGGGTTTCTCGTATTATTTCGTCTAGTTGATCCTGGTTCGCCGGACTTGAGCATGGTTACCCCAAGAATAGCTCAAAACAAAAATGGCATAAGAATCTTCAAAACAGCATGCTTACTCAAAACAGGATACCTCTCTCTTGCTTTAACCTTGAAACCCTGGACCGGGACAAGAAAGCGCGTCCGCCCAGGCTGCCGGACGACATCGTCGCGAAGACGGCCGAGACTTACCAGTACATTGGATCCTCGCCCCCTGAAGTATTAGATGGCCAACAATTGGCTTTCTAATGCATACTTAAGACAATATGAAAAACACAGCATTCCGTGATAGCAACACGCCCCCTGGGGATCGGCATAGAATCTCATTTGAAATGTCGAGACAACCGAAACGAAGGAGGCGGTCGCAATGGAAACAAGGGCACGAGCCCTTGTCGACGGCGTTGATCAGTTCATCGGAATCGACCACCACAAAAAGACGAGCTACATAACAATCAAGGACAGACAGGGAGAGGTTATCAAAAGAGGCAATATAGATACCAGGCCCGATGCTCTTTCCGCCTTCTTGAAAGATGGCATCCAGGAGGAAGGTGCAGTACGCATGGCCGTTCTTGAGTGCGGTCGTACTTACCGTCCAATGTGGCGGTGGCTGTCTGAAGAGGTTGACGAAGCCGTTCTCGCTCACCCGGGAGGTCTTAAGATTATTTCAGATACGGTCTACAAGGACGACAAGCTGGACTCAGGCAAGCTTGCCGATCTTCTTATGCCGGGGATGATACCCAGGGCCCATGCTGCAAGCGATGAAGCGTGGGAGAGAAGGTTAACTTTAAGGCCCGATAACTGTTGTCGGGCAGGAGAAGCCCGCGTCAACACATCACTTCGTGGTCCCCGGGAAAACCGGCACGCTGCCGGGCGGGGTCGTCGGGGTCTCCACCACCTCCCGCGCGCTCCGGGCTTCCTCGGGGAGCGAAATGGCGACGGGCTCGTTAAAACCCGAGAAAGCCATCGTCATGACCAGGCCCATATCGCCCGCCACGGGGATGCCCCTCATCTTCATAGTGAGCTTCGCGCTGTCGATATACATGGTGGACTTTGATATCGTGAAATCCGCTCTCATGCTGGTGTTCTTGACGATGGTGTCGAGCTCGCCCTCGAGGTCGAGGCCGGACTGATCGACCCCGAGCGCCTGCCTTATCTGCTGCTCCAGGTAATCACCTCCGACATTGAACGTGATCCCGTAAGTGTTCGCGTCCTCGGAGACCATCCTCAGGTTCTTCGCGCTGGCCGCGAGCTCCAGCATGCCGGCAGGGGTCGACTGAGAAAGGCTGTCGCTCTCGCCCGCCTTCACTTTCACCCACCCCTGTCCGGGTGCATCCGAGTAGGCATAGCCGCCGACGACATACACTTCGCTGGACTTGTCCTTACCCTTGACGGAGACATGGCGCTCGGTGTTTTGCGGGTCCGCCGCGTTTACCTCCATGGAATAATCGAAGTTCGCATTCTCGCTGCCCTGCATCTTCGTCTGCACGTCGTAAGCGCCGGAGACTTTGAGAGATTTAACCGCCTGCATCTTCTTGTTGGTGTCGCTAAGGATCTGGCGAGCCTTGCCGGAATAAGTCTCGGTCTTCGGCTGCCCGCAACCACCGAGAAGCACCAGCGCAAGCATGAGGGCGACAACGGCGGCGGAAACAAGTGCGATGACGGCTTTCTTCATCTTCTCCATCTCGGGATATCAACTCCTCCGCCCCGATTCTAACAAACACCGTGCCGCGTGTCAGTTAAAGGGGTCCCCGGCCGTGCCCCCAGGGCATTTGACAGGGAAAGAGACAATATCAACTAGAGGGCCTGTCACAGCTCTTTAAGGAAAAAAACCGAAATTAAAGATATAGCCTATATACAAAGAGGAGGAGCACAATATATTATAGAAATATAACCTCGGATGGCTTTATGAACTTGCGGTTACAGGCGTAAGGGCTCAATATATTGACTGTAGGTTAATGAAAGCGGGGTGAACTCTCTTGGAAGGTCTCAAAGGGTATCAAAGGAACCTCATCGTCGCCGTCGTCCTCGCAGTTCTCAGCTTCTTCTGGATATGGTTCTACCGTTCCATTGGTGGAGCAGGCTACTGGGCGGCGCTGGTCGCGTTCGCCGTCTACGTGGCATCCGGCTCGAGCGCGAGGAAGCTTCCGTGGATGGTGCTCGGGGGAGTGGTGGGTGTCGTCCTCGGCCTTGTCACTTTCGCGCTCGGGATGCTGGTCTTTCCCCCGTACGCGGTAATATCCTCGGCTATAGCCGGGGTTATTTTTATCCTGATAGGCGGGCTCATCAGCGTGCCCCGTCTACCCGACATCCTGCCGATGTACCTGGTGGGGTGGGCGTGCTTCCTCGGCGCCATGTCGCAGTTTGATTACCTCTTCCTGGAGAAGGTCGTCTGGGCCAACCTGAAGGCCACGAACACCTTCTTCGGGGTGCTCCTTTCTGTGCTGGTAGGCTTGCTCTTCGCCGCTTTGATCGCGACTCCTCTGCTGGGAGAGCGCCCTAAGCCGGCAACACCGCAAGCGGGATAAATCGAAAGGGGAGTGACTGGAGATGTCAAGACTGAAGAAGTCCCCGTTGCTGTTGGCGCTGGCGTTGTTGCTTGTCGGCTTGCCACTCTTGAGCGCGGGGGGCGCGACGAACAACGGCGACGTCGTCGTGAAAGACCACCAGCTGGTCCTCCAGGAGGTGGACTCCACCGGGAAAGTCTCAGCCATGCAGGTCGTTGACTGGCTGGCCCTGGACGGCGATGGCACCGTGAACATCGAACGCACCACCGGGATGGACATGCCGCCCAAGGTCTCGGGAGTGAGGGGCTTCAAGACGCCCGAGGTGAAGGGCGACCTGATGACCTGGAAGGACGTAAACGTAAGCGGGCAGCCGTATATCACCCAGAACAAGCTGAACAAGGACGACGTGGAGCCGGCCCTGGAAGAGATCCCCCTGGAGACCAAGTGGCGCTACTGGCTTGATGGAAGGAAGGTCACGGACCTCAAGGACATAGCCGGGAAGAGCGGCCACTTCAGGATGGAACTCTACATGAAGAACACCTCCAAGAAAAAGCAGATGGTGACCTACAAGGATTCCATAACCGGCCTGGAAAAGACCGAGATGGTCGAGGTGTACCTGCCCCTGGTGATCCAGCCTTACGACTGGTACTTCGATAACACTGTCTTCAATAACGTGAAGGCCGACAAGACCGGCATGATCTTCTACCTGCCGACGAATTACCAGATCGGCTGGTCCATCCCGCTGTTCCCGCCGGCCACTGAGGAGTCGCACACCATCTGGGTCGAAGCTGATGTCAAGGACTTCTCGATGGAGCCGCTGACTCTGGCTATCGCCTTCCTGTTCCCCAAGACAAACCAGATAGACCCCATACCCCAGTTCGCGGCGGGCCTGAACGAACTGTACGGGGGCGTCACGCAGCTGGGCGCCGGGCTCTCAGAAGCCGTCCTGGGCCTCGGCAGCGCGGGCACGTCCGACACTCTGATATATGGCATCAACTCGATCGCGGGCGGGCTCGAGCAGCTTGTAGACCCGTCATCGGGACTGCCGTACGCGGAGAACGGCCTTTCCACACAGTTGATCCCCGGCGTGGACACCGCAATTGCCGGAATCGGGACCGCGGAAACGCCCGATACCCTGCTCTACGGCACGAACGCCATCACCCAGGGGCTGACCACGATCCAGGGCGCGATCGGGACCGCGGAGACGCCTGACACCCTTCTCTACGGGACCACAGCAGTGACACAAGGGCTCATGGAAGTGCAGGCGGGCATCGGCAGCCCGACTGCTGAAGACACGCTGCTGTACGCCGCAGCCCAAGTGGCCGCAGGTCTCGAGGAAATCAAGGCGGGAATCGGGACACCGACAGAGGATGGAACATTGCTCAATGGGCTATACCAGGTAAAGCTTGGTCTGGATAACCCCAGCGGAGTTCCTCAAGACGGGGTGAAGCAGGGCCTCGAGGAACTGCTTGCCGCTATCGGAGACCCGGCGGCCCCACCGGCAGGAACTCTACTCTATTACCTGAATACTATAGCCGGGTGGACCGCTGTTCCTCCCGCCGCCCCCGGCGCTCTGACCGTCAAGATCGCTACCGCCGCCGGAGGAATGGGTGCGGCCGCCACAAGTTTGACTGTTGGGGGTAGCGGGTTGGCCGATGCCACTAAGACCTACATCGAATCACTTCCAGGAGGTGTCTGGGGCGCCCCCGTTTCGACAGGTTTCTCTACCATGGCAACGACCCTTGGGACCCTGGCAACCAGCCTCAATGGCAGCCCCGGAAACGCTCTTTACTACGTCGGGGCAATCAACCAGATGGCGGCCGGTATGGCGGCCAACCTTACCGCAAAGTACCCCGAGCTCGAAGAGGGCATCGACGGTGTTGACCAACTCGTAGGCGGTGTGGATGCACTGAGCGCCGGCCTCGAAGCACTTAAAGCCGCCATCGGGAACGCGTCAACAGAAGACACCCTTCTGTACGGTGTAAACGCCATCAGCGGAGGCCTGGATACCGTCAACGCGGCCATCGGCTCAGCCGAGACGCCCGACACACTGCTGTACGGCACCAACGCGGTGTCCGGTGGGCTTACCCAGCTGTCACAGGGCATCGGGTCCGCGGAAACCCCCGACACCCTGCTGTACGGCTCCAATGCGGTGTTCAGCGGACTCTCGCTTATGAAGGGCAGCATGAGCACCGGCAGCATGGCGAACCCGGGACTGAAAGAGGGGCTCCAGCAGATAGAGGGCGGCCTCGGGGAGGCCGTCGCGGGCATCGGCTCCACGGGGTCGTCGAACACCCTGCTCTGGGGCGCGGGCCAGGTAGACTCGGGCCTCAACGAACTCAAAGCGGGCCTCGAGAAGGCCGTGAACGAGGGTACCAACGTGATGGTGGCCGGGCTCACCGAGAGCATCGACCAGCTCGACCTCACCCAGGGAGAGCTTGCCGCCATCGAGCAGAGGGGCAACAGGTTCGACACCTTCCTCGGAAGGATAGAAGAGCCGAGCAAGACGAAGAGTGACGTCAGGTTCATGATACAGACGCATCCGGTCCAGAACTCGGCGACGAACAGCGCCTGGATAATCGCGCTGGTCATCTCGATAATCGCCGGATTGGGTCTGGTGGCAGGGGGCATCTTCGCAATCCGCAGGTTCGCCTGATCGATGCTTTCACAAGAGGCAACGCAAAGGGGTCAGTCTCGAGGCTGGCCCCTTTTATCTGGCAATGACGGGGGACATTGTTAATGCCTTCCGAAAACACTGCAGAGCCCGGCCAGGTGCTGACCAACCGCGAAGCCTGCGACATCTTCAAGTGCTCTCCGGTCGGGAGGATGCGCAGGAGCCGCCGGACCAATTCGATGCTCCTCTTCTACGACCCGGCCGAGGTGGACTGGATCGACGGCATACTGGAGTTCCGTGGCTCGGGCCGCGAGGGTGACCAGAAGCTTACCTCGCACAACAGGACCCTCTACCAGTCGGACTCGAGCGGGGTGGAGGTCTTTCTCCTCAGGCGGGCGGAAGCGGGGGGGTACACCTTCGAGGGAAAGGCGGAGCTCTCCGGGACCCCTCGCGTGGAGAAACTTCCAGACGTCAACAATAAGCCCCGCGATACCTGGGTCTTCCCGCTCAGACTGGTCGAAGAGCTGCAGCCCGTGCTGCCTATGACCGACATCCCGGAGCTCGTGAAGCTGGAGGAGGCTCCGAAGAAGAGGGTGGTCCGGGCCGTCATCGCAGTCGCCGTATGTGCCCTGGTGATCCTTGCGGCTTTCTGGATAGCTTCGATCTCGGGGAACAGCCCGGAGAAAACCGTGAACAACTTCTATCATGCGGTCGAGCAGCACGACCCCGCGCTCCTTGCCCGGACGCTCTCGAACGACCCGAAGTACATGACCGTTGTCGCCGAGGGGCTGGCTTCAGGGCAGGAGGTCGAGATCAGGGCTTTCCTGAAGAAGGGCACGGGGTTCCAGGACATAGTGAACCTGTCGGACTTCCTGAAGGGGCTCCCCGAGGTAGCGAGCTACCGGTTCGCAAGGGGGAAGGCGCGCCTCGTCGCGGGCCAGGCCATGAAACAACCGCCGGACGAGTTCAGGATCCGCGTCAGGAGCCCTGTTGACTATGACGCGTTGAAGAGTGCGCTGGCCGCAAGGCCGGAGATCGCCGTTGACACGCGCACCGGAGAACAGGAGATATGCTTTCCGATGCGCGCTGTCATCGACTCTTTTATCTCCCGGATCATCGAAGGAGTGAGGTTCGGCGGCGTGAAATACCAGTCCGCCACTCTCAAGGACAGGGCGACGGTCTCGGTCGCGCGGGGCGAGATCTACAAGGTCGGCAAGAGCGGCAAGCAGGAGCCGGTGACCAAAACGGAGCTGGGAAGCCTCAGGTTGATCCCATCCGAATTCCTCCTCGAGAGGCAGGGCGAGGACTGGCGCATCATATCTTTCCGGGTGGCAAAGCAGTGAAGGCACCTGGGGTCAGGTCTGAGTAGTCAAACACCCGGGGTCAGATCCCAAAATTTGAATTACCTGATCGATTACGAATCACCTCATCTAAAGATTCAAATTTTGGGATCTGACCCCACTTTTTGAACACACCAGGACCTTACCCCTTCAGATGACCCTGTTAGAGGCCGAGGAGCTTCGCGAACGCCTTCCCCATGACGATCTCTTTTTCCTCGTCGGTGAAGCTCACCTCCGGGCAGGAGGAGAGGTCCGGTTCCTTCACGGCCTGCACCCACCTGTCGGCAGGGCAGACCACGTTCAGGTACGGCCCGTCGGTCCCGAAGAACACCCTCCAGGGGCCCACTTCGTCGAGAAGCCTTCTGAGCATGTGGTAAAACTCGGCCGGGCGGCTGTTTAGGACGAACTGCCACCCTGAGATGTCAAAGTAGATGTTCGCCTTGACTGTTGCAACCTGCAGGGCCCGCTCCCACATCGCGTGCCCGACGTGGGCCATGATTATCGGGAGGTCGGGGAAGTCGGCGGCAACGTCATCGACGTTGATGGGCTGCGTGAACCTGAACTTCAGCGGCGCCGCCTGCTGCCCCGTATGTATGATGACCGGGACCTTGTATTCCATACATTTCTCGTAAAACGGGTAGCAGACCTCATCATAGGGAAAGAAGCCGCTCGCTGGATGGAATTTCAGACCGCGCATGCCTCCCTCCTCAATGGCCCTTGAGAACCAGACTAGAGCCTGCTCCCTGCGCGGATCGATCGAGAAAAACGGTACCAGGCGATCGGGGAAACGCTTCGCGGCCTCCGCCACCATCCGGTTCTGTTCCTCGATAGGGACATCCGGCTCGCCGGCCAGAAGGCCTGTATCATGCGCGAATATGCAGGACATATCCACGCCTGACGAGTCCATGCCGGCAACCGTCTTTTCTCCGTTGGAATCGGTCAGCAACGGTATGAGGTTATCGACCAGCGCCGAAGCATCCGGGTATTCCCCGGTGTCTTTGCCGGCCATGGCGGTGACCTGCTTCGCCATGCCTACGAATACGCTCCTCTGGTGCCATCCCGCGTCGACCAGGTGGACGTGATTGTCGATGATCATGGCTGCTTCTCCTTTCGGCAGGGGCCATCGGCGCACTGTACCGCATCGCGTCGTTCGCTCATGAATTCTAACAGACGGACGGCATCCGGTCAGGCCGGTCGGTGCACGCCTATTCCAGGTCCACCTTCTCCAGGCGCTTCCTGGCGGGGCCCTCGATGACCTTGCCGTAAGCGTCGAAACGGGAGCCGTGGCACGGGCAGTCCCAGGTCTTCTCGGAGTCGTTCCAGCCCACGATGCACTTCATGTGGGTGCACACTGGAGAGAGAGCGTGTACGTTCCCTTCTTCATCCCTGTAGACTGCGACCTTTTTTCCCGCGACCGGCACGATGGCGCCTTTTCCGTTTGACACCTCGGCCGGATCGTTGATCTCCGGCTTCACCAGGCGGTCGGCGACAAAATGCACCATCGCCCCCGGCGCCTGCTTCATGCGCTCGGTGATCTTGCTCATGAAAGCCTCCCTTGTATTCCCAACGTTTTCTGACCTATTCAACGAAAGAACCGTGAACCCTCCAGAACGGACATCACTCGAGTTGGAAAGGGTCGGGCCCAAACCGTACAATGAACGGAAAGAATGTTTAAAAAGTGGGGTCAGATCCCAAAATTTGAATTACCTGATCGATTACGAATCACCACATCAAAATATTCAAATTTTGGGATCTGACCCCGGGTGTGAAAGTGGCCGTAATTCACGATTCAAGACCTGACCCCATTGTAGCGGTAGAGGGCGGCCATCGCGTTGACGGCGCGCTCGGGGCTCGGAAAAACGGGCATACCGTTATCTGAGAGATACACCAGCGCGTCGTCGTCCATGTACCAGAGCGAGGAGACGAGCAGGGGCTTGCCGCATTCGGCGGGAATCGCCCTCAGGTTCTCGATCAGCTTCATCATGATGGGGGCTATCTTTTCGACCTGGTAGTCCACCAGGTCGCCCAGTTTGCCCTCGATATACCTGAAAAGCCTGCCGCCGAAAACTCCGTACATCACGATGCCGTCGACCTCGTCGCTTTCGAGCAGCCTTCGGGGGATGGTATTGAACATGGCTCTAACGTCAAGGAAGTACGTCATGTCCACCGGGTTGACCACGGTCGCGGTGTGCGGGAGTTGTTCCCTCAGCCACCGCTGGAGCCCGTCTGAGAAGACCGGCACCTCGAGGCCCGCCCGGTTGCATGAGTCCGCCATGCTGGCCGCCGGCCCGCCGGCGTTCGACAGAACGCACATCCTGTTCCCTCTTGGAACCGGCTGCGTCGCGAAAGCCCACGCCCAGTCAAGCAGCTCCTCAACGTTGTAGGCCCGGATTATGCCGGTCTGCCGGAAGATGCCGTCGTAGAGGGCGTCGTCTCCTGCAAGCGCTCCGGTGTGTGACATCCCGGCCCGGGCCCCCGCACCCGTGCCGCCGACGTAAACCGCGACCACGGGCTTCTTCTTTACCGCCTCGCGGGCCACCCGGAGGAACTTCTCCCCGTCTTTGATCCCCTCAATATAGAGCGCTATCGCCTTCGTACCGGGGTCATCAGCAAAATACTCGAGACAGTCCGAAAGGTCGGTCACCGCCGAGTTGCCGACGCTCACCGTGTGGCCAAGCCGTATCCCGATCTTCCTGGTAAAGCCGTAGATATGGCAAGAATAGGTGCCGCTCTGGCTGATGACAGTGATGTCACCCGGCTCCTGCTCGTACGGAAAATAGGTGGTGTTGAGCCCAATGTTAAAGTTGCTCACGCCGATGCAGTTCGGCCCGATCATGGTGATGTCGTGCTTGCGGCAGACATCCACAAGGTCGCGCTCGAGTCCGTGCCCCCCGACTTCGCGGAACCCGCCGGACACGACGATCGCAGCTTTCATCCCGGCCTGCCCGCACTCATCGAGCAGCCGCGGCACGATATCGGTAGGCAGCACCATCACCGCGAGGTCCGGCGTCCCGGGCACTTCCGCGATGCTCCGGTAAGCCTTGAGGCCGAGCACTTCCGTCTCGGAAGGATGAACCGGATAGACGGCACCCCTGTATCCCTGCGAGAGCAGTATGGCCAGCTGGCCGGTGCCCATGGTCATCGGGTCGTTTGACGCGCCAAAAAAAGCGATCGAGCGGGGGTTGAAGACCTTGTCGAGACGCTTCAGCGGGCTCCTCCTTCTGGATATCTTGAGGGTGGGCTCTCAGCCTACCTTCATCAGCGGCAACCGGGCCTCAGGGGACCGGCTCAAGCTTTCGCAGCTTTCGCCGCCTTTGCCGGAGTGCCCTTTGCCTTCTTCGGCTTCTCGTCTTTTAGGACCTGCTCTATGATCTGGTCGACGTTCTCAGCGAAAGAGAACTGGAGGTCTTCCCTGACAAAGTCGGGCACTTCCTCGAGGTCCTTCTCGTTTTCCTCGGGGAGGATGACTTTCTTGACCCCCGCCCGGTGCGCCGCCAGAACCTTCTCTTTTATGCCGCCCACCGGAAGGACTTTACCGCGCAGTGTTATCTCTCCGGTCATCGCTATATCCTTTATGACCGGCTTTTCGGTCGCCGCAGAGACAAGAGCGGCAGCCATCGTGACGCCCGCCGACGGGCCGTCCTTCGGTATCGCGCCGGATGGTACGTGTATGTGGATGTCGTTGTTCTCGAAGAAGCCCCTGTCTATCCCGAACCTGTCCGCGTTGGCGCGCGCATATGTCACAGCGGCCCTCGCCGACTCCTGCATTACCTCTCCCAGCTTTCCGGTAAGGCTCAGGTTGCCCTTGCCCGGGTACGACTCTACCTCGACGAACAGCACGTCGCCGCCGACCTCGGTCCAGGCCAGGCCCGTCGCGACGCCGACCTCGTCCTGCTGCTCGATTACCTCCTGGCGGAACTTGATGACCCCGAGCATGTCGTGCAGGTCGCTGTCCTCCACCTTGAACGGCCCCTTCTCCCCCTCGGCCACCTTTCTCGCTATCTTGCGGCAGATAGAGGCAAGCTCGCGCTCGATGTTGCGCACCCCGGCCTCGCGGGTGTAGTTCCGGATGATGCCGTGCACGGCCGAATCAGCTATCTCGACCTTTGAGTCCTGCAGCCCGTGTTCGGACAGCTGGCGAGGGATAAGGAACTGCCGGGCGATCTTCACCTTTTCCGGTTCCGTATACCCGGGAAGCTCCAGCACCTCCATGCGGTCCAGCAGCGCCGGAGGGATGGTGAACAGGATATTGGCGGTCGTGATAAACATGACCTTGGAGAGGTCGAACGGCACATCAAGGTAGTGGTCGCTGAAGGAGAAGTTCTGCTCGGGATCCAGCACCTCGAGCAGCGCGGCCGCGGGGTCTCCCCTGAAGTCCACCCCCAGCTTATCGACCTCGTCCAGCATGAAGACGGGGTTGTTGGTGCCCGCCTTCCTTATCCCCTGGATAATGCGCCCCGGCAGCGCGCCGACGTAGGTGCGGCGGTGGCCCCGAATCTCGGCCTCGTCGCGAACCCCGCCCAGCGAGATGCGGTGGAAGTTCCGCCCCAGGGCGCGGGCGATGGACCGGCCCAGCGACGTCTTGCCGACTCCCGGTGGACCCACAAAGCACAGGATAGGCCCCTTCATGTCCTCCTTGATATTGCGAACCGCCAGGTACTCCACTATACGCTCTTTGACTTTCTCCAGGTCGTAGTGGTCCTCGTCCAGTATCTGCGCCGCGCGTTTTACATCCAGGTTGTCATCGGTGCTTTTCTCCCAGGGCAGGTTGACCATCCAGTCCAGGTAGGTGCGCGCGACCGTGTACTCTGCGGCGGCGGCCGGCATGTTCGCCAGGCGGTCCAGTTCGCGCTCGGCCTCCTTGCGCGCCTCCTCGTTCATGCCGCTGCTCTCGATGGCCTCCTTGAGCTCGTTGATCTCCGTCGCCTTCTCGTCGAGCTCGCCGAGCTCGTTCTGTATCGCCTTCAACTGCTCCCGCAGGAAGAACTCACGCTGGCCTTTCGAAAGTTCGCTCTGCACCTGGTCCTGGATCTTGCTCCCGATCTCGAGTACCTCGACCTCGCGGTTGAGATACACGGTGAGTCTCTTCAGTCGCTCCTTGACGTCGAGCTCCTCCAGGACCTCCTGTTTCTCGGTGGTGGAAAGGTTGATGTTGGCGGCGAGAAAATCCGAGAGGTCGTTCGGCTCGCCCACGTTCATGGCGGCGATCAGTATCTCGTCCGGGAGGTACGGCGCGAGTTCGACTATCTTCCGGAAGAGGTTGAGGGCGTTGCGCGCCAGCGCCTCCAGCTCGACGGTGTCCTCGATCTTGTCCTTCAGGCGCTCGACTTTCGCCCTGTAGTACGGCTCCTTCTGCGTGTACTCCTCGATCTTGATGCGGGCGACGCCCTGCACCAGCAGCTGCATCTTACCGTCGGGCAACTTGAACATGCGGGCGATGGCGACGGCCGTCCCGACGTCGTAGAGTTTATCGGGCCCCGGGTTCTCAACGTCTTCCTTCGCCGTGACAACGCCGACGATGCGGTCTCCCGCGCCGGTGAGCGCGTCATCCACCAGCTTGAGCAGGTTGTCCTCCGTCACCAGCAGCGGGACTACTATGTGCGGGTTGATCACGGTGTCCTTGAGCGGCATGATGGCAAGCTCCCCGGCGACCTCTATCTTGTCAACCGGCTGGGGAGTTTCCTCTCCTATGTCCGGAGCGATTTCCGGGGGGCCGTTCACGCCGGTCGGCTCGTCAACGGCTTCCGGCTCTTCCGGCGCATCGGAGCCCGGCACATCCTCGTTCTCGTCGTTCATCAATACCCACTCCCTCCACCGAAACCGCTATTCGATGGAAACGTCGATGCCCGCTCTTCCCCGGGGCTCTGCCAGTTTCGGAAGCCTTATCTCGAGCAGTCCGGCGACATACGTGGCACGCGCGTTGTCGGCGTCGACCTGTGTCGGCAGGACCAGTATCCTCTCGAACGGCCCGTAGCCGATCTCCATCTGGTGGTAGGTCTGGTGAGGGCTGCGCTCCGGCTCCTGTCGTATGCCACGCAGGATGAGGTTCAGCCCCTCCACGGTAACGTGTACCTCCTCCGCGTTGACACCCGCGAGGTCCACGACGACGATTATTTCCCTGTCCGTCTCGGACACGTCGCAGAGGGGTTTCCAGGCCTTCTCGAAAAAGAACACGGGCCTCTTCCAGCGCCCCATGTGCGTGAAGAACCGCTCCATCTCTTTCTGAATATCCTCAGGACCCGCAAGCCGCATCTTTGCCTTCATCTCCATGACACTGCCCGCCTTTCGATATCCGTGCCGAAGGACTCAACCTTTGCGGTAGTCGCCTCCCAGAACCACCAGGACGTCCACGTCGTTTTCGGCTGTGAGTGAATCGTTGGCTTTCATGAGCGGTTCCTGGACGCCCTCCAGGTCCGCCGCCACCATGCCGGCTTTGGCGCTGTTACCACCCGAATAGTATATAGTAGTCTGGCCGTAATCGCCCCTGGCGTTGCCGGTCGTGATCCCCTGGTATCCTCTGCCGAGGAGGTCTTTCGCAACAGCCGCTGCCAGGCCCACCTGGCCCGAGCCGTTCAGGACCTTCACCTTGACCCCGGCCCTTTCCGCGTCGCCTGTTACAGTTGTCTCCCCCGTTTCGGTCTCCACCACTGTACGAGTCTTGAAAGTCTCGAGCATCTTCTGGAACTGCTCCATATCCACCAGGTAGTACCAGACTCCGCCGATCACCCTGGACTGCCCCGGCGCAGTGCCCATCTGGACGTTTCCGTCGCCGATCCCCTTGAGCCTGCGCCCCAGTGAGAACATCTCCATGAACGTCAGGTCCGTCTTGACGTTCTCGACGGTGACATCGATTATCTTCTTGATCTTGAACGGGTTACGCTGCCTAGCGACAGTGGAGAGCATCGACTGTATGAACTTCTGCTGGTTCTTGATGCGGTCGATGTCGCCTCCCGGCACCGATTTGACGTCGTAGCGCGCCCTTACCAGCACCAGTGCCTGGTCACCGCTGAGGACCTGGTCTCCTGCTGCGAGCTTTCCGGCGTACTTATCGTTAATGGGTTTGTCCAGGTGCATGGGAACCCCGCCGATCGCGTCCACTATCCGCTTGAACCCCTCGAAATCTATCTCCACGAAGTGGTTGATCTTGAGCCCGGTGAAATCCCTCACAGTATCGACCGCGAGCTTCGTGCCTCCAAGGGAATGGGCCGCGTTTATCTTGTTGTTACCGCTCTGCCCGGGGATCTGGAGCCGTGTGTCCCTGGGGATGGATATCACCGCCGCCTTCTTGCCGTCGCTGGAGACGCTCACCAGCATCATTATGTCCGAGCGGCCAGGCCCCCCCTCGCCTTTCACGCTGCCCCGGTCGACTCCCATCACAAGCGTGTTGACCGGCTGGCCCTTCTGCTTCGCGTCGAGCGATCTCGCCGCCTCGGGCACCCGCATCTCGGACTCCTTGGTCTTGAGCCAGAGATATCCCAGCACGAACAGCAGAACAAGGATCGCTACCAGGGCAACCGAACCCCACTTGAGCACGCCGGTCCAACGTATGCGGCGCCTGCGGTAGAGGTTCGGCTGGTGTCCATCGAGGTGCATGTTGTGGTCTTTCCTGTCCTCAGCCGGGAGTCGGTGGGCCCTTCTCTTCGTGGAGAAGTGCGGCTGGTGTCCATCGAGGTGCATGTTGTGGTCTTTCCTGTCCTCAGCCGGGAGTCGGTGGGCCCTTCTCTTCCTGTAGATGTGCGGCCGGTCACCGTCCGGGGACAGGTGAGGTTCTTTTTCTTTGCCGTGCCTTCTCATGGTGTTCTTGAACCTGTTGCAGGGGCCTCGACGACCGCCCTGACGATGGCCACGCCGCCACCGTCCTGACACGGGGAGCCCTCCGCCTGTTGCTGGTATCCTCGAACCGGTTATTCCTGGCAGGCCGAGCGCCTGCTCACAAAGTTGCGCCCTCAAGTTCATGTGGCAGGCCCGAAAGCCTGCCTCAACGTGAGATTCGCCTTATTTGCCTGTTGTCCTTCACTGCCGTGATTAAGTTTACACCAATCCCCGCGCTAGTTGAATGGCCCGCGCACGGCCGTCGTTCTGTTAATATGGTGGCGGCCGGGAGGCGCCGATGAAATACCCGAAGAAGCTGTTATCAGACGACGAGGCGGTGGTCTTCGACGTGCACCACCATCCGGTCGTGCTGTGGAAGCCGACCCTCGCGGTCGTCGCGTTCCTCGCGCTCTGGCCGGTGGCGGTATCGTACATACGATTCTTCCGCGGTGGATGGGCGCTCCTCGCCGGCGCGTTCATACTGCTCGCACTGTCAGCCTGGCTGGCAAGCCGTACAGTCGCCTGGTCCCACGCTGATTTTGTGCTTACCGACCTCCGCCTGATCTACGGGTCCGGGGTCGTCTCCCGGCAGGCAAGGGAGACCCCGCTTTCCAGGATAATAGACGTCTCATCGTACCGGGGGGTTCTCGGGCGCGTCTTCGGACACGGGGACCTGGTGGTCAAGTCGGAGGGCGAGTCGCGACCGGCACCTTACCTCGACATGCCGCAGCCCGACAGGCTTAAGATCCAGATCCTGGAACAGGTGAACGCGGCCAGAGGGAGCACCAGCGAAGTCAACGGGAGATCGATGGCCGAGGAGATCGCCCAGGTTATGACGAGCAGGCAACCCACGCAGCCGATAGTGCCCGTCCCGCCCGAACGGCCCCCGCTGTACTCGGAGATCGTGGACCAGATCGACAGGCTGGACGGCCTGCGCGAGCGGGGCGTACTAAGCGAGGAGGAGTTCCGCAAGGCGAAGGAGGGGCTTCTGTCCCGACTGGAAAAGGAGAGCGCGGATTGATCGTCGATTATCACATCCACACGTCCATGTGCGGGCACGCCAGCGGCACCATGGAGGAACTCGCGGAGGCCGCGGTCTCTCGGGGGCTCTCCGAGATAGGCATCGCGGACCACGCGCCGCTCCTTCACATGGAAAACCGGACGCTGTCCATGGGGCGCGAGGAACTTCCTCTTTACGTCGAGCGGGTGCTGGAGCTCAAGGAGCGCTTCCGCGACAGGCTCACGATCCGCCTGGGCATAGAGGCCGACTACTATCCGGCCACCACGGGCGAACTCGGGCGGCTCCTGAAGGCGCACCCTTTCGACTACGTCATCGGTTCTGTCCACATACTGGACGACTGGATCTTCGACAGCCCGCTCGAAGTGGAGCGCTACAACAACGCCGACATGGACAAACTGTTCGTGGGATGCGTCGAGGTCCAGCAGGAGATGATGGCGACCGGCCTTTTCGACATCGTCGGGCATCCCGACCTGGCAAAAAAGTTCGGCAGGCGCGCGGGCATAGACCTCACCCCTTATTACCGGGAGCTGCTGCGTACGATCAAGCTCGCCGGGGCGTGTTTCGAGATCAATACCGCTGGACTGCGCTGGCCCGCGCAGGAAGTCTACCCTGAGTTCGACTTCATCAGGCTCGGGCGGAAGCTGGAGGTCCCCGTGACCATCGGGTCGGACGCGCACTGCCCCGAGGACGTCGGCCGGGACCTGCCGGTGGCGCTGGACCTGTTGCGCAGGGCGGGGTACCGGCAGATCGCGGTGTTCGAGGGCCGCGCCATGCGGCTGATACCGCTACTTGAGCGCCAGGAACCACACCAGGATCGTTAGGATCGCCAGAACGGCCACCGCCAGCCACAGGTATCCCGCGGGAAAACGCCCCTGGTTGCCACTTGAGGTGAGCCCTCTGCTCGGGGTGGGCCTCTCATGCCCCGGGTCGCCTTCTG
>Ga0315274_10001560_pt1 | contig 35177 bp, 35 predicted proteins | sample YL17G02_20_MG_FD_203700 | JGI IMG/M metagenome (GOLD analysis project Ga0315274, IMG submission 203700) | Sediment microbial communities from Yellowstone Lake, YNP, Wyoming, USA - YL17G02_20 | ecosystem: Environmental > Aquatic > Freshwater > Lake > Sediment | place: USA: Wyoming | collected...
GCCCTATTCCGACGGGGCATTGTATCACGCGGATTTGGCCCAGGTTGCGCTCGAGGCCGGGCTCGATTTCATCTGCGTCACCGATCACAACGTCTACGTGCAGGGGGTGGAGCGCTACCACGCCTCCGCCGACGGCCGCCGCAGCCTGCTGCTCCTGGTGAGCGAAGAAATCCACGACCAGATTCGCGAGCCGCAGAAGAATCATCTGCTGACCTTCGGCATCGATCGCGAGCTCTCGACGCTCGCCCAGGATCCGCAACGCCTACTGGAGGCGGTGCGGGCCTCGGGCGGGTTTGCCTTCATCGCACACCCGTATGAGGAGGCCGCGCCGGTCATCGGCGAGGATGACCTGGGCTGGGTCGACTGGCACGTCAGCGGCTATGCGGGGATCGAGCTGTGGAATTACATGAGCGAGTTCAAGTCGCTCCTGCGCACTCTGCCGGGCATGCTCTTCTATGCCTTCAACCCCGAGCGCGGCATTCGCGGGCCGTTCCCGCAAACTCTCGCCCTGTGGGATGATCTCTTGGCCCGCGGGCAGCGGGTGGCGGTCCTGGGGGGCTCGGATGCCCATGGCCAGACCTACTCGGCCGGTCCAGTGCGGCGGGTGGTCTTCCCCTACGCTTATCTCTTCCGCGCGGTCAACACCCATCTTCTGCTCGAGCAGCCGCTCTCGGCCGATTTCGCGCGCGACCGGGCCTCGGTGCTCGACGCGCTGCGGCTGGGGCGCGGCTGGGTCGGGTACGACCTGCCGGCGCCGACGCGCAACTTTCGCCTGTGGGCGGAGGCCGATGGGCGCACATTGCAGTTGGGCGAGGGCGGGCGGCTGCCCAAAGACGGCGCCCAGATTCTCGCCAGCCTGCCCCTCGCGGCGCACGTCAAGCTCGTGCGCGCCGGTGAGGGCGTGGTCTGGGAGGGCATGAGCGACCATGTCGATTACCGGGCCACCCTGCGCGGTGCCTATCGCCTGGAAGCCTGGCGGCGCTTCCGCGGGCGCGAACGCGGCTGGATCTTCTCCAACCCGATCTATTTGACGGGGTAAAGAGGAGTCATGGCCCCTCGCTGGCGTGTGTCCGTGTTGCTCGTCCTGGCCCCAGTCCTGCTTGGGCTGGGGTGCATCCTGCCCTCAACCGCAGGCCTTGAGGCCACTGCGCAGGGCCTCGGGGCCCGCGCGACGAATGCCCTGGGGAGCGTTGCGGGGCTGGGCACTTCATGGGGCACGGTCGAGGCCCAGGCGACGAGCCTTCTCGGCACGGCCATCGTTGGCGCGCAGGCGACGCTCGCGGGCATGCAGACCGAGCAGGCCGCGGTGGGTACGCCGCCTCCGCCGTCTCCGGACCCCGAGACGGCCAGCATTTCGGGTGAGATCCTCACCACGACCTCGGAGCGCCCGGCGTTGCGCTTGTTCGCGCGGAAGGTGGTGCTCGGCCACGTGTATTCGGTCGACGTGGCGCAAGGTCAGCCCAGCTATACGATTGATCGCCTGCCGGCAGGAACGTATGTGGTCGTTGCCTGGTATGCGCCACAAGGCGTGGCGGGCGGCTACACCTCCGACCTGACCCTGGCGGCGGCGAGCGCCGAGGAGCAGGATGCCTGCGGGCATGCGCTGGTGCTGATCAAACTTGAGGCGGGTCAGACCTTCACCGGCGCCGACATTCGCTGTTGGGGCGCGAATTTCTTCACCTGGATTACGCCCGCGCCGTAGGCTGCCCACGCGTTCGATCTCGATTGGAGGAGGATCCCGATGACCGTTACCCGCACATCTACGCCGGGTGCGTTCGCCAAATTCCTGGCGGTGCTCTTCATCCTCCTCTTCAGCGTGACCACACCCCTGGTGTTGCTGGCTCTCGTCGCGCGCGGGCTGCTCTTCAACCCGGCTTTCTTCAAACGCGCCCTGGCGCAGGCGGACGTCTATCGCGAGCTGCCGCGAGCGGTGGCGAGCCAGCTTGCCGCCTCGGTGGTCGCCAACCCGCCCGAGGCCACGGCCGAGGCGCCGGGTGTGGGCGAGGTGGGTCTGGGCGCGGTGTTCGCCGCACTACCACCGCAACTCGTTGAAACGCTGATCGTTCGGTTGATTCCCCCAGAGTGGATGCAGGCCCAAGTGGAGAGTGTGATCGACCAGGTGACGGCCTATCTCGACCATGGGCAGGGCGCGCCGACGCTCACGATTTCGCTCGCGGAGATCAAAACCAACTTGCAGCAAGGCGCGCTCGAGAGCGCGCTGCGCGAGTTCATGGCCGGGCTGCCGCCGTGCACGGCCGAGCAACTGCTCACCTTTGGCGGCGAGATGCTCAGCGGGCAATCCGCGATGCTGCCCGCCTGCCAACCTGCGGAGGTTTTAGCTGAGGTTTTCATTGCCACAGCCAAGGTCACGGCCGAAGGCATGCTGACCCGCATGCTGCCCGATGAGCTCAATCTGATGCAGCCGTTTGGGCCGGCAGGCGCGGCGGGAACCCCGCCACCTTTCATGCAAGGGCTCGAGCAGCTTCTCAGCCGCGTGCGCCTGGCCAAACGCGTGGCAGAGGTTTCTGCGCTCGTGCCGCTCGTGCTGCTGGCGATCATCGCGCTGCTCACCGCGCGCACCGCGCGCCTCGCCTTGCGCTGGCTGGGTGCGCCGCTCCTCACGGCCGGCGTGCTCAGCGCGCTCTTGGGGTTGGCGCTGTACCTGGGCTTTGGGATTCTCGCGGCGGCCGCGCCCATGCCGCTGGGTGCCTCGGGTCCCACCGGGCTCTTGGGCCTCGCGCGCGAGGTGGCGCAGGGAATGGTCACGACATTCGTCTTGTGGGTCGAGGCGGGTGCCGGCGCGATGCTGCTGGCCGGGCTGGTGATGACCGGCGTTGCGGGGAGCCTGCGTAGGCGGGAGCCTGGCTAGGCGGCCTCGCTCTTCCTGGTGCCGCAGCCTTGTCGGTGGGCGTACGACCGGCGCGCACGCAGACGTTTCATAACCCTTGGATGTGTATCCTATTGACGCTTAGCGACTTGCGTTATATACTACGCTTGTGATCCGCTCGTTCAAAGACCCCGAAGCGCAGAATATCTTCCGGCGCGAACGCTCGGTGCGCTTACCTCCCGACATTCAGCAGGTTGCCTACCGAAAGCTGCGCATGCTCAACAACGCCCAAACGCTGGCCGATCTGCGCATCCCGCCAGCCAACCGGCTCGAGAAGCTCTCGGGGCGACGCGCCGGCCAGCACAGTATTCGCATCAATGACCGATGGCGGATCTGTTTCGAGTGGCGCGAAGACCATGCGCACGACGTTGAGATTGTCGGCTATCACTAGGAGTGAGTTATGTCCAACAAGAAGCTAGCCCCCGTCCATCCAGGAGAGGTCCTGCTGGAGGAGTTTCTTAAGCCAATGGGCTTGAGCCAGAGCCGGCTCGCGCTGTCGATCGGCGTGCACCCGCGGCGGGTGAATGAGATTGTCCTTGGCAAGCGGGGTATCACTGCCGACACAGCTTTGCGCCTGGCCAAGTTCTTCGGCACCTCGGCCAAGTTCTGGCTCGGCCTGCAGATGGACCACGACTTGGATGTCGCCTCGGATGCGCTGGGCCGCCGGCTTGACCATGAAGTGAGGCTTCCAACACCGGTCGCTTAGCGCGCTGGTGATCGCCGGAGGTGGACTTAAGTGCAAACCGCGGATACGCTCGGTGAGATTCTCGATTACCCCCTTGGCCGAGTTCCGGGCACGAGGCAAGCAATGTCGGCGAGAGACGCGGGAGGTCGACCATGCCCCCTATGAGGCGCGACGACTATGAGGCCAGCCTGCAGCGCATGCACAAACGGGTCTACCTCCAGGGCGAGCAGGTGGCCGACCCGAACAACCACCCCATGCTGCGTCCCTCGCTCAATGCGTGCGCCATGACTTACGCGCTGGCCGAAGCTCCCGAACAGGCCGAGATCATGCTGGCCCATTCAACGCTCACTGGCCGACCCGTCAACCGGTTCACGCACTTGCACCAGAGCCCGGCCGATTTGGTGGCCAAGGTGAAGATGCTGCGGCTCCTCGGCCAAACGACCGGCTGTTGCTTTCAGCGCTGCGTGGGGATGGACGCGCTCAACGCGCTCGAGTCCGTGACCTACGAAATGGACCAGAAACTGGGGACGGACTACCACGCCCGCTTCATGGAATTCCTGAGAACGGTCCAAGACGGGGATCGGGTGGTGGGTGGGGCGATGACCGACGCCAAGGGCGACCGCCATCTGCGTCCCTCGCAGCAGGCGGACCCCGACCTCTTCGTGCGCATCGTCGAGCGCCGGGCGGAGGGGATTGTGGTCCGCGGGGCCAAGCTGCATCAGACCGGGGCGGTGAATGCGCACGAGATCCTGCTTATGCCCACCCTCGCCCTCGCGCAGGGGGAGGAGGACTACGCCGTCGCGTGCGCCATCCCTGCCGATGCGCCGGGTGTGTTGATGATCGTCGGCCGCCAGCCCTCCGATGGCCGCCGCTTGGAGGCAGGGCGGCTCGACATGGGCAACCCCCAGTTCGGCGGGCACGAGGCGGTCATCATTCTGGAGGATGTCTTCGTTCCGTGGCAACGCGTGTTCATGGCGGGCGAGGCGGCCTTCAGCGGCATGCTGGTCGAGCGATTTGCGGCCTACCACCGCCAGAGCTACGGTGGATGCAAAGCCGGAGTGGGGGATCTTTTGATCGGCGCCACACAGGCCTTGGCGGAGATCCAGGGCACGGCAACAGCCGCGCACGTGCGCGACAAGATCGTTGAGATGGTGAACCTCAATGAGACGCTGTATGCCTGCGGCCTGGCGTGCTCGGCCGAGGGCCGGCCGGCCGCTTCGGGGACTTACCTGGTGGATCCGCTGCTGGCCAACGTGTGCAAGTTGAACGTGACGCGCGCGCCGTTCGAGATGGCGCGTCTGGCACAAGATATCGCTGGCGGCCTCTTGGTGACGCTGCCCTCCGAGAAGGACCTGGCCAGCCCGGTCACCGGCCCGCACCTGCGCAAATACCTGCGAGGGGCGCAGTCGGCTTCGATGGAAGCCCGCTACCGAATGCTGCGCCTGGTCGAGAACCTGACCCTGGGCGCCGGGGCGGCGGCCTACCTGACCGAATCGATGCACGGCGCCGGCTCGCCGCAGGCGCAGCGCATCATGCTGGCGCGCCTGGCGGATCTGCCGGCCAAGGTCGAGATCGCCAAGCGCCTGGCCGGCATCGAAGGCGAGCAAATCCAGTAGGGTCCGTCGGCCTCCCAGTCGGCACTGCTTCCAAGGTCGCTGGCATGCCAACCCGCTCGGTCGTCGCCGCGCTGCACACCACCCCCGAGACGATTCTCGAGGACTATCAACGTCTGTTCGCCCTGGCCGGGGGCCCGCGCGCGCTGGCGCCCGGCGCAGCGACGATTCTCAAGGACAACATCACCTGGCACTTCCCGATGCCGGGGACGAACACGACGCCCTGGCAATTGGAGGGCGTGATCCTCGCGCTGCGCGCGGCAGGCCTCAACGATCTGGTCTGCGTTCAAAATCAAACCGTCGTCACCAACGCCTTCAAAGGCGAAGACCTGAACGGCTACCTGCCCATCTTCCGCCGCTACGAGATCCCGGTGCGCTACAACTTCCGCGCGGACGACATGCGCTGGGTGCCCTTCAGGCCCAAGGCCAAAATGCTGGCCCTGGATCACATCTATCCGGAAGGCCTGCGGATTCCCGATTTCTTCATCGGCAAGAACATGGTGCACCTGCCGACGGTCAAGACCCACATGTACACGACGACCACCGGCGCGATGAAGAATGCCTTTGGGGGGCTGCTCACCAAGCACCGCCACTACACCCACACCTGGATTCACGAGACGCTGGTGGATCTCTTGGCCATCCAGAAAGAGATCCATCCGGGGCTCTTCGCGGTGATGGACGGGACAACCGCCGGCGACGGCGCCGGTCCGCGCATGGTGCGGCCGGTGGTCAAGAATGTGATTCTGGCTTCGGCCGATCAAGTGGCCATTGACGCGGTGGCCGCGCGACTGATGGGTTTCGACCCGCTGTCGATCAAATACATCCGACTGGCGCACGAGCGCGGGCTGGGCACAGGCGACCCACGGCAGATTGAACTCGTGGGCGATGACATCTCGAACGAGAACTGGAAGTTCCATGTGGGACGTAACTCCCACAGCTTTTTGGCCTGGCTGGCCTGGTATGGCCCGACGCGTGTGTTCCAGAAGCTGGTGCTGCGCACGCCACTGGTCTTCATCCCCACCCTGATTGCGGAGATCGAGCAGGACTACATGTATTGGCCGCTCAAGTATCGCGGGCTGGCCGCGCGCTGGCGCCGTGAGACGGGATGGGGGCAGCTGTTCGAGACCTACCAGCAGCAGGGAGCTCTTTGGCCAGGCTAGTCGCCTGGCAACCCGGATCGACCCGAAGCCAATAGGAGGCACGGCACCGCCCCCGAGGTTGACATGAGGGCCATCGTGGGGTTATGCTGTAGATCGTAATACGCATTGATTATCGATAGGAGTATCGTATGGCGACAGCGAAAGTCTCGCCGAAGTACCAGATCGTCATTCCCCTGGAGGTCCGCCGGGCGCTGGATATTCGACCGGGGCAGCAGATTCAGGTTATCCCCTTCGACGGGCGAATCGAGCTCGTCCTGCTGCGCCCGATGCGCGAGGCGCGGGGACTATTGCGCGGGATCGACACACATATCGACCGCGAATCCGACCGCCCGTGAACGTCGTCGACTCCTGCGGCTGGCTGGAATACCTCGCCGACGGCCGGAATGCCGACTTTTTCGGGCCTCCCATCCTGAAAGTGCGGGAGTTGCTCGTGCCGACGGTGAGCCTGTACGAGGTCTTCAAGCGGGTCATGCAGCAGCGTGGGCAGAACCAGGCGCTTCAGGCGGTGGCCCTCATGCAGCAGGGGCAGGTGGTGGAGCTGGATGCGACTCTGGCGCTGGAGGCCGCCAAGCTCTCCCTGGATGAAGGCCTTCCCATGGCTGACAGCCTGATGCTGGCCACGGCGCGAGCCTATGGCGCTCCCCTATGGACCCAAGACGCGGCTTTCGCGCGCATGGAAGGCGTGCGCTACGTGAAGGCGCCATAGCCGGTCGGGCAGCCCCCTCGGGCCGTCTGGCGCAGGTCTGTATAATAGAAGGGTGGGCGTGCCGCCCCACAGTGGCGCGCCGGAGGTGGAAAGATGAGCGACACAGAACGCGATGAATGGAAGCACTTCGAGGATCTCGTCCCGGAAGAGGCGCGCGCCCACATGCGCGCCGCGCGGGATGAGATGCGCAAGGGATTCGAGGCGATGTTCCCGCCGGGGGTCGGCGAGCACCGCCGCGCGGCACGGCGCGAAGCGCTGCTTGCGGCGCGCAGCATGATCGAGGCGATGCTCAAACGCTTCGAAGAGGGTGAGAAGAAGCCCTGAGGCAGCGCGTCCCTTGTGGGAATACACCCGGGTCGGCATTCGCCGGCCCGGATGATTCACAGACGTTGAGGCAGGCTGAAGCCACGAATACTCGCGGACGGGCAGCGAGAATGGGCTTGGCCTCAGGCGCACGGCCATGAGCAGGCTGTTACGCTGCTCATCTTAATTCTGGTGCTCATCACACCGGCCGGCTGAGGTGGACGGACCGAGCGGGGCCCGGGCAGCCCCTTTTCCTTGGAGAGCGGATGGCTGCCTCCCGATTCGATTAGAATCGCCACTCGGTCGAACGCCCTGAACCTCGCCGCTCGACATCTTTGCCCAGGAGCCCCGCCCATGGAGCGCTTGCTGCAGCCCGAGATCTGGATCGCCTTCCTCACCCTGGCCTCGCTCGAAATCGTGCTGGGCATCGACAACATCGTCTTTATCTCCATCCTGGCCGACCGGTTGCCTCACGCCCAGCAGCCTCGTGCGCGCACACTCGGCCTGGCCCTGGCCATGCTCACCCGCATCGCGCTGCTCTTTTCGATCTCGTGGTTGATCGGGTCGACCCAGCCGCTGTTCAGTGTCTTCGACCGCGCGATCTCCTTACGGGATGTGATCCTGGGCGTGGGTGGGCTGTTCCTTTTGGCCAAAGCCACGACCGAGATCCACGCCAAACTCGAAGGTCTCGAGCACGGGCGAACGGCGCGCGCGGCCGGCTCGCTGTGGGGCGTGGTGGTGCAGATCGGGCTGATGGACATCATCTTCTCGCTCGACTCGGTCATCACCGCGGTGGGCATGGCCAAGGACCTATGGGTGATGGTTGCGGCGATCATCGCGGCGGTGGGCGTGATGATGGCGGCTGCCGGCGGGCTGAGCCGTTTCGTCAACGAGCACCCCACGATCAAGGTGCTGGCGCTCAGTTTCCTTCTGCTCATCGGCGTCTCGCTGCTCCTGGAGGGTTTCCACTTCGAGATGCCCAAGGGCTACATCTACTTCGCCATGGGCTTCTCGCTTTTCGTTGAGCTGGTCAACATGCGCATCCGCGCGCGAGAGAAGGCGCCCGTGCGGCTGCGCGGCCCGCAGCTCGAGAAGAGCGGGGACAAGGGGACGCGCGGCTAGCGTGGCGGGGCGCGATGGTCGATCGGCGATTGCCAGGGAGGTCCACCTCATGAATGCGCTGGTGACAACGCTGGCCACTCTGCTCGTACCAGGGGTTGCCTGTTTTGTCGTGCCGTACTACATCCTGCGGGCCACGCACCAGCCTGTGCTGCGCACGATGGGCCTGGCGCAGATTGCGGCGCTGCCGCTCGCCGCCGTTGGACTGGCGATGGTCGTGTGGGTCTCGTTCTCGTTTGTGCGCCACGGCCGGGGCACGCCGGTGCCGATCGACCCGCCCAAGCATTTTGTCTCTCATGGACTGTATCGCTGGGTGCGCAACCCGATGTACGTGGGCGCGGTGCTCGTGCTCCTGGCGGTTGTCATCTTCACTGGCTCGCTGTGGATCCTCGTTTACACCGCCGGGCTGTGGACGGCGCTGCATACGGCTACCGTCCTGTTTGAGGAACCGCAGCTCAAACGGCGTTTCGGCGCGCCGTATGAAACCTATCTAAAAGAGGTGCCGCGCTGGATACCCCGCGTGCCTGGCGCACGTTTGTAGGGCGAGTCCATGTGGTCTGGCCGTGAGCGCCGGGCCGCCGACCGGAGGAGTGGGCGTGTCCTTTCCCGCGGCAGACGGCTGGGGTTGTGGTAGAGGTGGAGGCCATGTCAACTGGTGCAGAACGCGAGAGTGAGAAACGCCGATCCGAGGAGACCTTCGACGTGCTCGCGCACACGTACGACGAGATGCGCTTCCTCAGCCTCACTGCCGCGCGGCTGGTGGAGCTAGCGCAACTGCCTCGAGGCGCGCGCGTTCTGGATGTGGCCACGGGCACTGGCGAGGTGGCGCTGCTCGCGGCGCGGGCCGTCGGCCCGTCCGGCGCGGTCATCGGCATCGATCTCTCGCCGGGGATGCTCGGCCGCGCCCGCGTCAAGGCGGCTCAGGCGGGTCTCTCCCAGGTCGAATTCCGCGAGGGCGATGCCTTGCGGCTCGATCGGCCTGACGAGTCGTTCGACGTCGTGCTCTCGGCCTCGTCGATCTTCATCTTGCCCGATATGCCGGCGGCCGTGCGCGAGTGGCGGCGCGTGCTCGCGCCCGGTGGGCGTTTGGGCTTTTCGAGCTTCGGACCAGCATTCCTGCAGCCTCTGCAAGAGATGTGGGCCAAGCACCTCCGCGCGCACGGGCTCGGTGGTGGCGCTCCCCCGACGGAGCGGCTCTCGGATCCCGAGGCGTGTCGCGATCTCCTGCGCCAGGCGGGGCTGACGCCGCTCGCCGTTCACTCTGAGCAGCTGGGCTATTTCCTGCGCACGGTTGAGGAGCGCTGGCTGGATATCGAGGTGGGACTGGAAGGTATGGCGCTGCGCCAGCTCGATCCCGGCCGACGAGAAGCCTTGCGCCAAGCGCACCTTGCAGAGTTGAAGGGGATTGCGACCGAAGAGGGGGTGTGGGTCGACGTGCCCGCACTGTTTGCCTTCGGAGGCGCCCTGCCGGCTGCGTAAGTGGGTCGCTCGCCAACGGTCGCGATCGGGCGCCAGGTGCCTTAGCGTGCGAAGGCCACGTAACCGAGCGCGAAGGCCGCACCGGCGAACATAATGGAGGCCGGCACCAGGGCGGCGCCGAGATAGAACTGAACCCCGCCCGCCAGAAGCGCGGCGAAGACCACCGCCCCGGCCGTCTTGCGCATGGCGCTTTCCAGCCGCGCCACCCGCCGCTCGAGCTCGGGCGCGCGCATCTCGAGTTCGCCCCGCTCAACGCGCGTGGCGAGCGCCTGCACCTGGCGCGGCAACGTGAGCAGCGTGCGCAGGATCTCGAGCGCCTCGTCGAGCCAGGACTGCCATCCGGACTTGGCTTCTTCAGCCATAAGCTTTTGCGCCACGGGCATCAGGCCCTGCCACACGTTGAACTCGGGATCGAGCCCGGTGCACATCCCCGACAGGATGGCCACGCAGCGCCCGGCCAGGATCAGATTCTGCGGCACCTGAAACGGCATGTCGTACAAGAGCTCGCGGAACTCGGCGGCGAACTTGTGCATCTCCTCGCGGTGCATCGAGCGCAGATCCGACATGCTGCGCCCCCAAAAGCTCTCGAACACGCGCGCCTCGGCGCGCGCCAGAAGCTCAAGATCCGCGCCGGGCAGCAGCACGCCCAACAGCTGGTAGCCGCGAATGAGGCGCCCCGCATCGCGCGTGCCGATGCCGATGACCAGTTCGCGCGCGCCGGCGCGCACGCTCGAGGGCACCCGCCCGACCATGCCGAAATCGACAAACGTTAACTGCCAGCCGGCCGGCCCGGGCGTGACGAACAGGTTGCCGGGGTGTGGGTCGGCGTGGAAGAAGCCGTCGTCGAAGATCTGCTTCAGGTAGGTGGTGAACAACCGCTGCGCCACGCCGCGCCGGTCAACCCCGGCCGCCGTGATGGCTTGGTAGTCGGTGATCTTGATGGCATAAACGTCTTCGAGGGTGAGCACACGCCGTGTGGTATGCGACCACAAGACGCGCGGCACGCGCACGCCCGGATCGCCTAGGAAATTGGCGGCGAACGATTCCGCGTGGCGTCCTTCTTCGAGGTAATCGATCTCCTCATACAGCGTGCGCGAAAATTCCTCCAGCAGCGCGGGCACATCTGCACGGCGCCGGATAGGCGGATAGCGCTGTAGCCAGCGCCCGACAGTGCGCAGCGCCGCGAGATCGGTCGCGATCAGACGCTCAATCCCCGGGCGCTGGATCTTGACCACGACCCGCGCCTCGCCCGTGGCAGAGCTCGCCTCAGCCGCGCGCAGCGTCGCGCGGTGGACCTGGCCGAGCGAGGCAGCCGCCAGCGGCTCGGCCTCGAAGGACGCGTAGCGCGCCGTGAGAAGCGCGCCGAGTTCGGCTTCCGCCAAGCGGCGGATGGCCGCGAAGGGTTCCGCCGGCACCTCATCCTGCAGGCCGGCCAGCTCGGCGGTGACCTCCGCCGGCAGCACGTCCACTCGTGAGGAGAGGAACTGGCCGACTTTGATCATCACCCCGCCCAGGCGGATGGCCAGGTTCCGGTAGCCGCGAGCGATTCCGATCAGGCGATGTGCGCGCGTGGCGCGCGACCAGCGGCGCATCCCGAGCGCGACGAACAGCACATCGCACACAAGGATGAGCAGCAGCATGCGGGCGAAGAAGAGCAGGATGCGCAGGTAGCGCGTGGTGGACATGTGATCCTTTGAGTGAGCAACCGGCCAACGACAGCGGCCCGCGCGCAGTATAGCATGCGCGCTTCGCGCCGCGCGCCGCGCGTGCGTTCGGTCTGCGCAGCTGTGCGAGCCGTTCTGATAGAATGGCCGGGTTCCGGCAGCAGGCAAACGCGCACCGAATTGGAGATAGTCACCAGTGATACGAGGCAGGCAGGTGATGTTTGGCATTGCAGTGGTCGGGCTTGGCCTCGCGGCTGCCTGCACCTTCATGCCTGCGCCGGTGCCCCCGACCGCGGATCTGGCGAAGATGGTCGAGGCCACCCTGGCGGCGCAAGGGATCCGCATGCCGCCCACGTCGGCGGCGCCCGATCCGCCTACGCTCGTACCCGTCGGGCCGACGGAAGTCCTGTCTACGCCGACACCTGTCGTGCTTGTCCCAGGCAGTATCTCCGGCAGGCTGTCCTACCCCGGGTCCGCTATCCCACCGCTGCGCATCGTCGCGTTCCGCGGCGAGGGCGGGCCACAGCTTTCCGTCGAGGTGCCCCAAGGCAGTTCCACCTACGTGATCAGCGATGTCCCCCCGGGCGTCTATCACGTCGTGGCCTACGTGGCACCTTCTGCGCCCGGAGGCCTGCCAGTCGGGTTGGCGGCCGGCTACTCAAACGCAGTGGCCTGCGGCCTGCGCTTCGGCTGCGATGACCACAGCTTGCTGCCGGTCGTCGTCGGATCAGGTGAGGCGGTGGCCGGGATCGATCCCCAGGATTGGTACGCGCCGGAGGGCACCTTCCCTCCCATGCCAGACTGAGCGAGGTCATCCATGAGACATGCCCTGCCCATCGTCTTGACCGCGGCCGCGACGGCTGCCCTGGCCTGCCAGATCGGCGGGCTGGCGCCGACGCCCACCGCGATCCCGTCGCCGGTGCCCACCGTGGCTCCCTCGCCGACGCCCCTGCCGACCGTGCCGCCGCCGACGGCGACACCCGGCGCGCCGGTCATCGACGCGCTCAATGCAGCCGGCCTCGCGCCGCGTTACGTGATCCCGGCCTCGCTCAACGACGTCAAGCGCATCACCTTCTCGCCGGATGGTCGTCTCCTGGCGACGACCTCCGGGGGTAGTTCGCTGAGTTCCGATTACGCCGTCCGCCTGTGGAACCCGGAGGATGGCTCGCTGGTGTTTACGCTCGAGGGGCACTCTGGCATCGTGTGGGATGTGGCCTTTGCGCCGGACGGGCACTGGCTGGCCTCGGTCTCGGACGACAAGACACTGCGCGTGTGGGATACGCGAGCCGGCGTCCCCGCGCAGGTCGCCCACCTTCCTGGCCCGGCCAATAGCGTGGTCTTCTCGCGCGACGGCGCGCGCCTGGTGGTGGGCGTGGCGCTGGGGAAGGACGGGCTGCTCTACAACTACGATCTGACGAGCGGTACGCTCTCGGGAGGCTATGCGGCCCACGCCTACAGCGTTCCCTCGCTCGCCCTATCGCCCGATGGCGGGGCGTTGGCCTCGCTCGGGACGGTGGATCGCACGATCAAGGTGTGGATTACCGGGACCCTCGAAGCCGGTCCGCTCAAGACCTTCTCGCTGGGCGGGCAGGGCGGCAATGTCGTCTTCTCGCCGGACGGCGGGCTGGTGGCGGCCGGCCTGTGTGTCAAGTCGACGCCCAGCTTCAACTGCACTCGGGGCGAGGCCTGGCTTTGGCGTGTCGCGGACGGCGTGCGCCCGGTCGATTTGAAGGGCCCGACTGGCAAGGTACAGGCAGTTGCGATCTCGCCCAACGGCCAGCTCGTCGCGGGCGGGGCCGAAGACCAGACGATCTGGATCTGGCGCCTCGCGGACGGCCAACTGGTGACAAGTCTCACCGCGCACCGCACCTTCCTCGAAAGCGTGGCTTTCTCACCCGATGGCCGCTGGCTGGCCTCCTCTTCGACGGACGGCACCCTGATCATCTGGGCTGTTCGCTGAGGCGCTCGCAGGAGGAGGGCATAGCACCCACTACCATTGACCGCGGGCGCACGGTTCCCGCACGAGTCTCGCGTTGGCGCGAGGAGGACGGCCAGGAATCGCCAGACTGCCAACAGCCAGGTCGAGCAGAGAACCTTCCGGCGTCGTGCAACCGATGACAAATACGCGATCATGCGCAGGGGCTGCTCCCACCGGTGCAGCCCCTGCGTCGTAAGTGACAAGATCCCCCTCTGCGACTCACAGGGGATTGGGTAGAATGATCGGACCCACACTCGAGCGCGGCGGGAGAACCATGGCCTCGAAAGCCTTCGTCTTGCATGCCCCCTACAAACCCACCGGCGACCAGCCGCAAGCCATCCAACAATTGGTGCAAGGCTTGTCGCAAGGGGAGAAACACCTTGTGCTCCTGGGCGCGACGGGAACGGGCAAGACCTTCACCGTCGCCAATGTCATAACCCAACTGCAGCGGCCGGCGCTCGTGATCGCCCACAACAAAACTCTGGCAGCGCAGTTATATGCCGAATTCCGCGATTTTTTCCCCGACAACGCGGTCGAGTACTTCGTCTCGTACTACGACTACTACCAGCCCGAGGCCTACGTCCCGCGCCACGACTTGTATATCGAAAAGGAGACGGAGATCAACGAGGAGATCGAACGCCTGCGCCTGGCGGCCACAACCGCCCTGCTCTCGCGGCGCGACGTGCTGATCGTGGCCTCGGTTTCATGCATCTACGGCCTGGGCTCCCCGGAAGCCTACGGCAAGGTGGTCATCGTGGTCGAAAAGGGGCAGGCGGTGCGGCGCCAGGCCCTCTTGCGCCAGCTGGTGGAGAGCCATTACGAGCGCAACGACCTGGACCTCAAGCGCGGCGCCTTCCGTGTGCGCGGCGACACGGTGGAGGTCATGCCGGCCTACACTGATACCGCCGTGCGCCTGTCGTTCTTCGGCGACGAAGTGGAACGGTTGACCGAACTGCACCCGGTGACGGGCGAGATCCTGGCCGACCTCGAGCGCGTGGAGATCTACCCGGCGCGCCATTTCATCACCGAGGACGAGAAACTGCGCGCGGCAGTGGTGGATATTGAAGCCGAGGCGGCCGAGCGGGTGGCCTGGTTCCGCGCACACGACAAGCCGCTGGAGGCGGAACGCCTCGAGCAGCGCACGCGCTACGACCTGGAGATGATGCGCGAGGTGGGTTACTGCGCGGGCATCGAGAACTACTCACGCCACCTCGACCGGCGCGCGGCCGGCTCGCCGCCGTGGGTGCTTATGGATTACTTCCCGTCCGATTACCTGCTCGTCCTCGATGAGAGCCACATGAGTGTGCCGCAGGTGCGCGGCATGTGGGGCGGCGACCGTTCGCGCAAGCAGGTGCTGGTCGATTTCGGCTTCCGCCTGCCCTCGGCCCTCGATAACCGGCCGCTCTCGTTCGAGGAATTCGAAGAGCACATGGGCCAGACGGTGTACACCTCGGCCACGCCGGGGCCGTACGAACTGGAACGGGCCGAGCGCGTGGTGGATCAAATCATCCGCCCGACCGGCATCGTCGACCCGCAGGTCGAGGTGCGTCCGGTGCAGGGGCAGGTGGACGACCTGCTTGCGGAGATACGCGCGCGCGTGGCACGCGGCGAGCGGACGCTGGTGACCACCCTCACCAAGCGTATGGCCGAAGACCTGGCCGACTACCTGCATGAGGCGGGCATCAAGGTGCACTACCTGCACTCGGAGGTGCAGACCCTCGAGCGGGTGGAGATCCTGCGCGACCTGCGCCTGGGCACCTACGACGTAGTGGTGGGCATCAACCTCTTGCGCGAAGGGCTTGACCTGCCGGAGGTCTCGCTGGTGGCGATCCTGGATGCCGACAAGGAGGGCTTCCTGCGCTCCGACACGGCGCTCATCCAGACCATCGGCCGCGCCGCGCGCCACGTGCAGGGGCTGGTCATCATGTATGCCGACCATCGCACCCAGTCGATGGACCGCGCCCTGCGCGAGACCGACCGCCGCCGGGCCAAGCAGATCGAACACAACCGCGAACACGATATCGAGCCGGTGAGCATCGTCAAGGCGGTGCACGACCTGACCGAGCGCGTGCGCAGCGAGGGCGAACCGCAGGCGGCCCAGGGTGTGACGCGGGGCGAACTGCCGCGGGCCGAGATGGAACGCCTGGTGCACGAACTGGAAAAGGAAATGCGCACGGCGGCGCAGGGCTTGGAGTTCGAGAAGGCGGCCATGCTGCGCGACCAGGTGTACGAACTGCGCGGAGCGCTGGAAGAAGGGCGCGTGGCGCGGGCAAGCACCGGCCAGGGTCTCTCGCCCGAGGGGGCCGAGAGCGGCCCGCCCGAGCGCGGCCGGCCGCGCCGCAAGCGCCGATAGGCCGCCTCGCACACTCGCGAGGAAACAGCCGGTGAGATGCTGGCTTGCTCCGGCTTCCTCCCGGTGCTATCATGAAATGGCTTGGGACGCGAGATGCATTGAGCAGTGGGGCATAAGATCTTGCTTCCCCGAGGAGGCCGCCCAATGGCCGATGAACTGTTGGAGCAGGTACGCGCCAACTACAGCGCTTTCGAGCGAAAGCTACCTACGCTTCTCACTTCTCAGCGTGGGAAGTTCGCCCTCATGCGGCACGAGGAGATTGTCGAGTTCTTTGATACAGCCCGCGACGCCTTTGTGGCCGGTCAGAAGCTCTTCGCTGGCGACCATCTCTTTTCTGTGCAAGAGGTCATCGAAACGCCCATTGATCTAGGATTCTTCTCGCATGCCAGTCCTCAGCAGTAGGTTCGACCCGGGAATTGGCCCTCTGATAAACGTGGGTGTCGTGCAACCTGGCGCTCTCTCATCGGGAGGCCCTCCACCCCCTCAGATACCCACGTTTCCTGCCCTTGTCGACACAGGTGCCTCGTCCACCTGCATTTCTGCGACCGTGGCCCAGGCCGTTGGATTGCGCCCTGTGGGAATGCGCCCCATGATATCTGCAACGCAGTCCGTGCCGGTCAATGTCTATCTCGCCGACCTGCTCCTTCCATTTGGCACAGCAGGGTTTGTCATGGCTGGGGCTCAGCTGATGGAGTTTGTACCCGGAGGGGGGAGCCCCTACCAGATTCTCGTTGGCAGAGACATTATCTGCCGTGGGGCCTTCAGCCTCAGCTTCGACGGTCATTTCACGTTCGCGCTTTGACCGTCCTGGCCCGGCGACGGGCATGCAGCCAAGCATGACGCGCCTATCCACCCGCTGACAGTCCCGCATCGAATTACAACAGGCGCCCAACGGGCGCCTGTTGTTCTTGGAACCAGACCTGTTACAGCGTGCGTAGATCGATGACGCGCAGCGCGTGCGGGCGGAGCGCTTTCTGCAGCGCCTCGGCCGTGATCCCGCCCACTTTGACGGTGGCCGTGCGGCTGGCGGCATCCTCGCCGCGGAACAGGCCCAGGGCGACGATGTTGCCCCCGGCCTCGGCAATGGCGCGCGCCAGATGCGCCAGGCCGCCCTTCTCTTCTTTCGGCAGGCGAGTCGCGCGCACGCCGCGTTCGCGCGCGCCCATGAACTCGAGGAACAGCTTGAAGAGATCGGTTTCGGTGAGGATGCCTACCCGCCGCCCGTGTTCGACAACCGGCAGGCGGTGCAGGCTGCGCTGCTGCATGAGGCTCAAGCCCTCGTTGACCGGCGTCTCGGGAGGGATAGAAACGACGGGCGTGCTCATTCGTTCGCCGACGAGCCTACGGTCCTCCTCTCTCGGTCGGCGGCAGGCAAGCCCGCGTCCTCCCATCTAACCCTATCGCCGCCGAGAGTCCGATCCCCGGCGCCGACACCCGGCCGGCGTGCGGGGGCAACCACCGGCGGCACACCTGGTCCATCCGCGGGCTGCCAGGCGGCATGCGTGAAGCGTCACAATAGAAATGACCTTGATTTGACTTATTGTTTGGGTAATTGGTAGAATTACTACCGAAATTGGAGGTAAAGTGCCTGAGGATCGTTTCGGGCGCAGCATCCATTACCTGCGCGTCAGCCTGACCGACCGCTGCAACCTGCGCTGCGTGTATTGCATGCCGGAGCAGATGCATTTCCGGCCGCAGGCGGAGCTGATGCAGGACGAGGAACTGATTGCGCTGACGCAGATGTTCGTGCGCCTGGGCTTCCGCAAACTTCGCCTGACCGGCGGTGAGCCGACCGCGCGCGAGAACGTGGTGGAGATCGTGCGATCCATCGCGGCGACGCCCGGCGTGCGCTCGTTGTCGATGACCACCAACGGCATGCTGCTCGAGAAGCTGGCCGAGCGCCTGGCGCGGGCCGGCCTCGAGCGGGTGAACGTCAGCCTCGACACACTGGACGCGGAACGCTTCCACCGCATCACACGCTGGGGGGCGCTGGAGCGGGTGTGGGCCGGCGTGCACGCGGCCGAGCGGGCGGGCCTCTTGCCGATCAAGCTCAATGCGGTCGTCGTGCGCGGCTACAACGAAGACGATTTGCCGGGCCTGGCGCGCCTGACGCTCGAGAACGACTGGCAGGTGCGCTTCATCGAGATGATGCCGCTCGGCTCGATCAGTGAATTCCAGCAGGCGCAGGTCGTGCCCACCCACGAGATGATCGCGCGGCTGGAGACGGCCTTCGGTCCGCTCGAACCGGTCAGCGCGCGGCCCGAGACTCCGACGCCGATCCTGGACGGGGAAGCGCGCCTCTACCGCCTGCCGGGCGCAACCGGCACGCTGGGCTTCATCGCATCGGTGACTCAGCCCTTCTGCGCCCAGTGCTCGCGCGCGCGCCTGACGGCCGACGGCCGGCTGCGCCTGTGTCTCCTGCGCGAAAAGGAACTGGATGTGCTCTCGCTGCTGCGCTCCGGGCTGCCGATGCCCGAGATCGAAGCCCGCGTGGGCGAGGCCATCTGGCACAAGCCGTGGGGCCACGGGCTGGCCCACAACGTAGTGGCCGCCAACCGTGTGATGAGCGAGATCGGCGGCTAGTCCATCTGGCCTGGGCCGGCTGGGCGACCTGCCCGGCGCGGCCGCGGGAACTCCTTGCCTGGCTAGAGCGTCTCTCATGGGTAGGACAAATAGCTGAGGGCCTGCCGGACAACTGCGGATACAATGGGCCGTGGACGTCCTGCACGCATCGAACTCCAAGGAGGAGCACAACATGAAACGCACGACTTACCATTTCACGCTGGGCCTGGTGGCCCTGGCACTGGCGGCCGGTTGCGTGGGCACGCCGCTGGCGGGCGGCGTGCCCACCGAGCACGCCCTGTACGTGATGGGCGAAGGCAAGGTGGACGTGACCCCGGATGTGGCCACCGCCACGCTGGGCGTCGAGACGCGCAATGTCGACGTGGCCCAGGCCGTGGGCGAGAACATTACCCGCGCCCAGGCGGTGGTGGACGCGGTGAAGGCGGCCGGGATTCTCGAGAAAGACATCCAGACCGCGGGCTTCAACGTCTACGCGCAGGATCAATTCGATCAGACCGGCCAGCCGACCGGCGCGCGCATTTACGTGGTGAGCAACACGGTCACTTTCATCGCGCGCGATATCCCCAAGGTTGGGGATGTGCTTTCGGCGGCGCTCAAGGCGGGGGCCAATACGGTCAACGGCGTGTCCTTCAGCATTGAGGATCCGACCACGGCCATGGCCGAGGCGCGCCTCAAGGCGATGGAGGATGCCAAGGCGCGCGCCACGGCGCTCGCCGACAGCGCCGGGGTGACCCTGGGCAAGCCGATCTCGATCAACGAGTCGTATGCCATGCCGGTCACCAACTTTGCCGCGGAGAAGGCCATGGGCTATGGGGGGGGCGGCGGCGCGCCAGTGCCGGTCTCGGCCGGCTCGCTCACGGTCACGGTGCAGGTCTCGGTCACATACGCGATCAAGTAACCAAGTTCGCAACAGGAAATACACAGGGCTGCCCGAAAGGGCAGCCCTGTGTCATTTGCTCGAGAAGTCAGACCTAGACCTGAGCGCCACAGGAACGAAGACCATTCACAACCAAAGCCTCTCACCCGATCGGTCCGGGTCCTCGCTCGGCGAGGTCGAAAGCTTAAGGGTTAGCCGCCTTGAGCGCGGGCATCTGGCGCTCATCAGTCTGCGCTTGAGCGGATGGCTGCATCTCCACCACCAGGACTGTGGGGCCAGGGCGCTCCAGTTGCCACACCTCTCTCCAAACAGGGGCAAAGAAATCATCGGGAAGAAAGCCCTGAGTGGTCCCAGACGCCGGGCGGAATTCCCGAGCCAATCTGCCATATTCCAGGGCATACCCTGTAAGGAGGTCGAAGTCCTTCAGTTGAGGGGCAATCGCCAGTACCGTTATGCCGATCCCCCGATCGCGAAACAAAGCCTGCAGCTCCTGGACTCCGGACAGCCGGTAGGCGTTTGGGTCGACAATGTCGTAGGTGGGGGGAGCGGGGTAGTCCTTCGCCTCCAGGCGAAGAAGCCATTGGCCGTAGGTCCCGAGACTCTCCGGGTCTACGGCTTGCTGTCTGAGGAGACTCTCGCGCGATGGCGCCAACTCGAGGAGCTGGAAATTGCTCGTAAGGGTCGTGCCTTCGGGATAGTGAGTCTCGATCCAGCGGCTGGCCTGGGTGCGTGTATCCGTCCTCGACAGGACCCAATCCATGCGCACGGAGGTAATCAGGCCGGGCAGGAGGAGCATGGCTGCAAGCGATGATTGCCCGACCGGCCCGACCCAACCCGCCCGCCTGCGAGCGGCTTGCATTATGTCCTCGACCAGGTAGGCCACTGGGATCACCAGGAAGGGGACCAGCACCGCGAGCATTCGTGGATAGGTCCCGCTGTACATGCCAAAGGCAATCAGAAGCACGGCCGGAAAGGGGAGGGCGACGACCCATAGAGTTGTCTTGCGGAATTCTCGGGCCAGCATGTAGACCACAGCGGGTACTGCCAGCAGCGTGGCCAGGGGCTCATAGTAGAACATGAGCCGTGCCAGTGAGGGCAGGTTGCGCATTGACAACATCTGAGAGGTGAACAGGTGAGACCCGGACCCGAGGGAGAACTGGCTGTTCCCCGATAGCATTCCCGAGGCCAAAGCCGCGAATTCGCTGAGGAGGGCCGGGTAAAGGAAAAGCGCGAGGCCCGCGAGCACCAACAGATTCAATATGAAGTCGAGAAGAACGTGAGCCAGCCCGCTTGACCCTTGTCTCTTCAGGTTATAGGCCCGACACACCCAGGCGAGAGCAAAGGGGATGATGATAACGGCACCATCTTGCAGCGTCCCAATTGTGAGTGCCGATACGACAGTGGCGGCGACGGTCCAACGTCGCCCTGTTTTGTTCGCCATTGCGACAAGGAGAATTGCGGCCAGGAACGATATCGTGGCCAGAGGCGCGTGCGGGCGTGGTTGGTGGCCGAATTGCACCAGCAGGGGGCTGAAGGCTCCCAGGGAGGCAGCCACCCAGCCGCTGTGCTTTGGCCGGAGACTGCGCGCACTCCAGTACAAGGCTGGGATTAGGAGCACCTCGAGAATCGCCAAAACGACCACTGCAACCAGATGCATATCGGCTCGCTGACCGAATAGAAGGGAGGCGAAACCGCTTACGGACGTGACCGTTCCCGAAAGACGGGCGAGAAGGAAAATGCCTCCGTAGGCGCACAAAAGAATGAGCGGAAGGGTGAGAGGGTACTTGAGACCGCCACCCAGGTTCAGGTTGTAGCTCGGATCGCCTGACATGGCTTGCGCCACGCTCATCGCCTCTCGAATGATCTGTGTGTCGGCAATGTACGCAATCGAGGACCTCGCCCCCCAGACGCGGAGAATGAAAGCCACGCCCATCAGAGCAGCCAATCCTCCCAATCTGCCCGAGCTGAGTCTGGGTGAGGTGCCTGTCATGTCGCGCGTCTTTCCCCTAACGCGGCCCGGCGACATCCTACATCCCCGGGGTCGGAAGGGATTCAAGCCACGCGATCCTTTCTCCCAGCGTGTCAAACCCGCCCTGCCAGAAGGCGCGCTCCTCCATGTGCAGTCCGGTGCGAGTCAGGATCTCGTTCGGGCTGGCCGAGCCGCCGGCCGAGAGCAGGTCCACGTAGCGCGGGAGGAAGGCCCGCCCCTCCGCCTGGTATTGGCGGTACAGGGCGAGCACCAAGAGCTGGCCGAAGGCATAGGCATACACGTAGAAGGGCACATCGTAAATATGCGGGATCGAGACCCACTCCCAGCGGAAATCATCGGCCACCTCGACCGCCTCGCCAAACTGGGCGTGCAGGTTGTCGAGATAGGCCTGGCACAATTCGTCGGTCGCCGCGCCGGCCTGCACCCGCTGGTGAGCCTCCTTCTCGAACAAGGCGAAGAACGCCTGGCGCCCGATCGTGGCGTAGGCGTCATCCAGCTGGTGGAATAAGAGGTCGCGCCTTACGCCGGGGTCCGCCTCTTCCGCAAGCAGCTGGTCGATGAGCAGCATTTCGGCGAAGGTGGAGGCCGTTTCGGCCAGCGGCAGCGAGGCGTGGAAGGTGAACACCGGGTGATGCGCGGCCAGCATCGAATGGATGGCATGCCCCAGCTCGTGAGCCAGAGTTGCGACATCCTCGGCCCGGCCCTGGAAGTTCGAGAGCACCCACGGCGTCTGGCCGGGGACGGTCGAGGCGCAGAAAGCGCCCGAGCGTTTGCCCGCGCGCACCTCCGAATCGAGATGGTCCTCGGCCATCACGCGCTCGGCCAGTCGGGCGACCTTCGGCTCGAATCGCTCCATGCTGCCCAGCACGAGCTGGGTGGCCTGGGCGAAGGTATAGCGCTTGTCGGAGACGGCCACCGGCGCGTAGATGTCGTAGCGCCTGAGGCGCGCGAGGCCCAGCCAGCGCGCTTTGAGGCGGAAGAAGCGCTGGAAGAGGCCCGCGTTCTCGCGGCACACCTCGAGCAGCGTGTCGACCACCGCATCCGGCAGGTCATTGTGCAGGTTGCGCACGGCCAGAGGCGACCCAAAGCGCCGCAGGCCGAGGTGCTCATTGTGCCAGTCGCGCGCGAGGGCCGAGTAGATCTGCGAGAGCAGCGGGCCATCGCCGCCGTAAACGCGGTACAGCTCCTGATAGGCCGCGGCCCGCAGGTCCGGGTCGGCCTGGCGCACGTGAACCATCAGCTCGCCGCGGGTGAGCTTCTTCTTCTCGCCCGCCACCGTGAGCTCGAACAGGTAGCGGTTGGTGATCATCGAGTACAGCGTTTGCAGGGCGCGCGCGCCGGTCACGTCTTTGAGATTGATCACTTTCTCTTCCGGCTCGCTGAGGGTGTGCGGGCGGAAGTGGCGCATCTCCTCCAGAAAGTAGCGATAGGCACCGCAGGCGGCCAGCAGTCGCTGCGCGTGCGCATCCTCAAGCCCCTTCCACCACAAGCTGAAGAAGAGCACGCGGTTGGCCACTTCGGCCAGGCGGTTTTCGAGCGAGGCCAGGAAGGCCTGCGCCGACTGGTCCTGTGTGTTCTCGGCGAACCACATCTCGGCGAAGGCAGAGATGCGCTGAATGAGGTGAGTGATCGACTCGAGAGCCTTCAGCTGCTCGAGCAGGACCCCCGTTTCGATCTCCGGCGTGAGCCGCGGACGCGTGCCTTCGAAACGGGTGACGCGCTCATCGAGTTCCGCGAGCGCCGCTTTCATCTCGGGCGAGCCCTGCCCGGGGAATAGATCTATGAGCGACCAGCGCTTCTGCGTGTACGTCCCAGTCATATCCCTCTACCTCCCTGGGGTGAGTGTGCCTCGGGCGGGCGCGGCGCGCGGCGCAGGCTGGCCCGGGTAGCCGCGCTTGCACAACTTCTCGCGCAGCCGGTTGATGGGCTGGAGGCGGCGTGTGCGCGGGTCGCGGTAGTACCACATGTCCCACCCGTTGCACGGCGCAAGGCGCACGCGATCTGATGAATCGAACCGCGTCGCCTTCCGGCCTGCAGCGAGCCGTCGGCCAGGACGCGCGCGGAGGTCTTGCCTTGCGGACCGAAGTACAGCGTGGCCCCCGGCCGCTCGAGCCCGTGTTCGAGCAGCGCGCCGAAGGGAATGCGCGGGAGGGCACGCGGATTGAGCGAGGCCAGCGCGGCGGGCGGAAGGGTGGGCGCGGGCTCACGCGCGAGACGCCGCCGGGCGAGGGCGACGTAGGTCGCCTCACGCTCGATGCCGATCCAGTGCCGGCCCAGGCGGCGCGCGGCGACGCCCGTCGTGCCTGTGCCAAAAGGCGGATCGAGCACGATCTGGCCCGGGCTCGAACTGGCCAGCAGCACGCGGTAGAGCAGGGCCTCCGGCTTCTGGGTCGAGTGAGCCTTTACACCCGCGAGCCGCAGCCGCTCGCGCCCCGAGCAGACGGGCAGCTGCCAGTCGGAGCGCATTTGCAGGCCCTCGTTGAGCGATTTCATTGCGTGGTGGTCGAAGGTGTAGGGCGCACCCTCTTCCCTCTGCGCCCAGAGCAGCGTCTGATGCGCGTGGGTGAAACGCACGCCGCGGGAATTGGGCATGGGGTTGGTCTTGACCCACACCACGTCATTGAGAATCCAGAAGCCGAGGTCCATGAGGATCGACCCGACCCGGTAAATGTTGTGATACGAACCGATGACCCACAACGTGCCGCTGCGCTGGAGCACCCGCCGGCAGGCGCCGAGCCATTCCTGGGTGAACTGGTCGCAGGCCGCCAGGTCCGGGAACTGATCCCAGGCATCCGTCACGGCCTCCACTCGCGTGTTATTGGGGCGCCACAATTCCTGGCGCAGCTGCAAGTTGTAGGGTGGGTCGGCAAAGACCAGGTCGACGGATGCTGCGGGGAGCTGCGGGAGGAGGTCGAGGCAGTCGCCCTGTAGCACCTGATCCAGCGGCACGCCGGGCGCGGCCACGCTACCCGCCGCCGATGCCCTTGAGCAGCGAGCCCACGCCGTAGGCCACGGCCCCGGCTAGGCCTCCGACTACGAGCATTTCGAACCCGCTGCGCAGGGGATTGAGGCGCGTGACGAGGACCTTGGCGGCCCCCAGCCCGAAGAGCGCGAGCACCGACATGCCGAGCGAGACGAAGAACCTCGCCTGCGGGGCGATGGGGACAAACAGCCCGGCCAGATACACCAGGAGCGGCACCGCGCCGGCCACCACGAATGAGACGAACGTGGCCAGGGCGCTCACCAGCGGCTTGCGTTCATCCGGCATGAGGCCCAGCTCTTCCACCATCATCGCGTCGACCCACAGCTTGGGGTCGCGCGATTTGATCTCCACCATGCGCGCCGCATCCTCGGTTGAGTATCCTTGCTGGCGGTAGAGTTCGTAGAGCTCAGCCTTCTCGCCCTCCGGGTAGTGCTCCACCTCCCAGGCCTCGCGCTGGCGTTCGCGGTCGTAGTATTCCTTTTCGCTCTTGGCGGAAAGGTATGCGCCGGTGGCCATCGAGAACCCGTCGGCGAATTGGTTGGCCAGCCCGAGGATCAGGACGACGTGCGCGCCCAGATTGGCGCCGGCCACGCCGCTCACCACGGCAAAGGTGGTGATGATGCCGTCCAGCCCGCCGTAGACCATATCGCCAATGTACTGGTGGCCGGCGCCGCCATGCCGTTCCTGCGCCGCCTGTGCGATGCGCGCCGGATCGTGGGCCGCGGCGGACAGCGTGGCATCGCCGCGCGCGAACCCCTGGCGGGCATCTTCAAGTCGTTTCGAGATGCTCATCGTGCCTCAGCCTGGCGCACCGGGCATGTCCGGCGCACCGGTCGCTATAGATTGAAGCGGATGGTCAAGATATCGCCGTCCTTGACCACATAGTCCTTGCCCTCCAACCGCAGTTTGCCTTTGGCGCGCGCTTCGGTCATGCCGCCCAGCGCGGTCAGATCGTCGTAGTGCACCACCTCGGCGCGGATAAAGCCCTTGAGCATGTCGGTGTGAATTTCGCCGGCGGCCTCGGGTGCCAGCGCGCCGCGACGCACGGTCCAGGCACGCACCTCGTCCTCGCCGACGGTAAAGAACGACAGCAGCCCGAGAAGATCGTAGGAGAGGCGAATGACGCGGTTGAGGCTCGGTTCGGGGATGCCGTATTCCGAGAGAAAGACCTGGGCTTCCTCCGCTGGAAGTTGTGCAATTTCCATTTCGATCTTGCCCTGCAGCCCGACGAAGGCTATGTGGGGATGCGTGTCAGAGATCTCGGGCGGCGACTGCCCTTCGCCCAGGTTCCACACCACCAAGAGCGGCTTCTGGGTGAGCAGGCCAAAGCCCGAGAGCGCGCGTCCTTCGTCGGGGGAGAGGTCCAGATCACGCAGCGGTTGCTCGGCCGCGAGCGCCGTGTTCAGTCGCTCGAAGAACTCGAGTTCGCGCGTGGCCTGCGCCTTATCGCGTGCGCCGCCCTTGCGCAGTTCGTCGCGCAAGCGTTCGATCTTGCGCTCGACGGTAATCTGATCGTTGAGCAGCAGCTCCGCGTGCATGGCGCTCAGGTCGCGCCGCGGGTCGAGGCTGCCCGCGGGGTGCGGCAGGGCATCATCTTCGAAGCAGCGCACGACGAGCAGCAGCCCGTCCATCTGGCGCAACTCGGCCAGGAGCGAGCCGGAGAGCTCGCCCTTGCCGGAAGCCGCTTCCAGCCCGGCGATGTCGGCGTACGTAACCTGGGCGTAGACCGTCTTGCGCGGCTTGAAGAGGGCCGCGAGCTTCTCCACGCGCGGGTCGGGCACGCTCACCACGCCGGTGTGCACCTCGAAGCGTCCGCCGCCGATCATGCTGCCGGTCGGCGCATCGCCTCGGGTGAGGGCGTTGAAGATGGTTGTCTTGCCGGATTGGGGCAGGCCGAGAATGCCGAGGCGCATGCGTTGTCCTTGACCCTGAGGGGAGGCTAGCGTATACTGCTCACCGCATGCCGAAGTGGCGGAACTGGCAGACGCGCACGACTCAAAATCGTGTTCCCTTGCGGGAATGAGGGTTCAATTCCCTCCTTCGGCACTCGCGGGATTATAACATGCCAAAGAGGCGCTTCCTCCGCCTCTTTCTTGTTCATCGTGCGCCCGAACGCGACACCCGTGTTGCAGCCTCCTCATGTGAAACCATGAAACGTATTCCCCCGACCCTCTTCGCAGTATGCGGATTGGCCTTGGGCGTGCTGCTCGGCCTAGGGTATGGCTGGCGGGTCAGCCCCGTGCGCTACGTCAACACCACCCCCGACCTCCTGCGCCAGGATTACCGCGACGACTACGTGCTGATGGTGGCCGAGGTCTACGCGGCCGACCACGATCTCGGCTTGGCTGCACAGTATCTGTCGCGTCTGGGGGCGAGCGAGATGGGCACCGAGGTGCGGGACACTGCCGCCCACTACACCGCCGCCGGGTACGCCGAGTCGGACCTGCGCAAGCTCTATGGCCTGGCGGCTGACCTCGAAAACGCATTCGGCAGTGCCAGAGGCGGGCCGTGAGGACGCGCTGGCTTGCGCTGGCCGCCGGCGTGCTGGCCGGCCTTATGTTGGGCGCGGGCTATGCGTGGCTGGTGCGCCCGGCGCGCTTTGCGGATGCCGTGCCGGCCACCCTGCGCGCGGATTTCCGCGACGAATATCTGGCGCTGATCGCCTCCGCGTACCAGGCCAGTGGCGATGTGTCACGCGCGCAGGCGCGCCTGGCGCTCTTTGCGGATATCGCGCCAGAGGATCTGACGGCGCTTGCCGCTCGCCACGCGCTGGTGCACGGAGCGGATGCGGCGGTGCGCGGGCTGGCGACACTGGCGGCGATTGAGTCGGGCCCGCCGTCGCCCACGCCGGCGAGTTCCGCGACGCCGACCGCGCGCGCGCGCCAGACGCCGCTCGCTACTTTCCCACTTACCGTGTCGCCCTTCCCCAGTGCGGTGCCTTTCACGCGCGTGCCCCCGGCCGCGACCGCTATGGGCAGCCTGCGCCTTCTCTCCCGCGACGAAATGTGCGACCCCTTGGTCGGCCTGCGTTTGGAAGTGCGCGTACGCACGCGCAGCGGGGCGCCGGCGGCCGGGGTGGAGGTGCGCGTGCGCTGGCCCGGGGGCAGCGACCATTTCTTCACCGGCCTGAAGCCATCGATGGACGCGGGCTATGGCGACTTCGCCATGGACCCCGACACCGACTATCAGGTGGAAATCACGGGCCTGGCGTTGCCGGCAACCGGAATACGTGCGCCCGCCTGTTCACGCGGCGCCGGGAGTGTGTATTACGGCGGCGTGCGGCTGATGTTCGAGGGGGAATAGACTAGGCCGCGCGCCGGGCCGCGTGTGGAAGATGCGCAACGCCGGGCGGATGACATCCGGGTAATCGTGCACCAGGCCCGAAAGGCAGGCGTCGGCATCTTTCATATAGACCATCATCGGCGCGAGCACGCTCGCTTCGCACATGCGCTCGCGTGCGCGGGCGCGGGTAACCCCCTTGCGCTGGCGCAGGCGGTAGTACGCCTCGACATAGGCCTGGAGGCGCGGGAAGTTCGCGGAATCCACCACCTGCACCTCGGCCGCCAGTCCCAGCTCGTCCATCGTGCGCCGCACGACCTCCGGCCGGGCAATCAGGATCGGGCGCCCGATGCCTTCGTTGGCGATCTGCGCCGCGGCGCGGATGATCTTCGGCTCCTCGCCCTCCGCCAGCACGATGCGTTTGGGCGCGGAGCGCGCTTTGTTGATGAGGAAGCTGCGAATCTCCTGAGCCATACTCTGGCGCGCGGCGAGCGTCGTACGATAGGCCGCGAGATCCAGCGTGCACCGCGCGATGCCGCTCTCCATTGCCGCCTGAGCCACGGCCGGGGCCTCCCACAGAAGGACCCGCGGGTCGAGCGGCTTGGGCAGGATGTAGTCGGGCCCGAACTTCGCGGCGGGAATTCCGTAAGCGCGCAGGACGCTATCGGGCACGTCCTCCTTGGCCAGCGCCGCCAGCGCGTGAGCGGCCGCCAGCTTCATGGCTTGGTTGATCGCCCGCGCGCGCACATCCAGCGCGCCGCGGAAGATGAAGGGGAAGCCCAGCACGTTGTTGACCTGATTGGGGAAGTCGGAGCGACCGGTGGCCACGATGGCGTCGGGACGCGCCTGGCGCGCGGCGTCGTAGCCGATTTCCGGATCCGGGTTGGCCATGGCGAAGATGATCGGGTGGGGGCGCATGCCGCGCAGCATTTCCGGCGCGAGCACGCCCGCAGCTGAGAGCCCAACGAACACGTCCGCCTCGTGCAGGGCCTCCTCGAGCGTGCCGCGCTTGTCGCCCTGGGCATAAACCATCTTCTCGGGGAAGGCCTCCTCGTGGCGCCCGCGGTAAACCAGCCCGGCGATGTCGACCATCCAGATGTGCTCGCGCGGCACGCCCAGCGCGACGAACATGTCGGCGGTCGCCAGGGCCGCCGCCCCGGCGCCGGAGAAGACGACCTTCGTCGCCTCCGGCGTGCGCCCGGTGATCTCGAGCGCGTTGAGCAGTGCAGCGGAGGCGATGATGGCCGTGCCGTGCTGGTCATCGTGGAATACGGGAATGTCGAGCTGGGCCTGCAGCGTGCGCTCGATGGTGAAGCATTCCGGCGCACGGATGTTCTCCAGGTTGATCCCGCCGAAGGTGGGTGCAATGGCCGCGACCACGCGCACGACCTCCTGCGGATCGCGCGTGTCGACCTCTATGTCAAATACGTCGATGTCGGCGAAGCGCTTGAAGAGCACGCCCTTGCCTTCCATCACCGGCTTGGAGGCGAGCGCGCCGCGATCGCCCAACCCGAGGATGGCCGTGCCGCTAGTGATCACCGCCACCAGGTTGCCCTTGGCGGTGTAGTCGTAGGCCGTCTCGGGGTCGCGCGCGATCTCGAGCACCGGCTGGGCGACGCCGGGCGTGTAGGCGAGCGCTAGGTCGCGCTGGGTGGCGACGGGCTTGGAGGGGACAACTTCAATTTTGCCCGGACGGCCCTGACGGTGATAGTCAAGCGCGTCCTCACGCGTCGTTGACATCTGGGACTCCGTCGGCCAAAGAGGGGGAATGAGAGAGACAAGCTCGATAAGTGTATCATAAGAAGTCCGGCCCAAATGGTATGGTTCTTCCGAGTGGGGCTTGTCGAAAGCGCCTCCAAACGGTATGCTCACCCCCGCGTGGATCGAGGGTCATGAAGATCAACCGCAGGGACTTCCTCAAATTGAGCAGCGTGAGCCTGACGAGTGCGTGGCTTGGCCCGCGCCTGGGCTTGCCGCGCCGCCTGCGGCCCGACGAGTGGAACCAGACCTTTGCGCCCGGTGCCCATCTCGGCCGGGTGACCATTGCCCGGACGGCACTCCACGCGCGCCCGACTCCCGACAGCCCGCAGCTCGGCTGGAAGGTCCTGGATGAGGTGAGCCAGGTGCTGCGCGAGGTCGTCGGCAAAGGCACCCAGTACCAGAACCATGTGTGGATGGAAACCTCGCAAGGCTTTCTGTACGCGCCCGATGTGCAACCTATCATCTACCGGCCCAACCCGCCGGTGGAGGCCATTGCGGATGGGCGCATGTGGGTTGAGGTGAGTGTGCCTTACGCCGATGGCCGCGCCAAGCCCCGGGCTGAGGCCGCGCTGCGTGAGCGTCTGTACTACGCCTCCATCTATCCGGTGAGCGAGGTCCTTCAGGATGAGCTGGGCACGGCCTGGTACCACCTCGACGAGGAGAAGTACACCGGCCTATATCTCCCGGCCGAAGCCATGCGGCCCATTGCGCCGGATGAACTCACGCCGATCTCGGCGGAGGTCGAAGACAAGAAGATCGTTGTCGACCTCGGGCGCCAGTCCCTCTCGGCCTTCGAGAATGAAGTGGAGGTGTTCCACGCCACCATCGCCTCCGGGGCCAAGCTCGAGAGCGAGGGCGGCAAGTGGGCGACCCCGCTCGGCACCCACCGCGTGCAGCGCAAGTGGATCGGCGTGCGCATGGCCGCTGGCGATGCGGTCAGCGGGTACGACTTGCCTGGGGTGGGCTGGCCGACCATCTTCATCAGTTCCAACGGCGTGGCGATCCATTCCACCTACTGGCATAACGATTACGGCATTCCCAAGTCGCATGGCTGCGTCAACGCGCGGCCGGACGATGCCAAGTGGGTGTTCCGCTGGACTCTGCCGCACGTGAGTTACCTGCCGGGCGAGGCGGTGCCAGAACTGCCCGGTGGAACGACAGTCATCGTGAAAGAATAGAACGCGGAGAGCCCTCATCGTGGATATGCGCTCGGTATCGATTGGACTCGCGTGGCTGGCAGGCCTGGCCTCTTTTCTCTCGCCCTGCGTCTTCGCGCTGGTGCCGGCCTACGTCGGCTATCTGGGCGGCATCGCCACCCGGTCCGGGGCCGGGGCGGCGCCCGGGCGGTGGCGGGTGTTTTCGCACGGCGTGGCGTTCGTGATCGGCTTCAGCCTGGTCTTCATTGGCCTGGGGGCGGCGGCCTCAGCCCTTGGTCAGATGCTCTTCGATATGCGCGGCTGGCTGGGCCGCGTCGGCGGTGTGATTGTGATTATTTTCGGCCTGCATACGATGGGCGTCATCAATCTGCCGTTCCTCAATGCCGACACGCGCCGCCAAGCGGCCCCCGACCCGAGCTGGGGCTACATTTCTTCGGGCTTGATGGGTGTGTTCTTTTCCGCCGGCTGGGCGCCGTGTGTCGGCCCGGTCTTGGGCGCGGTGCTGACCCTGGCTCTCGACAGCGGCTCGCTCGGCCGCGGGGTGCTCTTGCTTGTCGCATACTCAGCCGGCATGGCGGTGCCGTTCCTGCTGGCGGCACTGGGCATCGGGCGCGTGTCGGAATGGCTGCGCCGCTACTCGCGCTACCTGCGCTACGTCTCGCTGGCCACCGGCGCGCTGCTCGTGATCCTCGGCGTGATGCTGCTCTTCGGCGTGTTCCAGCGCCTGGCGGCCTTCGGCTTCTTCATTAATACCGGCCTATGATCGGGACGCGACTGAGCGGGCTGAGTACGGCGGCGCTCGTCTTGCTGGGCCTCGTGCTGGGCTCGGCCAGTGCGGCCGTGATCTGGCTGCGTCCAGTGCAAAGTGCGGTGGACGCCCCCGCGCAGGGAACCAGCACCCCGATCATCACCCCGGCACCCGCGCCGGTGATGGGAGCCACGGCTCCCTCCTTCGCACTTGCGAATCTTGACGGCCAGCGGGTCGACCTGCGCGCATTGCGTGGGACGCCGCTTGTGCTCAACTTCTGGGCGACCTGGTGTGAGCCATGCCGCACGGAAATGCCGCTGCTTCAATCCCGCTATGAGGCCGGACGCTCCGCCGGGTTGCGCATCCTGGCCATCAACTTCGACGAGCCCGAACCGCTGGTGCGATCGTTTGTGGAGGAGCTGGGCCTGACCTTCGATATCTTGCTCGACCCCGGCGCGTACGTGCAGGGCCTGTACCGCGTGCGCGGCTACCCGACCACGTTCTTCGTCGATGCGCGCGGGGTCATTCGTGGACATAAGGTTGGCGTGATGGAGGCCTCAGAGCTCGAGGCGTTCCTCGCGGACATTGGTATAGGTGCCCCATGATCCAGGTGACGCTCTTCGCCAAGCCGGAGAGTCCGCCCTGCGATGACGTGCAGGCGCTGCTGGGCGAACTGGCGGCTGCCTATCCCCACCGCCTGACCGTCCAGGACGTCACAGCCGATGCCCGGCTGCGCGCCGAAGTCGGCGCGCGGGTGCCGGTGGTGGAGGTCGGGGGGCGGCGCCTCGCCCCGCCGATCACCCGCGAGGCGCTGACCAGCGCGCTGGCGGTGGCGCAGGCGATTGAGCGCACCTATGCATCTTCGGCCGCCTCCAAACCGGGCGGGGCCGATCGCGCCACGCGCTGGCTTTCCCGGCACTGGCTAGCCCTCTTCAACTCGGTCGTTGCGGTGTACGTGGGCCTGCCCTTCCTGGCGCCGGTGCTCATGCGCGCCAGCCTCGAGCGGCCGGCGCGCTGGATCTATCTCGCCTACAGCTTCGTCTGCCACCAATTCCCGTTCCGTTCGTTCTTCCTGTTCGGCCCGCAAGCGACTTATCCGCGCGACATCCTGCAGGCCGTGACTGGCATGGATCCGAACGACCTGCTGAACGTGCGCGGCTTCGTCGGTAATGCGGCGACCGGCTTCAAGGTGGCGCTGTGCGAGCGGGATGTGGCGATGTATGCCGGCATCCTTCTGGCCGGGCTGGTCTACGCTCTCCTGCGCCCGAGGCTAAGAGCGCTGCACTGGATACTGTGGCTGGCGCTAGGGGTGTTGCCCATCGCACTCGACGGCGGCAGCCAGCTGGTGAGCCAGCTGCCGATCGACCTGCTTCCCTTCCGCGAAAGCACGGCTCTCTTGCGCACGATCACCGGGGCATTGTTCGGGGTGATGAGCGTATGGTTCGCCTACCCCAACCTCGAGGACAGCATGCAGGAAAACCTGCGCGCGGTTGAGCGCAGCAGCGCGGGCTCGAGAGCCTCTCCGGCATGACCTTTCACGCGAGCCAAGGCCTGCGCCTCTACCACTTTGAAGTCTTCAGCCCATATGCCGGCCTCGCGCACGCGGTGTTCTGCCGCCAGGGTGGGGTAAGCCCCCAGCCCTGGGAGTCGCTCAACGTGGGCGGCGGAGTGGGCGACCAGGTCGCGCGCGTGGTGGAGAACCGCCAGCGCGCCTTTCGTGCGACCGGGCGCCCGCCCGGATCGATCGCCGATGTATGGCAGGTTCACTCCGCCGAAGTGCTGGTGATGGGCGCGCCGCGCGCCGCGGGCGAGCGCCCGCCGCAGGCCGACGGGATGGTGACCGACAACCCCCAGCTCACCCTGTTCATGCGCTTCGCCGATTGCGTGCCGGTGCTGCTGTTCGACCCGCGGCGGCACGCGGTGGGCATCCTCCACGCCGGCTGGAAGGGGACACTGGCGCGCATCGCGGCGCGCGCCGTGACCTGCATGCAGGATGCCTTCGGCACGCGGCCCGCGGATCTCGTGGCTGCGATCGGCCCCTCGATCGGCCCGGATCACTATCCGGTCGGTCCAGAACTGGTGGAGGAGACTCGCCGCGCGTTTCCGCATGAGCATGCCGCATTGCTGACCCACCGCGGCGAGGAGACCTGCCTCGACCTGTGGCAGGCCAATGCCCTGGCCCTGCGCCAGGCCGGCGTGCGGACGATCGAGATCGCCGGGCTGTGCACGGCGTGCAACACGAAGGACTGGTTCTCGCACCGCGGCGAGCACGGGCAGACCGGCCGCTTCGGCGCGTTGATTGCCTTGCGCGAGGAGTAGGCCGGTGAGCAGCGTGTCCTCGACCCAGATTCGCGAGCGCCATGCCGCTGTCATGGAGCGCATTGCGCGCGCTGCCGCACGCTCCGGGCGGGCGGCGCAGAGGGTGCGGGTCGTCGCCGTGACCAAAGCCCAGCCGCTCCCGGTCGTGGCGGCGGCGATCGAAGCCGGCCTGACCAGGCTCGGCGAGAATTACGTTGAGGAAGCGCTCCAGAAGATGGCCGCCTTCGGACCCAACCTGGAATGGCACATGATCGGCCACGTGCAGCGGCGCAAGGCCCGCGAGACGGCCTCCCATTTTGCGCTGGTGCACTCGCTCGACAGCCTGGCGCTGGCCCAGCGACTCGACCGTATGGCGGGCGAGCACGGCCATCGGCTGGCGGTGCTCTTGGAATGCAACGTCTCGGGCGAGGCCTCCAAGTTCGGTTTCGCCGCGCATTCGCCCGGCGAGCGGGCGGGTTTGATGGCCCAGGTCAATGAAATACTGCGCCTGCCCAACCTCACGGTGCAAGGATTGATGACCGTGGCGCCGCTCGGCCCATCGCCGGAGGCCGCGCGCCCGGTCTTTGCCGATTTGCGCGGATTGCGGGACTGGCTGTGCGCCGATCTGGGACAGCCCATTTGGCCTGAACTCTCGATGGGCATGAGCGATGATTTCGAGGTGGCCGTGGAGGAGGGTGCGACGCTGGTGCGCATCGGCCGGGCACTGCTCGGCCCGCGCCCCAGCGGTTGAGATCCCGAGCCTTCACCACCAAGAGCACAGCCTGCTACCGCTCCAGGGCAGCATTCTATGAGGAATAAGTCAAGGGATGTTTGAGCCGGAATGAGAAGCATTGAATAGACCTCGGCAAGATGGGCGGCAAGGAGCCGAGGTTCGGAGAGCGGACACCGCTTCAGTTGTTGAGCCAAGCGTTCCCTCGAAGGCGCCTGATCGGCAGGAGGATAGCCCACGCCGCAGATCTTGAGTCCGACCTAGTGAATCCGAGGTGTCATGCTAAGCACGACCCCCAACATTCTTCATTCGGAGTGCTCAAGCGGCGGGGGCGGCCAAGCCTGCCTGGCGGCAGACAGGCTGCCCTTCGGGATCGCTCGTGCGTCCCAAGGCTGGTCGTTCGGCGTCGCCCGCCGTTTCAAGTGCCGTGGAGTGTGGCTTGGTCAAAACAACTGAAGTCCTTCAGGAGCCAGCCGAGACGCAGCGAGCCGGGCCAGCGGCTAGTCTCTGCCAGATCTCAGGCGCGTACCAGACGCGGTTGCGGCCAGTGATCCAATCATATGCCAGAAGTTTGTTCATGCACGCTCCAATGGCTTCCATCTTCTCCAGGGGACGCTGGCTCCGTGTCTGAAGTCGCTGGTAGTGATAGCCGATGGCGTCGTTGTGGCGCAACAGGTGCAGGGTCGCCCAGAAGAGAACCACCCGCAGGCGGCTGCGACCCTGCTTGGAGAAGGGGGTGAGGCTGCGATGGTAGCGGCCGGACTCTTTGGGCGTGGGCTGGGTGCCGGCCAGTTTGGTCAGACTCTTGAGCTTGTGGTAGCAGG
>Ga0315274_10001561_pt1 | contig 35147 bp, 29 predicted proteins | sample YL17G02_20_MG_FD_203700 | JGI IMG/M metagenome (GOLD analysis project Ga0315274, IMG submission 203700) | Sediment microbial communities from Yellowstone Lake, YNP, Wyoming, USA - YL17G02_20 | ecosystem: Environmental > Aquatic > Freshwater > Lake > Sediment | place: USA: Wyoming | collected...
AAGACGGCTGAGATAGCGAAATCCTCAGGCGCAATTGTAATAAAAGAGAAGCGGCAGGGGAAAGGGTATGTTGTTCAGTCGATGTTCAATAAGATTGATGCTGACATTTATATTATGGTGGATGGAGATGATACCTACGATCTGTCACGGGTTAATCAAATGATCTCCATGGTGATGGAGGACGAGGCTGACATGGTTGTAGGAACCAGGCTTGAAACCTACACCGACAAATCATTTCGGCCCTTCCATACCTTCGGCAATAAGTTAGTGAAAAATCTGATTAATAAGCTATTTCGGACAAATTTAAGAGATATCATGTCAGGGCTAAGGGTGATGAGCAGGGCATTTGTTAAAAATATAAATATCATGGCTTCTGGCTTTGAAGTAGAAACAGAAATGACAATAAAGGCTTTGAAATATGGATTTATGATAGGGGAGTTAGATATCAATTACAAAGAGAGGCCCGCTGGGAGCTTTTCAAAATTAAATACATTTAAAGACGGCGCAAGAGTGATAAAAACGGTCTTCATCATTTTTAAGGACTATAGACCATTACTGTTCTTCTCAATGGTTGCGTTGCTCTTTCTATTGATATCGTTATTTTCTGGATATGTTGTTGTCGAAGAGTTTATAGAGACGAAATATATTACCCACGTTCCCCTTGCCATTTTTGCCTCCGGGACAATGATATTGGCAATTATATCATTTGTAACCGGGATTATTTTAGATTCCGTAAATAGAAGAGTTGACGAATTATACAGCTATCTAAAAAGCAATGGTTAGCTATACACGACGACATAAGTGTCAGCGCATAAGTGGTTGGCAATCCCGGTTATATCAGTCCTGAAGGGCTGAGTTACAGCAGGTTATTGAATTGTAACTCAGGGCTTTAGCCCTGATTAGAAGGTTCTGATCTGAGTCGTTGCGTATAGAAGCACAATCACATTTCTTGTTCAAAGAATGAGATGAAATAGCCTCCTACTTCAGGCGAAGACTTTGATTGACAAAGGATCCTTTCTTTGAGATAAAGAGAATATGATAAAATTCGAGAGATTACCAGTCGATATCATGTTCCGCCTCGATGGGATCAAAAAGATTCTCATAGAGGATGAGAATATCATTTTTGCGTACCTGTTTGGTGGACTGGCAAAGGGGGATGTTCATCCCCTCTCTGATATTGACCTTGCCGTTTATCTGAAGCACACAGACGAGCTTGCAGCATATAAACTTCAGCTTTTCAATAAGATTACAGATGTCATTGGGACATCTGAAATGGATCTCATCATCCTTAATACTTCCCCTATCAGTTTGACCGGAAGGATATTACAGAGTAGAGAAGTCTTGGTGGATAAAGAACCCTTTTCCCGCCATGTCTTTGAGTCTCTCAATTTAAGAGAATTTTTTGACTTTAAAATAAAAGAGGATTCCTTGCTTTCGAGGAGGTATGGCCTTGGTAGATAAGTCACTGATCTTGAGAAAGATTTCAGAAATTGAAACTTGTAAGAGCCAACTTGGAGAATTCTCCAATATCACAACGAAAGAATATAAGGAAAATTGGAAAACCCAGCGTATTGTTGAAAGAACCTTGCAGATGATGATTGAGATATGTGTCGACATCTCAAATCATATTATTTCCGAGGGGGAAATGAGGGTTCCTGTAAGCTATGCAGATACTTTCAAAATTCTGCATGACAACAGTGTCATTGATTCAGGATTACTTGACACAATGGAGAAAATGGCAAAATTCAGAAATATTATTGTCCATCAATATGAAGAAGTAGATGTCGAGATCGTGGTTCTTATTTTGGAAAAATATCTTGGTGATTTTGAAAGATTCAAAGAGGCAATTTTAGATTACCTCAAGAAACAGCAGTAGGGTATGCTTGTTCATAAATACGGGCTTCGTTCCTCGCAATGACTACTTTATTGAGCCGAAATCTCAACTAACCCTCAACCTTAACCTTGAGTTGTTAGTGTAATGGAAGCAGAAGCCATCCTTTTTTTCATCGGTCATTATGCCTTCTTGGTAGGGATTGGAATACTCTCCTATGGAATCGGCCGGAGGCTGACACAAAGGATTTGCTTTGATTCCGCCACCGAACAAGTCGCTTTTTGCACTACTCTGGGCCTTGGCTTCCTCTCATACCTTATTTTGTTGATAGGCACACTCGGTCTCGTGCATCCATGGCTAATCTTAGCTGTGATGGGAGTAATCTTCCTATTATGTGCATCTGCCTGGATTGAGTTATTCAGAGGAGTTTCTTCCGCATATAAAAAAAGAGTTTGGTTGAGATGGAAGCCGATCATTTTTATCTTATTGACGATACTCGTGATTTTTCCTGTCCTCTTTTTGCCTTTATATCCTCCCACTGCATTCGATTCAACGATGTATCATTTAGTCTATGCGAAGATTTACACACAAGAGAACAGAATTGTTTTCACACCTTATCTCCGGTATGCCGTTTCTCCCCAGACAAATGAGATGCTTTTTACGTTGGCCATTCGCCTTTGCGATGGTGTTGCCGCCCATTTGATTGAATTTTTGATGATGGGAATACTAACCACGAGCCTTTTTGCCTTTGGACGGCGACATTTTTCTCAAAGGACTGGAATCTGGGCGATGGCCATTTTTCTTTCAAGCCCCATGGTGCTTTGGTTGGGGGCCAGCGCTTACATTGATATAGGGTTGGCTCTCTTTGTAACGATGGGTATTTATTCATTCTTCAACTGGGTGCATTTAAAAGAAAAAAGGTGGTTAATATTGAGTGCCTTGTTCCTTGGATTTGCGGCAGGTTCAAAGTATTCAGCCCTCTTTTTCTTAATCTTGTTCGGCCTGATTGCCCTTTATATTGGATTTAAAGAACGAAAACTGCTCCAGCCTTTTCTTTTTCTCCTTATCGCTGCCGCAATTGCTTCTCCCTGGTATTTTAGGAACTGGTATTATACGGGCAATCCTGTTTTTCCATTCTTTGGTCAGATATTTGGATACGAATGGTGGAGCCCCCAAGACCTGCAGGGACAGTTAAATGAAATGCATTCGCATGGAACCGGGAGAAGCCTTCAATCTCTCTTGCTCTTGCCCTGGAATCTTGCTTTTAACCAACCAAAATTTTTGATGGAGGCTCCATTTTCTCAAATCTATCTATTTGCCTTGCCTTTTTTATTTTTAAGTCTGCGACGTTCAAAGATTAGAGAATTGTTTATCCTTGTCTTTCTGTATACTCTTTTTTGGTTCAGTAGCGCTCAGGTCCTACGATACCTCCTTCCGATTATTCCACTGCTTAGTCTCATTGCCTCTGCATCCTTTGAGAATTGCTTAGAATGGTTGCTTTTTGAAAAGGTCCCGTGGATGAAAAGGGGGGTTGTAACTTTCGTTATTGCTATAATACTTTTTAGCTTTGGATGGATATACGCCGTGAAAAAAGTGCAAAATGAAGGATATCCGCCTTATGCGAAAGAGGAACAGGAGGCTTATTTGATACAAAGGCTTCCTTCTTTTCCTGCCTACCAGTATCTGAACCGAAAGATGGGTCGAAACTATTCTCTCTACGCCCTCTTTGACGAAAACATGGCCTATTTTGCAGATGGTATTTTTATGGGGGATTGGTTTGGACCAGGCCGTTTTGAAAAGATCTATAGCAAATTTTCCAATCTCAAAGCCCTTCACCAAGAACTTCAGTCATTAGGCGCGAATTACTTTTTGATCAGACGAGACAGAATCCCCATAGAACCACCGCCAGAAGATGTCTTTTCTCAATCTCATTTTAAACTGGTTTATAAGAATGAACTTGTCCTGTTGTTTGAGGTTTTGGACTGAATATTGATTAGAGGTTGGTATTGAAGCGTGAAAGGCATTGGGAAAAATATTTATAAGATTCTCGGGTTTGCCATCAGCATTGTGTGCCTCTATTTTGCATTTAGAGGAATTGAATGGATTCAAGTAGCCGCTACTTTTAAAAAGGCGAGTTTCTTCTGGTTGATTCTATCGGTCCTTTTTCAACTCCTTAGTCTGGCGATTGCTGGGTTTCGGTGGAAAACAGTCATTAACCTACCCGAAGTCTCATGGGCCTCTGCCTCAGCCTCCATGATGGTCGGCTTAATGGTGAATAATATCCTTCCTGGCCGAATGGGAGAATTTGTTCGGCCGATTTTGTTAGGGCAAGAAATTAAAAGGAGCAAAGCCTCCCTTTTTGCCACCGTGGTCATCGATCGGATATCAGATCTCGTCGTCCTCGTGATACTGGCCCTATTATCATTTGGTATGTTTCCCTTTATTCCGTGGGCCCGACAGATGGCGATCGTCGGAGGGGTGGTTTTGGTCTTGGCTTTTGTGGTCATCGGAGTATTCAGTTATTCAAATGCCGGGTCGAAGATCGAAGGTATGGTGAATCAGCTCGGTTCAGCCCATTTCTATGAAAGGGCCGCCAATTTTCTCGAAAAATTCAGGCTCGGTTTTCAAAGCATTCAATCCATTCAACGGGGGTTAACGGTTTTCGGATTATCGTGGCTTGTATGGGCTGCATGGTTTTTGTGTCTCTATTATGCCCTGAATGCATTTAAATTGGTTCTACCCATATGGGGAATGATTCTGCTTCTCTCCGTCTTGAATCTTGGAGGCTTGGTTCCCTCCTCTCCTGGTTATGCAGGCACCTATCAGTTCTTAGCCATTTTAGTCTTATCAAACTTTGCCATCAAGAAAGAGGAAGCATTGGGTTTTATCCTTGTCTTTCATGCCCTTTGGTATGTGCCTCAAACACTCCTTGGTCTTATCGTTCTAATTAGAAAGAACCTCAGTTTGGGGCAATTGATGAAAGTCCAGGGATGAAAGTGTTATATTTATTATATGTCTTTCGAAAAGGTCAAATTCCTTTCAGGGTGGGTTTCCCTTGACGAACGGTCGATCGCCATGGAGGGCCGAAGGGGTACCTTGGAGATCGAAAATAAAGGTGGCGATTTTCTTATTTTCGAATATGCCTATCCATCTCGTGAAGAAGAGAGGGGAATTTCAGTAACCATTAAAATTTTTGAAGAAATTATTGGTCGCTTTCGAGGATTCTATTCTTTCCCGTTCTATATAGGCTTCAAAATCCCAACCTCCTTGCAAAAAAAACTTTTCTTGACCATTGAGGTCGATCATACTTTTTTCAGAACTGATCCCCAAGGAAATAGGAGGGAGTTAGGGATTATTTTGTTTCACTTAGAGTTACTCGACAAAAATACCGACCCTTCCAAATATCAGATATTTGAAAAAAAGGTGGGGAATCTAAAAGAGCATTTTTTAAAGATTTCGAATCCAACTCGAGAAGCGCAGCCTCTTCCCCTCGCCTTTCTCATTGAACCATCAAGTCGATGCAATATGGATTGCGTCATGTGCGCAAGAAGCATTCCAGGACATAAAAAAGAGGAGGAGTGTGATCTCTCGGATGAATTTATTCCTCCTCTGGCTCAATCGATGGTGGGGATCCAAGCTTCAAGGATTCAGGGGTTAGGGGAGCCATTGATTTCAAAAAATTTCATTCCCTTGATGGACCTCCTTGAAAAGAATCATGTTCATACATTAACCTTCAACACCAATGGGTATCTCTTAAATGAAGAGATGGCCCGATGGCTGGTTCAGAAGGGGAAAGCCTTCGAACACTATAGAATTTCTTTTTCCCTCGATGCCGCAACCAAAGATACTTATTATAAGATCAGGGGGAAGGATTTGGAGCGAGTCCTTAAGAACATTAGATATCTTCAAGATTATAAAAGAAAAACAGGGATATCCAATCCCTCCGTATTCATCAATATGGTGTTGAGTAGGACCAATATCAAGGATTTGCCAAAATTTATAAAGTTGGCCTATGGTCTCGATGCCCAGGTGGAGTTGAATAACCTTGCTATCGACAAGAGCTACGAGTCGATTCAGATTAAAAGAGGGGACGCTTTTTCATTTAATTATAGAACTGAAATCTTAACGGCTTATCCAGCCCTTTATAAGAAGTATCTCAAAAAAGCCGAGGAATTGGGGAGAAAATTGAATGTGACGATTCACAAGGCCAGTGATGTTACCTATATGGATATCCCTCGACCTCGATTCAGTTTTCTCTCTTTCTTTAAGGAAGCATTAAGAAAACCTTTTAGAGCAAAACAAAAGGATAAATTACTCGAGGCATTTTTTGAACCGACAAGGGAAAGAGATTCCTCTTTCGAAAAGCTTCCCCTTTGCCTTCTTCCATGGAGTCAAATGGTGATTAGTTCTAAGGGAGGTATTTCTTTATGTTGCGTTCAGAACCCCTTCGACCATTTAAAAAACTATACTACGATTGAGGAGGCTTGGCATTCTGAGAAAGTCTGTAGGATTAGGGAACAGTTAAGTCAGAAACTTTTTCCTCCCGAATGTCAGGCAGCGGACTGCACCGTCAGAAAATGGAACAGTAGGGTTTGCATCATCTATCAATAAAAGAGGTGGTCATTCTTTTTTGGATGATCATCATTGAATGATATGAGCGACTTAAAAAGCAAGCTTATCACGATAAGTGCTATTTTGATTCTCTATTTCATCATCTTCAACTTATTCGGGCAGCTCGGCTTTCCGATAAGAAAAGATGAAACTCATTTTTGGCCGACTTCTTTAAAATTCAGTAAGGATTGGGTCCCAAGTATTGATTTATTGAAGAATTATGATGAGTTAAGTACACCTCTGTCGTTTATTATATTTGGAACTGTAGAACACATATTTCATGGAGGTATATTTGCAGGAAGATTAATAAACCTTATTTTAAGTTTAGGAATACTTTCTATATTTGTTTTTATCAGTGAGGGCAAGAACCGAAAATATCTGTTTTCAGTGATCGGTGTGTTGATTTACCCTTATTTCATTGCGTGTTCAACTCACCTATACACCGATATGATAGCTGCCTTTTTTGTATTGATTGGCTTTATTTCTTATTTAAATCATTTGAATTTGATGAGCTGTTTGTTTTTCGTTTTGGCCATCTCTTCAAGGCAATATATGTTGGCTTTCCCATTAGGAATTTTAATCTTTGAAGCGTTAAATCTTGTTAGAGCTCAAAACGCAAATCTGATGAAACCAATCGCCATGCGCTCATTGTATCAGTTTATTGCATGTCTATCAATCATAGGTTGGGTATTGTTTTGGAGAAATTATGGACCTGGACTTGAAGTGGCAAAACAGAATATTTCAACGGTTTCATTTTTAAAATTATTTCCTGATCATAGTTTATATTTTTTATCATGCTTGGGGTTTTATTTCGTCATCCCTGAATCTATCTTCGTAAAACGAAATACATTTATAATGAATCTGTTTAATAAGAAAGCAATCATTGTTTCGATTTCTGTATTCGTGCTATTTTTGTTCTTCCCGCCGTACCAAAATGTAAACTATAATATCCCTACGATGGGATATATGGATAAGTTATTCAGATTGTTTGGCGGAGATTTCATTAGAATGACGCTTTTTTATATTTTGGCACTGATTGCTTGCTTAAGGTTTCTCGCAATTAATCTTGAAAGCATATTCGTATTATCAAATGTATTAGTGATGTTAAAATCGCATATTGCATGGGATAAATACCTACTTCCTCTCATAGTGATTCTATGGTTTTTAAATGCTATCCAAGATAAAAAAAGTAAGACATCATCAGATTAGAGTCTCCTTCGGGGATAGTGGCACCCCTCGCCTTGAGGCGAAGCGAAGTTTTGCGAAATGGTCGGCCGATCATTGGTGAAATATCCTTCATGGGATTAGAATCAGGCCGACCATGAGCATTTGAATCCTATGGCAGTGAAATTGTCATTCCCGTGAAGATGGGAATCCAGGCTTTGTCCCTGCGAAGGCAGGGAACCAGAAATATATTAGTATCGTTCAAAAGGTGAGGCATAAATGTTTTTACAGCCGAGCAAACTAAACGGTCCCTTTAGAAAATCTCCGAAATCTCCCCTCCCCTCGTGGGAGGGGATTAAGGGGAGGGGGAAAGTGGCTGAAATTATTAATAAAGTTTCTAACATTCTCACCCCCACCCTCACCCTCCCCCATCGAAGGGGGAGGGGAATTTGCTTGGGACCGGAGTTGCTTTGAGTGGTTTATTGAAATGCCTCACCTTTTGAACGTTACCAATATATTAAACTGGATTTCTGTTTTTACAGGAAACCCTGGATTCCTGCTTTCGCAGGAATGACGTGCAAAGGAACGAGAATAGGTAAAGGCGACTTCAAGTCGACCAGTTTTTGGAACCCCTCGCCTTCAAGGCGTGGGAGGATTTAGTGAACTCCCGTATGGGTTGGAAACGCAGGGTGCCATATTGCTAAAAGGTGTCGCTGTAAGGTTTTTCAAGCAGCCCAGCTCGTTGTAGTAATTTTTTGCAACTGGCGGGTTAATCTGTCTGGGAATATCCCCCTCTTCGTTGGTTAAAGGTTAACCGTCCTTTTTCTCACAACCCATTGAAAAATATTGTAATTAGTGGTAATTATTAATCAGTCCATAATTGTATATACACTAAGGATCAAATCCCTCCTTCCCTCCCTTTACGAAAGAGAGGAATTCCCCTCTTTGGCAAATGGTTCGACGAGACTCACCATCCTGAGCTTGTCGAAGGAGAGGGGTTAGGGGAGATTTTCGGATGAATGTGTCTTCTCAATGATGTAGAAAATAGCCCCTAATATACCTCCTCTCCCCTCCGGGGGAGAGGATTGAGGTGAGGGGGCAAAGGCTTTGACTCACCCTCACCCCCACCCTCTCCCATCAAGGGAGAGGGGGAAACAATTTTCATGGTTCGAGGGTGCCCTCTGGGCATGCAGTATTATGGACTCATTAGTAATGGCATAGTTTATGCTGATCAAAATTCCGATGAAAATTCTAACTATCTTTGGAACGAGACCAGAGGCCATTAAACTGGCCCCTATCATTAAAGCTTTAGAAGATCGTCCAGATCAATTCAATTCGTTAGTTTGTGTGACGGCCCAGCACCGAGAGATGCTGGATCAGGTCCTTCGTGTCTTCGATATTCAGCCCGATCACGACCTCAATATCATGAAGCCGAGGCAAGATCTCTATGGAATCACTTCTGAAATATTGTTGAAACTTAAGAATCTTCTGAAGGAGGTTAACCCTGATCTCATTCTGGTACAGGGAGATACGACCACTACCTTTGTGGCAAGCCTTGCGGGCTTTTATCAAAAGATAAGAATTGGCCACATCGAAGCAGGTCTGAGGACCTATGAAAAATATCAACCTTTTCCGGAGGAGATCAATCGTCATTTAACCTCTGTGGTCGCTGATTATCATTTTGTCCCAACCCGAAAGGCGAGGAGCAATCTATTGAAAGAGGGCATATTAGAGGATTGCATTTATGTTACTGGAAATACGGTGATCGATGCCCTTTTATGGATTCTGAAGAGGCAATCCCTTCCGGAAAATCAGAAGAGGATGAAAGACTATTTTTCAGAAAAATTCGGAATATCAATGGACCGTCAGAGATTGATCCTCGTCACCGCTCATCGTCGAGAAAGCTTTGGAAAAGGTTTTGAAAATATCTGTCAGGCTTTGGAAGAGATTGTATTGAAAAATACGGATGTCCAGATTGTTTATCCTGTTCATCTCAACCCAAATGTTCAGGAGCCTGTTCACCGGATGATCGGAGAGATGGAACGGGTTCATTTGATTGAGCCTCTTGATTATGAACCCTTTGTCTATCTCATGAGTAAAGCTTTCTTGATCCTTACCGACTCGGGAGGGATTCAGGAGGAAGCTCCATCCATCGGAAAGCCCGTACTGGTAATGAGGGAGGTCACGGAGAGGCCAGAAGCGGTGGAGGTAGGGACAGCCAAACTGGTGGGGACGCAAGCGGAAAATATCGTTTGGGAAACACAGAAATTATTAGATCACCCGGAAGATTACAAAAGGATGGCTAACTTAAAAAATCCATATGGCGACGGAAAAGCCTGTGAGAGGATCATCAACATTCTTGCTGGGAAGAGCGATTGGGAACCATTCGTTTAGGAAATGGTTGCAAAAGCGATGAAGCAGATTCTGATTATTGCTTACTCCTATCCACCGCTCATGGAGGCCCAATCGATTCGATGGGCCCATTTTTCTAAAGAGCTTATAAAAAAAGGGAACAAGGTCGATGTTTTGACGATAAGACTCCCAGGTTATTATGATGACGGACTCTATCTCATAAGAGATGTCTCTGTCCATCGAACCTATCCTGGCCCAATTCAGAGCCTATTTTTCCACACCAAAGCGGCTCTTCGAGTGGAGGATAAATCCTACCAAGAAAAGAGGAAGAGCATCGCCCACCAATGTCTGAGGGGAGGTTATGATACCTTACGAAGGGTGATGAATTTTGTTTTGATTCCAGATTTACGAACGGAGTGGTTTGTCTTTGCTGTTTTTGAACTTTTTCGCCTCATGAATAAAAGGCGCTATGATATCGTCATATCTAGCCATGAACCAGGAGTTGATCACCTTTTGGGATTCCTTGCGAAGATCTTTTACCATTTTGAATGGATCGGAGATTTCAGCGATCCCATGTTCACTTTCTATACCCCTAAGCTGAGGAGGCCAATAGATAGAAGAGTTCAGGGCGCTCTTCTTAAACGCATGGATCGGGTCTTGGTGACGAATCGAAGGTTAAAAGAGGATTTTCTGACCCAATATCCTTTTTTATCGAGCGAGCGGATATCTGTTCTCACCCAGGGGTTTGACGATGGATTTTGGAAAGAGTCCAATATGCCCGTCAATTATAAGAAGAAGCTTCGTCTTGTCTACACGGGGACTTTTTACCGAGATGAAAGAGATCCATTGGAGCTGTTTAAGGCTTTGAGGGATCTCAAGGAGATGGATGTGGAATTTATCATCGCAGGAAGGAATGATGAGGTTGTTGGCGATGCAAAGAAATTTGGATTATTGGGAAGCAAAGTCATTTATTTGGGTTATTTAAAATATGAAGAGTCTATCCGCGCTCAGTATGAAGGGGATGTCTTGGTTCATATTGGCAATAAATCCTCGAATCAGGTACCCGGTAAAATTTACGAATATCTGGGAGCGAGAAAACCCATCCTCGCGATTCTTGAAAACCCTAATGATGAAATTAAGGATTTGGTCTTAAAACTGGAAAGAGGGGTAGTGACACCCAATGAGTCCTCGAAGATCAAAGAAGCCATCTCCCTTTTATGCGAATTGAATAAGAAAGAGAAGCTCTATTCATCTTTCAATCTTTCTTTAGAAGATGTTACTCAATACTCTTGGGGATCGCTGTCGAATCTCCTGATTAATGGGATAGGGGGGGATAGGTGACCGAGTTGAAGAAACCCGATTCTCAGATTAAAGTTGCCTTTGTTGACCACAGCCCAGAGATAGGAGGAGCCGAATCCTCTCTCCTGACTCTTCTGCGCCACATGGATAAGAAACAATTTAAAGCTACGGTGATATTAACTTCTGAGGGACTCTTTTCAAAAAGATTGAGGGAGGAAAATATTCAGGTTAAGGTCATTTACCTCCCATTGACATTGATCCGTCTGAGGAGAGGAAATGCTCTAAAGGCGTTTCTATTTCTCGCTGCTTACCTTTTCCCCATACAATTCTTTATGATAAAGCTTTGTTTCTATCTCCGAAAAAATAAATTTGATCTCATCCTGACCAATACGATAAAGGCCCATTTTTATGGGAGTATTGCAGCACGACTTTGTTTCATCCCTGTCATCTGGAGATTCCATGATATCCTTTCTCCTACGGATTTCAGTCCGGTGTTGATCCAGTCTATCACCTTTTTTGGAAAAAGATTCCCGACGAGAATATTGGCTGTCTCCGACCTCGCGAGAGATTATTTGGTGAGAGATGGGTTGAAAGGCGATAAGGTTGAAGTTATCTTTAGCGGGATTGATAATGACCAATATGAATTTAAAAACACTTCCAGAAATATTCGTAATGAATTCAATATTGGCGACAATGTCAAATTGGTGGGTTGTATCGGAAGGATCATTCCACAGAAAGGGCAGAGATCATTCCTATTAGCTATTCCTGAAGTCATCAAGAAATATCCGGAGACTTTTTTTCTGATCGTTGGAGATGTTTACCTAAAAGAAGAGAGATATAAAGAGGAACTATTGGAAATAATAAAAAAAAATAAAATTGAGGATCGTGTTAAGTTTACCGGATTTCGATATGATATTAGAAATCTGATAAGATCCCTCGACATCTTGGTATTCCCTTCGGTAGCTCCAGAATCCTTCGGATTATCCGTCCTGGAAGCCATGTCTCTCGGGAAACCTGTGATTGCATCAAAGGTCGGTGGAGTTTGTGAAATCATAGAAGATGGAGTAAATGGCATGCTGATTGAACCCAATCACCCCGAGCAGATTACGGATCGGATTATTCAACTCCTCAGCGATAAAGAGATGTATCATCGGATGGGATGGGAAGCAAAAGAGGCAGTTACCCGAAAATTTTCTTTGAAAAGATATGTGGTGGAAATGGAGAGAGCTTGTAAAGAGGTGTCCTTGAGAGAGGTGAGCCATTGAGGGTGGCACTGGTTCATGATTGGCTTACAGGAATGCGAGGAGGGGAAAAGTGTCTCGAAATTCTCTGTGAACTCTACCCCAAAGCAGATCTCTATACCCTCCTCTATATCAAGAATCGATTATCAGGATTCATCGAGGGGATGAATATCAAGACCTCTTTTATTCAGAAACTTCCGATGGCATCGAGATATTATCGTTATTACCTTCCCCTGTTCCCCACGGCCATCGAAAAATTTGATCTGAAGGCATATGACCTTGTGATCAGCACAAGCCATTGTGTTGCCAAAGGCATCCTCCCCGCGCCAGATGCCCTTCACATCTCTTACTGTTTTACTCCAATGAGGTACATATGGGATATGCGTTTTGATTATTTTAAATCCCCCGATCACAAGTTTAGAGATCTTTTGATCTCCTTCTTCTCCAATTATTTGAGACTTTGGGATGTGACATCAAGTGAAAGAGTCGATGACTTTATTGCCATTTCAAAACATGTCCAGCAGAGGATAAAGAGATTCTATCGAAGAGAGTCCACCGTCATTTACCCACCTGTGGATTGCGATTTTTTTTGCCCTTCTGTACCTCCCGACAAAAAGGGCGATTATTATTTAATGGTCACTGCAATGGCTCCTTATAAAAGAGTGGATATCGCCGTCCAGGCTTTCAATCAGTTGGGAAAGTCCCTTTTGATTATCGGCGATGGACAGGGATTGAAATCTCTCCATAAGATGGCGAAGAAGAATATTGATTTTTTGGGATGGCAGAGCAATGAAAAGGTGAGGGATTATTATAGGGAATGCAGGGCCTTCGTCTTTCCAGGGGAGGAAGATTTTGGGATTGCACCCGTAGAAGCCCAGGCCTGTGGAAGGCCAGTGATCGCCTATGCAAGAGGGGGGATTTTAGAAAGTGTTGTTCCATTTCCTCAAGAGAATCCGACCGGGGTCTTCTTCAGTCATCCGACCGCCGAATCCCTGATCCGTGCAATCGATCTTTTTGAAAGGAATATGGATCAATTTGACAGCCGCCACGCGAGGGAGAATGCGCTGCGGTTTAATAAAAAGAGATTCAGAGAAGAAATTAGGTCATTTATCGAAAGCAGATATCAACAATTAACGAAGACGAATAGGACGCCTGAGCGCGGCTAAAATGACCCCCTCCTTCACCCTCCCCCCTTGAGGGGGAGGGACGGGGTGGGGGGAGGTGCGGAAAATTGCTTAAGAAATATAATCAAGTTTTTATTACGTTCCTTTTCGTCTCTGATCTTTTTTCCATCGCCCTTTCTTGGGTTTTAGCCTATTTATTGAGATTTGAAATAGGTTTAATAGAAGTGACAAAGAATATTCCTCCTTGGAGTCAACACCTTCCACTCCTGGTGATCATTTTACTTGTTTATGGTGCAGTATTCAATCTCGTCGGGTTTTATCGGCCCAAAAGACTTTCCTCGATATCAAGGGAACTCATCGACATTATCAAAGCCATTACCATCTCCATCCTGATCTTTGTCTTCTTGACCTATTTTTTTAAGGAATACCGATATTCAAGATTGACAATTTTATACTTCTGGATTCTGAGCATCTTCTTGGTCAGCCTGTCAAGGTTTTTCTCCAGAAGTGTATTGAGGACCTTTCGAAGAAAAGGCTACAACTTGAGATATGCCCTCATTGTTGGAGAGGGAGACCTTGCACAGAAACTTTTGCAGTCATTCCATACCCACCCAGAACTTGGGATAAACGCCATTGGTTTTCTTAGCGAATCCAAGGAGACGGTAGGTCAGATCATCAGTGGTCTTAAGGTCATCGGGACCCATGAGGAGCTTCACGAGGTGCTCAAGCAAGAAGGGATCGATCAGGTCTACATCGCTCTTCCCTTCCATCAACACGAGAAGATTACACATATTTTGACCTCTCTCAAGAATGAATTGGTGGATATTAAGGTGGTGAGTGATCTTTATGACTTCGTCCGACTGAGGGGAGGGGTGGATGAATTAGATGGGCTTCCCATTATCAATATACAGGATACCCCCCTTCACGGATGGGGAAAGATCCTAAAAAGAGTTTTGGACATTCTACTGGCTCTGATAGGAATGACCATCTTAAGTCCTCTGATGCTTATCATTGCAGCACTGATAAAAATGACATCCAAGGGGCCAATCTTTTATGGACAAAAAAGGATGGGATTGGGTGGAGAGATTTTTCAAATGCTGAAATTTCGTTCCATGGTGGTCGATGCCGAAAAAGATACGGGTTCGATGTGGGCCAAACCGGATGATCCGCGGAGGACCCCCATAGGAAGGATCTTGAGAAAGACGAGCCTCGATGAATTCCCTCAGCTCTTCAATGTGTTGAAAGGGGAGATGAGTTTGGTGGGACCCCGACCGGAACGCCCTGAGCTGATCGAACAATTCAAACATAAAGTCCCCAAATATATGCTGCGACATAAGATTAAGGCAGGGATGACGGGATGGGCTCAGGTCAATGGGTGGCGGGGAAATACCTCCCTTGAGAAAAGGATTGAGCATGATCTCTACTATATTGAAAACTGGTCCCTCTCTTTCGATCTTCGAATTCTTTTCCTAACGATTTTTAAAGGGTGGGTCAGCAAACATGCCTACTAATGAAAAGATTCCAATAACCAAAACCCAATCCCGCCAAGACAGAGCCAAATAAATTCTAATTAGCTAATTACCGAATGAAGCTGTGTTATTAGAATTTGATTATTGGTGATTATTTGGTTATTGGTACTTGGTCACGGGTGATTTACTAATCAGTCCATAATTGTATAGACGGTAATGATTAACAAAAGATATTTCAAATCTGCCCAATAATCCCCTCCCCCTTTGATGCCTGCCTGCGCGAAGCCGCTTCGGCGAAGGCAGGGGGGAGGGCGAGGGTGGGGGTGGACAAGATGAAGACCCTTTGGTCCCCCCTCCCCTTCACCCTGTTAGATAAGATTGTCTATTCAGCCCTGTTATTCAAGAAATCTTCTATCTAACAGGGTGAATCCCCTCCCACCGAGGGGAGGGGAGATTTTTGGAAGAATATGTCTAATCAATTAGGGACTCCTTAGTAATTTGCTGGTTATATAGGGATAAGACTCATGAAGAAGCAATCTGTCTTCGACTGGATCATTCGAGGAGCCTTTTTTCTTCTTCTAGTTTTGGTTCCCCTCTATTTTAGCTTCCAGTTCACCACCTATACCCTTCCAAAAGTTGTGATCACCCAGGTCATTGTCTCTTTCCTCTTTGCCTCTTGGCTCCTGAAGATGGTCGTGGAGGGGCGTTTTTCCTTTAAACGATCCATGCTTTCCTATCCGATCTTCATTTATTTCATCATCTCGATTCTTTCATTGACCTTTGCTTTAAGCGTGCCCGGGGGGGCCAGCCTATTGTGGCAGATCTTTGCCTATATGATGTTGTATTTCATTGTTATCCAATGTGTTCGGGAGGAAGAGATCGAAACCTGGGCGTTGGTCATGGGCGTTGTTGGAATCATCTTCAGTGGATATGGGATCTTGCAGTATTTTGGGATTGACCCTTTGCTGGAGGGATATTCCTATATTCCTTACATTCCTTTTTCAACGGTCGGTCATCGAAACCAGGCCTCTCAATACTTAATCTTGTTAATCCCCCTTTCCGGGGCCTTCTTTTTCCTTTCCCCTTCGTGGATAAAAAGGACCGTGTTTGGTATCAGTACTGCCCTGATGGTCTACCATCTCTTCCTGACTAAGAGTAGGGGGGGGATTTTGGGGTTCATCCTCTCCTTTTTATTTCTCCTTGCGATCATGATCTATAAATGGTTGGAGAGGTATCCATTCTTTTATCGGAAAAGAAAATTGATCCTGATTTCTCTCTTTTTCCTACCTCCGCTCCTCCTCTTCATCTTTTTTATCTTTCCAACCACCCACACCCTCAGCGTAAAACATATCAACCCCATCGGTTATTACATCCATTCCATTGATGGATCGAAAATTCCAGCGAACCAATCCATCCGAATTGAATTTGACTTCAGAATCCTCAAAGGAAACCCCGAAAAACCAGGATATGTCGATCTCTATGGGGAACGGATGAACCTACCGCCCATTTATTTAAGTCAAGATAAAATGGGGTGGAATCATGTCAAACGGGAGGATATTCACTTCTCTTCGACTCCATATGATGAAGACCTTAAATTGAGATGGGTGCCCGGAAGCGAGGGTTCCACCCTTCAGCTCAGAAATATTATCGTTCAAACGAAGGACGGTTTAAGTTTGATCAAAGACTCGTTCCTCAATCGACTCTTTGCAAAATTAGGAGTGACCGATATCGATAAGACGATCTCGGGCCAGACAAGGCTATACATGTACCGAAACACCATCGAGATGATCAAGGATAACTTCTTTTGGGGGGTTGGTTTCGGAAATTTTAAATACATTTATCCCCGCTATCGGGACCGGGGGGAATGGGCATTGTCGGGATTGAATACCCGGGTTGAAGAGGCCCACAATGAGTACCTCCAGATTTTTTCGGAAGTAGGGATCATTGGGTTTCTTGCTTTTGTCTGGATTTTGTTCTTGATAGGAAGCATGTCTTTGTGGATGATCCAGAAAGGGGATTTGAATCGATCTTTCTTCATCGCCCTCGCCTTGATGATGGGGATGATGGCCACCCTTGTCCAGTCCCTTTTCGATTTCAATCTTCAAAATCCGGCTTCGGGGGTCACTTTCTGGATCGCTGTCGGTTTTTTGGAGGTCATTTACCATACGGTACAGAAAAAGAAAAACCATGCAGTTGATTCTCCTATGATGATCTCGATTCGATCCAAGATATTGAAAGGGGTCATCGGATCCTTTATTTTCGCTTGCTTGATCATAGGGATCATCTATTCAGTGAGGCCGGCCATAGGGGATTACTACCTGAAATGGGCGAGGACCCATATGGACGTGAGAAATTGGGAAAGGGCCTTTTTCAATTTAGAGGAGGCAAGGGTATATGCCCCTTACCACTTTGACATCTATTTCCATTTAGGCCAGACAAGTGATCAATTGAAGGGTTATGAGAGGGCCGTGCAGGCTTATCAAAGATGCATTGCCTTGCATCCCTATTTTATCGAGGCGAGAAATAACCTGGGAGCGACCTATATTAAATTGGGATGGATCGATGAAGCCATTGAAGAGTTTAAGGGGGCCATCGAAATCAATCCTTATCACCCGGGCCTACATAATAATTTGGGCTATCTATACAGTAAGCGAAACCTCTTAAATGAAGCCCTCGGAGAGTATCAGAAGACTCTGGAGTTGGATCCAGAGAATGCGGAGGTTTATAAGAACCTTGGTCTCCTCTATTTTTATAAATTGAGGGATTATCCCAAGGCACAAAAGTATTGGGAGAGGTATTTGGTTTTAAACCCTGGCGATCCGCAAAATGACTTGATCAGAAATAAGATTGAAGAGATAAAAAAGCGTCCGGTTAAATTCTAACCTAAGATATTTGAAATTTCCCCTCACCCTTCCCCTCTCCCCACTGGGGAGAGGGAGGGGGTGAGGGGGTCACAAGTGTTAGAAGGAAATTCTCAGATTTATTGCGTAAGAATCTAATCTCTGAAAAATTTGGAAGAGGGTTCAAGGAATTAGCTTCGCAATGTCTTCCGGGACTTTATCCGGGGTTATCCTGTTAGCTTCCACCGGACACATTCTTACAAATTGGTCTGGTGTTCCTGCAGTCTCCATATCAAAGAGTATATAATAACCTTTCATCTTAGAACCGTAAAGCCTTAACACGATCGTCCTTCCATTTATTGGGTATTCATTGGCATCCAGGGTAGTAGGAATTGACAATACCACAATATTGTTTCGGGTGTAGAAGGTATAATCCTCCCTAATATATTTTCCTTCTGCATCATCCCATAAGAAGAGATAGGCCAGGCCGTAAGTAGAACTCGACAAGAGGATATACAAATAAGAAACATGTTTACCTGAACCAGGAATCTGATCCCAGCGTCCGGTTACAAAATCCCCTTGTTGCATGATCATCCTTGCCTTCCACCAGCCTGCAATTTCGAACTGCGCATAGGTAGGCGAGACTGATAAAATGAGATATGTGGTGACGATAATGCCAAAGATTAGGATATTCTTTTTCATGAGATCACCTTTTCTAAAAGATTTTGGAGGAAATATTAATACAAAATGTATTAATTGTCAAAGTTTTTCTGCAATATCCATACCAATATCTTTCATTATAGATTTATGGGAGAAATGCATTAGAAACATTCAGAAATCAGGAAAAAAATCTCTCCTCCCTGCCAACGAAGGTGATAAGTTTTTATACAAGTTTCCAAGGCCTTGAACAAATTTTAACCTTTTTTAAAAAAGTTTAGACTGAATGTTCCGGGGCAAGAGGCACCTTTGAGACGTCTTTCCGTTTTGTCATCATTTTTGCATTAAAAAGGATATTGTGGTAATATATTTTCCAAATACTATTAAAAACAATTAATTGGCTCAACAATATTGTTTAGATGAGACAAAAATAATTCGGGGATGATGAAATGAAAACGATAGAGGTCCCATTCGTTTCTTTTTTGGTTGAGAGGGGAAAGGTTCAGAGGATGGATCTGGAGAAGATTCTTTCCTCGAATGCGTCGGCAGAAAACCTCTCTATTGAAGAACATTTGCTTACATCGGGACTCCTTACAGAGGATGAGATTCGATCCAATCTCGAAGAATTCTATGGAGTCCCTTTTGCAAGCAAAGAGGATTACCCACAGGAACTGACTTTGGTCAACAATCTATCGATTCAATTCATGAAAGAGTCAAAATTTATCCCGGCCCGCTTAGTTGATAAAGAATTGACGGTCATCATGAGTAACCCTTTAGATTTTTATACCATTGATGCGATTCGATTGGCTACGAACCATGATATCCGAGTTCTCGCAGGGCGGGAGGCGGATGTTTTATGGGCGATTGATCAGTACTACGGATCGGGCGTCACTTCAATGGAAAAAATTATTGAGGATATGGAGAGCATACCGGATTACCAGGCAGAAGACGAAGAGAATGTCGATCATCTCCGGGATATGGCTTCTGAGGGGCCCGTTATTCGACTGGTTAATCTCATCATCACAAGGGCGATTGAGACGAGGGCAAGTGACATCCACTTTGAACCCTTTGAAGACGAGTTCAGAGTCCGGTATCGAATTGATGGAGTGCTCCACGATGTGGAGTCCCCTCCGAAAAAACTGCAAGCAGCCATTGTTTCCCGTGTCAAAATCATGGCAAAATTAAATATTGCAGAGAGACGCCTTCCTCAGGACGGAAGGATCATGCTGCGGGTGAAAGGGAAGGAGATCGATTTCAGGGTTTCTTCGGTTCCTACGATTCATGGGGAGAGCACTGTCTTACGGATTTTGGACAAGAGTAGCATTGTGCTGGATATTGGAAAACTGGGTTTTCCAGAAGACACCCTGCAAGGGTTCGAAGAACTCGTCCAAAGGCCCCATGGGATCATTCTTGTGACCGGGCCCACAGGAAGTGGAAAGACCACGACACTTTATTGTGTCCTGGGAAAGATCAACTCTCCTGAGAAAAAGATCATTACGGTGGAGGACCCTGTGGAATATCAACTGAAAGGGGTCAATCAGATTCAGGTAAAGCCATCCATCGGTCTCACCTTTGCCAATGCCTTGCGATCCATTGTCCGTCAGGACCCAGATGTGATCCTCATTGGTGAGATTCGGGATGCGGAGACCGCTGAAATTGCCATCCAATCAGCCTTGACAGGCCACCTTGTCCTGAGCACCCTTCACACGAATGACGCTCCCAGCGCCATTACCCGGCTCATCGACATGGGAATGGAAGACTACCTTCTCTCCTCGACCATTATTGGAATATTGGCCCAGCGCCTGGTGAGAGTCGCCTGCCCTCACTGCCGAGAACCTTATTCCCCTGCCCCCGCGATACTGAGGGAAATGAAGGTGGATGCTGGAAACCTTGCAGATTTCAATGTCATTGAAGCGAAAGGATGTGAGAATTGTTCTAACACGGGATATTGGGGCCGTGCGGGAATATTTGAATTCCTTCACGTCACCGATGATATCCAGCGACTCATTTTGGAAAAAAGGGATTCCAACGTCATCAAGGAGGCAGCCCGAAAGAATGGCATGAGGACCTTGAGAGAGGATGGCTGGCTAAAGGTCAAAAAGGGGATGACGACCATCTCTGAAGTCATCAGGGTCACCCAAGAGGAGGAGGTCCTTTAAACTCCAATGCCCGGATATCTTTACAAAGCCATGACGGTCAGCGGACAAACCGTGGAGGGTTCCATGGATGGAAATGATGAAGCAGCGGTTGTCCAGAACCTTCATCAACTTGGCTATATCCCCATCCGGATCACCACCACCCGTGAGGAGGAACACGGTTTCTCCTTTTCCTCTATTTTACCCCAGCGCGTAGGGGTGAAAAATCTGCTCGTCTTCACCCAAGAACTCTCCACCCTCGTTTCAGCGGGTTTACCCATCGACCGGAGTCTCGAAATCTTGGGGTCTTTGACAGAAAACAGGAGATTGAGAGAGGCGGTGAATGATGTTTTGAAGAGGATTCAGGGAGGGAACTCTCTCGCTGAGGCGTTGGGGCAATACCCGCGCATCTTCCCGAGACTTTATATCAACATGGTCAAGGCCGGAGAATCGGGGGGTTTTTTAGAGGTCATTTTGTCTCGATTGGCGCAATATCTTCAAAGCACGAAAGAGATTAAGGAATATCTTATCTCCGTGATGATCTATCCCGTGATTTTGACGATAGCGAGCGGAATCTCTATCGTCATTTTGATTACCTTTGTCATCCCAAGATTTGCGAGGATCTTTGCGGATATGGGACAGGCGATCCCCCTGCCCACACAGATCATGCTCTCGACGAGCGAGATCGTAAGAAGTTACTGGTGGGTTGGGGTGGGTATGGTGGCTTTGGTTTACTTTGGACTTAAGACATACACAAGGGATGAAGAGCGGAAATTAAGATGGGATCGGTTCAAATTGAGGTGGATCGCCGTAGGAGATCTCATCAAAAAGGTGGAGGTTGCCAGGTTTGCAAGGACGCTCGGGACCTTGCTGCAAAGTGGAGTTTCGATTTTGTCGGCCCTCAATCTGGTGAAGGAGATTTCTCAAAATCAGGCGATTTCAAGAGCCATCGCACATATCCATGACCGTTTGAGGGAGGGCAAAGGGATCTCCAAAACATTGGAGGAGACGGAGGTCTTTCCGGCCCTGGCTGTCCACATGATTGGTGTGGGAGAGGAAACAGGAAGACTCGATGAGATGCTGATCAAAGTAGCTGAGAGTTATGAGGAGAATGTTCAGACGGCGTTGAAACGCTTTGTTTCCTTACTGGAGCCGCTGATCATCTTGTTGATGGGTGGGATTGTGGGATTCATCGTCATCTCGATGCTGTTAGCCATCTTCAGCATTAACGAAATTCCCTTTTAGTCTTTTTGAGGCAAGTGGGAAAAGGCGGCAAATAACTAATGACCCAGCACCAATAACCAAATAATAAATGCCCAAATTCCAACAACCAGGCCTTGTTTGATTATTGAACCATTGGAATTTATCAAAATGTGCCAGAATACCCCCCAGCTTTGCTGGGGGGATGAATGCCCTACCCTCTCCCCTGGGGGGAGAGGGTAGAGTGAGGGGGAATTGATCTTGTGATCACCCCCACCTTAATCCTCCCCCATCAAGGGGGAGGAGAGTTTTTTAGAGAATTAGATGCCCTGCAGCTCTGCTGCGGGGTGCTTCACTTGGTCCCGCCTTGGTGGGATTAGAATTTGGTTATTGTGATTCTATTGGTGGTTTAGTGAGGAGGAAGGATGAAAAAAGAAGATGGGCGAAGAGAACAGGGGTTTACACTGATTGAACTTCTGGTCGTGATCATCATTATTGGATTACTGGGTGCACTGGTTGCGCCAAAATTCTTTGGAAAAGTCAGCGGCGCAAGACAGAAGGCGGCAAAGGCACAAATTGAGCTCTTTGGTACTGCCCTCGATACCTTTCGCCTCGATGTGGGGCGATATCCTACGAGTGAGGAGGGGTTGAAGGCCCTTCGAGAAAAATCCTCTGGAGTAGAGGGATGGCAAGGTCCCTATCTTCCCAAGGAAATCCCAAGCGACCCTTGGGGAACGCCTTACGTATACAAATGCCCAGGCGAACACGGCGAATATGATCTCATTTCCTATGGACTCGACCGTGTGGAGGGAGGTGAAGGAGAGAACCTGGATATCGTCAGTTGGAAGGACATTGGGAAGTGAAAAACAAAGGTTTTTCATTAATTGAATTGATCGTTGTTCTGTTGATCATCAGCCTTTCCATCTCCTTGGTAACCCCCTCTTTATCCCGTTTCTCGAGGACTATCGAGCTGAAAGCAGCCACGAAGAAGGTTTCAGGGATCCTTCGATATTATCGGAGCGAGGCCGTTAATAAACGGCACGTTTATCAGATTCTCTTCGATTCCGATTTGAGGGAGGTGAAGGTTCAATCGATGGAGTCTACGGAAGAAAAGGGAGAGGCGGGGAAAAAGGAAGGTGAATCACCCCAGAAGATTTATTTCCTACCCGACGGGGTCCATATCAAGGAGATCAAGGTGGAATCTCCTCAATATCCTTCGGATATCCCCACCATTGAATTCTATCCCAACGGAGGATCGAACGGAGGGACAATCCTTTTAGATAGTGAGGACCGGAAAGGATATAGGATTAAAATCCATTTCCTCACAGGGATGGTGGAAATTGAGAGTGCCTAAATGTGAACTGTCAAAATTCCAAGGTCAAGTGGGATCGAAGGCCCGCATGACAAAGTTTAACAAAGGGTTCACCCTGATTGAGGTCGTGGTTGCCCTTGCCATCTTGGGGGTAGGGCTGGCAATAATCATTGAACTCTTTTCCGGAGGACTCCGTTTGGGGAGGACCTCCGAAGAATATACGAAGGCAGCGAATTATGCCCGAATGAAGATGGAGGAGATATCGTCACAACAGGATATTGTAGAGGGGATGAAGGAAGGGGAGTTTAATAATGAGTTTCGTTGGCAGGTGAATGTGAAAAAAATAGACATTCTGCCAATCGAAAAAAACCCAGACTTCAAGCCCCCGGTCGAACTTTTCCAGGTCAAGGTCAATATCCTCTGGAAGTCAGGTTTGAAGGAGAGGTCGACCAGCATCGAATCTTATAAGATGAATAAATCGGGAGGAGATGAGAAGAAGAGTTAACCTGACAGTTGCAAAACGGACACGGGCAAACCGCCCTTCAAGGCTTCGGAAGGCGGTTGTTTTGAGAATTTAAGGGTATCGGAGGACATCACCCCAAGTGAATTCCAGCAGGGGAAGGGGACGAGAGTGCCGATTCGGCCAAAGGTTCGCCTCGAAGCCTTTCCGAGCGGCTTGTCCATGTCCGTATCGTCAAAAGTTTATCAACGTTAAGGTTAAATTATTTCCATTTTTAAGGTGATGTACAAAAGGCTTATCCTACATAAGTACGAGATCATATATGGAACGAAAAAACAGGAAAAGAGAAAGATTTAAGAAGTATTTGTTCTCCTCCGCCATCAATGTTTATCAGATGACAGGGTTTATCCCGTTATTGAGATATTATTGGAGTGAGAGGAACAGGGATAGTGGCAAGATATAAAAAGGGTTTCTTCGGACCGCATACGAATCTGTTTGCAACGAAGGGGTTTACCTTACTCGAGGTGATTGTCACCCTGACGATTGTTGGATTTATTCTTCTTATTATTTTTGGCGCCTTCCGCCTCGGCCTCTCTTCCTGGGAGCGGGGAGAATCGACAAGAATGGAGTGCCAGAAGGTGCGGACGGTCACCCAGATGATCTCCCGCCAGATCAAATCGATCGTTCCCTATAAAGTAAAGGCCACCAAGGCAGAAGGTGATTATCTCGCCTTTGAAGGAAAAGCCACCTCCCTGAGATTTGTCTCCGCCTTCCCCATCAAGGGGAAACGACCAGAAGGATTTGTTTATGGGATCTATGAATTTAAGGAAGAGGGAAAAGAAGGAGGACGCCTGATTCTTTACGAACAGAGGGTTCTCAACAAAGACCTTTTTGAAGAACCGCTGAAGGAGGAATCAGGGGCCACTCTCATTGAAGGGATTTCCAAGGTGCGCTTTGAATATTACAGGGAGGGTGATCCGGAGAAGAACCGGACAGAAGAATGGGTGGAAGAATGGAATGCAAAGGAAGAGAAGGAGCTTCCCAAAGCATTAAGAATGACCATTACCTACAAGAATGGGGAAGGCGAGAAGAAGGAACTTCCTTTTACCCTCTTGGCCTCTATTCCAGCCAATCGATTTGAGGATACAAAAGCCGCTACTGTTGGATTGGGTAGAAGAGTGATACGGGAAAGGCTCCTAAGAGGAGGTAATTAAATAAATTGAAAATTCGAAATTCGAAATTCGAAATTCGAAATTCAAGGGGTGTTGCACTGATCATGGTGCTATGGGTCATCGCCATCCTTTCGGTGGTGGTCCTGGAGTTCTGTTTTACAATGAGGACAGAGGTCAATATTGCAAAGAATTTTAGAGAGGAACTTCAATTCTACGCCATGGCCCAAGGACAGGTGCAGCGTGCCATCGCAGAGTTGATCAATAAGCATGACCCAAGGGTTCAACTGATGAGGAAGACATTAAAGGTCGAAGAGGTCCCTCCTGAAAAAAGGGAGTGGATCACAGACGGAAGACCTTACACCCTTTCGTCCGATCAGGGGGAGGGTGAGATCAGGATTATGGGTGAAGCGGGTAAGGTCAATATTAATTTGGTCTCCGATAGGACGCTTCGTAAAATTATAGGCCAGTGTGGTTTAGAGGGAGAAGTTAGGGATGTCGTGGTTGATTCTATCCAGGACTGGAGGGACCCAGGGGAACTCCACCGTCTCAACGGCGCCAAGAGCGAGTACTATCAATCCCTCAAAGAACCCTACAATTGTAAGAACGGAAATTTAGACTCGATTGAGGAACTTCTTCTCGTACGGGGGGTCACCCGTGACTTATTCTATGGGAAAAAAGAAGCCAGAAAGGAAGAGGGGGGAGAAAAGGTGGATCAAGCTGGATTGAAGGACCTCTTCTCCATTTACTCATCCGGTGAACAGGTTGACATTAACAGCGCCGCTTCACCTGTACTAAGGTTTGTTTTAGGCATTCCAAACGAGCTTGCTCAACACATTGTTAAGACGCGGGAAGAGAAGAATTTCCAAAATCAACAGGATCTCCTCCAGAGGGTACCGGAGCTTTCTCCATTTATGGGAGAAATAGGAAGGCTCATTGTATTTCAATCGATGATACCTTATTATACCATCGAGGCGAGGGCGAAGAATAAAGATGCAAGGACGGTTCAAGGGTTGAAGGTAATCGTCAAAATAGACTCGAAGGAAAAGATGGGGTATAAGATTATTCAATGGGTGGATAACCTCCTTTGAATCCGGATGTCGAAACCAAATGGAGCAACTTTCTTTTATGTTAAACAGATGGCCGTTGGATTTGTCCTTTAATAGAGGAGAAATTTGGCATAAGAATTGCTCTTCAAAGGATCTCTGTGATGATTTTTGATTCGAGCTTCGGGATTGATTTCAGACAAAGACATCTCATCCTTACCTTCCTAAGGAGATCCTTTCGAAAGATAAGGCTGGTGGATTACATGGTTTCTTCCATCTTACCCGAGGGTCAGAAGGATGAATGGGAGGCTCAAGCCATTAGCCTGATCAATACTTTTGTCTCCAAACATCAGATCAATAAAGAGAGGGTTTCCATTTCCATACCAAGAGAAAAGGTAGTTGTTCGTTTCATTAGACTCCCCATGGCTGCCAAAGAGAACCTGAGAAAGGTGGTGGAATACGAGACATCCAAGTACACTCCCTTCGAAAAAGGAGAGACATACTTCGATTATCATATCCTTAAAGAGGAGAAGGAGTGGATCCATCTTTTTGTGGTTTTTGTAAAAAAGGTCGAAGTCGACTATTACTTAGCCCTATTGAAAAAAATTGGAATTCAACCCATCTCCATTCAAATTCCATCCAACGCAGCCCTCAATCTTTTCTTTTTTAACAAAAGGAGCCCAGATGGAGAGATCTCGGTGTTACTTGATGTGACGGGCTCTTTTTTTGAGATGAATCTCATTCAAGGAACGGATTGGAGAGAGAGTTTACATCTCCCCTTGCCTCTTGAAGAGAAAGAGGCAAAAATATTAAATACCTTTAAGCGGTCGGGATTAAAAGAAGATTCCCTTTCGAAGGCGACTTTCTTCGTTTATGGATTGGATGCCGCTGAGAAGATGCTGCCTTCCCTTAGAGAATCCCCTCAGATCAAAGGAGTTTCTCCCCCTCCATTGAGTCGTATTGAAACAGGGAAGGGGGTATCGAGACCTGACAGAATTTTTTCCTCCATCGGTGTTCCCCTGAACGGATTGATCAAAACCTGGTTTAACCTCAATCTCCTCCCCTTTGAGATGAGGAAAAAGGTGAGACAGATTGGGAAGCCTCTTTTGGTCACCCTGACCTCCCTCGTCATACTCTTCAGTTTCACATGGGGAATAGGAGTTTTCATCCGCAATAGGAATGAATTAAATGTGATCAACGCTGAGATCAAAAAGAGAAGGCCTGAAGTGGAGGTTGTAGATAAGCTGCAAAAACAACAGGGGGAATTGAGAAAAGAAATCGCTGAACTGGAGAAGATCAAAGTGGAAGAAATGAGTAAGACCGAGATGTTGAGAGAACTGACCCAGATCTTGCCCAGTTCAGTCTGGGTCTGGAATCTTAAATACAACGGAAAGGAGATTGAAATCAGCGGATTTGCTGATTCTGCCTCTGATTTGATCCCCCTCATCGACAAATCCCCATTCTTCGAGAAGGTCGAATTCTTGGCCCCTGTGACAAAAGAGAGGATAGTGATAAGGGGGGGTGAAAGTAAGGAGAAAGAGAGGTTCAAAATCAAAGCGAAGCTGGAGGCCAGGAGGGTAGGATCTTGAAGAAGTGGTATTTTTTGAAACCATTAAGGTTCTCCCAGAAAAGAATCTTCTGGGGGTTCATCGTGATCGCCATTTCCATCTTGATCTATGTCCTCGGGGTCCGCCCCGTCGTCGAGGCCACAAAAAAGGCAGGGGAAGAAATCGTTCTAAAGAAGAAGGTCGTGTCAAAATATGAATCGTATCTCCACAATCGGAAGACCGTTGAAGAGAGTCTCGATCGGACCGTGAAACAGTATGCAGAGATTCAAGAGAGGCTTCTCCCCGGCGAGACGCCTCAACTTGGAGCGGCCAATCTTCAGGAGATAGTGAAACGGCTTTCCGAGAAGAATGGCATTGGGATCCGGAGTTTTAGAATATTGGAGCCAAAAGAGACCGATTCGTATAGAAAGGTTTCTGTCCAGATCGAATTCAATCCCACCAACAGCATGTTGAGTCTGGGCCAATTTATTCACGACATCGAAAACCATGGAAAGGAACTGATGATTACGGAGATGGAGCTTCTCGTTACGAATTTCAGGATGCCAAATAACATTCAGGGAAGTCTGGTCATCTCTGGATTGATGAAGGGTACGAAAACCAAAGAGAAAGGGAAAAAGGGATAATGTCATTAAAGCATGGGATTTTGAGCCTCTTGCTGCTCTTCTTCGTTCTTCTTCTCGGAATTAAGAACTATGAGATTTGGACTCTTCCCATCGAGTTAGGTCCCGAGAAGGGAGAGACTAAGAAATCAGGGGTAAAGATCGAGAATCCATCAACGATAGTGGGTAAGAAGGAAACAACACCCATCGAGTCTTATATTTTTATTGCTGAAAAAAATATCTTTAACCCCGAGCGGAAGGATTTTCCCGTTATCGCTCCTCCTCTCCCTGGGCCTGAGGTAAAGAAACCGATTGTACGTCCCCAGATTATTTTATATGGGGTGACCATTGGTGGAGATGTCCAGTCCGCTTCCGTCGTCAACCCCGGCAGACCACTCAAGAAAGGGGAAAGGGAATTGATGACACTAAAAGTGGGGGATCAAATCGGAGAATACAAATTGGCAAAAATATTGCCTGATCGGATTGCAATGGAAGCGACAGAGGATAAATTTGAAGTGCTTCTTTACGATGCGAAGTCCCCAAAGCAAAGAACTTACGCTAAAACAGAGAGCAAGCCTGCCACGGTTACGAGCACCCTTTCTACTCCAGGAACAGAGCCGACAGTAGTGCCAAGACCACCAACAGGACCAATACCAGCACCGGGGCCAACACCAACACCAGCACCAACACCAGCACGAACGCGAACACCATCAACACCAACAATAACTCCACCTCAACCCTCTCCGCCGACTTCAACTCCCCCTTCTGGTCGTCTCACGAGAGAGAGGAATCCGGATATACCAATCAGCGTAGGGCCATATCCAAGAGCAGAGGAGACAAAATAGTAAATATTGAAGAAAGGAGCTCATTGAGGATGAAAAAAATAGGATGGTTGTGGAAAGGATTTTTAATCCTATTCCTGATTGTGGAAACCATCAGTTTTTCTGGAGTGAATCCAATATTGGTGTCAGAGGCGATGGGAGAAACTTCAGTGAAGCAGATCAGTGGGCTTCAATCAATGAAGGAGATGCCCCTATCTCAGAAAGAGACAGCCATTTCTGGAGCCATAGCACAGGTTTCAATGCCGGAAACATTGACAGAGCCTCGAATTTCACCTCCACTACCAGTTGTCCCAACTCCACCACCAGCTCCGCCGCCAACTCCAACACCAGCGCCCCCGCCAGCTCCAACGCCACCAATAACCCCAACCCCAGCGCCACCCCCAGCGCCTAAAGTGACTCCGCCGCCGCCGCCGCCGCCGCCACCACCTCCTCCTCCGGCGAAGCCCAAAGAGCCTCCAAAGGGGGCGGGGTTTGTCTTCAATTTCGACAATGCCGATCTCTATGAAGTGATCCGCGTCATTGCAGACATCATGAAAATAAACTACATGATTGACCCCAAGGTCAGGGGAGTCGTCAATATTCATACCTCAGGTCAAATCACGGCTGAGGACGTCTTCCCTATCTTTCAGACAATCCTAAAATTAAATGGAGCCACAGCCGTCAAGAAAGAAAATATTTATGAAATCGTCCCATTTGGTGATGCAAAAAAAACATACATTCCACCCACGACCCTCTTAGAAACGGGAAAATCACTTCCAGAAGAAAAGTATACGATCCAGATCATACCGTTGAAGTATATTCCCGTCACTGAAGTCTCCAAAATGATCAAACCCTTCCTTTCTGATGGGGCAGACATTGTAGAGCATCCTCCTCATAATATCCTCATCATTTGCGATGTGACTTCAAACGTCAAAAAATCACTCGACATTATCGGCCTCTTCGATATCGATATCTTCACTGATTTGAGAGTTAGAATCTATCCCATCCTCAATGCCGATGTCACAGAAGTGGCCAAGGAGATGGAACGAATCTTTTCCTCCTTCGAGGTTTCAGTAAAATCAGCCAGAGGGGTGGGAATTACTTTTACACCCATCACGCGGATCAATTCCCTTCTGGCGATCAGTTCGATACCCAACATCTTTGAAAAGGTAGAAGGGTGGCTTAAGGAACTTGACAAAATCCCAACAGAGGGGACGAAATTCAGCGTCTTCGTCTACTATGTCCAGAATTATAAAGCCAAGGATCTGGCTGATATCTTGAAACAGATATTTGTGCCGTCTAAAGAAAAGAAGGTAGAGTTCAAAGAAAAGGTGGTGACCCCCGAACCCACTCCCCGAGGTGTCAGACCTCCTTCTACCCCCACTCCGACTCCGACTAAAGAAGAGCCAGGAGCTGTGCCAGAGGGTGAGATCAATATTGTTGTCGATGAAACGAACAATGCATTGGTCATCCGTGCATTCGCCAGGGACTATCGGAGTATCCTCGAGACGATTAAGAAACTGGATATCTATCCCAAACAGGTACTGATTGATGTCCTCCTGGCAGAGATCACCCTTAATGATACGAATAAATTCGGGGTGGAATGGTCAAGATTTATTACCAGTGGTACCCCTCAGGCTCAAGAGGTCGTCATGGGTGCAAGGCCCCCTACCGATCCTTTCAGCCAAGCCCTCAGCGCGGTCGGGATTCGATACTCCATTGTAGAGCTGGGAGGGAGGGTTTCTGCCGCCATCAGTGCGGCGGCAACGGATAACCGATTAAATGTGATCTCTTCACCCCATATCCTTGCCTCAAATAATAAAGAGGCAAAAATCCAAATAGGAAAGTCACAACCCGTCCTTACCAATACGTATACAACGACAGGAACCGCAACCACGGGTGTGGTCGAGGGAACGATCGAATATAAAGACATCGGTATTATCCTCACCGTTACGCCGCGTATTAGCGATGTAGGCCTGATCACGTTGGATCTCCAGGTGGAGAAAAGTGATGTGGCCACTGTCACCCTTGGAACTCTCCCATCCGTTCCCGTTTTTGATAAGAAAACAGCCAAGACCGTCCTCTCCGTATTGGAAGGCCAATCGATCGTTATCGGAGGACTCATTGAGGATACGAAACAAAGGAACAGGGGAGGTGTCCCTCTTCTAAGCAGAATTCCTATTATCGGGGCCCTTTTTGGGACTCACGATTTACAAGATAAGAAAACAGAGCTGATCATCATGATGACCCCTCACATTATCACCGATCACATCCAGTCGAATGCCGTCACTCAGGAGTTCAAGGAGAAGGTAGAAGGTTTAAAGAAAGATTTGGAGGAGAAGGAGAAGAGGGAGAAGAAGAAAGAGAAGAAATAGGGTATGAAAAATATTTTTATTTTTGTGGTCATTTTTGGAATCAGCATGACCGGTCCCAATGCTTTTTCCCAGGAGAAACCTGCCAATCTGGCATTGACATTGGAAGAATGCATTCGATTGGCACTAAAAAATCGACCTGAACTGAAGATGGCTACGATGGATGTCCTGAATGCCGAGTACCAGGTCAAAGAGACTACTTCAAACTATTATCCGCGCCTGAATTTCAATACCGGCTACACTCGATTCAATCAACCTGCAAGGTTCAAGACCGATGTAGACATCACCGCAATTAAGAAACCGATTCAACCCCTCCTTAGCCAATTTGGAATTGAAATCCCCTCCCAGATTCCCCAGGAAGTAGAGGTGGGCAAAACGAATTGGTTTTTTATGTCGTTGGATCTTAACCAGCCCATCTATACATTCGGTCGGATTGAAGAGGGGGTCAAGCAAGCTCGAATCGGCCACTCCATTGCCATCAATCAAAAGGAAAAGAAAAAGAAAGAGATTGTCTTCGAGGTAAAGAAGGGGTATTACCAATTCCTCTTTGCTAAGGAGATCCATCAACTCGTGAAGGAAGCAGAGGCCAGAGCCGATGTGGTGGCCAGGATGGTGAAGATTTCCTATGAGACCTCCGTTCCTGAAAAAGAGGAAAAAGGGACGACACGACTCGATTATCTTAAAACAAAGAACTTCCTTTCAGAGGTGAAGGCCAGGCTGAGTGAAGCCAATAAGAATCTCAAACTGGCCGAATTGGGACTGAAGATGGCCGTTGGAGTGAATCCAGATGAGACTTTAGAGGTTTTAAGTGTGGTGGAGATTCCACTTGAATCGATACCCATGACCCTGTTGAATTCCGAAGTGATGAAGGAGAAGACCCGGGAGAGGAACATCGATCTTAAAAACCTGGATCTGGGGGTTCAACTTTTCGATGCTAAGCGAAGAGCGGCCAAGAAAGAATATCTTCCGAAGATTGGCCTCCAAGGGCAATATGTTGGCCCTGAGGACCGATATGGAACAGAAAATTTCTGGTATTTGGGAATAGGAATCACGATGCCTCTCTTCGATGGTTTCTCAACCAAGGCGAAGATAGGTCAGGCAGAGGCGCAATTTCAAAAAACAAAGGGCCAAAAATTCCTGTTGGAGAAGGCCCTCTCCATTCAGATCGATCACCTTCATACAACCCTGATCGAATTGAGGGAAAGGATCGAAATTCTCCAGAACGCTATCAAAGAGGCCCAGGAACGAACCCAGCTTGCTGCAGATGGTTATGCCGCGGGGATAACGGAATATGATGAACTTCTCCTCGCTCAGAGAGCGGAACTCGAAATGAAATCAGCCTATCTCCAAGGCCTTTATCTTTATCAAGCGACGATATTTGAGATGGAATTGATTTCAGGGGAGATATGAAAATCAAAACTTTTCTCTATGCATTCATTTTATTTTCAGGGATGATCGCTTTAGAAGGGTGGCCGAAGGCCCTTTTGGCTGAGACGCTACCTTCTTACACGGTAGGGGTAATGACCAAGTCGTACGATGAGAAGAGGGCCAAGGCCTTAGAAAAATTTGACGAGATTATCGGAAAATATATTGAGGAAAGGGCCGGTATCATCATTCGGCTCAAAGCCCTGACCTACCCTGATCTTGCCAAGGCCATTGAAAAAGGGAGTGTTGATTTCATATGGGGATATGGATTGGTGGTCTCCACGGAACTCGGTCAGAAGTTTCCGATTGTTCCAGTCGTTGCACCCACATTGGGCGAGGAGAGACGGGCCCCCTATAAACGATTGGCCATCGCTGCTAAGGATTCGGTTTCGAGTCCGGCCGACCTCAAAGGGAAGCGGCTCACCTATATCGGGGATGAACAGTGGAGCTTTGAATTGTTGTTATTCAAAGTTTGGATAGCGGAGAAGTTGGGCGTCAAGGATATCCGCCAGCTTTTTGAACTGAGAGTAAGGGGACCGGATGAAGGATTCTTCATCCCGGCCTCTAAGAGAGGGGCGATCTATTCTCTCATGATCAAAGAGGCGGATCTGGCCGTGGCCCATGAGTTCGAGTACATCACTCAGGAAAAATTGACTCCCCATGCGGTTCGAGAGAGAATAGAAATATTGCCTTTCTTCAACTCACCGGTAGGATATATGGAAGCTCCCGTCTTTGTCCGAAGAGATCTGAATAAGAGGGATGTCGAAAAGCTGGTGAAAGCATTGATGGAAATGCCCAGCGACCCTGAGGGGAGGCAGATCCTCCTCTCTTCAAAGATGAGCGGTTTTGTTAAGGTGACGGAGCAGGACTACCAACCCGTCAGGGCCCTGATCGCTAAAAAAGAGGGATTGGGAATTAAATGATCAGACCTTTTCTTCTCTTGAGAAAGTCTGTCGTCTTCAAAATCACTCTTGTCATTCTCCTGATGGCGGTTTGTTTTACCCTCATTAATGCCTACTTGATCAATCGTCAGTTTCAGCAGTTAAGCCAAAGCAAAAAGAGCGATCAGATCTCTCTCGCGATGATCACGGCGACCAATCTCTCCGATATGGCTTACGATGCCGATTTCTCTCGGATGATGGATGTGTTGAATAACCTGAAAGGCGAGGGAGGGGAACATAAACTCTACTATGGTGTGGTGATGGATAACAAGGGGTATGCTTATGCCCACACCGACGACCGATTCCTGGGGACTTACTTGAAAGACCCCCAAACAGAAAATCTCTTGAAAAATTTAGTACCTCTTGAGAAAGAGAAGATCTTCATTCAGGAGTTTAAAGACGACTCGAGAATGAGCCAAGTGAGAGAGATTGCTGTCCCCATCTCGATGGGTGGAAGGATTTATATCCACCTCCTCCGGCTGGGGTTCTCTTTGCGGGCCATTGAGGATTTGAAAAAACAGATTATGGGGCAAATGATCTCTGTTGGACTGATCAGTGCCTTTCTGGTTCTTCTTCTTTATGGATATCTCAGAAAGTCCGTATTGAAACCGATCACCGAGTTGACGAAGAATGCAAAAGATATTCAGGAGGATAAGACGGATAAAATTGTACCGATTCAAACAGGGGATGAGATCGAGGACCTCTCAAAGGCCTTCGGATCGATGCTCGAAAACCTCCGCCACAAACAGGATCTTCTTTTCCAATCCCATAAGGAACTCGCTGAAGCAAAACTCCTATCCGCCGTCGGGGAAGGGGCCTTCAGTATCGCCCATCGGATCGGCAATTTGCTCAACCCTGTGGAGACCTGGGTGAAAAATGTCGAGGTCCACCATGACATCAAAGGAAACTTGGAGAAGGTCTACCGGCAGCTCGCCTTAGCCAAAGATTATATTTTACGAGCAAAGAATATCGACCCGGGCGTTCCTCGCTTTGAGCCCTATAGCATTCCTTTTCTCGTCGATCTTTCCCTGGAGAGAAATCCACCCCCTCCCGGGGTGAGCGTCGTAAAAAACTATTTTCCGGTGAGGCAATCGCGGGTGGACCCTTCTCAAATGGAAGACGTCTTTTCAAACATTATTGTTAACGCCTATCAAGCCATGGAAGAGGGTGGAGGCACCTTGTCCATCGAGATAAAAGAGAATGATCAACATGTCCTCATCTCTTTTTCAGATCAAGGTCCCGGGATCAAGGGGCCGATCGATAGCATCTACGATCTTTTCCATACGACAAAAAAAGATGGCACTGGCTTTGGCCTCTTCAGGGCCCAGAGAGTCATCAGAGCCCATAATGGGGCCATTTATACTGAGAGCAGACCGGATCGGGGAGCAATATTTACCGTTAAATTGCCGATCTCCATTTCTCCCCCTCCTCTTACTAAGGAGTCCATAATTGATTAGACATATTCTTCTGAAAATCTCCCCTAACCCCTCTTTCCCAAAGAGGGGAATTCC
>Ga0315274_10001563_pt1 | contig 35138 bp, 25 predicted proteins | sample YL17G02_20_MG_FD_203700 | JGI IMG/M metagenome (GOLD analysis project Ga0315274, IMG submission 203700) | Sediment microbial communities from Yellowstone Lake, YNP, Wyoming, USA - YL17G02_20 | ecosystem: Environmental > Aquatic > Freshwater > Lake > Sediment | place: USA: Wyoming | collected...
CCGAACTGCCCATGATCCCCGTCGTTCCTGATAGTGTTTCCATCTTCTTTCCTCCCCCGCCCATCTACATTAATTTAACATAGGGGGAGTGTCCCAGTCATGTTGGCACAGAGGGTTTTGCTGAATCCCGCTTTAAGGCGGGACGACGCGGAATTGGATTGGTTTCCGCCGGACCTTGACTACGCAACGCAATTGACAGACAAGAGTGTCTGTCCTCCGAAGTGTTGAATTTCGAGGATGCTATTGCTATGCCCGGAATGTCCGCAGACAGGAGTGTCTGCGCCCCGAAGAAAGGCGGAAAGGTCAAAGGGTTAAAAGGAATCCATCTTGAATTTCCCTGCCCTGAGCTCGCCGAAGGGGCAATTCATTCCTTATCAACCCATGCTTTTAGCGCCTTTTATTTTTTCCCGAAATTTTGTTGCGCTGAATTTTTGACGCTACCGGTCTGCCCTGAGCTTGGCATGAATCATGAGCCAGGTCTAGTCCGCGGATATGATTTTGATTTTGACCTGGTCGAACTGTCCGGAATAGTCCACCACCCGGATTTGCTGCTCGCCTGGTTCGGGTTTGAGCCAGACGCGCTCCTGGGCCGGGGCCTTGGCCAGGAGTTTGCCGTTGACGAACCATGACAGTTCGCTCTCCCGGTTTCCGGTTTCGGCCTCGAGCGGTATTTCCTGCTTGTCGGGGCCGAGTCCGGGCACAAGGAAAAAGACCGCGTTTTGCTGCGGGGCGATGATTTTGGGCGGGGCCTGGTCAATGGTGAATTTGCAATCGGGGAGCGGCGAAGGTGGCCTGGGCGCGAGCAGTTGCTGGTCGGAAATCCACCTCCTGACGGTGGCGGGCAGGACCACAAAAGTTTTTTCGCTCCACGCCCTTCCTTGCCGGCACCCGGGCGGGAGGTAATATCCGGTCGCAACATCGATCTGGTAATTCTGGTGGTAGGGGCAGGTCTTGGTCGGGAGATTCTTGATGGGCGCCAGCGCCTTTCTGGTCTCCGGGCAGTGCTTGTTGGGAATGAAGCCGGAGTAAGCGCACACGTCGATTTCCGCCAGACCTTGCGGAGGCAGGTCATAGGCCGGTCCGGGATAGGCGCGGTTGCTCAAGGCATCGAGCAGGTCAAACAGCACCGGACCCGCGAGCTGGGCCCCGGTGAGCGCAATTGAAGGCGTGCCGTCAAAGTTTCCGAGCCAGACCCCCACGGTGAATTCCGGGTTGGAGCCGATGGCCCAGGCGTCCTTGTGCCCGGAAGACGTCCCGGTCTTCCAATGAATCCTGGGCGGAATTTCCGCGACCTCCCGCCGGGTCGGAAAGTCTGGCCGGTCCCGGATGCTCAGGGCCTTGCGGGTGAGGTATCCAGCCGGCGCGCTCAAGACCTGTCTCGCTTCTTGTTTTTCCGGGGACGGCGTCAATTGGTAATCCAGATACTGTCCCTCGCGCGCGAGCATGGCGTAGAGGTTGGAGAGCTCGAGCAGGTTCAGGTCAATGGACCCGACCGCGATGGACAGCCCGTAGTATCCCGGCTCTTTTCGCAGGGTGGTTACCCCGCAGTCGGAGAGCAGGCTCAGGAACGGCTCGACTTTTATTTTATCGAGCAGGTTGATGAAAGGAACGTTGAGCGATTGCGCCAAGGCGTCCTCCAACCGGACCAGACCCCGGAAACTGTCGTCGTAATTTTTCGGCTGGTATCCTCCAAACCTTGTCGGGAGGTCGGGCACGAGGTAGCTTGGCAGCGCGATTGCCTGGTCAATGGCCATGGCGTAGATGAAGGGCTTGAGGGTTGATCCCGGGGAGCGCGGCGCGAGGAATCCGATGACCTGTCCCTGGTGTTGGCTGTCCCAGAAGTCGAAGTTGCCGGCGGCTGCGAGCAGTTCGCTGGTCTTGTTGTCGATCACCACGACTGCGGCGTTATACACGCCCTGGGCCGCGCACTCGGCGCGATAAGCGGCCAGGGTTTTCTCGACAAGCTGCTGGAGGTCCTTGCCCAGGGAGGCGGTGATTATGGTTTGTTCCGGGAATTTGCGGCCGAGCCAGAACGCGGAATGGGGGGCATTGCGCGGGAAGGGTCGGGCCGCCTCGGGCAGGGGCGTTTGCATGATGGCGCGGGTGACTCCGGGGGTGAAAATTTTTTCGCGCTCGAGCCTGGCCGCGGTTTCCTTGAGAGCCTTCCGTCTGAGCTTAAGGTTTTTCGTTGACGGGAACCTGGGGTTGGGGTCCTGGGGGATGGACAAGAGATACGCGATTTCGAACGGGCTTAACGCCTGGCTTGAGTGCCCGAAGAAAGCGTAGCACGCGGACTCAATGCCTTCGATGTTCCTGCCGAACGGGAGGTACTGGAGATAAGCGGCCAGGATTTGTTTCTTGCTCATCCTGATTTCAAGCTGGAGCGCGCGCAGGGCTTCGATGGCCTTGGACGAGTAAGTCCGGGGCCTGGGCTTAAGAATCCGCGCCAGCTGCATGGTGATGGTTGACCCGCCGGAGACAATCCTGCCCCGGCTCTGGTTCAGGTACGCGGCCCGGCAGAGCGCCAAAGGGTCAACGCCGAAATGAAAATAAAACCGCTTGTCCTCAAAACGGAGCAGGGCCTTGAGGTAATTCCGGTCAACGTCCTTGAGCGCGATTGGGAGACGCCACTTGTCGTCCGGGCTCAGGAAAAAATACGCCGGGCTCCCGTCCCGGTACCTGATCTCGGTGGAAGGCGGCACTTGGAGCCGGCCGGGCAGCGGGGCGATATAGGCAAGCGCGACAATCGCGAGGCAAGCCCCTGCGGCCGCGGCAAGGCCCTTGAGGAGCCGCGGCCAGAAGCTCACGGGTTCAGACCCTGACTCTGAATCCAGGCGCCGGCGGCCGAGTCTGGCCCCCGAAGCTTTCATCAGGGGATGAGTGCCTTCCAGGGGTCAATGATGCGGACCGGCTTTCCCATCGACTGCGACCAGATCCTGGGGTCGTACATGGCCTCGGCCTTGACCGGGGGAGCGCTGAATTCTCCGGCGGTGACCGCGCGGAGCACGTAAACCGCCTTGACTTGCTGCTTTGGCTCCAGGTGGCCGAACATGGTGATCTGGTCGTCGCGCATGTCGATGTAGCTTAAGTCCCAGAAGCCGGCCTGGTCCATCCAGTCCGCCACGTGCTGACGGTTTAGCCGGGGGTTTTCTATTTCGAGTCCGGCCGGGAACCGGTCGTTGAGCAGCACGTTCAGGATGTTGCTGCCGGTCTGGTTCTGGAGCGAGAGTTCCACGTAAATCACGTCGCCGAGCCGGAGGTTATTGAGGTCCGCTTCCTCGCCGGTGCCGTAAAGGTATCGCCGGCGCGCTTGAATGGAATGGTCGCCCGTGTCATAGGGCACGCCCGGCTTGATCCCTTCCACCGTGACCAGCGCGAACAAATTTCCGCCTTCGATCTTGTCAACCTTGACCTCCAACGACCTGGCGCCGCTGGCCCCGCTGACCACCCAGCTGGTATCCGCTCCGGCCTTGGGCGGTTTGGGCTCCGGCGCCACGGCTTTGCCGTTCAGAAGCAGTTCCGGGTTGGACCAGGACTTGGCCGCAGTGGACGCGCGCTTTCCGAGCGCGCTCACGCACCAGGACAGCTCCTGGGTGGTGAAGCCGTATTGGCCCTTGTCTTGCCGCAGCCGGCTGGCGATCAGGTCGGCCAGCGGCTCCGCTTCCTTGCCGCCCGGGAACAACTCCTCCATCACGTCCAGGATCATGCCCTTGGTGCGGAGTTCGGACCAGAAGCCCCAGTCGTTGGCGCGGCGGTCCGAGACCTTGCCGGAGAGCGGGCTCTTCAAGTCCTTCTCATAGCTGCGGTCTCCCGAAAGGTAAAGCGCGGCCTTGAGCAAATAAAGGTTTTCCTCCTGCAACTCCCCCCAGTCCGGGTTAGGATTATCGATCAGCTGCTTGATTCTGCCCTTGCGCGCCTTGCCATTCAGGGCGAGCACGTATTGCATGTAGGGCTCGGACTTGGCCACCGTGTATCCATACTTGCCGTCGGTGCGGTTCAAGTTCCCGTTGAGCGCGTTCTCCATGAAACTGACCGCGTCGTCCAGGCGGTCCTGCGGGATCGGGTAGCCCTGGTCCTTGCCCAGCATCAGGCAGTGCGTGGCGTAGGCCGTGCCCCAGAAGGTGGACTCTCTCGCGCCCGGCCAATAGGAAAAACCGCCTTCCTCGGTCTGCATCGACAACAGACGGTTGGCGCCGTGCATAAACTTGTCCTCAATCCCGGCCGAGCGCATGGCCTCGGGGTCGATATAATAGAGCAGATTGCCGATATAGAGCAGGGGCCTGGTGAAGGACGTGGTCTGTTCGATGCAGCCGTAGGGATACTGGATGAGCCATTTCAAGTGCGAGAGTTCCCTGGAATATTTGCTGCTGGTGAGCCAGACCGTTGTCTTTTCATATTGGGGCGCCCATCCTTCGAGCGGGTCCATGATGCTGTTTTTTCCGGGCTGGATCTGGACCACGGTGCTCTCGCGGGTGACGGGCGCGTCGGGCAGGAAAGGTATTTGGGCGTTGTCCTTTGAGGTCGCTCCGTTGCCCTTGGCCGTTACTTCGAATTGAGCGGCGCCCATGCTGCGCATGGCTTTGGCGACAAAGGTCACCACTCCGGACTGGTTTTTGTCCAGGTTGATGGACCTGGTCTTGCCGCCCTCCACGCTCAGCTCTTCGCCGACGTTGAAGCTCAAGGAAAACAGCCCGTCTTTGCCGGTCATATTGGTGATAAAAACGGGCACGACGAAGCGGTCGTTTCCGATCAAGAACCTGGGGAAAGTGGTCTGGAGCACGAGCGGGTCTCTCACAATCACGCTGGCCTCGGCGGCGCCGACTCGTTCGGCGTTGGCGGCCACGGCCATGACCCTGAGCTTGCCGCGGTATTGCGGCACCTCCAGCTTGATTTCGACTTTGCCCGAGGCCGGCACTGCTATGACGCCGGACCAGAGCGCGACCGGCTTGACCGGCTGCACTCTCCCGGCCGCGGCCTCGGCTTCGCCTTCGCCTCCGCCCGGGCTTTTCTGCGAGGCGATGGGCGGGACCATGAGGGTCCAGCCGATGGTGTCAAAGGTCTGCACTCCGAGGGATCGCTTGGCGAAGAGGATCGCGAGCGGGTCCGGGGTGGGGAAGCGGGTGAGCTGGAGTATTCCCTCGTCCACCGCGGCGACGGTCGCGAACACCGGCCCGGTCTGCGAGCCCACGTCCAGGCTGACCACCAGCTTTTCGTTGGGCTTGACTTCCGCGGGGCAGGCGACCGATATTTTCATCTGGTTCTTTTCCGGGACAATGGCAACCGACGCCAGGCCGAAGGCCCGGGCGGGCATGAAGGATTTTTCGGACTCCAGGTGCGGGTCTTTGATCACCAGCGCGCTGACGTAAACGTTGGGATAGAACCTGTCAACCTTGAAAGAGACGTTCACCGGTCCGCTGGAAACGTCGCTCCAGCCGGACTGGATGATCTGGTCGGTCTCCACCGTGAAAAGCATGCGGCCCTTGTACGGAGAATTGACCACGGCTTTGGCGGTCTCGCCGACTTTGATCCGGGCCGGGGCATCCAACCGGATGGTCTCCGGCCGCATGGGCTTGGGGGTCTCCGAGATTTCGCTGACGTAAGGCTCCCAGTATTCGTCATAGTATCCGGCCGAGGGGATGAAGAGGTCGGTCTGGGCCCGCTCTCCGGTCTTGGCGCGGACGACAAACCCCGCGGAATAATCCTCGGGCTTGAAGCTGAACTGGAACTGCCCGGCCTGCGCGTCCATGACTTGTTTGGATACTTCGATTTCCCGGGTGTAGCGCTGGTAGCTTTCCCGGCCCTCGGCCGGGTCGTATTCCCAGACCCATTCCGGCTCCAGGCGCACCAGGGTGATTTCAATCTTTTGGGGCTTGGCCGCGAGGTTCCCGTCCCAGTCAACGACCACGCCTTTGACCTCCGCCTGCTTTCCGGGCTGGGCCTGGGTCTCGGAAGTGGCGAGACCGATGTAGAGCTGGTCCGGGTGGACCGGCACGGCCAGCCGGTTGACGGTGGTGCGTCCGCTGCCGGCCTCAAACACCGAGGCCTGGGCCATCAGCCGGCCCGGGCCTTTATACGCGGTCCGGGTTTCCAGCGCCGGACATTCCAGCGTGGCCAGGCCCTTGTCATCCAACTCGCCGCTGACCGTGGCCAGCGAAACAGGCTTGAACGGCTCCTTCCGCCAGACCGAATAGGCGTAGTTTTCGTTCTTCCCCGGCTTGAAAGCGCCTTCCTCCAAAACGCAGGAAAGCTCGACCTTTTCTCCCGAAGCCACCGCTCCGAACAGGTACTTGGCTTCGATTTTGACGGGCACGGTTTCGGACTGGAGGAACGCGCTTTTGTCGGTTGCGAGGTTGACCTTCATCCTCTCGGGCACGAACTCTTCGACGTTGAAGTCGTAGGAAGCGATGCTGTTGGCCGCGATGTCGAGTTCAAAGGTGTATTTTCCGGTGGCTGCGAAGGCCTGGAATTGGAGGTCGAATGCGGCCATTCCCGCGGGGTTGGTGGTGGCGCGCAGTTGCAGCACCTGCTTCTTGCGCGGGTCAAGCACGCGGCCGATCGCGGGAACTCCCTGCTTGGGCGCCAGGTTGTTCTCGTCGCGCACGATGGCGACCAGGCGCGCGGTCTCGCCCGGCCGGTAAACTCCGCGGTCCGAGTATATGGCCGCGCGGTAGGGATACTGCTGGCGGAAGGGCGCGCCCTGGGCGTCGAAATCGCCGGTGGGGATGACCAGGTCCGAGAAGCGCAGCGCGATCAGGTCTTCGCCGGCTCGGGCGATCAGGGCAAAGGGTTGTTTCTGTTTCAAAGGGTCGGCAACGTCCTGGAAACGGCAGGCGCCGCTGCCGTCGGTTGCGCAGGACGCGAGCACGCGGTTGCTTTCGGTGATGAGCTCGACCTTGACCCCGGACATGGGCTTCAAGTCCTGGACGTTGAAGGCCCAGAGCTCGAAATCGCGGCCGCCTTCGCCGGCGCGCTTGGTCACCAGCGCGATGTCGGAGAGAATGAGCCGGGCGGTGTCGGTCTTGCCCTCGGCTTTAAGCGTGAGCTCGAACACTCCTTTTTCCTTTTCCGGGATCAGCCCGGCCAGGTCCAGCCAGCTGGTGGTCTTTTCATCGTCCCGGCCCTCCAGCTTGAAGGTCTTGCTCCCGACCAGGTCCGAGGTTCGGTCGTCCGCGCTTTCGCTCGGACTGCTGAGCCAGAACACCAGGTTCTGGTCAAAAATTTGCCGGACCGAGACCTCGACCGAGGGCACGTTGACGTGCGAGACCGGAAGGGTTTTTACGTAGCTGCGCGGCAGGTACCTTCCTTTGGAAAGGAAGGATATTTTTGGAGACCGGGCCGGGATTGAAACCGTGGTCTCGTAGGTGGTGGTGAGCATTCCTCCCTGCACGGACCTGAGCCCGGAGTTGATCACGAGATTGTAGCCGCCCCTTTTGAATTCCCCGAAAATCCTCATGCCATTGGCAATCGCGGAGACCGAGACCTTGACCGGAGGGTTGACCTGGACGTAGTCTTGGGCCCCCTCCGGCTGGATGTTGCAGGCCCTTACGTACTCGTAGTCCGAGTAAGACCAGTAGGTGCGCTTGTTGGCCTCGTCCTCGCAGACCACCTCAATATAAAAACCGCTCTCGCCCTCGCGGGCCGCGGCCGACTTGACGGTCAAATGCTCGGGCTCCACCAGCGTGAATTCCTCGCGGGCCTCCCGGTTCATGCGGTAGTTGCCGTCAAGCGAGCGCACGCCGGGGGTGATGGTGACGATCAGCTTGCGCACCACCAGCAGCTGGGAGGAGCGGGCCTGCACGATCACGGTTTCCGGGTCGCGCAGGCTCAAGCTGTAGTCCAGGCTCTTGGCCGCGCCCAGACTCAGCCGCAGGCGCTGCTTCACCGAGTCCAGCGACACCGGCCCGCTGAATCCGAGCTGCAACTTGACCTCAAACCTGCCGAAGTCAACGTCCGCGAGTTCGATCCGGCGCAGGTCAAAGGCCGGGGTGTCAAAAATTCTTTCCCAGTCCTTGCGCTCGGGCGGCTCCATCACCCCGTTCATGGTGTTGAGCTTGAGGATGGAAACCTTGACTGATTTTTCATGGGGGAAGCCGTCCTTGGGCAGGAACTCAAGAGTGTAGTGGTTGGTCCAGGTCCAAACGCCTTTTACTTCGGGGTCAATTTTGATGACGGTGTCCTTGTCAATTTCCTTGCCGACCACGTCGGGATTGACCACCGCCCGGGGGAACACGACCCGGACAAAGTGCGGGAGCGCGTTGGGGATCCCGTCCACGTAGAACGCGGGCCGGATGTCCTTGGCGGTGAAATGCGCGGCTTCCGCGGGTCTGGCCTCGCCTTTAGTTGGCACTTGCTCGGCTGGTTTCTTTTTGCAGGAGTCCAACTGGCTGAACAGCGCCAATGCCAATGCCAGAGTCAGGAAAGATTTTTTGAGAAAGCTCATGGTCACCCTCCTTTGTGGGTTCTGAACCCGGTCATAAGCGCCTCTCTGGATTCGGGTTCTGGGAGCTATTGCGCGCCCCGGCCTCGTTCGCCCGATACCCAAGAATCAGGCCTCCTAATCAAATCCGGACCGGCAATCCAAGATACCTCATACCATTTGGACCGAGCGATGTCAAGGCTGCCAATCCTTGATCCGGCCTGATTTGGACGGCGCCGGTTTGCTGTGGTTAAATATTAACGAATGAACCGAAGACTTGGCTTCGTGGTTTTCCTCGCGGTTCTCACCGCGGCCCTGATTTTTCAATACTTCGATTTTCTCCGGCCGGGCAAGAGCCTTTACCTGGCCTATTTTTACGACCCTTCCCCCAAACTCTGCTGGTATCCCTGGCTGGTTGAGAGCTCGCGGCAAATTCACAACGGCCATTTCCCGCTATGGTGCGGTCTGGAGGGAGCAGGAATGCCGCTCCTGGCGAATACCGGCAGCGCGCCCCTTCACCCATTCAACCTGCTGTTTGAAATTTTTCCCCATGTAAGGCTGCTCGATTACGCGCTACTCTTCCGGCTGTTCCTGCTCGGTATTTTCACCTATTGGTTTGCAATTGAACTCCGCCTTTCGCCTCTGGCCGCGGCCTGCTCCGCGCTCTGTATCTGCTTTTCCGGCTATATTTCCAGGAACGTCAATTATATTTTATTGAACAATGACGTCTGGCTGCCCGCGGCGCTCTTGACCGCGGAACGGATGGTCAAGGACCGGGTCAGGCTGTCACACTTCCTGCTCTTCAGCTTGATCGCGGCCCTGGAGTTGATCGGAGGCAGTCCCCAGAGCGCGGCCTATCTGTTCGCGCTCATTTTCGTGTATGTCTGGATCCGCGGCCGCAATCCCGGGAAGGAAATTCCGGCCCTGGCTTTGGCGATTTGCCTGGGGGGCTTTCTGGTTTCCGCGCAGACCATCAGTTTCCTCGAATATTTCGGATTTGCCTGGACCGCGCACGGCCCCAACATTCACGCCGCGGACCGCCCGGCCACGCGCCAGCTCTTCAGCCTCTTCTTTCCCTGGATTTTCGGCAACGCCCACGCCGATCCCCAAATGCGCGTCACCTCCGGATACCTCGGATTGGTCCCAATGTTCCTGGCCCTGGCAACCGCCACCCGGATGAGGCGCCTGCCCCCAAGCGCGCTGTTCTTCTGGATCGTCCTGCTGGTCTTTGCGGGAATAATTTTTTACCTGCCGCCTTTCTCGGGTCTGAACTATCTGCCGGCGCTGAACCGGGTGAGGAACGCCAGGAGCGCCTACTTCGGCTTGAGTTTTGCCGTGGCCATGCTCGCCGGGTTTGGGCTCGATAGTTTAATCAAGGATCGGCTCTCGCTCCGGCAATGCGCAAGCGCTGCATTCTTGGCTTCCTTGCTCGCGGCCCTGGCCATGGCGCTCGCCCTGCTCTTTCCCGTGAACGCTTCCCTCGGCATCGCCCATTCATCATGGCTCATGCCCGCATTGCTCCTGGTTGCCGCCGCGGTCGTGTGCCTGGCCGGGTCGCGCTTTTCGCAGAGGAAAGCCGCTGCGGTCGTGGTCGCGGCTCTTTTGCTGGTCAACCTGCTTTATCTGGCGCCGGGGCTCAAGCCTTTTGCGGACATCCAGCCGGAAATATGGAGGCCCAAGAATCCCGCGCCGCCTCCGATCATTGAGCCAATCATGGCGGACAAGTCAAAGGCGCGATTCCTCGGCGTCAATAATGTCTTTCCCAATAACATGAATATCCTGTTCGGAATTAATGACCTGCGCGCGTTTGAAGCCTTGCGGCCGAAAAGCTACGTCGCGGCTCTGGCTGAGATCGAAGGCTTCGGAATGACCCAGGCGATTGAGCGTTACGTGAAAGACGGATGGGATTTTCAAATCCGCGGGCAAAACATCGCCCACCCGCTCCTGGACCGGCTGGGGGTGAAATACCTGCTGGCTGACCGTGAAATTAGCGACCCGACGTGGCAACTCATCAGCCGCACCAGGGACACCTTCCTCTATCAAAACCGCGAGGCCTGGCCCAGGGCATGGGTCGTCAACCGCGACGGCGCATACGATTTCGATTGCGGCCGCATTACCGAATACACGCCGGACCGGGTCACGGTCAGGCTCCACGGCCAGGGCCATGCTGACCTGGTCTTATCCGACCAGTACGCCCCGGGCTGGCGCGCCTTCTCCTCCGGCCGCGAGCTGCGAATTATTCAGGAGCAGGGCCTGTTCCGGAAAGTGGCGGTGAGCAAGGATGACCAGGCGGTCCGGTTCATCTACCGACCCTCCGGGTTTGAGATCGGCCTGTTCATGACCATTGCTTCCCTGTTGTCTTTGCTGGCGCTCGTTGCAATCCTTGCCGCGGCAAAGCACCGGCGCCCCCGTCCGACCGGATGAATTCGCCCGCGCTGGACATCGGGATTTTTTTGACTATAATAATTGCGCTATGGGTCCCATTTTATACATACTGGACATTGTGGTGGCAACGTTTCTGATCCTGGTCATTCTGCTCCAGCAGGGCAAGGGACAGGGGATGGGAGCAGCCTTCGGCGGCTCCAGCGAGACCGTGTTCGGAGGAGCTTCCGGAAGACAAAGCTTCCTCGTCAAAGTCACCGTCGGGCTCGCAACCGCTTTCCTGGTATTGAGCCTCGGACTCAGTTGGAGGGCTGGTTACATCCAGAAGCACGGCCGGATGCCTTCGCCGATTGAGCAGGAAGCCCCGGTCCCGGTGGTTCCGGGCGCCGCGGTCCCGACCGGGAATCTTCCGGCCCAGCCGGGAATTCCGGGCCCCACGACCCCGATTACGCCGCAGCCGGCTCCCGCTCCCGAGAAGTAATAAACGACCCCGGAGCGCGGAAAGCGGCCATTGGCTGTTTGCCGCGAACCGTTCACCGTTCTTCGCTTTTTGTGCGAGGATGGCGGAAATGGCAGACGCGTCAGACTAAGGATCTGATGGTTAATACCATGGGGGTTCAATTCCCCCTCCTCGCACCAGAATATAATTTCTATCTATCTGATACTACTAAGCAATCAGGCTTTCCCCCAAGTGGTCATTGATACAAGTGCACACATAGTGCACACTTTTTGTCTGATCTATCTGCAAAGCTGGAACAGGGCTAACACCAAGGTAAGCAATGCGGTTGATATGAGCCTGAGGGGTTGACCTGCCCCCATTGTTTGCACCACTGGTCCAGTTTTTGGGGGGCAGGTCAAAGCCCTGTCAAACATGTGCTTGATACATCTGATGCCGTGGCCATTGTAGCTGAACACTTCGGGGCAGTCTCCCTTAAGCCGGGACAAGCACCCTCTCAATGCGGCACTTATCGGGACTTCCCTGCCTTCCCCGGTTTTGGTCTTCCCTGTCAGGAGCTTTAAGATACCCTCAGACGCGCCCTTATAGTGGCGGATATTCCTTGCCGGTAATCTGTTCCCACAAGGCGCGAGCTTTTTTTTGGGCCGCCCTGTTGACGGTGACCTCTTCGGGGAAAATTTTGGGATCTTGTTTCAGCACGTAATCCAGCAACTTGAGGGCGCCGGGCCGGTCATCGAAATAAGTCCACAGCAACCGGGCTTTGAAATTATAGTTTTCCAGGAATCGCGGCTCTCCGGCGATCGCGGCGTTAATCAGTTTGACGGCCAAGTCAATATCGTTCTTGCCGGCAATTTCCACCACGGCCTTGGGCACGCAGATCATGAGGGTTATACCGGTCAAGCGGACCCTGCGCGCCAGCCAGAAAGTCCTGGACAACGAAGAGGCGCACAAACTGATCCATGCCTCACGCGAGATCGCTTTGGTCCCATGTCCATGCCGGACGCGTACGGCGAAGCTGGGCATCCTCGAATGCAAGGACAAAAATCCAGTAAGGGCTTGTATCATGCTCGGGCTTTCCGCGCTCCAATTCGAATCAGCCGGGCTCGGCCGGCGGGCGGACAAAAGTCTAATGGATAATCCTGGCTTCTTTTTCCAAATTGGCGGGGAAGGAAAGGTTCAAGATCTTGGCCACCCTTTTGTTGAGCGTAAGGTCCCCCTTGGCATAGACGGCGGTGCCGTTTCGAGTCGGCCCTTTGTCCAGGATTTTTTTAGCCTCGGTGGCGGCTTTTACTCCCACGTCGACCGGGTTCGGTGGAAGGGAGGCGGCGGCCCCGCTTTCGCCGAGCACCACGTCTCCGCAGAACACGGGCAACCCGGCGGAGATGGCCTGGACCACGACGTATTCGATGCTGAAGCGACACAGAACCTCCGGGTCGATCATGACCCAGATCACGTCCACTTCCGAGGTCTGCTCCTTCAACCGGGTCGGGAGCTCTTCGATCGAGTTCAGGGCATTTATCCGCAACGTAAGGCCCATTTGCCGTGATTCCTTGGAGATCTTCTCCGAGTCGATGCGCGCGTACTTTTTGCCGTAAAAGAGGCCCACGCGTTTTTTGTCGGGGAAAACCGCCTGAAGGGCTTTCAATTGATCCATGGGGTCGGACTGGTGCGATATAGCGACGACGTTGGTAGACCCCTGAAAAGTTTTCGCCGCAAGGGGAGCTTCGCAATAGACTACGGGAACGTTTTCCAGGTACCACTTGGCCATCTGCGCGGCCTGATCGCCGACCACCACCACCAGCTCCGGTTTGGATGTCTTCAGTTCTTCGCCAACATCACGGAGCTTTTTATCGCTGCCTTCCAGGTTGATTTCCCTGAAGGCGCCCGGGAAGGACTGCCGGAACCCGCCGGCGACCATGGCTAGGCGGGGATTATTGGAGGAGAGAACGAGCACGATGTTGGGGCTTTCGTCCGATGCGCTCCCGAGTAAGACAATGCTTAACGCAAGTATGACTGCCAGCTTTTTCATTGCCGCCTGTCCTGTTGAACTCGCCCCGATCCTTTCATGGATCTGACTCCGCCTTCTGCTTGATACGGGAGGCGGCCTCCTGAATCCTCTCGGGCAGTCTGGCGATAAAGATGGCTCGTTCCACGCTCCCCGGCGCCAAGGAGTCCGGCATCTCCCACTTCCATGTGAGAACGAGGCGGGTGCCTCGCCGCTGCGGCCGGCACACGATCTCGAGCTTTCCGACCAGATCCAAAGCGATCTGATAGAAACGGTAGCGGAGTTTAAGTCCGTGGGAGTGGTCGATCCCGAAATTCTCAATGGTGATTGCTTGGCCCTCATGGTCCATGGTGGCCAAGCAATAAAGCACGCGATCCTGGGGCAGGGTCCGGGAGAGACACCCTCCCCGATCCTGCCCCAGCAGAGGAGACAGGGCGTTCGGGTCCGCGATCGCACGCTCGACTTCTTTGGGTCGGGCATCGATCCACACCGAGGCCTCGTAAACCTGGATCACGCTCTGGTATCCCTCTCCCCGAATGCCTTTGGCGACCAGTTTGTCGGGGTCCTCAGACGGATCAAAGCGGGCCTGGAGTTCGGCCAGCATGCGGTCGCTCGATTTATCCCAGTACTTGGGGTTCAATGCCAAATATGCGAGCTCGGCCCAGTCCGGGACTTCGTAAGTAGTCTTAAAGGTCGCCCGGACGCCGTCGGAAACGGGCTCCAATTCCCACCGCCAAAGTTTGTAATCGGGGTTATCGTACTGGATCTGCCAGACTTTTTGTTGATCCAGTTTGAGCACAATCATCCGGGTGGGGAAGGCCACGACCATTTTGTAAACGTAAGGGATGCTGCCGCCCGGGCCGAATTCATCGTGGCCGAGCGCCGGCCGCGCCTCCTTGAAATTCATGTTGGGGTAGGTCAGATTGTTGGGCCTCGACAAAAAATCGAACAATTTTTTTTCCGTGGCGTTGACGGTCACGGTCTGCTGGTATCCCTTCAATGAAACCGTGTATGATTTGAGGACGACCTTGTCGGTGCCCGGTTTGGCCATCATGTCCCCGGCGCGCCCGTCTCCCACAGAGGCGAATAGCGCCGGCAGAAAAACGACTGAGATCAGAAGCAACGGGCAAAGGGACTTTCTCATTCGTTCACTCCGGCAAAGACTCGGCACGCGTCCTTTCGGCCGCGCTGACCTTATTCTAAGGAACTATGCTTAACACAATCGCAGTAGTAAGTCAAGCGCTGGCTTGAGACCTCAATCCCCGGCAAAGCACATGCCGCCGCCCGCAGCCGCCCCCGGACCAGCGCGAAAATCTCCAGACGCGCTCCGTCCGCCAGAAAGTCAACGCGCCATCCGCTGTGGAAATCAGTGTGGTTTCGTTCATTCTGCCGTTTGCCTATAAGATTGTGGAGACAAACGCCACGGAAAAACGCTGGTGCTCCTCACGCTGGGCCCGAGCTGGAGGTAATTCTGTAGCACACCTGTAGCACACTTCTGTGTGATCCTCATATTCTCCGAGGCCTTTTCCGCAAGCTCCGCCAGCCGCTTTTGAGACGCCCGGGCGTAGGTGTTGATGGTCAGGTTTGGGGTTGAGTGCCTGGCCAAGGACTGGGCCTCCTTGACCGTGGCCCCGGCCTCAATGATGTTGGACACACAAACATTCCGCAGGGAGTGAAAATCTATTTTGCCGTTCTGAGTCCATTTGGGAATCCGCGCGCGCTTCAGATCCTTGTCCAAGCGGGGGGAGGTGTCCTTGTGGGCCTCAAACAATGCGTCGTCAGCATCTTTGCCTTAAGATGCTTGCACCGGTTCTTCAAATACCATTTTTTCTTGACAATTCTGCGCGGCTCTGCTAAAAGAAACCAAGATTAGATATCTATAAAAGTGAAGGGGCCATTAGCTAATAACTGAATTCATGAATCGAGAACCATTAAAAGGAGGTCTAAGATGAAGAAGCCAAGTGTAGTTGTTATTTTAGGATGCATGGGATTCCTGTTAAGTGTTGCCGGGGGAATCGGATTTTTTGCAGTCCCGAATGGATTGCCCTACTACCTTGACATCACCCAAACCCCTATAGAATCCTCTGCAGATGGTGTCATTTTTTTAGTCAGGACCCTTGCGCTTCTGGATATTGCAGTTGGTCTGGCCTATCTATTGGCGATGCTGGACCGGGCCGCAGCGCGTTCACTCTTGATCGTGGCGACCTGCGATAAGTTCCTGGGTGTACTGGCTGCGCTTCTGCACTTGTTCCCGAAATCGCTCAACGATAAATTGCTCGCTGGGTATATTATTAACGGAATTCTTGCCTTGGTGGGTATTTATGCAATCGTGGTGGCGGGCAAGCAAAAGAATACAGCCGAGGCCAAGTCTTGAGATCATAAGATAAACCAGCAGATTTAACGAGAGGAGCTCGGAAATTACGTTCCTCTTTGCTCGTTAATTGTTCCTTGCGGGCTATTTCAGGCAAGGTTGAGGAGAGGCCTAGTCAAATAATTTCGAATTAAAAGGAGGTCTAAGATGAAGAAAGTAAGAATCGTTTTTCTTTTGGGCTTGTTCGGATTCCTGGTGCATCTCTTTTTTGCTATTGCATTTTTTGCAACCCCGCAGGGGCTGGCCTTCTATCTTGACATCTCATCATCACCCATCTCATCACCGCCCATCAATGTCATTTTTTTAATCAGGCTGGTGGCGATTCTTATGATTCCACTCGCCCTGGCCTACCTGTTTGCGATGATTTACCAGGACGCCGCGCGGCCGCTCCTGATGGTTGCGACCTGCGAAAAGGTTGTGGCCGTGATATGTATGCTTCCGGCCCTTTTCGCGGGAACGCTCGACAAAGACCTTTACCCGGCGCCGATTATGGACGGAATTTTTGCCTTGGCAGGTATTTATGCGGTGGTGGTGACGCGCAAGCAAAAGCCGGTTAATTAGGTGCTGTCCAGTGTGAACGGCTGTCCAAACCTGGTCATCAGGTTTCAAGGCGAAAAACACCCCTTCGGGGGTGTCCAATGCCGTCATCAAGAATCCTGCAATCAGCCTGGCGGCATCCGATGATGAGGCAGGCGTAGCGGCCGGTCTCAAAAACCGCAGGGCAACCGCCAGCCAGGCAGCGGAACTGTTTTGGGGTGATGTTTTTAAGCTTCATTTTTGGACCTCCTTTGAAATCACCCTTAGAATTCTTCGTTTGACCTTGTCGTCAAGGTCAGCCCAAGCGCTTATGATAAACTCCAGCTCGCGCGCAAGCGGGAGAGAATTTTGGGGCACACATAGGGCACACTTTTTGTGCAAAAAAGTGTTTAGAAGGTGTTTGGGAAGTGTATCGGAATTGTCTTCGGGGCTACTCTGTTCACCCTTTCCAAAGCCTGCTTCTGCAAGTGTTTGTGCGGTTTTTGTATCGGAGTTGGATGATTTTTGTTCGACTCGGAGATTTTTTTCTCCAAGGTTCAATTCCCCCTCCTCGCACCAGATAACCCTCTGATTTGGAACTACTTTTTAAGCCGACAACCTGCCGTTAGGGGACGGTTATGGGAAATTCCTCTTTTTCCCCGGGCGCAGATTTTAATTACGTTACAAATCAACAAGTTACAAGAATTCACGAAAAATATCCTGAAAAATTACTTGACAAAAAGTGATTATATGGTAATATTTGGTAATAGATGTTATTGGAAGCTGCTAAAAAATAAAAAAACTGTATAAAAAAAGGGGAAAAATGAGCCGCGAAAACGAAGAAAAAGGCAAAATGAAAGGGTCATTGAAGAATGTCAGATGGGTTGCGCATTACCTCGGAGTTTCCAGGAACACGGTTCACCAATGGGTCGTTGAAAAACACATCCCGTATATAAATTTGGGCGTTACCGGGGGCAGGCGCATAATCCGCTTCGATCCGGAAACCGTTGATGCCTGGCTCCTTGAGCGTAGCGTGGCGCAAACCGCAAAAGGACCTGATGAAGACAAGGACCTCAATCAGAAGGCACCGGAATAGGACAAGGCCCGTCATTTTTTTAAAAGGAGTTTGCAATGGAAAACGAAAAGGGTTCAGAGGGGAAAATGGAGCGCAGGAGCAATGAGGACTTCCAGCGGAATTTGATGGTGGACAAAGTGGCTTCAGGGTTGAGGACGGGATTCTACTATCACCTTGCCGTTTACCTGACGGTCAATCTTTTGCTGCTGGTCATCGGATTGTATTTGACCCCCGGATTCTTCTGGGTGATGTGGACGGCAATGGGCTGGGGCATCGGCATAATCATTCACGGCTTGAGCGCTCTCCTGTTCAGTTTCTCGGTCGCGGCCAAAAGCTATACCATGCAAAAATAAACAGGTCGGCGCGACAATTTGCCGGCAGCGGTTTCTGGAGCGGAGCTGTCGGGGTTTTGCGCGTCCTGAAATTTTTTTTCCGAGGGGTTCAATTCCCCCTGCCCGCGCCAGAAAATAAAATTGTCAATTTCATTTCCAGAGTAGAACCAGCGAGCTGTCCTTAACGCGGATCATCCCCGCGAATTCGGCTTCCCTGGAAAGCTGGTTCAGCGCCCTGGTCACTCCCTTCCAGGCGCCATAATCATGCCAGACGATCAGGCCCTGGCCGTTTCTAAGCAGCTTGAGCGCGATCCGGGAATCATTCAGCACGTAAGGATAGCTGTGGGATGCGTCAATGAAGACAAGGTCAATCTTGCCCTGGTAGCTGCTGAAATCGAAGCGCGCGGAATCGCCGTAAAGCTGGACGATCTTCCTTTTCGCCGGGAATTGCTTCTCGTCGGTTTGCAGGATTTTTTCGCCGCAGGCATTTTTTGCAATGTATATTTTTTCGGCCGGATCAATCTCCAGCGCCAAGCTGTTCATCATCTCCCGGGGAAGATCAAGGGTGTAAATTACGGTTTCCGGTGAAGAATTGGCGGCCAGGTTCAAGGCTGTCTTCCCGTCAAAAGTCCCGAATTCAAAAATCGCAGCCGGGTTTTGTTTTTTTACCAGGGCCGCGAGCAGGGCGGCGTGGAGAATGGGAAGATTGCCCTGGACCTGGGTTAGAAAAGACAGGTTGGCGGATACCGGCTCCGGGAACAAATCGGAGATGCTCTTCCCGGGCAAAATCTCGCGAGGTTTGCCGGTGATGCCCGGCCAGAAATAACGCGCTACCGACGCCAGGAACACCCGGTTTTTGCGGAACACCCAGCCCAGGCTGAAAAGATAGAGGGCTGAAGCCAGCGCAAGAAGATAGTAATAGAAAAAGCTGATTGTTTTTTTTAGAATCAGGAGCACTTTCATATTCTATTTGAAATTCCGTCTTGAGGCAATAATACTTTTGTCCCGCCTCGTCCCGGAGGCATGGCCGGGCCTTTATAATAAGCCCCGGCTCGGCCCGGCGCCGGGGGTGGTTTTTGTGCGCGCATAGAGCGCGCTTTTTGTGCAAAGAATTGAACCCCGGGCCGGATATAGCCGGCTCGGCTTTGGCCGGAGGACGAATGCGTCCGCGCGTCAGCCGCTTATTTTTTCTGCTCCAGGTACTTGTCCAGGATTTTGCGTTTCCCCCTCGGCCATGAGCTTAAGCCGAATGGTGGATTTTGCATACATGTGTTTTCATTTCTTCTGCTCCAAGAACTTGTTTAGGATCTTTCTTTTTTGAATCTTTCCGGTGGCGGTCTTGGGCAGGGCCTCCCAGAAGAACACCCGCCGCGGGCATTTGTATTTGGCGATCCGGGACTTGCAATACTCGATCAGCTCCGGCTCGGTCATGGTCTGTCCGGGCTTGGGCACTATGAACGCTCCGACCTCCTCGCCCCAGACCTTGTCAGGCAAGCCTACCACCGCGGCGTCCAAAACCCCGGGATGCTTATACAACACCTCCTCGATCTCCTTGGGATAGATGTTCTCGCCGCCCCGGATGATCATTTCCTTTTTCCGGCCAGAGATGAAGAAGTACCCGTCCTGGTCCTGGTACCCGAGGTCCCCGGTATGGAGCCATCCGCCTTTCAAGGTTTCTTCCGTGGCCTTTGGGTTCCGGTAGTAACCCTTCATCACGTTCTCTCCCCGGACCACGATCTCTCCCACCGCCCCGCTTTTAACCTCCTGGTCTTTGTCGTCCACGATTTTCATCTCCTGACCATTGAGCGGGAGGCCGATGGACCCGATCTTGCGGGTGCCGTCAAGAGGGTTGATGGAGCTGGCGCAAGTCCCTTCGGACAAGCCGTATCCCTCCAGGATGAAGGCCTTGTACTTGCGCTCGAAAGTCTCGAAGACCTCCACCGGCATGGGCGCGGCGCCGCAGATGCAGAAGCGGAGTTTAGAGAGGTCGTATTTTTCGGCGTCGGGCTGGGTGTTGAGTATGGCATAGACCGTTGGCACGCCGGAGAAGGCGGTGGCCTGGTATTTTGCGAGCCGGGCGAGAAAGTCCTTGGGGGAAAAGCCTTTGGTCAGGATCATGTTTGCGCCCGCGTAAAGCGGCGCCAGCACCGTGACCAACTGGCCGTTGACGTGGAACAGGGGCAGGATGCAGAGGAATCGGTCGGCCTCGGTCATCTTGGCCGCTTCCGTGATCTGGCGGGCGTTGGTCAGGTAGTTCTTGTGGGTGAGCAGCACGCCCTTGGGATAGCCGGTGGTCCCGGAGGTATAGATGATCCCGGCGACGTCTTCCTCCAAAATCTCCCGCTCCACTTTCTTGGACGGCTCATACAACTGCGAAAACGGCGTGGTTCCCGGAGCAGCATTGTCCACCATCACCACCTCCTGGAGCTTCGGGCATTGCGGCCGCATTTTGGAGACCATTTCCGCGAACTCGGGCTGGGTCACCAGCAGCCGGGCCTCGGAATTGTCCAGGATATATCTCGCCTCGTCCTCCTTGAACTGGGTGTTGATCGGGACCAGCACCGTCCCGGACAAAGCGCAGCCGAACATCATGTACATGAACTCCGGACGGTTCGTGAGCCAGATGCAGACCTTGTCGTCCTTGTTCAGGCCCTTGCCCGCAAGGCTGGACGCGATCTTCTCCGCAGTCGAAAGCAACTGCGAATAGCTGATCTCGCTCTCGTCCCAGAACATGAAGGTCTTGTTCTTGAGCCTGGATTCCCGCTCAACCAAAAGGTCCTTGATCGTCTGTTTCATGGTCGTCCCTCCCCAACCAGATTGCCATAGACCGCCTTCAACCGCAATCACAAAAAAATGCTGGCGCGGCTACAGCAAAAAGCCGCTTTACTGAATAGCTCCCCAACAGTTGCCGTATTCCCCCCGGACCGCGCGGACTTGATTTTATCTCTGGCAATGGTATGAAAAAGAGTGGCTCGGCAGAGGCATCCTGCAATTTTAAGCCGGGCGAAAACAGATGACGGAGGGAAAAATTATGAAAGAGACTCGCGGACCAAAATTCTTTCCCGGCATGGTATTGATCATTGCGGTGGCACTCATGCTGCCGGCTTTACAGGTTCTTGCGGAAAGCCCGGATATTTCACAAGCCGCGGAACATCTCTCAGCCGCGGTCCGGTTCAAGACCATCTCCTTCCAGGACCCGGCCCAGGTTGACGCCAAAGAGTTCAAGGCCTTCCACGCCTTCCTGGCCAAAACCTATCCCCTGGTCCACAAGAACCTCAGCCGGGAGACCGTCAGCGACCTCGGCCTGCTCTACACCTGGAAGGGGAGCGACCCTTCGGCCAAGCCGGTGCTTTTGCTCGCGCACATCGACGTGGTCCCGATCGCACCCGGCACGCTTCAGGACTGGACCCAGCCGCCGTTTGAGGGCGTGATCGCGGACGGTTTCATCTGGGGCCGCGGCACCATGGACTGCAAGGGGTTTTTAATCGCGGAGATGGAAGCCGTGGAATCCCTGCTCGCCCGGGGATACCAGCCGCGGCGGACGATTTACCTCTGCTTCGGGCATGACGAGGAAGTGGGCGGCCCGAACGGCGCGGCCAGGATCGCGGCGCTGCTCAAGTCGCGCGGGGTAGGGGCCGAATATGTTATCGACGAGGGCGGCATGATCGTTGACGGCAAAATCATGGGCGTCTCAAAGCCGATTGCCATGATCGGGATCGCGGAAAAAGGATACCTGACGCTGGAGCTGAAGGTCAAGACCAAGGGCGGTCACTCATCCATGCCTTCGAAGGAAAGCGCGATCGGCATACTCTCCCGCGCAATCAGCCGGCTGGAGCAGCACCCGTTCCCGGCCCGGCTCAAGGGCGTGACCGAAACCACTTTTGTGAGCCTGGCCCCGGAACTGTCCCCATCCATGCGCATGGCGATCAAGAACCGCCGGCTGCTGGGAGGAGTGATCATAAAATTCCTGGAGAAAAACCCGGCCACCGCGGCCGCGATCCGGACCACCACCGCGCCTACCATCTTCAACGCCGGCAGCAAGGAGAACGTTCTCCCGCAGGAGGCCAAAGCCGCGGTCAACTTCAGGCTGCTGCCCGGAGACAGCATAGGCTACGTGGTCTCCCGGGTGAAGACCGTGATCAACGATCCCCGGGTCTCGGTCGAGCCGGTCGGCCAGACGAGGGAGGCCTCCAAGATTTCCGCGCTCGACTCCGAGGGCTTCCGCATCCTGGAAAAAACCGTGAAGCAGATGTTTCCGGATACTTTGTCCGTGCCCTTTCTGGTCCTGGGCGGGACTGACGCGCGGAACTACGAACAGATCAGCGACAGCCTCTACCGCTTCGCGCCCATGCGCGTGGGCGAAAAGGACCAGGAGCGCGGTCACGGGACAAACGAGCGGGTGAGCCTGGACAACTACCGCGAGCTGATCGAGTTCTACACGACCCTGATCAGGAATTCGGAATAGGATAAAAAATCCCGGCCACCAGGCTTTCTCACGCGGCGCTTCACGCCCCTGCCTCAAAGCCGGTCAGCCAACGGTCTTTTTGAGCGCGGCCGCCTCGCTTTTCGCCTCCGCCCTGAACTCGTCCATTTCCACCACCGTATTTTGCGTCCGGGCCTTTTCCGCGGCGAATCCCAGGATATGGCTTTCCAGGCTGGAGCTTGCGAGCGGCAGGAGCGGTCCGGGCTTGCCGGTCTTTACGGCTTTTGCGAACTCGCGGAGAATGACCCGGTCGCCTCCGCCGTGGAGTATGCCGTGATACCTGATCCTTTCCCTTTTCACCCTCGCGGGGTTGAAGGTGCGGGTCTCAAGCAAGCCGGAGAAATCCGCGCTCCGGATTTCGCCTTTGGCGCCGTGGAAGTTGAGGTTTCGCTCCCAGACCAGGCTGAAGCCTGAAAGCGAATACGACGCGGTAACTCCGCCCTCCAATTCCAGGTTAACCACCTGGTGGTCAACCACGTTATTGGGGGAACGGAACACGCACCTGCCGAAGCTGGTCTCATCGAGTGCTTTCCTTATTCCTTCTTCGGAGAGGTCGTCCTGGGTGACGATCGAAGCCATGGTGCGGAACCGCGGGTATCTTATGACGTCCCAAAGCGCGCCGAGCGATTGTCCGGCGGCAAGCCGCGCGGGTATGTCCGGCCGGCCCGGCTTCAGGTACTGTTTGATGGCGCTGAATTCGCACTGGGCCTCAACCGGGCAGCCCTGGGTGCAGCGCTCGGGCGCGCCGGCCGGAGCGTTTGCCTCGGTGAAGAACCTGAGGCTCCCGAAGCTTGCCACCCGCTCGGTCTTAAGCCCGGTGAGCCACAGGATCAGGTCCAGGTCGTGGATGCCCTTGGCCATCATGAAGGAATGAGACAGAGAAGAGTTATGGTGGATGCCGCGTACGTAGCTCAGGATGAAGTGCCAGTACCCGATGTTTTCCCGGCAGTCGATGTTCATGAGCTTTCCCGCCACGTCCCGGTCCAAGAGTTCCTTCAGACGGGTGTAGATCCGGTTGTAGCGGTTTTGCGTGGCAATGGCCAGGATGCGGCCTTTCTCGGCCGCGGACTCGGTGATCACCATGCACCGGCCCGGAGAAAGCGCCATGGGCTTTTCCAGCAGCATGTGATAGCCCGCGGCAAGGCAGGCCATGGCCGAATCGAAATGCATCCGGCACGGCAGCGCATTGATGACCGCGTCCGCCAGCCCGGGCCGGGAAAGCAGTTCCTTCCAGTCCCGGAAGGCGTTCTCCCGCGGCACGCCGTATTTTTTTATGAACCGCTCGCGCCGGCCGTCATGCGGCTCGGCCACCGCCACGATCTTGATCAGGTCCGGCCGCTCCTGGATGAGCGTGCCCAGGTTAAGTTCGCCCCTGGCGCCCGCGCCCAGAAGAGCAATGGTTATGGGTTTTGATCCCGGCAATTTTTTCCGCCTCCTCCGGGCCCGCGGCTGGTCCGCCGCCCTGGTCCAACTCAGACCAAACTAGCATTGCCCCGCGAACCCGTCAACGACCATTGGCTCAGCATTGACAGCCGGCTCGGCCGGGGGATACAATCTAACCAAAAGTAACCGCCAGGAGGTCTAAATGGAAAAGTTGTCCGGAGTTTGGTTCATGGCCGCTTTTTTACTTGCCGCAAATTTCGCGCACGGTCAAGACCTATGCGGTCAAGCCGTCCCGACCGGGCAGGGGCCGGTCTTGGGCAAGCGCGACAAGAAATCCCCGGTCTGCGTTTACAAGGGCATTCCTTATGCCAAGCCGCCGGTAAACGACCTGCGCTGGCGCGCTCCGGAGCCTCCTGCCAACAGGAGCGAGGCGTTGTCGGCATTTGAATTCGGGGCTTCCTGCGTCCAGAACGAAAACCTGACTTCCGGCGGCAAGAGCAAGTCTTTCAGCGAGGACTGCCTGACGCTCAACATTTTCCGGCCCGCCAGGTCCGGCGCTTTCCCGGTTATGTTCTGGATCCACGGCGGAGGCTACACCCAGGGCGCGGGAAATTATGCCATGTATGACGGCGTGCCGCTGGCTTCGTCCCGGGAGGTGGTGGTCGTCACCATTAACTATCGGCTCGGCTTCTTCGGGTTCCTCGCTCTGCCCGAGTTGGCCAAGGAAGACTTGAACCGCAGCGCCGGCAACTACGGCGTGCTCGATCAGATCGCCGCGCTCAAATGGGTGCAGGCCAACATCGCCAATTTCGCGGGAGACCCCCAAAACGTGACCATTTTCGGAGAGTCCGCGGGAGGGGTTTCCGTCTGCAACCTCCTGGCCACCCCGCTCGCCGCCGGACTTTTCCACCGAGCCGTCATTGAGAGCGGAGGCTGCGATTTGGCAAGTTCCCTGGAAAAAGGGTATGAGCAGGGACAAGGTCTGGCTCAAGCCCTGGGCTGCCGGACAGAGAACCCGCTCCCATGCCTCCGCGCAAAATCTGCCAAGGAACTTTTGCTCCCCAGCGACGAGATGATCACCGGCGCCGCGGCCCACATCGACCATTACGTCCTGTCCGACCAGCCTCTGCAAGTCATCAAGACCGGAAAATTCAACAAGGTGCCGGTAATCGTCGGGTCCAACCGCGACGAGTTCAACCTCACTGTCCTGCTCACGCCCGGCGGAATTTTCGCCTCGCGCAAGATGGTGGTCAAGTCCATGGAAAAGCAATTGGGCCCCAGGGCGCAGGAGGTGCTCAAGCTTTACTCATTTGACGACTATGCCCGGCCAGCGTACGTGATCGGCGCGGCCTTTACCGACGGGTTCGGCTCGCGCGCGTTCGCCGCGGCCGAGGCCCTGGCCCCTTACACGCCGGTCTATCTGTACCGGTTTGACTGGGATGAGGAGCGGCTGGGCAAGACTCTGGGCGCGTTTCACGGCCTGGAAATACCGTTTGTCTTCGGCACGCTGGACGCCAAGAAGGCATCTCTCCATCTCCTGCTCAAACCCAAGGCCGTTGCCTCCGGCAAACCACTTTCGCAAAAACTGATGGGATATTGGACCGCATTCGCTCAAACCGGAGACCCCAATGCGGCTGGGCTGGAAAAATGGCCCATCTATCAAACCCGCGGGCGCGAACGAATCTATTTCGATAACCAGATCAGCGCCGCTCCGCTCACCGACCGCGAAATCGAACGCTACCAGTACTTCGCGAGCATCAGCGTGGACGAACTGGTCGGAAGGAAAACCTCAAAGACAGATCAATAGCTTCGGGATACCGGAAAACCTTTGCCAGCGCCAATACAGGCGCCTGCGTTCAAGGTTCTGGCCTAATTTCAGGCGTATTCGCTGATTTGCATTTCGCCGAGTTCGATCTCTTTTCCCCAGGGCCAGACCACGATGGTCAGTTCGTTGGCGCCGTTGATGTTGAGCAGCCCGGGCGGAAGATAGAACAGCTTTTGCGGGCCGAACTCGTCCCAATACCTCCCGATCAGCCAGCCGTTGATGTAAATATTGGCCTTGCCCGAACATTGGGAAAGCCTGACCCCGATTCCCGGCTGGTCCGGGGCTTTCAAGCCCAGGTCAAACCGGGTTGAATAAATTCCCAGTCCGCCTTTGGCCAGGGTCTTGTGCCCGAGTGTCACTTTGGCCGCGGAGGCCGGAATGATTTTCGAAAAGTCCACCCGGGGCGTGATCCCGTGCTCGCCCGGGACCAGGCCCGGGAGGAACTCCCACTCCAGCTCCCCGGCGCTGGTCTCAACGCTGACCAGTCCGCGCGGGAGATGACTGTCCTCCAGGAAGCCCTTGTCGTGGCCCAGGCTCTCGACCAGGATCACGATGGTGTTCTCGTCCTTGAGCAATTGCCGGGGAATTCGGGCGCGGAAGATTTTTTCGTCGTCCATGCCGTTGCCGACCATGTTCCGGAAATTGTTGAACGCGGAGACAAACTCGCCGTTGACGTAGAGCGCCCAGAGCTGGCGGGCGTCGGCCTTGAGCCAATTCACCGGCTTTCCGGTCTTGGCCCGGTACCAGACAAAACCGTAGTAGGCGGCCACCGCGTCAATGTCCATCTCCTTGCCCGGAATTTTTTTCCAGTCCTCGTCCGAAACGAGCGGCCGGTCGTAAACCGAAAAGCTGAACTCGCTGAGCAAAGGCTTCTTCTCCAGATAGATCATGGGCTCGGACTTGACCTCGCCCACGGTCGCGAGCCTGTCAACCACCTTGCCCGACTTGTCCACCACCAACACTTCCATCCCAGGATAGCTCACGCGGAACTCGCCCAACTCGTTCCTCACCACCTGGTCCTTCCCGGTAAGGTTCCGCATGAAAACAAAATGCTCGCCCGCCGCGCTCTTGCGCACCTTCACAAACAGCGACTTTTCCTCCCTGCCCAATTCCGGGACCGGGACCGTCTCGAGGATTTCTTTCTCATGCGCGGCCACGAACTCCGAGAACAGCCGGCAGGCCTCGGCCCGCTCGGAAATCCTCCCGCCCTCGGTGATGGGCGCGCCGTAATCATAAGAGGTGTAAACTTCCGGCTCGCCGGTGTAGCCCCAGGTTGTGCCCCCGACCGCCATGTAGACGTTGAGAATGCTCGTGCCCTGCGCGAGGCAGCTTTTGAGCGTCATGTCCATGGCCAGCGGGCCCAGGTGCTTCCGGATCGCGTCGTACCCGCGTCCACCCCACCAGTCGTACCAGCCGCCCTGTATTTCCGGGGCCAGCATCGGGAAATCACCCTTGAGCGCGTCGCGGCCCTGCTCAAAAAGATCAATCGCCGCGAACGGGTTGTCCTTTTTCCAGTCCGAGTGAAAGTTCGAGATCGGGTAATTGTCCACGCCGGGTATGTCCACGTCCACGAACCGCTGAACCGGCGACCCGGCGTCATTGTGGAAGATCGGGACCTTCACCCCCAGCGAACGCGCCAGGTCGTATAGCTCCTTGATGTATTGGTTGCGCGCGGCGTATCCAGGGGTCTTCATCGCTTTTTCCTCGCTGCCGCCGTAAAGGCTGCGGAGCGCGGGGATGGAAGCCAGGCGCATGAACACGTCCGCGCCGTATTTGCGCTGGAGCGCGCCCTGCAGCTTTGACACCACGCCCCTGGGCGTGTAGTAGAACCCGAATTCGTTTTCCACCTGGAGCAGGATCAGGTTTTTTGCGGAGTTGATTTTCGGCAGGACCTGCTGGTACCATTCCCTCACGTATTTCATGTACTCGGGGTCGTAAACCGGTTTCTGGTTTTCGCGGCAGCGCAGCTTGAGTTCGCGCCTGGCGAGGAGCCATCCCGGGAACCCGCCGCCGTCGACCTCGGCGCAGATGTAAGGCCCGGGCCGGCTGATCAGGCACATGCCGTTGTCCGCGGCGATCTGGTGGAACAGCTCGATGTCTCGCGAGTCCTTGAAATCGTATTTGCCCTGGCTCGGGCTGTGATAGGCCCAGTAATAATAGGTGTCCACCGCGTTGTACCCGCTCTGTTTGAGCTTTTTGATCCGACTCTCCCACTGCGACGGAGACGGGTGGCGGTAGTAATGAATGGTCCCGGAAAAAATAAACTTGCGCGCGCCGTTGATCAAAAGGCTGTGCTTGTCAAAACTCAACGGGCCCATGCCCAGCGCCGCCTCTGAAAGCCCGCTCTTGCCCAGGGCCCAGAGCCGGTTCAAGCCGATCCCCGCCCCGGCCATGCCCATCGCCGCCAGAAACTCCCTCCTGTCCATGACTCCTCCTTTGAATCCTTCCACCTGGCAAAAGCAGCTTTTATATTTAGCGTAATTTTCGCGGCAAGTAAAATCAAGGTTGCGGGGAAAGCCTGCCGGGCGAAGAATTATGAGGTTGGCTGCTAAATTTCAGCCTTGACAGGCAAATTCTTAAGTGCTAGAATTTTTTCGAGTTCAATATTCAGGGGCATTGAACCAGAGAGGGGCAGATGCAAAAAGCACGAAGATTTGGCGGCCAGGCTCTGATTGCAGCGGCTTTCCTGCTGTTGAACCATTGCGGAGGCGGGGGAGGTGGAAGGGGAGGCGGACATTCCGGAGGCATCCCTCAGGGGGTTTTCCAGGGCAAGGTCATCTACAGCGTTTCCGCAGCCGGTTCGCCAATGCTGGGGATTTCGGTTTCAGCCCAGGTGGAGGGAGAAGGCATCGGCGGGGCAAAAGTTGAAATCGAGGGTCTGCCTTTTTCTGCAATCACAGACGCCGAAGGCAACTTCAAGATCCACAACATTCCCCCCGGCCAGTACAATGCATCCGCGAACAAGGACAGCAACAATGATGGTATATCGGATTACACCGGGACTGAAACTCTGGTCATGCCCCCGGACCGGGGCGCGGAAATAAACATCAACGCCAACTCCAATGGCACGGTTCTCGGCCGGGTCACCCTGGACGGGGCGACATCCCGCAACATCGGGATCATGGTCTTTGTGCCAGGGAGTTCAAGTTCCGCGTTCACGGACGACGAGGGCAATTACCGGTTAGACGGCGTCCCCTGCCCCAAAACAACGGCCACGATAGCGGCGACCAAGGCCTGCTATTCGGTGGAGCAGGTTGAGGTTTGGGTCCCGAACTGCGGCTCGGATGTTGAGGGCGTCAATCTGGACCTCAAATATGTGGGCTGTCCCGCTCCGGCGCCCCAGACCGGCGGGATCAAGGGCAATGCATTTCTTCTGGGACAGACGAATCATTCGGGCATTCTGGTCAGCTTGAGCGGCGGCGCCGCAGCCGTGACATCCCCGGACGGCCGCTATGAATTCACCGGCCTGGGAACCGGCGTTTATCATTTGACCGCATCCATGCCGGGCTACAGTTCGGCTTCCTTTTCCAACATCACGGTTATGGCCGGCGGGACCTATTTTGTGCCGGACCTGTGGCTGGTGAGCCTGTCCGACCCGGATTGCGACGGGGACGGCAGCCCCAACATCCAGGACCTGAATGACGACAACGACGGATACCCGGATGCCGAGGAAATTGCCTTCGGCTCTGAAATCTGCGACCCCAACAGTGTTCCGCTGGGGGACATTGCCGGTGTCGTTTTCAAGTCCGGGACCAGCGATCCCCTGTTCGGTGCGCTGGCGGGAGTCGCTGGCACCGACAAGGTGGCGGTCACGGATATCTCGGGCCAGTTCGCGATCCTGGACGTTCACGCCGGGACCAAGACCCTGGTGGGGATCATGAACGGGTATGAAAACGGGTCAACGGTCGTGAATGTGGTTTCGGGGCAAACCGCATACGCCACTATTTATCTTTCGCCCTTGCCCTTCAACACCCCGCCGAGCGCGGAGATCACAAGCCCGAGCAGCGGCCTCGAGATCACCCGGGGCGCGAATTTGAACTTTTCAGGTCTGGTTTTGGACGATGAGGATGCCGAAGAAGAGCTGGCCGTGCGCTGGATAAGCTCGATTGACGGCCTAGTCAGTTCCGCCTCCGCGGACCTGACCGGCCTGACCATCTTCTCCTCCAATTCGCTGTCCGCGGGAACGCATCTGATCACCCTGCGCGTGACAGATTCCGGGGGCCTTTCCGGCGACGACCACGTGGCCATCAGCGTCAACGATGAATCCCCGGTCAATCCCATCCTCTGCGTCACGCCGCTCAGCCTGGATTTCGGCAGCACCGGCAACGCCAGGACCGTCACGGTTTTCAATTGCGGGACCGGGACCCTGGCCTGGTCAATCACCGGCAACCGCACCTGGCTATCGACAACTCCGGGGACCGGCTCGCTGGCCGGGGGGGAATTCCTGGACGTCACCGTTTCGGTTGACCGCTCGAACCTGCAGTTCATGGTTTCCTACTCCGGAGCGCTGGCCGTGCAGTCCAACGGCGGCAACAACCTGATCGCGGTCAAGATGACCACTCCCTGCGGGGACCGGGACGGGGACGGATACAATGACGCGGCCTGCGGGCAAGACGACTGCGACGACGGCAATTTGAACGTCCATCCGGACGCGCTGGAAATCTGCAACGGCGTTGACGACGATTGCGATCTGCAGACCGATGAGAATACCGACGCGCTCTGCGACGACGGCGACCCCTGCACCGGCGTTGAATTATGCAGCTTGGTCACGCGCCAGTGCGAGACCGGGCCTGTGGAATACTGCCTGGAGCCGGCCGCCAACCTGACCGCCCAGGCCATTGAGCCATCGGTAATCCAGTTGAGCTGGACCGACAACGCGATTGGCGAGGACGGCCAGGAGGTGTATCGGTCGGAGTCGGAATCCGGGCCGTTCGCCAAAATCACCACCCTGGGCCCGGATGTCAATGCCTGCTTTGACGTCGGCCTGAGCCAGAGCACCGTCTATTATTACTATGTGCGCGCCTACAAGGCCGCGGAGTTCTCCCTGGAATCCAACGTGGACTCCGCCACAACTCCCTCGCTGGCCGCGCCTGTGTTGGAATCGCTGACCCCCGGCAAACAAACCTTCCATCTGGTCTGGCAGAAGGGCGACGATTTCGCGGACAACTTTGAGATCGAGCGCGCCAGGGTGCTTGCAGGCGCAACCGTTGAACCATACGCCGTTGTTGGGACCGTGGCCGGGGATATGCTCGCCTGGCTGGACAAAAGCCCCGCGCTTGCGGAAGGCGCAACCTATTTCTACCGGCTACGCGCCAAAGATGACGCCGGAAACTATTCCCCCTTATCCAACGAGAAAGCAGCCAGGCTCGGCCTGAACTGGTTGGGATTTGACATCCGGGTCATAGATACCATACATGAGCCCTTCTCGGTCACCTCCGCGGATTTTGACAAGGACGGCAGCCAGGACCTGGCGTATGCTGAGCCCGCGGACATCTATGTCCTGCAAGGTGATGGCGATGGAAATTTCACGCAAATGGAAACCTTCCATCAGCCGACCGGAACATTTCATCCCATGCTCTGGTATGGTTTTTATTATGAGGGTTATATAGAAGACACATGTATGGACCAGGACTTTTATTGCGGGCAGTTTATGCATAGGGACGTAGAAGGGAGTTGTAATTATGATGAGGGTGGGCCAGAAATAACTAATTCCTCGATTATTGCCCGGGATCTGAATGAAGATTCCTATCCAGATTTGTTCATTTCAGGATGGTTCTGGAAAAGGCATTCATACACTTGGAGTGCTTATTGGTCTGGCGGTTTAGATTGCATTCCGCCAGCTGGTACTTGTTGCCTTGATGATGACATTTCCACCTCAGGCAATTGCCTGGAATGGTCCCCATGGCCTGTGCCGAGTGGAATGAATTCTTGCCGGGCATCTCCATGTGAATTTGATTTTAGTTTGCCTACAGAGGGTCCATGCTGTAATTCCTGGAGTGAATGCCTGAATCCAGTAGCTGTCAGCTTTTGCTACACTCCCCTAAATTATTACCCCGGGACCATTACTTACACCCGTCAATATATGGCGAGCTATCTTGGCGGAGGAGATTTCTCCTTTAACAACGGCTTTTTGGACACAAACTCCAGCGGCAACGATTTTTCCCTGGTTGATTTGGATTCAGACGGTCAAAACGAACTTGTAACTGTAAGTGATCGAGTGGCTGAAGATTTTCAAGGGGATATGGAAGGTGTAAATTGTATGTATTATGATCATTCCCCATATTCTTTTGAACCCCTGTCAAGTGCCGTTACAACCTATCAGCCTGATGGAGGCGCCTTTACTTTGCCTGATACCGTGGCTTATGAGAATACTTCTTTCCCTTCGTGGATGAATTATTCATACAGCTGCTGCAATTTCCCTACATGCTCTTGGTGTTTTTATACTTGGTTCCTTGGGTGCCATAATATCTATGCCTATAATGTTGCCGCGATTGAGAGCGTAGATTACAACGGAGACAACAATCCGGATGTCCTGTTGGCCAATTCCAGTCAAAGTTATATCAGAATGATGCTGGGGGATGGTGCTGGAGGACTGGTTAATTCTGCCACTTTGAGCACGGGCGGCGGGCCAATGGCGATAGCTGCAAGCGACCTTGACCTGGACGGCGACGCTGACCTGGCGGTAGGCTATGCCGGAGATTGCAGCAAGGTATCGGTATTCTGGAATGACGGCACGGGTAATTTCACCAGTTCCTCAGACTTGAATACCGGAATAAGCTGCGACGTATCTAAATCTCGAAAAGCGGACATTAGAGTTTCCGACCTCAACCGGGACGGGGTCCCGGACATAGTATATGCATATCCCATTGGCGGCGGAAACAACAATCTTGCGATTTTTCTCGGCAATGGCGACGGCACTTTCACCACTGCTTACAACTATGCCTTGGGGACCACCAGCGGCTCCTGCTGGCAAGCCGCCCGGGCGGACATTGATCAGAACGATTTCAACAATGACGGGATGCCGGACCTGGCGGTTTCCATCTCCGACAACCACCAGATCTACATTTTGCTGGGAATTCCGCAGCCGTAAAAGGGCATGTTGCGTCTGTCTGGTTGAGGATGGCGCTTTTCCGGCGGAGCATTCCGGCGCGGACCTCGGGCTGGATCCGGGCGCAGAGCGCGGCCGTGGCCGGCGCTGGATAAAACCCGGATCCGGGGCTAGATTATATCCATGCCGCCGTCTTTTCCAGAATTCAAGCCGGTTGAGATTTCGGACCGCAATTTTCTGCATGAGATTTTCTGGCGCCGGCAGCCGGAGACCTCGGAGCTTACCTTCACCAACGTCTTCATCTGGCGGGAGCATTACAAGATCCATTGGTCCATGTACAAGGACTGGCTGGTCATTGCCTGCGAGTCCGGGGCGAACAAATGTTTCGCGCTTCCGCCGGTTGGTCCTGCGGGCCGGGCAGAAGTCGCGCGGACGGTTCTGGAATGGCTGCGGGACGCGCGTCATTCTCCCGAACCCATGATCCAGCGGGCGGACCGGAAGCTGGCGGAGGAATTGGCCGGCGCGGGCTTCAAGGTCTCTGAGACGCGCGATCATTTTGACTACGTTTACCGCAGCGAAGACTTGATCAAGCTCTCGGGCAAAAAGTACCATTCCAAGAAAAACCACGTTAACAAGTTCCGGAAGACATACCGGTTCAGTTATGAGCCGCTGACCGGGGAGCGGGTTGCGGCCTGCCTGGAGGTTGCGGAGCTCTGGTGCAAGGCCAGGCGCTGCCACCAGGACATTGACCTGGTGGACGAGACGAACTCGGTCAAGGACAGCCTGCGCAATTTTGAGGCTTTGAAAATTCAGGGCGGGCTGATTCTGGTTGAGGGCAGGGTGGAGGCGTTCACGCTCGGGGAACTGCTGAACCAAGATACCGCGGTGATCCACATTGAAAAGGCCGATCCCGAAATCCCCCAGGCCTTTGCCGTGATCAACCAGCAGTTCTGCGAGCACGCCTGGGCAACCGTGCCCTTCATCAACCGCGAGCAGGACCTCGGAGATGAAGGCTTGCGCCAGGCCAAGTTGTCCTACCACCCGGCCCGGCTGGTGGAAAAATATGCGGTAAGGCTCGGAAGCTGACGGGATGCGCGGGCAGGAGCGTCTGCGCCGCGAAAGCATTCGCGCCGCCAGAGATTCTGGCAATATTGCCCGAAGCCAAATATAATAGTCCCTGATGGCATTAAGCGCCAAGGAGGTTTTTATGAGCCGGAAATGGCTGGCGGTGATCGTGGCCGGAATCGCTCTTGCCGGGTGCAAGAAGGACAACGTTGCCCAGGTGGGCGATATAACCATCACCCGGCAAGACCTTGAATACCGCAAGAAGGTGTCCAACATCTACTATCCGGGCAGCAACAAGGACTACGTTGCGCTCACCCAGTTGCTTGAAGGCTATCTTGACGAGGCGGTGCTGAAATCGCTCGGCCACAAGGTTGACGAGCAGGTTTGGGAGGAAGAGTCCCAGCGGATCGACCAGAACACCAAGGCGCCCGAGGTGCTCAAGCGGATCAAGGACGTTTACGGCCTGGACAAAAAAGCCTACCTCAAAACTTTCATAAGAGTGGTTTACGCCGAAAGATACCTCTACAACGAGGTGTTCCTCAAAGACAAGTCCATCCACAAGGCCCAGGCCCAGGTCGCCCAGGATTTCATCCAGGAAGTCATGGCCAACCCCGCGGTTTTCAGCCCGACCGCGGAAAGCAAGGGATTGCAATCGTCCAAGATGAAGCTGTCGGAGAAGGAAGGCATAACTCCCTGGGACGACCGCAAGCTTGCTCCGGCGCGTCCGGACCGGCCGGGCCCGGCTGAGCCGGCCGAGCTCGAGCAGGCCAAAATGCTGATCGAAAAAGTCTCGGGACTCAAGCCGGGGGCGATCAGCCCTCAGATCATTGAATGGCAGGAAGGCTATCAGGTCCTGCGGCTGGCGGCCAAGGAAGGGGACGGCTATATCGTGGAGTCGGTCTCCATTCCCAAGCGCGGCTATGACGAATGGAAATGGGAAACCGCGTCTCAAGTCCCGGTAAAAATTGTCGACCAGAACCTGAAAGCCGAACTGGTCAAGCAGGTCGGCTGGACCAGTAGGCTGAATTTCAAATAGCCCGCTTGACCGGAGAGCAAAGGGACCATCCCCTTTAATTTACATTCCCGACCGACGGGAAAGCAGTAGTCAGTCCTGTCGGCGAAGGAGGAGGTCTCGAATCCTTTTCCTTCCTCGTTTCTCTTTTCTCATTTCTCTCACTTTGGGCAGACCGGTAGCGTCAAAAATTCAGCGACAACAAAAAACGGGAATTGGGAGTTGGGAGTTGGGAATCGGGAATTCGCGGTTGATTGTTTCTGTGCGAGCGACTTCAGTCGCGAATCCTTTTCCGATTTTCCCTTTCTCATTCAGCGCTTAGCGTTCCCGATTTCCGGGCGCACGAGTAGCGTTGAAAATTCAGTGCAGCGAAAAAGTGCGTTGCGTAGTTAAGGTCCGGCGGAAACCAATCCAATTCCGCGTCGCGCAGATTAGGGGCGCGGACACTCTTGTCTGCGCACCTCACCGCGCATGTTCAGCGAAATGCCCGCCAGTCCGGTTATCCCTTTATCTAGATCAGGGCCGGAAATAAGGCGAGCCCGGCCTTGCGCGGACCCCGGGGCCTGACCCCATGATTGTCCGCGCATCGAACAATGAAAAAACGCAGCCGAACCTGTAAGGTTCCGACGTTTCGGAGTTTCCTCCTTCGTCACGCCTTAGAGCGTGCCCTCTGTGCCAACATGACTGGGACACTCCCCCTATGTTAAATTAATGTAGATGGGCGGGGGAGGAAAGAAGATGGAAACACTATCAGGAACGACGGGGATC
>Ga0315274_10001565_pt1 | contig 35096 bp, 37 predicted proteins | sample YL17G02_20_MG_FD_203700 | JGI IMG/M metagenome (GOLD analysis project Ga0315274, IMG submission 203700) | Sediment microbial communities from Yellowstone Lake, YNP, Wyoming, USA - YL17G02_20 | ecosystem: Environmental > Aquatic > Freshwater > Lake > Sediment | place: USA: Wyoming | collected...
ATAGGGACGTCCCAATCCAGCTTGAGGCGACAGGCCCAATGATCACGCTGACCGCCATCGGTCATAAGCAGCGCCGCAACCGCAACTACCGCCGAGTATGGCCAGTCGCCCCAACCTCGGGCATAGGGACGACCAGCCCCAGCGCGGCGCTCGATGTCGCAGGCGCGGCCACGGCCAGTTCCGGCTTCGGCACGCTGATCCAGTCCTCAATGCCCGCGTCGCGTTTCTTCCCCCCGGGAAGCGGCACCTGGTACGCCACCGGCGAGTCCCTGACCATCACAGTCCCCGCAGGCGCCAGTCGGCGCTACCGCATCGTCTTTCGCCAGCTGTACTTCAATTCCGTGGCCTCGTGGAGCGCGCTGGACCTAACGACGACATCCTCGGGGTACACAGGAGTTGGTCCTTTCATGCGCCTCCACACCCCGCTTGGCGGCGATTGGGAAACCGTTTCTGGCGAGACTTATGTGACCCTGGCAGGCGGCACGACCACCACCTATTATGTGTGGGTTACCATAGGGACGGCTTCGTCAGCCCAGATGGCCAATTCCTCGGCGGATCGTCAAGTCTTCTCGGAACTCTTTGCCGTACAGATGTAGGTATGACGCTCACGGGAGGGGTTATGGGGTCGGGCACTCTCAGAAACATGCTGAAAATACCGGCTGCTAGGACGACAAACCTAGCTTTCGAACTAAGTTAGGGACAAGTTGTCGTCTGGTGCGATCATTGCCAACGACTTCATCCGACTTCATCCGACTTCATCCGACGTGTTGCAACTCGTCAACATCCACCAAAGTGCAGATGTTTACGCCGATATTCCCTCGACTTTCATGCCGCACCCTTTTTCAAGCGCTTGCGTGCCACATGTAGATCCCAAGCAGCCTGCAAGTTGACCCACATATCAGCGCTCGTGCCGAGAACGCGCTCCAGCTGAATGGCGAATTCTGGCGTGATACCACGCTTACCGTTGATAATCTGATTTACCTTCGCGTGTGTGCAGCCAAGCATTTTCGCAAGATCGCTCTGATTAATGCCTCGCTCTGCGAGATAAATACCGGCTAATATTTCACCAGGATGACTGGGATTTGGATTTGCTTTAATTGCCATGTAGTGACTCTCCTAATGATAATTTTCGATTTTGACGTCGAGAAATTTTCCAGAATTAAACTTGAACACAATACGCCACGGATGAGTTTTACCCAGAATATCAATCGCTATCTCCCCTTTGCGGCCGCCCTTTAGTGGATGAGGGCGCAGCATTGGTGGTTGGCCTATGGCAGTGTACGCAATTTGGCCCGTAGCTCACCAGGCACCTTTAGGGCGCGGCCCAATTAGACTACACCCACAGATTTAGCCGACAAGCCGCTTTGTCTTGTCCTAGCGCTGTCGTCTAAGTTAAGCCAGTAAGGCGACGCAAGGAGGACATTGATGCTGGTGATCACCCTAGGCGACCCATTTGGGGTCACTATTGAGCTACTCGCGGGTCTCTTATTACGCTCTGAGCACACCAAACGGTGGCCGGTGGTGTTGGTTGGTAGTGCGTGGCAGTGGCGTGATCAAACGCAGCGTCTCGGCTTGCCGCCATTGTCATTTCAGCTGATTTCTAGCGCCGACGAGGTCCGTGGGCCGGGGCTTTATTTTGTCGATGTTGGCAGTGCGGCCGATGCTGGCCCGGCGGAAAGTCTAAGCTCCGCTGCGCGCGGAGGAGTCAGCGTGCGAGCTCTTAACTGGCTCCGGGACGTCAGTCCTGTGCCCCGTCTAGCTGTGGTCACAGGACCAATTGATAAACACGCGGCGGCTACCGCAGGATTTGGCTATCCCGGCCAAACGGAATTCTTTGCCGACCTTTGGGGTCAAGCCGCCATCATGATCTTGGCCGGTCCCCGCTTACGAGTCGGATTAGTGACTAATCATCTAGCTCTGCGCGACGTGTCGGCCGCTATAACTAAGGACTTAGTTGTGGCTAAGACGCTGCTGTTAATTCAAAGCCTGCGCCAAATACTCGGCATTCAACGGCCTCATATCGGTGTTTGTGGGTTAAATCCCCATGCCGGAGATCAGGGGCTTTTTGGTGATGAGGAAGTGCGAGTGATCGGTCCGGCACTGGCAGAAGTGCGCCGCACGGTGGGAGATAGTGCCGTGATCACTGGGCCGCTGCCCGCAGATACTGCCTTCTACCGCGGCTATAACGGCGACTTTACAGCAGTATTAGCGATGTACCACGACCAGGGCCTTGGCCCACTGAAGACGGTGCATTTTGACAATGCAGTGAATATTTCTGGTGGCCTGCCGCATTTCCGCGCATCTCCGGACCATGGTCCGGCCGCCGATCTTTACTTGCAGCATCGAGCGTCATCGGCCAGCATGGACCAAGCGCTGACTTTGGCAGCGGCCTACTTAGAGCAATGCGGGAGCCCGAATACATGACCCCAGCGGCAGCCACAATCGAGGTTCGTGGAGCGAACGAGCATAATCTCAAGAATCTCGATATCTCTATCGACCGCGGCACGATGACCGTAGTGACTGGGGTCAGTGGCTCCGGTAAGAGTTCGCTGGCATTTGACACGATTTTGGCTGAGTCTCAGCGCCGCTTTTTCTACACGCTGTCGCACTATTCGCGCCAATTTCTCGATCTCTCGTCGCGCCCAGCTGTGCGCTCTATCAGTGGACTCTCGCCCGCTATCAGCATCGCGCAAAATGAGACGCCGCCATCACGACGAGCAACAGTCGGCACGATTACGGACCTGAGTGAGCTGTTAGCGGTGATTTTCGCGCGCTTCGGCACGCAGCTTTGTCCCGAGCATAATCTAGCCACGGCAGCGATGACGGCCGATGCCATGTGTGAGCATGTTTTGGCCGCACATGCGGGTCAAACAGTAGCCATCTGTGCACCGGTTGTTACCGCGAAAAAAGGGGTGTTTAAGGCGCAGCTGACCAGCTTTGCGGAACGCGGCTTTGCTAAAGCCAGCATCGATGGCCAAGTGCTTAGCTTAACTCCCGTGCCGAGTCTGGCTAAAGACGTCAAGCACACCATCAAGATCATTGTGGATTATGTGAAGGTGAAGCCTGAAGCCCAGGCGCGACTAAAGCGCAGTATTGAAACAGCCTTGGCCGAGGGCCAGGGTTTTGTTGACGTCTCCGTTAGCGATGCCCGTGGCGAACTACACGCTGATAAATCTCAGACTTTTGCCGCCGCTGGTGGTTGTCCGGTTTGCGGCTTTAGCTGGCCGCGACTAGATTCGCGGCATTTTTCTGCGAATTCGCTGGGCCAATGTAAAAGCTGCCGAGGTTTGGGCTATGATGCATCACGACTCGGCGATGCTAGTGAAGCCGATCAAGAGGAAGATTCCAGCGGTGATTTAACGCTGCGCGCAAGAATTGGCCTCGATGATGCCTGTGCTGATTGCTTTGGCACGGGACTGACGTCGAGTCTGTCAGCCATTCGCGTGCAAGACCAAACAATACACGGTTTACAAACGATGCCGTTGGTCGATCTAGCCGCTTGGCTCGATGGACTAGTCGCTAATAAAGCGGCTAATCCGGCGCTGCTGCGTGTCGCCACCGAGGCATTGACGTCCGTTCGGCGCTCCGTTGATATCGGGCTAGGTTATTTGATGTTGTCGCGGCGCTTGCGCAGTTTATCTGGCGGTGAATCGCAACGGTTAAAGTTGGCTGGAATTCTAGTCGAGGATCTGCGCGGGGTCCTTTACGTGCTAGATGAACCGAGCCAAGGCCTACATCCCCGCGAGCTGGATCAATTAGTTGCTGCACTGCGTCGTTTGACTGCCAATGGTAATACCGTCTTGGTCGTAGATCATGACGAACAACTGATGCGTGCCGCTGATTGGATTATCGATTTAGGGCCCGGCGGTGGTATGCGTGGTGGCCGCCTCATGGCTAAATTTAAGCCGGAAGAGGCACCGCGATTTACCCGCGAGTCGCTGACGGCGCGCCATTTAGCTGAGTCGGCCAAGGAGCAGCACAAAGCGGTAGCGGCCATAAGCAGCACAGGGCCAGCTATCGTGATAGAGGGAGCGCATCGGCACAATCTCCAGGTCAGCAGTGTGCGTTTTCCTACCGGTGCGTTCAGTGTCGTCACGGGAGTTTCAGGTGCCGGAAAGAGCAGCCTGGTGTTGCAAACTTTCTATCCTAATTTGCTGGCCGCTGCGGCCGCTAACCTAGGTAAGGGGCAGTCGGTTAAGCAGTGGCTGCACTGCAAGCGCCTCACAGGGACTGAGACCACTACGGCGGTGCACTTAGTGGACCGGCGACCGATTGCAAAAAGTGGCGTCAGTATGCCCGTGACCTATCTTGATGTCCTTGGCGAGTTGCGTGATCTTTACGCCGCGCAAAGTGACGCGCAGGTGATGGGCTTAACGGCGCGTTCTTTTTCTCTGTCGGTCGAGGGTGGTCGTTGTCCCGAGTGCAAGGGTAGGGGAGAGCTTAGCTTAAAGATGCGCTTTTTGGCTGACGCGCGGGTGCGCTGTACCGTCTGCAAGGGGCAAAGGTTTCAATCCAGTGTATTGGGTGTGCGGTATCTTGGACTTTCGCTTGGTGAAGTACTTGAACTCACCCTCGATGAGGCCCTTGAACACTTCAAAACTCATCGTAAAATTGTCCAAAGACTTACTCCAGCCGTGGAGCTGGGCCTTGGTTATCTAAAAATGGGACAGCCGAGCGCCAGCCTCTCGGGTGGCGAAGCGCAGCGACTTAAATTAGTGCCTTATCTGGCGCGTCGGATCGATGCCGGCACGGTCTTGATTCTAGATGAACCGACCACTGGGCTGCACTTTACCGATGTGGAGCGTTTGCTGGTGATTCTGCGCCGTCTAGTCACCGGGGGCGCAACAGTGGTGACCGTCGAACACAACGAAGCGGTGATCCAGGCCGCGGATTGGTCGATTGAGCTTGGGCCAGGATCAGCTGCTGCTGGTGGTAAACTAGTGCGGCAGGGAATCCCTGGCTAAGTTGATGAGCTGTCAATTTTGTGACCAGCATGACTAATTTTTTGACAGATGCACAAACATCGGGTGCCTAAGCCTCGTCGTGCCCGTACCCCTAAGTGTCAAACATGACTTAATTTACGTGAGCCCTGGGGTTTGGCCCAGTTGTTGCTCTATATCTGAGTGAGCCACTGCTGAAACAGTAGTGGTCCAGTTCGGTATAGCCCTCGTCTACGTTGTCCTCTTGCTGCCTTCTGTTGCCCCTCCTCCTGTTGTTGCTGTTGTGGAGTTGAATGTGTCCTCTTCTTCCCCCCTGTTATCTTCATGGTCTCGTAATTTTATCACTCATTACCGCGCTATTTTCGCCACAGGCGCCATCGTCGCTGTGCTGTTTCATGCTCATCATGAACTCGGCCAAAAGCGCGCCTTTGAACACGCCGCTGCGCAAGTAGATGCCACTGCTCCTGTGGGTCCGCCCCAGGTGACCCAGGAAAGTATCGATTTAGCCATGCGTATCTACGGTATCGAGATACCCAGTAGTGCTGACTCACCAATGCTTGATACTGGTATGCAAGACCGCGGTTTAACCACCAGATCACCGTTCATGGACAAAGCCAAAGTGACTATTGGTCCAGCAGCATTCAGTAGCTGGGCGCTACTCGGCTCGACTATCGCACACGAGGTCGAGGTTCACTGCCAGCAGAATTTCTTGGCTATCTATTTAATGGATTTAGTCGGCTTGGACGGAACAGGCACTGCTGAACGTCAAGCTTATGTGCATGAATTGACCAATGCGCACCGTTTCGGTACGGCACATGAGGACACTCGCATGATTGCAGACACCGTATCGTTTTATTATCCGGAAGAGCAAGGCAGCCGCACTATTAGTGCGCTCTCTATCCCAGTTAAAGCATGGCTAGCTCGCGCTCTAATTAGCGGCAATTCCAGTGTTGCTGCGCAGTAATTTTGGTAAATTTGATACAAGTGAATAACAAGATTAATTCGCCCCAGATTTGATAAGTTCACTTTGTTGAGCTTGTTCTTGGGCGATTTTTGCTTTTAATTCTTCGATTTTCTTGTTTACTTCTACTTGCGCAGTGGTGATTTCTTTAGTTATTTTTGCTACCTGGTCCGCAGTTTGAGCGTTGGATATTCCCGACGATACTGCCGCGCCACCAGCGCCCACAGCTCCAGCTAGCGGAATAATTGCGGCTGCGCCTAATCCACCAGTCAAAACGATTGCAGTGATGCCCAGCGCGGCGAGGCCGGCTGCAGCAAGGCCCTGGCCCCAGACAGCACCGCTATCGGCGGTGATTTTTTTAGTTTTAACGTCGGCAAGTTTGACCTCTAGCTCGACCTTAGTTTTTTCTGCTAACGAAAGCATCGCGTAGTCACGATTGATTTGCTGATTCAGGTCGTCCATCGTTTTAGCGCGAGATAGAGCATCTGAATTTGAGCCTGCGGAGGCGACTCTACTAGCCTGATCCTGGTCGTCTTCTCCGTCAGTATCCGTCGATACTGAGCCGAACTGCGTTTTCGAGGCTGATGGGGTCTTAAGTCCCTGCACGGAATCGTTGCTGCTGCAAGCTGTGACACTAAAACTCACCGCTGTGGTCAGCGCTAAGATTTTTGTTTTTGTTTGGTATCGCATATTGTGTCCTCTCAAAATCGTCGATCTTCCTAAACTTTATGCGTAAGTTTATGTTACTCCGTACCGAGAGCGTTCATGTCGTTGATTTGCGCCGTTTTTTGCGCGATTGTAGTCATGAGGTTCTTGCTGTATGCGAAGCAATCACTCATGTTGTTGCCAATCACACCGCTGATTGAAGCAACACCGGCTTTGATGTCGGCTGTATTGATGTCACCACTTACGCCTTCTCCCAAAGATTTGAAGGCATCTGTTCCGGCCGACCCGATGGCTCCGCCGATAGACGAACTCTTGCCATCGCCAAGAGCTGCCGCTGCTGCGCCGCCGGCGCCGATCCCAATCGCTGATACAGCCCCACCTGCCAAGGTTTTGGTGCCAAGGTCCATAATCATCTTGGTCTGCAAACTGTTTATTTCTTTTTGAAATCCGAAGCAGGTTCTTTTCGCGTTCTCTAAACGACCATATAGGGAGGCTACTTCATTATTTAGCTGACCCACGAGCTGCCCTCTAGTCTCGCCCGCCTTCTTTTGTTCATCGCTACCAAAAAGGGCTCCGAGTGGATCGTTGGCACCTAGCTTTTTGTTGCCAGCCGAGCCGCTAGTACTAGCATTAGTTTCTGCCTTCGCCGTGACGGGCGCTGGTGCGCTGCTCGGATCGCTGCAGGCTGAAAGGCTCAGGAAACTGACAGTTAGTGGTATCAAGGCCAGGCGTATCATCAGAGACCTCCAAGGCTTATCGCTGATTATGGACTGTTGTGTGTGCTGATTCATGAGTTGATCTTCGCCCAAGAAACATTGCTGTCTGCCAAAGCTATTACCGGGTGCCTTGTACGATAAGCTGATTAATTTCAGCATTTTTTTGGTCGATCTGAGCTTGCAGGTTTCGTACCTCGGCGTCGTATTGAGCAATCTGCTCTTGGATACTGCCGGTGATTTTTTTAATGGTCTTTCCGTTTTCGTCTTTAGTGATGCCTACCGATACAGCATCGCCTATAGCTTTGAAGCCACATGTGAGCGGGGAAGTGACTCCAGAGCCAGAGCCAGAGCCAGAGCCAGAGCCAGAGCCAGAGCCAGAGCCAGAGCCAGAGCCAGAGCCAGAGCCAATTGCGCCAACTACGACGCCAGTTATGAGGCAGCCACCTGCGGTTACCAAGTTACCCTGAACCGTCGGTGAATTACCGCTGGGTAAGCCCTTAGTCAGGACAGATCCGGTAATCTGTACTTTGAGACTGTTGCTGTTTGACATGGCGGTGCTTAAATCGTTTTCGAGCATGCCTACTTCTTGCATCAGCTGCGATTTCTTCGCTGAACGGATTGAGGCTGCACTGTTACCCGTGCCCATCGTACCGAAGACATCACCAAAAGGATCGTTGCCGTCCTTGCTGTTGTTCAGGCTGGTAGATGAATTGGATTCTTTGGATTTAACTTTAGGTGACGCTGGTGGCGCCTCGCTGTTGCTACAAGCAAACAAAGTAGCTAGGCATAAAATCGTAGCGGCTTTCACGACTGACATATGTGGCCCCCAAGATCAAACTCTATGAGATTTGGACTGTGATGTTGTGTACTGACGTGCTTATCGGTATTTCGAGGGGAAAGCTTTAGGCTAATTTACAATAAATTCGTTTATATCAGTAATATTGGGTAGTAACGGAGGGGGCTAGTCATGGCCAGATTGAGCCGCGCAGATCACAGTCCGATTAGCTGGGCATGTAGCTGCGAGCAGTGCCTACATAATTCGCCGCAGACTCATGCAAGCCTTCGACTTCTTTGTCCGTAAGGGTGCGGACTACCCGTGCCGGCGAGCCCATAATCAGGGAGCGTGGCGGAAACGTCTTACCCGAAGTGACCAGGGCGCCTGCGCCCACGAGCGATTCTCGGCCAATGACGGCGGCATCCAAGATGATGGCCCCCATGCCGATGAGGCAAAAATCCTCGACAGTACAGGCATGTAGCAAGGCGTTGTGACCAACAGTGACATCGTTGCCAATGATGCACGGGTAGCGGCCGCTGGTGACATGAACCGTAGAATTATCTTGGATATTTGTTCGGGCACCGATTCTGATGTAATGAACATCGGCGCGAACTACGGTATTGAACCAAATACTGCTGTCTTCGCCGATGACCAAATCGCCGATGAGTCTGGCACCGCTGGCGACAAAAACATTGGCACCTAAGTCTGGCGTTTTGTCACCGTAGGGTATGACTGTCGATTGCGGCATTTGCATGGGGCTCTCCATCGTGACAACTCAACTACTTGATGAACCGAAGGCAAGCATGTTGGATCCACAAACTCGCCTAGCCGATCTGCCAATTCACCATTTAGATACGGTCCTCGACGAGATCTTTAATGTGCCTCCGCCGTGGTTGCAGCCAGAGGCAAAGCGCCCAGAGACCATTGCAGACGTCGCTGCCATGATAGGGCAAGACCAGGGTACCGTCACCGCCAAGTTTAGGAGCATCATTGAGATGAGTGTAGGAATTGAGATCGCGCCTAAAAATCTGCAGGATCTGTTAGCGGCTAGCCCATTAGGCGATCCTGCTCGTCCAGTTCTCGTCGATGTCCGCGAGCGGTGGGAGTACGATATTTGTCACCTCCCTGACAGCATCTTGCTGACTGAGGCTAACTATCCCGCGCTATTGCCGCAACTGCGCCTGGCGAAGCAAGTTGTCACCATTTGCCACCACGGGGTGCGTTCTTTAAGTGCGGCGCTGTTCCTCCGCCAACAAGGAGTTGAGACAGCGACGAGTCTCGCCGGCGGCGTCGACCTCTGGGCGGTCGAACTGGACACGGCGATGGCGCGTTACTGAGAGCTGGTAGCCTAGCCGTCATCCTCGTCAGCATCCATTGCTGCTTCTGCCGCATGTACCACCTGGCCGATGTGAGCCAGGATATCTTGCGCTAGCACTGCGTGTTCGCCACGCTTATCGGCAGCTAGTCTTGCTGCCCAAGCAATCACAGATTGTGCCCTGAGCACGGATAGGGTTGCGCTCACCCCAATTGCACCATGCGCGGCAGCTGCACCTGCGAGTAAATCTCCAGAGCCTGCACGCGCGAGTGCTATTCCACCCTCGGTTAAGACAAATGCAGGTAGCTTTTGCTCGCCGGTGACCACGATCGGTGTGGCGTGCTTATAAAGCAAAGTAACCCCGAGGCTTTCGGCGATCTCCCGTGTGTTTTTCAGCGCGGCATTCGTTAGAGGTGCTGGCGGCGGCGTTTTACAAAGCTGCTGCCACTCTCCTGGATGCGGGGTGAGTAGCCAGCTCCGGCTATCGAGGTCGGCACCGGTAAGTAGAGGCAAGGCTCCGTGTACGGCGCCGGCATCGAGGACCACCAGATTGTCGCCGGTACTAGTAAATGCTGCTAACTCAGCGACTACGGCGGCATTGAGCGGGCTGGTCATACAACCTGGACCGATCACGACGGCGCGGACGCGACGTTCTGTCAGAAACTTTGCTAAAGCAAGTGAGTTTAGCTCTTCGCCGTTAAACAAGTTTTCAAAGACTAGCTCCCTGGGTACATCACCGCGTAGGGTCGCAAGGGCTGACTCAGGCATTGCGACGGTGACCCATCCAGCACCGCAGCGCAAAGCACTCATAGCAGCAAGTAGAGGGGCACCCGTCTTGCCTGGGCTACCACCGATGACCAAGACGTGGCCACGGTCGTATTTATGCGCGCTAGGCTTGAGATCCGCCCACGGATTCCGCAGGATAAGTTCGCGCCCGTCGGGGACGATAAAAGGTGGCGGTTGTTTTGCCGCGACACTGCTGACGGCAGCAGAGGGGAAGCCGATGTCTATGACCATCACCTCGCCGCAGTCATCGCGGGCGGGTGCGATCACGTGCGCGATTTTTTTGCCGCCAAAGGTGACCGTTAAGTCTGCTCTGAGCGGAATCTGCTGCATCGCTCCGCTGTTGGCGTCTAGACCACTCGGAATATCGACTGCTATGGTGGTGCGGTTGCCGAGTGTTGCGGCCTCCGCCAGGGCGGCAAAGATCAGACCTTTGGGATCTAGGGGGCGGCTGATGCCGAGACCTAAGACGCCATCGACTACGATCGGCTCGGCCCTTTTGAAGCGTCCTAATGCCCCTCGCCGATAATTTTCCACCGCGTAACCTGCAGCTCTCAGGCAGGTCAGCTGGGCATCTGCGAGTGGGCTTAGCTTAGCGTCAGCGGTTTCGCTCACCAAATATGTGTGAACTTCGCACCCAGCCTCCGCCAGCCAACGCGCGGCAACTAAGGCGTCACCGCCGTTATTGCCAGTGCCAGCAAGTACGATGATCGGTGTCCCATCGGCCGCATCGACATCGAGGTCGAGTATTGCGTCGGCGACGCCGCGACCGGCCATCTCCATCAAGACGCGACTTGGAATGCCGAAACTTTCCGTGCTGCTGTGATCAACAGCGCGAGCAAAGTCAGCATCCCACACATAATCCCCGACGATATCAAGTTCGTGTTGATTCATCCGATGATTTGCCCGCCAGCTTTCTCGATGATTTTGATGATTTTTTCCGTCACTTCGCCCTTGAAGGCGCGGTGTGTCAGGGCAATCTTCTCGCTCGACAACGTGTACTCAAGGCCTGCCGCTACACTTTTTTCGCTAAAGTTGAGTACCGATGTGCCCAGCTGCCTGATGGTCACGGTGAGGCTGCCGGGGCTAACGCTAAAATCAAGCATGTCTGCTAGTTTGCGTTGTCCAAGTGCGTCCTTAATACTGCCTAACACTTTCTGCCTGTCGGTCTCAGCGAAGGAAATCCGCATGTGTTCAGTCCTCACCAGATGCGCCGATGCGCGTTGCCCGCGTTAAATGTTCAAACAATCTTTTAATAATCAGGTCGCTGCTCATAAGCAAGGTGTTATCTGTTTGCCATAGCACGGTTGCAAATGTGTCCGCTCTAGGGATAAAACGCATGTGCCCATGCGACTGCCGCTCGAAGCTTTGAACAGTGACCAGCTCCGCTTCCAAGACTTGATTGCGCATTACCACTGTCATCTGATGGCGTTCCAGAAGGAGCATGAAGCCCCCTCCTGTTGCTTGCTCAGACGGAGCCACTGGCAGCACGCGCACGTTAAGACGAGCACCGCTGACTTCTGTTAGAGCCTCGGCGTAATCCTCTGCTAGCAGTTTTAGGTCTTCAACTGTTTCGTCAATACGGCGAATGATCGCCGTTTTTACAGCTTGCGCGTCAGCGGGTTCCCAGCCGCCCTCGGTCAGGCGTGCCGTAGCTAGGTTTTTGAGCCATTCCCGATCGGGCATCGTGTCGCCTCCCCGCTGTTGCTATTAAAAGAGAAGATTGACGGCCGCCCAGAGATTCACTTCTTGAGTGTAAGTTGGTACCGACTGCTCAAACGCTGGCTTAGTCGCCTGGTCACGCACTTGCCAAGTCGTGGAACTCACAAGGGCCGAGACACCAAGGGACAGAAAGGAGAGCGGTGAGCCTTCCAGCGAGGCCTTACCGGTCACATTTTGGCCGTCCGCGCTAAGCTGGGCGTAATTAGGTACGTTATGAAGCAAATAATTATTCTGCATCTGATATTTAGCGCCGGCACGAATTTTAAGGTTTAACGGCAGGAGCTGCGTCGCATTTAGGTTTAGGCTGCTGATATTGTCTGGTCCGTCGAGAAACTCACCTTCGTTGAAGTAATTCAGTAGTTGGTGCTCGAGTTCTGTAACTATCGTTAGTTTGGTTGCAACTTCCGAGCTTAAGCCGAGGGTTCCGCCGCCGCCCTGCATAATTTGCTGATCATTGACTTCAAAGAGGTCGCGGTAAACGCCACTTATGTATACGGTACCAAAGCCGTAGCGGCCACGCAGATCGGCAAAGCCCCTGTGATAGCCGAAGCTCTTTGATTTATCGAAGTCGCCGAACGCCATGTTGATTTCGCCACCGATGTCGAACCATAAATTGCTCGCCAGCGGCAATTCTAGCCAAGGTTCTGCGCCTGCCTTGCCGTAAATTTCCGCTTTAGTTCCTAAGCGGGTACTGAGCTGGCGTGCGAGCATTTGATCACTGACGTCCGCCCAAACTGTCTGTTCGATACCGGTTTGATCGCGGTGTTCGATGCCTAGATTGAGCTGTAAGCCGACAGCGCCTTGGCGCTCTTTGGTCTGGCCTTGACCCTGCGTTTGACCTTGGCGAAACGGTAGGGTTACCTGCGGTCCACTCAATACATTGAGAGTGGCAATTTTGGCGTTGAACGTGTTGCGGGCGTCGCCGCTGCGGCTACTGGACTGTTGTTCGACCAAGTACTGCAAATTGGCGTTCTTTTGCACCGATTTGAAGCCTTGATAGTTGTTCACACTCACGAGGTCCGCGAGTGGTGTCGGCTCTGCTTCAGTTTTGACGCGTTTCTTTGGTGTCGCGATAGCGATCGTTTCTCGCTCCAACTCGCGCTCTTTTGCCAGTTCGTGCTGCTGATGCAGTAGGCGAAGAGCTTGCACGTGTTTGAGATAAAGTGCGCGGCTCTTGGCCAGCTTATCGGGAAGCACTAGGGCTTTTTCTAGCATATCTTCGGCAACGTCAAAGCGTTTGATTTTGATCGCTGATATACCGCCGTAGTAATTGGCAAGATCTGACAGTGAGTGGCCCGACGGTACGCGTTGAAAGCCGCGCAAGGCGAGGTCATAGTTCTTCAGGCTGAAAAATGTCCAACCATATTCGTAGCTGGTCTCAGGGTCTAATTCGGCCAGTGCTACGCGACCGAAGTAGGTCGCCGCTTCACTATAGCGATCGAGGCGATAATAGATCTTAGCTGCCTGGATTAGGGCTGCAGTGTGATCTGGGTACCGCTGTATGATCGCGTTGTAGCCGAATAGAGCGTCATTGTAGCGACCGAGCTCGTAAAAACGATTCGCCGTATCAAGAGTCCCGCGTAAATTGAATGCTGGTGCAGGAGCTGGCTTGCGACGAGGTTTCGCCTGAGCTAGCTCAGTTTCGGCAGCTGCTGGTTTTGCCGGCTGGGCCATCAAGGACATTAGCGCCATCAGAGTCAGTAGTAACGGGCGCAGTGAGCGGTGGCGGCGTTGCTTCATCAGCAGTGGTCATCCTTTGCAAACGGTGGTGACTTTAATGCCGGTAGCTGAGTCAGAGCGACTTGGCATACGGCTTTTTTAATCGCGTCGGCGGTACCTACGGAGGTAGAGCTTGGCGCATTGGTCATCAAATAAGCGGTGCTGACCTCTGTGAGTGCTTGTGTCAGTGGTTCTAGAACGGTGAAGTCTTCAGAATCAGCATCGGCATCTGGGTGCAACTTTGCGAGGCCCTGGGTCAGGGCGTCCATGAACTTTAGAGTTAAGTCATAGCGCTGATTTGTCTCTTCGGTACTGCGCGCCGTTAGTGCTGGATCTGCTAGCAAAAGCTCGCCGAACACTAAATCTACGGCATGCGCAATCACCGCGCCGGCGGCGTGAATGTCGCCGAAATCCACCGAGTCTACTGAGCCTGCCGTCGAACTTTGACGACCTAAAAGCGCCAGCGCGCGCTCCGTCGTTAAGATTTTTTGGCTGCCGCTGCGAAATGTGCCGTTCAGAACATTGCGGTCGCGGCCAATATAGGGCAGGCCGGTGATGGAACTACCATCGGCACCACTCGAATAAAAACCGAGTAAGTCGGCGAAAGCCTCGGCCATCGCGCCCGCTGCTCTAGCTCGCTCACTGGAGTTGTTGCCAAAGGTTGACTCGGACAGAGCATCGCTAAAACCGTGGGCGACCGGGTTCCATGTTAGCCCGACACTGGTGAGAACCTGGCCGTGCCGAGTGTAGTCGATGTGGTGTCCGTACTCATGTCCGAGCACAAACGCCGATTCCCAGAAAAAGCCAGGCATTGCCTGAGCTTCATTTTTTCTGACGGGAAAGACGGTGATCATTTGCGCGTCAGGAAAATAAGCTAGGTTATCAGTCACGTAGCTACGCACTGTGCCACTTTTGGCGCCGGTTGCGTCCTTGATTGGGTAATTTGCCGTGTCCGTGATGAACTCTGCCAAGATGGACAAGCGCACAGGCGCCGGTGCTGCAGCAGATGTCGCCGCCACGACACTGAGGTAACGCTCGCGTGCCTTTTGGATGTGATAAAGACTGGTTAGTGCCACGGCCTCGTAAGATAAGCGTGGGTAGGCAAAGCGGTCTTTGCAGATGCGCAGGGCCCCACCTGAGCCCGATTCCAGCCAGTACTTTTCGCGGCCGCTTGCGTCCGCGCAAGCGCGAGCAGCGCCGAGGCTATAATCGCATGAGCGCGAATACTGGTCGGCATAGGTGGTACCACTGATCGCTTGGTCACGGAGCGACTGCTCACTGTTGGTATCTGCCAAAGTAGCTGCGATAGCGACGGTCTTTGGGCCCAGCCAAGACCGGATTTCGCTGCCGGTAACCTGCCGTAGGCCCGGACCTTTTTGGCATTCAGCATCGGCTAAGGTGTAGCTGGCCGGTGGCGATAGCGAGAGTATAGGCTGCATCACTGGTGTTGGCAGCGTCGTGTCGATCCGGCGCTGGCCTTGACCACAGGCTGTGAACAGGACGATAACGCCTAGCCAACCGAGTTTAGTGCAGTCAGAACCTCGTCGCGGTGCCATTCATTCGCTCCAGATATTTACTTGAATCCCCGGTCGTTTGCGGTTACTGTCGTGGCTCCGAGGGCTTAATCATAGCATGGCGGCATGCTACATGCTTCCAGCTTTAACGCCAACCATAAGCTTCCACCGCAGCATCGAGGCACTGATCTATGGCTAGGGTATCTATTGAAGACTGTTTGGACGTACTAGAAAACCGCTTTGCCTTGGTTACCGTCGCGGCAACCCGCACGCGGCAGTTGATGGCCGGAGACGAGCCGTTGATCAAATCAAAAAATAAATTAGCCGTCACCGCCCTGCGTGAAATCGCGGAAGGCCTGATTACGGCTCATATTCCAGAAGAGTTGGGTGAAGTCACCCGGGCCAAGTTGAAGCCGGAAGGCAAAAAAATCGGCTCAGCAGCTAATACTTGAGCAAAATTGCCGTACCCTAACCAGAGCCTGGTCGCTTTCGCAAGTGACCAACCTGACGTGCTAGGTTTTACTTGGCTGCGATGTTGCAGCGACCCAGTACGTAGGTGCTCAGGCACAGGTCTACCACTTCATCCCTTCGAATCAGGCTGCTATCAAACCACGGTTGCATCCTGAGTTGGTCATAAAGGGCATTGCCAAAAACCTGATCTAGTGCCTCCGCCAGTATCTCGCGGAAGTGGATGTAGTCCCAGGAGGGCAAGTCTAGCCCCTGCTGACCAGATTGGTAGTCTTCGGCCAATTGGACGAAGTCGCAATCCACGTTTAACCTCAGGAACCCCTCTACCATACGGTCGATGCGCGCACCGTGCTTGGCCAGGAATACCTTTCGGGATTTTCTCTTGTAGTTTGATAAATTTGTGACGGTACCCATAAACGCCTCTTGCTAAATCAGCGGGCTGCAGTCCTTTGTGCAACCTCCCCACTATATTCACCCTTTCGGCACTACTTGATAAAACTTGAGGGTTTTTTCGCTGCGAGCTGTGGGACAGGGCTATTTTTGCCGGGTGGGTGGTGAAATTTATTCCTAATATCAACGGGTTGTATCATTCCCCCGCAATTGCTAGAATTATCGTATCCCGCCAGTAGTCCGTTGCGTCAGCCCTTGAGGTCACCATGTCCATCCGTATCGGAGATGCCGTCTTTCTGCGGTCCGGCCTACCGGCTGCGGTGAAGGATCGTGACCCGGCTACCGGTCAGTTGGTGCTGCAGAGTGAGCCCAAGGTGGTGCGTGAGCAGATGCGGCACGGATACATCAACGGCATGAGTCAGGAGACGCGCAGCAGCCTTTACGACATTTTAGATCGGATCAAAGAGAAGACCGAGGATCCGCGTGAGCGGGTGAGCGAGATGCAACTAAAACTAAATGAACTAGATCAAGATCCGCACAATCGTGATCTGTCGCGCTACCTTCGTGCCGAAATGCTGCACCTTATGAATACATTCAACATCAAGCCTCGCGAATTTAAGCTCGAAGAATTTAACGTTCGTTAACCTAGGAGAGGTCCATCATGGCGCACATTGGCGATCTAGTTCCTAAGTCCGGGATCTACACGGAGCCCGGCGTGGTCATGGAGAAGAAGGACGATGGTAACGTTGTCGTCAGCACAGAGCCGCTGGCCGTCAATAAGTATCATCGCTACACTAATACCACTGGCCTAAGTGAGCCTGAGAAGCTGCAGTTCAATGAGATCCTCGACCAAATCTATCAAAAAGACAACGACACGGATCGGATCAACGATATCCAGACCGAGATTGATCGTCTTAAGACCGATCCAACCAGTCATAATATTGTGCAGTACCTGCGTAACCAGCAGTCTTTTTTAGTGCGCCAGGCGCGTAAGTTGCCGCCAACTTATCAAGCAGACGAATCGAGTATCAATAAAACGGCATAATGCTGAGCTGTGGCTCTTTTGCCAAAATAAGGTCAGGCCGCTTGTGGCGCGCGCTCCAAAGCACTCTGGAGTCGCGCCAGAAGCCGTTGCGCCTTTTTATACATTGGATCCTTGATCAGAGCGATGCGCAGGAATTCACAGGCCATCAGCGCTTGCCCCCAGCGGGCGTAGCAAAGTCCGATGTTATAAAAGAGCAGAGCACTCTTATCCTGCTGCGGCAGTACATACTGCGCTTTTGTATAATGCTCTAAAGCTTCTTTATACTTGCGTTGGTTCACAAGCTCGACGCCGTGTTGGTTTAAGTTACTCGCGGTACGATGCACTAATTGCGAGCGTGAGAGCAGGCTGCGAGCCTGCTCCAAGTCGCCAGCGTGGAAGCGCAGCTCTGCAAGCCCACTCAGGGCGCCGCTGCAGTAAGCATCACGTTCGAGGGCTGAGCGAAAGTAGAATTCCGCGTGGTCGAAATCTTGGCGCTTCATATGAATTTCTGCCATGCTCACCAGTCGTGACGTGCTTTGCCGGCATAAGGTCTGCAATTTTTGTAGCAGAGCCAATGCCTCGGCCAATTTTCCATTCCTCTTATAAAGCGCAATCAGACCATCGTAGGCTCGGTAGAATTTTGGATTCTTGTCTAAGGACTCATGCCAGCTTGCTACTGCAGCCTGTTCGTTACCCTTCGCCGCATGAAGTTTGGCTTCAATATCGTGATAGCGCGCGGTCAGTCCGCCAGCTGCTAGCTTAGCGAGGTGCTGTTCGACATATTGCAGGGTCTCTTTCGGCGCTTCGGGTGATAAGCTGTCGCAAATCCTCTGCAGTTTTCGCCACAGTTCTTCCGTTGGATTAGGAGCTGCACTTGCCGTTAGGTGCATGTCGAGCTCGCGTCCCGCAGCGGCGAGTTCTTGCTCGCGCTGCCTAAGGCGGACGATGCGTGTGACTCCTAGTTCGGCAAATTGAACGACATCCTCATGCGTTGGGTGAGTTGTCAAAACAATCACTCGGCCAGAGATGTCAAAATTCGGCTGTATACTCAAAATTTCTTCAACAATCGCCCCACCACTGCGGTTGGTGCATTCCCAGTGGATAATCATATGCTTAGCGCGGCGAAATCTTTCCCAACTGTGGCGCAACGGTACGGTGGACGGTAGTCGCACATGCGGAATGTCGAGCTGGCTCAACTGCCTGGTAGCGAGCTCCCAAATCCAGGATTGGTCGTCTGAGATCACGATCGTCTCATTGAATTCAGCCGACTTGTCCGATTTCTGTACCAGTTTTGGAGATTTTTGTGAATTAGTCATCGCCTCCTCCCAAAGTTCTATCGTCAAGTCGGTGATGCGACTTAAAGGGAAAGAAAAGCGATTTTGTTAAGCTACCAAGATAAGATAGAAAAATCTTGGACAGGCACGGCACAACGAAGGGGGAGAGCGATGAAGGTACCACGGCAAGTGCTTGTAATTGGCGACGGGGCCATTGGGGTGGCAATCGCTGGTCTGCTGGCACCTCTTGGGCTGGTTTCACGCTTTATCGGACGCAGCGGGCCGGTTGCGATGGACGCCCAAATAAGCGGCAATAGCGACAGCATATCCAAACTTCAAAGTGCGCCTTTAGTTAATGAAAATATCCAGTCTGATATTGCCGGAGTTGAGCTGGTAATTGTCGCGGTAAAGGCGTTTGATTTAGCCTCGGCTCTTGCGCGCACTCGCGACCTGCCGAAGTCGATACCGGTGTGGTCTTTTGGTAACGGCGCGATCTACGCAGAGATTACGGAGGCTGCCAAGTTGCGGCCAGACTTAATTTGGCGCCTGGGTTATTGCACGTTTGGCATCAGTGTCGTTGCTGACCGGTCTTACGCATGGCGCTCTCAGACTGGTGAATTCGCGGTCGGAGCCTGGTCTGATGCACCGAGCTTAGTTGGTGAGCCTTTACCCGTAGAGCTGGGCATTCTGAGAGAGCTGCCGAAATATTTTAAGTGGCATCAAAACATTGACCGGCTGCATCGGCGTAAGTGGCTGTTCAATACTGTAATTAACACGCTGGCGGCGGCGCGGCACTTGCCATGCAACGGCGATATATTGGCTGATTTACCGATGCTAGCGGCAGTGTTTACTGAGGCGTGGGACCTCGGTAAAACTCTGTGGGGTGACTGGCCGATGGCGAAAGATGAGGCCTATCAATTGTTGTTACGACTCGTCGACACTACAGCCAACAATGAGAACTCCATGGCGCGTGATGTCCGCCTCGGCCGCCCGACCGAGTCTGATTACTTGGCAGGACTGGCAAAAGATACGCGTCGCTTTCCCTTGTTAACTAGCTTGCATCGACAATTACAGGTTCAAGAGTAAACAACTCGCCGTCTAGCATCACTTTTTGTGACAATAGACGGCGTGCTGTGCCGGGGAGGCTTAGTGGGCTACTGTGGGGAGACTTTGCGGAACTATGATTACATCGACGCGACGATTTTTCGCGCGTCCGGATGCAGTTTTATTTGAAGCGATCGGTTGTTGATCGCCGAGTCCCTCAGCGCGCAGCGTCAAGGGCTTACCTTCAGGGCTTGTGCGCTGTGCTTGGAGGTAGTCTTTCACTGCTTCAGCGCGAGCTAGTGAGAGCTCTTTATTTGCTTTCGCGTTGCCGGTGGCATCGCTGTGGCCTTGGATTACGACCTCGGCCGGGGCAAAGGTACCTATGACTTCCGACACACGGTTTAACATGCCAAAGCGTGACGAGTTAAGGCCGTGCTGTCCGACGGCAAACCTTAGATCAGTCAGTCGGACGATGACCTTGCCAGCTTGTTGCATCACTTGAGCTTCAGTCGATGAAAATTGATGTTGCGCGGCCTTCACTTTGTCTTGGAAGGCTTCGTTTGCGGCAAGTTGCGCTGCTGTCTGCTCGGTTTGCTTAAGTTCGGAGGTGGTTTCCTCCAATTCCATCTGCTTTTCTTTAAGGGCAGCTCGTTCGCTAGCAAGGCGTTCGCTTTGTGTTTCACGCTGCAGCGCGATCGCTTCTCCATCTTCGGCATTTAAAGCTTTAGATTCGCGCGTGATTCTCACAAGGCGGTCGGCACTCTTTAAAAGAGCGCCCTCCTTGTTTTCGAGAGCTGCTCTATCTTTCAGATTGACCGTAACGTAGCTATCAGCCTCTTTTAGTTTGGCGTCAAGATCTGCCAGGGTTCTCGAGGCAAACTTTTGCGCTCCTTCGCGCATAGCCTCATCCCGCGTATGCTTGGCTGGGCCTGTCACAGAGGTGTGTAGTGAATTTGATTCAACTGCAGCAAATTCTTTTTGCAATTCGAGCCGTTTTTTCAAGGCTGAAGCCTTATCGCGATCTTCAAGATCTTTACCGATGCTTCGCAATTCTTTGTCTGCCTTTTCGAAGCCTTTGCGATCGAATTCCCGTGCATTGGCGGAAAGGGCAGCGCGGCGTGCGCTCAGAACTTCAGGCATTACGTCTTGGGCAGCTTTAGTCGCTTCCTCAGCCTTTTTTAGGTAGGCAAGACCCCCAGCAACACTCTCTAGAATCGCTTCATTACTAGCATTTCTGGTGCGCAATCTCTTCGCTTCGGTGAGGTGCTCGCTGACCTCTTTAAAACTATCTGGTGCTAAAACGTCCGCTTGGTCCGCTAGAGCCGCTTCACGTCCGGCCTCTAACTTGCTGATTTCAGCAGAAGGATCAGCATTGGCAGGAAGTTGCTCGATGGGGACACTTTGGCAACCTGCAGAAACCAGCATCAGCGATATGTATCCCACAGCCTGCATCTTCCGAATCTGTTGCATAAAGTACCTCGAAGTATGTGTTTGCACTCGTCAGTGCCAGTCGCACTGCAAGCGGAATGCCAATTTACCCGAAGAGCCTTAATATTTTGCATAGTGCACTTTAAAATTATCTGAGGTAATGCGGTAATTCGTGCATGCGAAAGGCATGCATATGACTGTTCCCATCTCATAAAAAGGAACGAGCGTATGATCTCGGATCTTCAAAACGATAGTTTTCCGATAAAATCACTATTTGCTGATGACGAATTAATTGCGGAGATCCTGCCAGCTTTCGTGGACAACTTGCCCAAATATGTCGAGCGGCTGCGTGTTGCACTCGGCGCAGGAGATGTCGCCGCTGCCGCGAAAGTTTGTCACGATTTGAAGGGCACTGCTGGCGGCTACGGCTACCCGCAAATTGGTAGCCTGGCGCAGACGTTAGAGGATGAACTCAAGGGCGGCATTGATTTAACTAAGGCTAGTATTCTGTTGGAGCAGATCGCTAGGCTATGCCACCTGGCGATGCTTGGTCTAGATCACTAACAATACCGAGCCCGTGGGGATGCCCGCCTGCAGCCAGGCGCTTTAACAGCCGGTCACGCTGGAGCACGGCGCGCGTAGTAGCTAAAATCTGGTATGGCCCTTCCGACTTGTGAATAAACGCACGCACTGACGAGGGCCATTCCGCGCTCTGGTGTTCCAGGTTAAAATCTTTACCGCTCACGAGTACGACTGGGACCTGGACGACGAACATATCGAGATATTCTGCTAACTCATCGCCTCTGATCGAGTCCATATAAACATCAATGATGGCGATGTCATAGTCCTTGATGCGGGCGAAATTTCCCATTGCGTAGAGCGACTGGAAATAATTGGGGGCAAAGCCGAAATTGCGTGCAGTCGCTGAAATCAATGCTCCAAAATAGGGATCATCATCGAAGATGACCAGTTTATCTTGTGGCGGCTGTTGCTGAATCTTGGAATTAGCTGTGTTCGTAGTCATTTTTATTTCTCCTCCAGTATCCGGCTCAGCATCTTAATGAACTCTTATGATTAATTCAGGTTGGCAGCCTGTGCTTTAGGGAGCCAATTTCCGTTGAGCAGCTCAAGAGCATTTTCTAGGATGGAGTGTGCACCCTCCTTTTTACACTGAAAGCTTCGGATACAGCGGGGCCAAGTTTGGCGCTCAGTCGCGCTGATGTCCGCACCGCTAATGACCACGACGGGCAGATCATCAAAGAACACGTCAATGTATTCAGCTATCTCGGGTCCTTTAAAGGACTCAAGATAATAGTCGAGAATCACCACATCGTAGTCTTGGAGCGAAGCAAATGAAGGCATGTCCGCGAGTGACGCATACGCAGTGACGGGAATGCCTTGGGCCTCGCATATTAGGCGAAATAATGAGCGGAACCACTCATCATCGTCAATTAGCAGAAGGCCCTTTTTACGATAAAGGATCACGCTCGGTTGTATAAGACCCTTCTGCTCTTTAAGGTTGTTTTCTAACCAGTACATGATGCGTCTCCTGCTGTTGGTCGTCGCGAATCTTTACGTATGAACATGGGTCATTTTGGCACTCTGCAAAATCCATTCCATGTATTCAGATTCGTCTTGAACCTCGTCAGCTAGCATATTGGCCGGCCAGTCTGTTTCGGTGGCGTCAGTTATTGTAGGAAAAATCCTACAGATGATGGTGATTAGTTACAGTTATGACAGATCATGTAGTCATCATACATAGGTGCGGATGAGAGGCCCTTAAATGCATTGTGGGTGGTGCGCCATGAACGCACCACCCACACCAACGCGGATCGCCAAATAGGCTCCCACGGATTCATTTCGCTAGGCGGTTGGTGACAGGTTTGTTCGTGAGGGGATCACTGTGCCTGCCTAGCGGTGGTTTCCTCTTAGCAATCTGTGTGCCAACTTTTTCGATTTCTCTAACTTCTGCGATTTTGAAACAAGGACGAAAGCAGCTAAACCGCAATCCGTCGGCTGCAGTCCATGAGGGACGACTGTGCATCACGTAAGTCTTCAAGGTCGCTATGTGCAGTAGCTATTTCGAGTCTTCTAGCCGCGAGCGCAAGCTGTTCGAAGCCAAATGTCGCCGCTTCGCCGCAAACCCGATGGCAAAGGCGCTTTAATTCGGCGAATTCGTTGGCTTCAAAAGCGCGGGTGATTTGTGCGAGTATTTCCGGCAGTGCCGCCACATACTCAACTACTAACGGTCCAAGTAATTGATGGTCAGCGTAGCGAGAGCGTAATTGCGCGGGGGGCTGGACGACTCTTTCGCCGTCACTTTCCGTTGTCGGAGGATCTACGTCCGGCATTTAACGAAAGCTCCCTCTGTCGAAGCCGTATCGGTTCATGAGTCGGTAGATGTCTGCTCTATAGCGTCCTGAGATGCGTGCAGCTTCAGAAATATTACCGCCACTCAAGTGCAGCAGATTCTCTATATAGGTCTTCTCGAAGCACTGCTTCGCTTCCGTAAGCGGCAATACAAATACTGACCTGTTTAGGCCTTCCTCTGGTGCCGGGATACCCGCTTTCAGATTTAGGTGCTGGAACACGTCGTTGATACACAGCTCGTCGTCGATAGATAGTACCACTGCGCGCTCAATTGCATTTTGGAGCTCTCGCACGTTGCCCGGCCAATCATAGGCCATCAGACGCGCCAGCACAGCGGGGCTGGGTGGCCGCACCGTTTTAGCAAAGCGCTGATTGAACTGGTTCAAAAAATGATTAGTCAAATGTGGAATATCTTCAATTCGGTGCCGCAGCGGTGGAATCCGGATCACTACCACCGATAAACGGTAGTAGAGGTCTTCGCGGAAGCGCTTGCTTTTTGCTTCGTCTAAGATGTCGCGGTGCGTCGCCGCAATAACCCTAGTACTGATGTTGATCGGTGTACTGGAGCCAATTGGTGTTACTTGTCTTTCCTGCAGGACGCGCAGCAGTTTGGTCTGCAACGCCAGTGGCATGTCGCCGATTTCATCGAGCAGCAGTGTGCCGGAGGAGCACACTTCAAAGATTCCCTTGCGATCACATTTAGCGTCGGTGAAGCTGCCCTTGCGATGGCCGAATAGTTCAGACTCAAGCAACTGTTCTGGAATCGCACCGCAATTGATGGCGTTAAAACGTTCCGTGGCGCGCAGCGAGGTTTGGTGGATAGCTCGAGCAACCACCTCTTTACCGGTACCAGATTCGCCTAGAATGAGGACAGTCGAGTCGACTTTGCGAATCTTGTCGATCATCGTCAGCATTTCTTTGATGGCGTTGCTTTCGCCAACCAGTCCGAGAGCCTTACGATGATCTGCCGTAAGTTGAAAGGATTCTTTAAAAGGAGGCGTCAAATGGGCGTTAATTTCCGCCAGAATCTTCTCAGGCTCAGTACCTTTGGCAAAAAATCCAGTGGCACCGCGTCGCATACACTCGACCGCGCGCTCGATCGAACCGTATGAGGTGAGAATGAACACTTTAGTCGAAGGCGTCATTTTCAGGATAAATGGTAAGCCGTTCGTTCCCTCTTCATGACCCAGCTGTAGGTCGAGCAGCACCGCGTCAAAGTAGTACTGGGTTAATAGTTCTTTGGTTGATTTGAGATCATGGCTGGTATGAGTGATGAATCCTGCAGCCGTCAGAAAGGTCTCGTAAAACTGCGTCACCAACTCGTCGTCGTCGACGAGCAAAATACGACCCATGTACTTGGCTGCGGCCATTGTTTTACTCAAGCTTCTTGAGGTGGATGCCATGCACGGCGCGAGCGTAACTCGTCTTCACCGTCTTGTCGCAAAAATTTAGGACGACCATGTCATGTAGGTCTTTTCAGTTAAGATCAACACGAAACTATAGTTTCGTAGTGATCAAAGCTTGTTATCTTGTGCCAATTCCATCTGGTCGTTGACGTCCCCGCGCTGATGCATTATTTCGTCTCTCATTCACGAAGGTTGCGTTGACCACTGCCGCGTGGCGGCTGGCGGCGCGGCGAGAATCACCAACTCAGGGGGGCGCATGCCAGCACTTAAAGACCTTCTCACTGACATCGCAAGTGACCCCTCAGGTGCAACCCTAAAGGCCCACTGTTACGGCGGTTTGACGGCTGATCAACGGGCTGAGTTAGCGGCGCGGGATCACGCAACCTACACCGGCAAGGTGCGGGATGTGGTGACGGTTGGCGATGAGTTGCTGATCGTCCATTCCGATCGACTGACGGCCTTCGATAAGCTCATTGGTATGGTCCCTTATAAAGGCACCATACTTACCGAGATTTCTGAGTTTTGGCTAAATGAAGCCAAGAAAGTGGTGCCAACGCACCTACTCAGTCGACCACATGAGCGAGTGCTTCGTGTCGAGCGGGCCACTCCGTTTAAAGTCGAGGTTGTGGTACGTGGTTATCTGGCGGGCAGTATGCAGCGTGCCTATGCCAAGGGGGAGCGCTTATTTTGCGGTGAAATCTTGCCGGACGCTCTGCAGCCTTACGGCAAACTACCGCGCAATATCATTACGCCGACGACTAAAGCTGCGGCATTTGAGCACGATGAAAACACGTCCCCCGCTGAGCTGATAGCGGCCGGCGTGGTGAGCCAAGCAGAGTGGGACGAGATTAGCACTAAGGCTTTGCGGTTATTTGCCCATGGGCAGACCGTGCTTGAGCGTTCAGGATGGTTGCTGGTCGATACCAAGTACGAGTTTGGTCGCACCAAATCTGGCGAGATTAAGGTCATCGATGAGATTCACACGCCTGACTCAAGCCGCTTGTGGTTGGCTAAGACCTATGCCGAGCGCTTAGCAGCAGGGGCAACTCCCGACATGTTGGACAAAGAAATTGTCCGCCGTTACCTATTGGCGCAAGGGTTCAGTGGCGAAGGCCAAGTACCCGTGGTGCCTACGGCGCAACTGGTTGAGTTAGCATCAGTTTATCTAAAGGTCGCCGAGACTTTAGTGGGTAAGCCTCTGCAAACCAACGGTCCGGGTCTGGTCGATCTGTTAGCTATGATTAGCAGCCCAACCAAGGCCTGAGGCGTTCAGAGAAGTTGAGGGTATCGCCGTCCTTACACAGATAACCATCGTAGCCGGAGTTCAGGGCGGCTTGCCTGTGGTCGTCATCAGAATGGCCGCTTAATGCCACGAGCGGCCGATTAAACCCCGCCCGTCTCAGCATAGATGCTGCTTCCAGGCCGGTGATAATTGGCATTTCAATGTCCATGACGACTAAATCAAAATTGCGCGTTAATGCCAGCGCGATGCCTTGCTGGGCAGTGGTTGTCGTCGTGACCACGGCGCCCTCGGTCTCCATGATCCGCTGATACAGTAAACACAAATCAGCCGAATCATCGATGAGGAGGATACTCTTCCCCAGAAGAAATCCTAATTGCTCCGTACTCTTCACTTCCGATGGGGCTTTCGACTGGATCACTTTAATGACCCCCTAAGCATCCTAGGTTGAATCTTGATGTCAAAATAGTATCACCGCGATGGATGGTCAACGCTGGACATCAGCTTGTCCGGCCTTATCACTGCGCCCGATGTTCAGCTGGCGTTGCTTCTTAAGATCCCAGAATGCTTGAAGAATTTTACCTGCAATCGGAGCAGCCGAGCGCCCGCCACCAGAAACTTTGTCGTGTTCGCTGACCACCGCAATGGCAATTTCTGGGTTGTCCGCAGGGGAGAAGGCGGCGAACAGCGCATGCTCACGCCAGTTCATACTCACATCTCTTTGCGTCTTGCCCATATTTTTACTGAGTCCAACAACTTGGGCAGATCCGGTCTTGCCGGCAACGGTGACTCCCGGTACCGCAGCGTGTTTACCGGTACCTTCTTTGTCCATAACAACGGCCATCAGGCCCTCTTTTACCAAGCGGAAATTTTCGGACTTGATTTTGTCTATGCGGCGCACCAATTCGGGCTCTTGCATGAGCACTGTTTCGCCGATTGGATTGATCACTCGTTTGACTAAAAATGGACGCCACAAATTGCCGTCGTTGCCTATGGTGGCGAACAAATTAGCCAGCTGGAGTGGGGTGACTCCGTCGTAACCCTGGCCGATAGCGACGCTTGGAGTTTCGCCCGTGCTCCAAGGTAAATGCAAAGTTAGTTTTTTCCACGCGGTGGTAGGTACCAATCCGGGTTGCTCAAAATTAAGTAGTAGTCCGGTTTTTGCACCTAGGCCTAGCATTTGTGCATATTTAGCGATGCGGTCGACCCCGAGTTCGACTCCGACGTTGTAAAAATAAACGTCGCAGGACTTCATGAGGGCACGGCGTAAATTGACATTGCCGTGGCCGCCGTGTTCCCAGCAGTGATAGGTCTGCCCACCCAGGGTATAGTGGCCCGGGCAGAAGAACGTTGTATTGGCATTGATGACGCCCTCTTCCAGGCCAGCCAAAGCAACCACGGCCTTATAAGTACTGCCAGGCATGTAGACGCCGCCTGTAGTCTTATCCAAAAAGGGTTTGAATGGGTTAGCGACAAGCGAGCGGTACATTTCTTCGGTCAAGCCGCCCTGGTAAACGTTAGGGTCATAACCAGGCTCGCTGACCATCGCGAGAATTTCGCCACTTTGTGGATTCAGAACGACCACCGCGCCATTCTTACCGCGAAAGGCCTCACGGGTGACGCGCTGTAGTTCCATATCCAGCGTCAGCACTAAATCCGACCCAGCCTGGGCAGGAACCAGGGGTAATTCTATACCGCTTCTATTCGAAGCCTCGACCTGCCGGCCAAAAGCATCAACTTGAATCAGTCGGTGGCCGCGTTTACCGCGCAAGTACTTTTCCCAGCGTGATTCCAAGCCTTGTTTGCCGACTAAGTCGCCCGCCCTATAGGGGCTATCACCGTCTTTACCACTGTCGGTCAGTTCGTTTTTGCCGATCTCGCCGAGGTATCCCACCATGTGTGACGGTGTATCCACCTTGTAATCACGCCTGGGCGCGACTGATATATCGATACCGGGTAAAAATATTTTGTTTGATTGGATGGTCGCTACTTCGTGTAGCGACAGGTTTCGTTTAAGGTTGACTGGCAAATACTTGGGCTGTCCGCGACTCATAAAAAGGCGACGTTCGAAGGCATGAACAGGGATGTGCAAGAGCCGGCCCAAAATTTTAAATGTCGTCTGCGTGTCTCTGACAAATTGCGGCACGTACACTAAATCGAAATAAGGGCGATTACCGAGGACGACTTGCCCGTTACGATCGAAGATTAAACCCCTTGGCGCAGCCAATTCGATGTATTGGATGCGATTGGTTTCTGCGATGCGTTTATAGAGGTCACCCTTGTAAATCTGGACGTACCATAGACGTATCAGGAGCAGTCCGGTGACGCCCAGAAACAGCATGTTGACCCATAGAAAGCGACTTTCTACGATCCGGCGCTCAGCTTGAAAGATGCGCCGCATTAGCCGTCCTCGCCTTTTATGCCCGTAGCCAAATAGCGATGGCAAAAGAGCATTCCTAGAGCAAAACCGGTCAACAAGGTTTCACACTGAACCCGCAGATACATCCAGGTAAATATGGAAGAGCCGGCGTTGACAGCCAAGACGAAAGTAGCGAAAAAAACGACCCAGAGCTGGCTGAGGCCGAAGGTAAATGCCCACGGCATGGCATGGCGCCACGATAGGGTGCTGCGCGATAAGTGGATCGCCACTGCAATCACCCAATAAGTGCATAGGTAGAAGCCGGCCGGCGTTGCTGAGTGGGTCTCTAGTATGAGAGCGCCGATGCCTGCGAGGAATAAGCCCCGCGTCAAGGTCTCACAGACTAGTGTTGTGACTAGCCACGGCGTCATCAGATCGATGGCAAAGACGCCATGGGTGATCGACGGCAACAAGGTGTGGTGGAGTGTGCCGACTAACAACAGTATAATCGTATCCAGCCAGAGGTAGCCGCTGACCGGGCGAAATCTGAGTAGGGGCTTGACTTGAATCCAGGCCGTACGCAGACGGCCAAGCGTTTGGTCCATCACCGACCTTGCATATTAAGTGCCTCATCCAGCCATTTGGGGCCGGCGGCATTAGCGATTTTTTCAAGCTCTGGATCGGGGCTGAAGATAATCATGACCTCTTCCAGCCGGTTGTGATCAACCCACGGCTCGACTGTGACGGATTGGGCCACGTTGTCGGTTTCGTAGGTGATGCGCATGACCCGACCTACAGGCAAACCTTTGGGAAACCCACCGACGATTCCCGAAGTAATGAGGGTGTCGCCAATCCTGATTTCCACTCGTTTGTGCAGCTGAAGAGTGCAGTGCGTATGGGCGGCACCTGAGAGGACCCCGCGGACACGCGTGCGCTGCAGCAGTACATCGAGATGAAAGTCGTGATCGACAAGCAGTTGGACGTCAGAAAAATGCATGCCGGTGCGGATGACTTTGCCGACCACGCCATCGGCCGCCACGACGGGCATACCTACCCGCACTCCATCGGAGCTACCGCGTGTGATTCGAATCGATTCAAATTGGCCAAGTTCGTTATGGCCGATGACTTCTGCAGCGATCAGGCGCTTGTCGGAGCGGCCAGAGAATCCCAGCAGTTTGCGCAGACGGCCAGTCTCCTGGACCTGTTCGTCGTAATCCATAATCCGAGACTGCATGGCAGCAAGCTGTGACCTTAGCGTTAAATTTTGATTGGCGGCATCGCTTAGGCCGATGTAGCGCTGCCATGTATGGCTGACACCGTTGGCAGCGACTTGCCAAAGTCGTTCGATCGGGTACATGGCATTCTGCAGTACCAAAAGCGCTGAGTGAGGATTTTCCCAGGCCTTCATCGGCGTCGAGAAAAAGACGAATGGCGCCAGCAAAGCGCCGACGAGCAGGGCCATGGCCAAGAATTTTTTTGAATGGTCACCCAAGGTCGCGATCCATTTCCGATGGCAGTTGATGTAGTCTCTAGCCTTTCACTTTATCATCACCTAGCAAATGTGCTACAGCTTAAGCAGCGTTAGCAAAATGTTGCGAGGAATGCCTGTCAGAATCACCGTCTAGCTGTGGAGACGCCGCGCTAATGTTTCGCATGAAAAATAAGGCCCTAAATGGAGTCGAAGGTGATAAACTGTCCAAGAATTTTTGGACATATGCCGTGTTATTATCGGCACTTGGAGCAATGACCTTTTTTGGGGTTTGCGATCCAACCGGCAGTAAATTCGGCAGCGGCGGCGGTGGCGGCGGGAGTGTGGCAGCCACCGTGGGCGGCGAAAAGATTAGCCGGACTGAGTTCCAGAGGGCCTATCAGCGGGCATACAGTCAGTATCAGCGGATCTACCAAGACGCTTTTGACCCAGGTCAGCTGCGGCTTGCTCAGAGCGTGCTGCGTGAACTGGTCGATGAGCGTGCGCTTTATTTGAAGGCTGTCGATCTTGGGCTGCGTGCCACGGATGACGAGATCGTCCAACTTCTGACCCGCGAAGAAGCCTTCAAGGGCGAGGACGGCAAATTTTCTGATGAAGTTTTCAAGCGCTACTTAGACAGCAATGGCTATACAGAATCAGCCTTTCTCGAAGATATCCGGCGCGGAGTCACCGTGCAAAAGCTGAGGCGTTTTGTCGCCGACAGCAGTTACGTCTCACTTAAAGCGGCCGAACTTGACTACCGGTCGAGTGAGACCAAGCTTAATATTGAATACCTGAAATTAGATCCGCAGAAGATGGCCGTTAATGTTGCGGCTGCAGATGTGGAAAAGATGTTGGCTGACCCCGCTGGTAAAGCCCGCGTCAAAGAATATTATGAGAAGAATACCGCGGAATTCAAGCGTCCGGATGAGATCAGGGCGCGCCATATTCTGGTCGGCTATAAGGGATCTCGCAATGCTACGCCTGAGGCCAACCAGCGGGAAAAAGATGCCGCAAAGAAGCGCGCGGATGAGCTTTTGGCAGCCGTTCTAGTGGCCGGTGCCGATTTTGCTGCCCTCGCTGGCAAAAATACGGATGAACCAAATGGCAAAACCAGCGGCGGTGATCTCGGCTGGTTCAATCGTGAGGCCATGGACAAGGCATTTTCGGATGCTGCTTTTGCTCTGCAAAAGGGTGCCATCAGCGTAGTCGTAGAGACCCCCTTTGGTTTCCACATTATCAAGGTTGAGGACACGAAAGCGGCCGTTAACTTGGCGCTGGAAGCTGCTGAGCGGCAGATTGCTGAAAATCTATTGCTTAAAGAGCGGCGTCCGCTGGCTGCTAAAGAGGCTGCTGATAGGATTTTTGCTCAGATCAAAGCACAGCAACCGATCGATGCCCTGCTCGCACAGTACCAGGTTAGCTGGGCAGCCACCGGTGAAGTCAATGCAGATGCCCGCTACTTGCCTGGAATCGGCTCCAGCGGCGAAGTCTCCGAAGCATTGGTTGGCCTGAAGCAGCCTGGGGACTTATTCCCACGGGTGCTAGATATCCGCGGTAACTACTACGTGCTCAAACTGAAGAGCCGCAAAGAGCCAGATTTGAGTCAACTAACTGCCGATAAGCGTAAACAGTTGGCGCAGGGTGCAGCCTACCAAGATGGGACTACGATGTTCACTCTGCTTTCAAAGAAGGCCGAGGCGGATCTCGAGAAGAAGTCGAAGGTCTGGCTAAATCCTGATTTACTTGCGCTCGACGAGCAGAAACCTACGGGCAAATCCGGGGGCTGACGTTGTGGGCGTCCTGATTGTCACGAAAACGACTAACTACGAGCTCCATGGCGCCTTGATTGAATCCAAGGTGAGGCAGGGGCTCGTGCCGCGCGATGCTCTGACGCGCCTGCAGGTGGCCCACGCGGAGCATTACGAAACGCTCGGCCATTTGCGGGCAGCTCTGACGGCCGCTGGGCTGAGTTGGGATGAGGTCAGCCGGGACTTTCCGCGGCCGTGGAGCAAAACCTACGACATCGTGATCACTGTTGGCGGCGACGGCACACTTTTGGCGGCGTCCCATCAGCTGGCGCAAGGTGGCTTGATTGCCGGGATTCGGTCGTCACTCATGAGTGTGGGATTTTTGTGCTGCGCCAGTCCGACTCAAGTCGAAGACTTGGTTGCGGCCATTGCTGCAGGCACCTTGCAAAGTTCGACAGTGCATAGGCTTAGGGCATCGGTATCTCGAGTCGACGTCGGAGATGTCGTCGAGACATCGCCGGTGCTAAACGACTTCCTTTATGCCAATGCCAATCCTGCCGCTACTACGCGTTACAAAATCACGCTTGGCCACCAGCAAGAGGTCCATCGATCGAGTGGCATCTGGGTGGCAACAGCAACTGGCAGCACGGCGGCGATTTTGGCTGCTGGCGGCGAACGGCGCCCGGTCGATGACGCGCTATTTCAGTTTCGTGTGCGTGAACTTTACCGCTTCGATCACGACAGCCCCAGCATTGAGGGTGGGCTGTTTGACCCAAGTAAAACTCCCCTTGAGATTGAAAATCGCTGCCAATCGGCAATACTCGCCACGGACGGCCAACATGGCGTCATTGAATTGGTCTACGGTGATAAGGTGCAGTTTTCTGCAGCGCCGCCGGTCCAACTTGTGCGCGGCTGGGCAACCAAACTGACGATGGCTTAACGGGGCTCACGACCCTTACCTGCGCTGGCGCGTTGTTTATAAGCACATAAAATCTAATGACTTTATGTGAATTTTTGTTTTTTTCTAAAGTTTCGCGGTGTTCCTGCCGATATGGGGGAAGCTAGGGCGCAGTGCCCAAGCAATTCCTCTGTTCCATGGGAAGCCGCCAAATGCTGCTTAGGTCGAGTTCAAAACTTGTAGTCCTAATTACTGCGGTGGCACTTTTGGCTACAGCAACTGCTTGCAGTTCGCCCGCAGAGACCTCGCCGGCGCCGAAAAGCGGTAAGACTAGTCCGGTAAAAAAGCCGAAAACTTGCCTGACTAACTGTAGTACAGGGGCGGGCGACGAAGAGGAAACCAATATAGACGATACGCCTGTACCGGATGCTAATCCCCAAAAGCCATCGCCGACGACTGCATGGTGTAAGGCGGCTGCTGGTACGGATGTGGCGAGCCAATCGCTGTCGTCTTTATTTGGCACACTTTGTAGCTCTGGGCTGGGTACAGCCTTCTTGGTTAATCAACTGATCCCCAAAGCTTATACTGGATCTGGTGAAGTCCAGCCGGTGGAAGTGCAGCCAGTGACTGCTGTTAATAAAACGATCAGCGCATTCTATGCGATCGCAATTAAGATGCCGATCAGAGTTAAGGATCATTACACCCGTGTGGCGCCTTCCGATGGCGATCAAGCGACGGAGACAGCAAAAATAAGAGCCGAGGGCCCGACACCGGGTACCGTAAAAATAACGGCTGTTGCTAGCAATTCCGATACGGGGTGGAAGCGCGGCTGGGTGATCGATACCCCGTCGTCTGTGAAGAGCGGCCTTGTTACTATCCAAACCGGATACACTTACCAACAAGATCACTTTGAGCTCGGCACTGGCCTGTACCTTTACTCATCCACTTTCAAGCAGCCCTCGCCCTCGTCTTCCGCGGTGAAGAATTACCAGGTGCTCACGGCAGCTTTCGATCTAGACGGTCAGGGATATCAGGTAATTGTTGCGAGAATTTCTGCAGATGACAAAGGTCAGCCGGCAAAGATCACCGAACAAGTGAAGGCCACTGCAGCAAAGTTCTTTAAATTTCAGTACGATCAGAGCGCTCGCTAAAATTTAACCTTTTGCCTGACATTTCGTAGTGTACCGCCGCATACCGAGCAGCCATTTTTCCTCTACACTCACCGTTGCTGTAGATTTAGCATCGGCTGTAGGCCAAGTTAGAAAGATGGACTGATCGCTGCTCTTGCAGACGAATTTCGCCTTTTTCGGGTTGTCTTTGCCGCTCGTGTCGCAGGTGCCCAGGAGACCTGTGTCGGTAGCGCTAAATAGGATGCGGACGGACTTGTCGTCGTCGCGGTCGTCGCGGTCGTCGGGGCTGTCAGCATCACCCTCTTCGCGCTCGATGATAATAAGCGGGTGATACGAGCCGTTACCGGCTAAGCAGCGAAATATTTCAACGTTTGGCTTGGTGGTTTCAAGCTGTCCGGCCTCATTGGTCGCCGCGTCGTGCGCGGTGCAGCTGCTTAACCATAGTCCCAGAGATATCAACTGAAAAAATGCAGTTTTCATCGTTTGCCTCGCGCTTAGCGGCTTTTTTTACTGCTCGGATCGTCTATAGTGCTATCGCTTTAAGATAGCGTCTACCCCGGCTAAAGAGCAAGGGGGGGTGCGTCATAGTTTTGGCTGGTCGAAGCTGATCGTATAGGCTAGGGGTGCGGACCATGAGTGAGTTAGAGCAACTACCTTTGTTGAGTGCCACGCCCGAGGGCTGGGCCGAGCTGGTCTGTGCTAATTTTGACGCCTTCCTCTTGGACCATGCCTGCTGTGAGCGGAAAGCTGCGGCCTCGGCTTTATCGCTCATTGCCCGGCACGCCGATCAGCCTCTCCTAGTGGAGACCATGGTGACTCTGGCCCGTGAAGAACTAGAGCACTTTGGGCAGGTGCACCGGCTCCTTTTAAAGCGTGGCTTGCGCCTTGGGCCAGACGACAAGGATGTTTACGTCAACCAGCTATTGACGGCCGTGCGCACCCAACCAAATGAACGTCTGCTGGACCGGATCCTGGTGTCCTCTCTAATCGAGGCGCGCAGTTGCGAGCGTTTCTATCTGCTCAGTAGAAAGCTCGACCATGAGCCTGAGTTGCAGGCTTTTTACCGCGGACTTTATAAGTCGGAAGCCGGGCATTTCAGGGTGTTTCATAGACTCGCCGAGCGTATATTTGGTGTCGACGTTACCGCAGCGCGTTGGGACACCTTGAGGAAGTTTGAGGCAGATGTAATGCTGAGCTCACCGCTCAGGGCGACGGTGCATTAACTGGATATGTTGGGTGACAGCGCCGGCATCATCAGCTAGTTTTAGCTATTCTGTGCCTGCCGGAGGTTTGCTTTGAACCGTGAAGTGTCCAACCAAGCGCGTCCCCCAGAGTTGCGCACTGCCATTATCGTGGGTGTGCTTTTAGCTGGAGAAGATGACACTCTCAGCGAGGACTTGTCGGAGCTGACTCAACTCCTGGCGACTTTGAAGATCCAGGTCGGCGGTCGGGTGATTCAAAAGCGGCAGAAAGTCACGCCTAGGTTCTTTGTCGGCGAGGGTAAGGTCGACGAGATCAAACAGCTAGCCGAGGAGCTGGGCACTAAGTTATTGATTTTCGATCGCACTTTGTCTGGTCCGCAAGTACGCAATCTAGAGGAACATACCGGCTGCGAAGTTCAGGATCGAACCAGTGTCATCCTCGAAATTTTTGCCCGGCACGCTCGCACGGCGCAAGCTAAGACGCAGGTTGAAATTGCTCGACTGGAATACTTAATGCCGCGGATGACCGGCGC
>Ga0315274_10001566_pt1 | contig 35096 bp, 31 predicted proteins | sample YL17G02_20_MG_FD_203700 | JGI IMG/M metagenome (GOLD analysis project Ga0315274, IMG submission 203700) | Sediment microbial communities from Yellowstone Lake, YNP, Wyoming, USA - YL17G02_20 | ecosystem: Environmental > Aquatic > Freshwater > Lake > Sediment | place: USA: Wyoming | collected...
TCTCTCCGAACTAACCTTTTCCAGCTCATCTTCTAACTTGGTAAGGAGATAACTACGGTTTTTGTCAATCGAATCAAAGGCACCCGCTTTGATTAATACTTCATAAGCTTTCCGGTTAGCATCCTTACGGGTTCGTTTGATAAAATCACGGAATGAATTATACGGACCATTAGCACGCTCATTGGCGATTGCTTCACAAACCTTTTGACCTAAATGTTTAATGCCTCCTAAACCATATCGGATTTTATCGCTTTCAATCGTAAATGCGAAATTACTATAATTAACATCGGGCGCTAAAATTTCAAGACCCGACTTTCGGCAGTCCTTAATTAAGACATTAAGTTTATCCGAGTCGCTGATTTCACTGGTCAAGAGTGCTGACATATATTCAACCGGATAATTCGCTTTAAGAAAAGCGGTTAGATATGATAAACGCGCATAGCCAATTGAATGCGATTTATTAAAACCATACCCGGCAAATGGTGCGATTAAATCGAAAATTTCTTCTGCATGTTTTTCTGAGAAATGGTGAGTTTTAGCACCTTCTAAAAAACTTTCCCGCATCGCTTCCATTTCTTCGGCAATCTTTTTACCCATTGCTTTACGAAGCCGGTCGCATTGCGCAGGTGTAAAATCTGCTACTACTGAAGCAATTTGCATAATCTGTTCTTGATAGACCATAATGCCGTAAGTCTCTTTTAATATCTTCTCAACCGAAGGATGAAAATACGTCACTTTGGATTGTCCGAGTTTTCGTTTAATAAACTCATCGATATCAACATTGCCTAATGGACCGGGACGATACAATGCAATCACCGCACAGATATCTTCGAGTTTATTCGGTTTTAGCTTACGAAGAATATCGCGCATGCCCTGGCTTTCCAATTGGAACAAACCGGTTGTATCGGCTTTTTGTAAAAGTTCATAGGTTCGTTTATCGTCTAACGGGATCGATTTTTGATCAACCGCTTTGTCTTGTGCTTGACAAATTCTAAACGTCTCTTCGATTACCGAGAGGGTTTTTAATCCTAAAATATCCATCTTTAACAAACCGATATCCGCTAATGCATTCATATCATATTGGGCGGATATTTCACCGTCAGTGGTTCGATACAAAGGTACAAATTCTAACAAAGGTTTCGGTGTAATCACAACACCGGATGCATGAATCGAGGCGTGCCGAGCTAACCCCTCTAACTTCTCGGCAATTTCTAATAATTCCTTGTATTTTTGCGAGCTTTCGATTAAGTCTTTCAGTTCTCTGGTTGTCGCCATTGCTCGACCAATTTCAAAGCCAAAGGGTATCAGCTTAGCAATCCGGTCTACTTCACCATAAGGGATGTCTAACGCCCGCCCGACATCACGCACAACTGCTCGCGACTGCATCTTTCCGAAAGTAATTATTTGGGCAACCGAATCTTGACCGTATTTTTGTCGGATATATTCGATAATCTCACCACGACGGTTGTCAGCAAAATCAATATCAATATCCGGCAGTGTTATCCGTTCGATATTCATAAACCGTTCAAAAATAAGACCATATTGTAACGGATCGATATCGGTTATCCTCAATGTATATAACACCAGACTAGAAACGGCTGAACCTCGACCTGGTCCCACTGGAATATTATTGCTCCGAGCAAAATCAATGATATCTTTGACGATTAAAAAATACCCGGCAAATCCCATTCGTCCGATAACCATTAATTCGTGTTTGAGTCGTTCTTCAATCTCAGGTGTAATCTGAGGATAGCGCGCTTTTAATCCGTTGTGAGTAATTTTACTTAAATATTCAAAATCAGTCCTGCGTTCCTCTTCCGCCGGAATTGGAAAAGCTGGTAAATAAAACTTTTTACCATCAACTTCTAAAAGTAAATGACATTTATCCGCAACTTCTTTCGTATTCGAAATCGCCTCGGGAATATCATGAAAAAGATCTACCATTACTTCCGGTGACTTAAAATATATCTCAGTACTTTCAAATTTTAATCGCTTACTTTCATTAACCTTTTTTCCCGTTTGAATACAGACCAAGGCATCATGTGCTTTTGAGTCGGATGAATCTAAATAATGACAATCATTGGTCGCGACTACCTTCGCCCCCATTTCATTTGATAGTTGCATAAGACCGGTAATCGATTTTTCATTTTCCGGAATCCCGTGCCGCATTAGCTCTAGGTAAAAATCATCGTGACCAAAAATACCCTGATAGGTTTCCAATACTTCGCGTGCTTTTTCAGCGTCGTCACGTAATAGATAGTAGTTAATCTCTCCCTTAAGACATCCTGACAGTCCAATTAATCCTTTACAATATTGAGCTAAGATTTCTTTATCAACTCGAGGACGATAATAAAACCCTTCTAAGTATGCTGCGGAAACAAGTTTAATTAGATTTTGATATCCAGTAAAATCTTTGCATAACAAAGTAAGATGAAAACTTGCTTCGGAAATATCTTTTGATATTGTTCGGTCTTTTCGAGAACCGGTGGCAACATAAACTTCAGCGCCAATGATTGGATTAACGCCTTCTAGATAGCAAGCTTTATAGAATGCAATTGCACCAAAGAGATTACCGTGGTCAGTAATCGCTAATGCGGACATCTTAAATCGTGCTGCCTGCCTTGTTAACTTCGAAATCTTTAAAGCACCGTCTAAAAGACTATATTCGGTATGATTATGCAGATGAACAAAATCTGTTTTCATTTGATAATTGATACTTATGAATTGATGATTATCTTCATGGTTTGTATTCAAACTCTAAATGGAGTTTTAAAGAATCTTGGTTAGCAAACTCTCCGGCTAATGGTGGAAGGGTTTGGGTCGAAATTACTGCCCGTTCCGCCGAATGGTCAAACAGTTCATTGCCGGAGCTTTTTTCTATTTTAGTACTCGTAATTTTCCCATCTTTGTGGATAACAAAATAAATTGTCGAGGAAAATCTTACGCCTGAGCCGGCATACGGGTTTGCCCAGTTACTTCCAATTTTTGTCAATACCGCATCAACATAATATGAATATTTTCCACCTTTACCACCAATCCTTAGTCCCAACCCGGTTCCACCTGGTCCGCCTCCTGGTCCATATTCGCCCCCAGGTCCGGTTAGCTTTTCATTGCCTTTTTGCGGTTTGGACTTACCTAATGTTGGCTTTTTATTAACAAACGACACGCCCGCAATCGGTCCAGTGCCTTTATTTGGACCAGTTCCATTACCCACTCCACCTGATAAACTACCGCTAAAATTAACGACTGAGACTTCAAAAACCTCCGGATAAAGATTTTCTTTTTGTGGCTTTTGTCTGGACACTCCTACTAAAATAAGAAATATAAAAATATGTCCAATAAATGAGAAGAGCAATCCTTTTTTCATATTATATCAGTTATCTAATGATACTGCCACAGTTACTGAAATGCTAGTCGAAATTTACTATTTATTTATCTTTTTCGTTTTATTTTTCGGAGTCGCTTGCGGATTTGCTACCAAACTGACATTTTCTATGCCCGCTTCACGTATTTTGCTTAATACATTAATTACGATTCCATAATTAACAGCCTCGTCGGCAACTAAATAAACTCGTGATGTAACTTTTCGAGATAACGCTAACATCAATTCGTTAACAAATTCATTAGCGTTAACAAGTTTATCTTCAATATAGAGTTTCCCTTGTTTATCGATAGTTACTGCCGCACCTTCAGTACTTTGGGGAGCGGCGACCGAACTCCGTGGAACTGCTACCGTGATACCGGCGCGACTCATCGCAACACTAACACCCGCAATCAAAAAGATTATCATTAAACAGATCGCGACATCGGCTAATGATGTAATATTTATCTCGCATGAATATTTTAAGCGTGGTCCGGAATTTTTTATCTTGTGATTACTCATTGTTTATAATTGACTGGCTTAGTTTAATAAATTATTATTCGCCTTCGGCGGATACTGCCGCTTTTCTTAGGTCACCCTCAATTTCGATTGACCAGCGGTCCATATCATTTGAGAAATTTCTAACTCGTCCGACAAAATAATTGTAACCAATGACGGCTGGAATTGCAACGACCAATCCCGCGACCGTTGCCACTAACGCATCGGCAATTCCAGGCGCAATGATTTGTAAAGTAACCATCGGCAGATGTCTTATACCCAAGAATGACTCCAAAATACCGTAGGCAGTTCCAACTAATCCTAAAAATGGACTGGTGCTACCGCAGATTGCTAAGAATGCAATATACTGTTCGAGTTTTTCAACTTCGATTGATGTGGTTTTTGCCAAAGCATCGCTAACGTTAGGCAAAAGCTTAAGTAATTTATCTGATTGGTCAACCTTGTTTTCGGTCAAGACATTTGATAACTTTGGATTCAGTTTCGAAATTTGTCGCCATTCACCAACTCCTGCCAGAACTAACTTAGCTAAAAGGTTATTTGGATATTCAGCGGCAACGGCACTAAATTCTATAACTGATTTCCGATTTTCAAAGAGACTATATAAAAATCGGTTACTTTTTTTAAATCTTCGAAAAGAAAAATATTTCTGGATGATAATTGCCCAAGAAACGATCGAAAAAATAGCGAGAATTAACACAATTATTTTGGCAAAAGTGCTCAAACTCCATATGACTTGGAAAAACCCAGTTCCAGTTGTTGGCGGGACAAATGGTTCCATTAGGGCAGGGAATTAAAACGCTCCCGAGCTAATTTTGCTTCAGGCGCATTGGGGTAGATGTCAAATACTTTTTTATAATATTCTTTAGCTTTTTTATTTTCTCCTAATGATTCGTAGGCGAGTCCAATCTTATGTATCGCAGAAATAACTTTGTTACCTTGGGGATAATCAGTTGTTACTTTTTCAAACTCTAAAATTGCATCGGGATAAAGTTTTTTCGAGTAATAACATTCACCGATCCAATATTGAGCATTATCCGAAAGTTCCGTATCCGGGAAATATTTAAGGTAACTTTTGAATCCTTCAATCGCTGCATCATAATTGCCGCGGGTATAATCTAAATAAGCAGTATTATACAACTCATCGGGGTCGGCGGAAGATTTATTAATCGTCGTTGTATCAACATGTGACGTTTCGCTACGCGTCACGCCGAACCTTTGATAAATACGGCTCATCCCTTGTTGATTATCATCAAGTTTTGCGGATAACTGCGAAATGTCCTGCCGGATGTTTTCAATCTCGGTAAGCAGGTCCGCATTCATTTCGGTTAGATATTGATTTTGAGCTTTCGATAAACTGTCCAGTCGGTTTACCTTAAGTTCTAAACTATCAACTTTTGTTCCTTTCCGAACCCAGCGCCAAGTCCCGCTACAGCCCGAAAAAGAAACAACCGATAGTAGTATGAAACTCAATATAACCATCTTCAGATAAATATATTTAAATTTCATACTACTATCTACTCTTTTAAGTTTATTTATTTAACAACAAAATCGCAACGACGGTCCAACCCGTAATCGGCTTCTTTATCGCTAATGAGTTTTTCTTCGCCATAACTAATTATACTTAATCGTGTTTTATCAATCCCAAGTTTCATCAAGTAATTCTGAGCCGAAGTCACACGACGCCAGCCTAACGCCATATTATATTCTGATGTTCCAACTGGGTCGCAATTACCTTCAATCATTATCGACACGGGATTACCTTTGAGTATATGTGCATTAGCTTTAAGTATCTCGGCATCACCGGTTCGGATATCTGATTTATCAAAATCAAAGTAAATCGTTTGTAATTCTAATGTAACACCTGGTTTAACCGGCATCGATTCTTCTGGAATCTGTATTTCTGATGGTGTCGGTGGTGGAGGAATCGGTTCTTCATGTTTTACTACTTTTTTCGGGCAACCGATGATACTCATTAAAAGAATAACACTTAATGTGATTCCGCTAACTTTCAGTGCATTTTTCATAAATGACTCCTTTCTTAAAGTTATTTATATATTAATCTTACTTTTAATTTGTTTTCTGTCAACAATTAATTTACGATTGTAATCATCTTTAAGTAGTCCGTATAAGAAAAGATTATACCATTTGCCTTTGCGCAATATCGTTTCGTATTGAATCCCTTCTAAGAAAAATTTATTATTTTCTAAGACGCGGATTGAACCGTTATTGTCGACAAAGGTAGAAGCATATACCCGGTGTATCTTCAGTTTTTTAAAAGCAAATTCTAATATCATTTTGACTGCTCTGGTCATTGTGCCTTGACTCCAATATTTCTTACCCAGCCAATATCCTAATTCGCATTTCTGATTTTTCTTATCAATCTTAGATAATGAAATGACACCGATTACTGATTTCGTGCCTTTAAGCTCAATACCGAATATATAAGCAGTCTTATCTTTCCGTGCTTTGAGACTATCTTTAATGAATCTCCGGGCATCGGCCAAATGATAGGGATGTGGAATATTTATCGTGTAACGAACAATCTCCTTATCTTTTACATTTTCGTAGATATCTAAAGCGTCGGCTAAAGTTAATGGTCTTATTTGAATTTGCGGTTTGTATGATTTAAGGGTCGAAAACTCGATATCCATTTACTTAAGATGCGACAAGAAACTAAACTTCCCTTGAAATTCTTTCGGTCGATAATCAGGCAATAGCATCGGTGCTTTGCGTTCTTTGGCAACTCCGGCTTGTTCTAATTCCCGATGATATTTTTTTACGTGTTCTAAACTGCCATCCGAGACATTTGCTATCTTCAATGCTTGCTCGGCTGCATTCTTGCCCGCCCGCCGACCAAAAACTAAGATATCTAAAAGTGAATTGCCCATCAGACGATTGCGACCATGCACGCCACCCGACACTTCGCCGGCAACAAAAAGTCCCGGCACATTAGTTTCACCCTGGTCATTACAGAGAACACCGCCGTTCTGATAATGCTGAGTCGGATAAGTGAGCACCGGTTCTTTTGTCATATCGATCCCGAATTTAATAAACTGCCGATACATTGCGGGCAGTTGTTTTAGAATCGTTCCTGGACCGGATACGATTTCGATAAGCGGTGTATCTAACCAAACTCCACCAGCTTGTGCGGTTGCGATGCCTTTTTTACGGTCCTGAATCTCTCGGATTATTGCTGACGCGACAATATCGCGGGTCTCTAACTCATAAATAAATCGCTCACCATCAATATTAACAAGCTGCGCACCAACTCCCCGTACTTTCTCGGTAATTAACTGTCCTAATATCTGTTCCGGGTAGGCGACGCCGGTGGGATGATATTGAATCGTATCCAAGAAAGTGAGTTTTGCACCTGCCCGATAACCAAGCACAAGACCGTCGGCGGTTGCACCATAATGATTAGAGGTCGGAAATCCCTGAATGTGTAATTGACCGGCACCCCCGGTCGCAAGAATCGTTGTCTTTGCCTTAACCGTAAAGATTTCACCGTTTTCCATATTCACCAAAATCGCACCAACACATTTACCATCTGCATCGGTTAAAAGGTCTAACGCTCCGGTATATTCGAGGTATTTTATCTTCCCGGCATCGGGTCGATTTGACTGGTCTAAAAACTCATCTTTAAGACAGCGCATTATCTCGGCCCCAGTGTAATCACGGCATGGATGCATCCTTTTTCTCGAAGTACCACCGCCATGAATTGAGAGCATTGTGCCTTCTGGTGCTTTATCAAATATCACGCCTAATTCTTCTAACCATCGGATGATTTCCGGTCCATCACTAACTAATGCGTTAACTAATTCGGGAATGTTTTTATAACCGCCACCACCCACGACATCAAGATAATGGATTGCCGGCGAGTCGTTTTCTTTATCCGCGGCTTGGATGCCACCTTGTGCCATGGTTGTATTCGCGTCCGCAATTCGTAGTTTTGTCACCAAGAATACATTTGCTTTTGCCTTTTTCGCAAGGATTGCGGCGGCAACACCGGCACCACCGCCGCCAATGATTAAAACATCGGTCTGTAATTTGGGTGATGGAACCGTAAAATTATTCGCTTCGATATGCGAATAGGCTTCAAACAGGTTAGCAAACTCGTGCGGTGTCTTGTCACCTTTATTAACCCCGATTAAAATCTCCCGCATCGTGCCTTTTTTATAATCAGGATGATAAGCTTCTAAGAGTGCGGTTCGGTCGGTCAAGCTTAATAGTGGAATTTTCTGTACCATTCTTGCTTGACGGGTTGTTTCTATCTTTTTAATCGATTCTTGAAATTCCTTTGGATACATTTTACTCCTTAATCTGTGTAATCTGAATTTCCATCTGTGTAATTATCTTCATTTCTCCATATCTCGTTTAGTATATCGCTCTTTCAATTGGTCAACTGAGCTTTTCATTAATTGTTCGATATCGCTAGCAAACTTATTCTCTTTCATATCGATAAGCCGTTTATTTAGATGCGGTGCTTGTTTCATAATATAGGCACCATAGATGCGACGGGCAACCAGCGCAATGTTGTATTGGACAATTTCCGCGGGACAACGGGTTGAACACAACCCGCACATAATGCAGTCGAACGACAACTCCGAAACTTTTTTATAGTCACCGCGAATCGCAGCATTAATATAATCCATCACCTTGATATCTTGCGGGCAGACTTTTGTGCAACTATTACACGAGATACAGCGCATGACTTCCGGATATAATGCACAGAGTGTTTCGGTGGTTGGTTTTATCTCCTTTAAATTATGGACCGCTTTATTGCCCGGGTAGAAAGGAATTTGTGCTAAATACATCCTGTCTTCAATCTTAGTCTGACAGGCTAATGCAACTTTTAATTTATAAGAATCTTTAGTCCGGTAAACTGTACTGCACGCACCGCAAAATCCTCCTCGACACCCGCACCCACGGACAAAAAGAAATCCACTCGCTTCGATTGCTTGAAGAATCGTCAAAGTACTAGGCACTTTATATTCTTTACCCATTATATAGATTGTTGCTAATTGAGCCATATTATTCCTATGCTAAATATGCCACAGAGTCACGGAGTGCACAGAGATAAAAATTATAAGGAGACCAAGAAACCAAGAAAGGAATTTCTCCTGTATTCCTGGCTTCCTTATAGATAACTCCGTGTTCTCTGTGTCTCAGTGGCAAAATATTCATGTTTTCCGATATTTTTTCATTCCCTCTTCATAGAGATCGTTGCCATAACAATCATTAACAACTACAACCGGGAAATCTTCGACCGTCAGTTTCATAACCGCTTCCGGTCCTAAATCATCATACGCAACCGTCTCGCATTTCTTGATTCGCTTGGCGATTAATGCCGCAGCACCGCCAACCGCAGCGAAATAGACACCGGTATATTTCTTTAGCGCATCAATCACTTCCGTTGTGCGGTTCCCTTTACCAATCATCCCTTTCATACCATATTGAAGAAGTGCTGGAGTATACGGGTCCATACGTTCAGATGTGGTTGGACCGGCCGGACCAATCGGATAACCAGGCTTTGCTGGTGCTGGTCCGACATAATAAATTATCTGTCCTTTTAAATCAACTGGCAGCGGTTGTTTTGCGGCGAGCGCGTCGGCGAGACGTTTATGGGCTGCATCACGACCAGTGTAAATTATACCAGTAATTAAAACCGAGTCACCCGCTTTTAAATCCTTTACTGCTGCATCGGTTAAAGGTGTTGTAATCTTTTTCATATTTACCTCAATTGCTTTTTAACCACGGATTAAACTGATTTAACGGATTGTTTTCACCGCAGAGGACACTGAATTCACTGAAGAAATTTCTTTTCTCTGTGCTTTCTGTGCGTTCAGTGGTTGTATATTTTCTGTGTTCATCTGTGTTAATCTGTGGTTTCATTTTCTGTTATAAAATCGCCGTTTTATGTCTTGCCGCATGGCAATTAATATTTACCGCGGTTGGCATACTCGCAATATGACATGGATAAGCTTCGATAAATACCGCAAGTGCAGTCACTCGACCACCAAATCCTTGTGGTCCGATACCGGTCTTATTAATCTCTTCTAAAAGTTCTTTTTCTTTCTCTTGATAGAACGGGTCAGGATGCACTGTGCCAATATCTCTTAATAAAGCTTTTTTCGCCAAATAAGCAACCTTCTCAAAGTTGCCACCAATTCCTACACCAACAATGATTGGTGGGCAGGGATTAGCTTTCGAACGCATTACACGGTCAACCACAAACTTCTTTATTCCGTCCCATCCTGCTGCCGGGGTGAGCATTTTAACTTCCGACATATTTTCACTGCCGCCGCCTTTGGGTGCGACCGTAATTTTAAGCGAATCACCAGGCACGATTTCAGTATGAATAAATGCCGGAGTATTATCACCGGTATTTTTACGACGTAACGGGTCGGAAACAATTGATTTTCTTAAATATCCCTCTTTATAACCTTTCGCAACACCGGCATTAATCGCATCAAACAATTCTCCACCCACAACTTTAACACCTGAACCAACTTGTAAAAATACCACTGCGGTTCCGGTATCCTGACAGGCAGGAATCATCTCGTTCTTTGCTATTGCCGCGTTGTCAATTAACTGTTGTAAAATATCTTTACCGGTTGGCGACTCTTCCAGCTTTAATCCGGTTTTAAACGAATTGATGACATCATCGCCGATTAAACAGTTTGCATCGATACAGAGCTTTGCCACCGCATCGACGATATCTTGATATTTAACTTCTTTCAATTTATGCTCCTTCCTTTAACACGAATGTCACAAATGATAGCGAATTGTGCGAATTCTGTTTATTAGCTGCCATTTGGCTCATTCGTATTTTAACATTTTCAACACCCATATTTCTGGTGCTTTTGGCAAGGTTTCTTTACTAATTTCTATTTCTGAGCTATTTAACTTCTTAACATTTTTCTTGTCTTTTATAAAATCATCAACCTTTGCAATCGGGAAATCTAAGACCGTGGTTTTGTAATGCATTGGAATTGTAATACTCGGTTTCAAACTATTCATAATTTCAGTTGCCGCTTTGCTGTCAATCGTAAAATAACCACCGACCGGTGATAATAAAACATCAACCTTTCCAATTTTAGCACATTCTTCTTTACTCAAAACATAACCCAAATCGCCAAGATGAACGATTCGTAAACTATCCGCTTCATCCCTCCCTTCTTTTATATCTTTGGGTCTTGTATCATTATAACCATTCTGTGATATTGAAGGGCGGGCTTCAATCACAAAAATCGTATTTTTTCCGCGAGCAGTCCCTTTTTGCGTATCATGATAAGATGCGATACCGGTAATTTTCACATCTTTAAAAGTCCAGTTACTATCACCTTTAATAATTTGGGGATTTCCTAAAACTTCCGATACCGCATTATGGTCGTCGTGTTCATGACTGACCAAGACCACATCGGCTGATTCTTTGATTGGTTTATAGCCAATTGCATTATTAAACGCCCCGGTTTTATACGGGTCAGTAATAATTTTCGTGCCGTGACTCGTTACGATTAAAAATGATGCGTGTGCTAAAAAAATAAGATTCATAAGTGATTAAACAAAGTAAAAATATGTTTTATTCTATCGAAAATTTCCCGAAAGTCAACCCCGTTAGAGATTATATAATTATGTCATATTTACATAACAAATTCATATAAGGGCGATTAAATGTAAATAGAAATTAACGATATTTAGTAATCTCTAATGGGGTCAACCCCAGATAAGACCACAAATAATCATTTCTAACCACAGATTGACGCAAAGCGTAGCGAAAGCAACATAGATTTCACAGATTTTTCCTGTTTTATTTATTTTGTATTTTCTTGGTATTTATTTTCGGTAATTCCTAATTCTTTTAGCTTTCGATAAAGGTGCGCCCTATCAATTTCTAATGCTTCAGCAGTTTTAGTCATATTCCAGTCAAATTTGGTAAGTAATTTTATAATGTACTCACGCTCAAAATCATCTCTTGCATCTCGCAACGGCTTATCATTAATTTCTATCACTTTACTACTTGTTTCCATAACTTTCATTAAATCAGATGAGTTAATTTCTGGAGTTTTAAGCAGAATTACTGCTCGTTCAATTACATTTCTCAATTCTCTAATATTCCCTTTCCAATATTGATTCTTTAAGAATTCAATTACATCTGATGCTAATATCTTTTTAGGGACCCCATGTTCTTCACACACGAGCTCAACAAAATAATCAGCTAAAACTGGTATATCTTCTTTTCTTTCCCTTAACGGCGGAACATAGATATTTATAACATTTAAGCGATAAAATAAATCTTCCCGAAACCTCTGCTCAGCAATTTCATGTTCTAAATTCTTATTAGTGGCAGCGATTACGCGCACGTCCACTTTTAAAGTTTTAGTGCTTCCGAGTCTTTCAAATTCACTTTCTTGTAAAAATCGTAGCAACTTTGCCTGAGCCGGTACACTCAAATCAGCAATTTCATCTAAAAATAATGTCCCTTCGTCAGCTTCTTCTACTTTTCCTTTCTTCTGTGTTTTGGCATCAGTAAATGCGCCCTTTTCATAACCAAAAAGCTCACTCTCGATTAATTCCTTCGGGATTGCCGCACAATTTATCTTAACAAATGGATTATCTTTTCTATCGCTTCGATTATGAATAGCTCGAGCGACCAATTCTTTACCAACACCGCTTTCGCCAGTGATAAGAATACTTGCTTTGGTCGGTGCGGATTTTTCTATCTTATCAAAAACCGCTGCCATGCTTTGCGAAACACCTATCATCTCATACTTCTTAAATACTTCTTCTCTTAGAACAGTTATTTCCCGTCGCATTCGCTCTTTTTCTAAAGCGTTTCTTACAGTTAGAAGTATTTTTTCACGGTCCGATGGTTTTTCTAAGAAATCATAAGCACCAATTTTTGTAGCAGTAACTGCATCTTGAATTGAACCATAACCAGAAATCATTATAACCGGTAAAGATGGTTTGACCTTAATAATCTCTTTCAATACCTCTATTCCATTTATATCAGGTAACATCAGGTCAAGAAGAATAAGGTTTACATCATTCTCTTTTGCTTTCTTTATGCCCTGTTCACCATCTTGGGCTTGTAAAATTTCATAATCATCTGAGAGGATGTCAGCAAGCATATCGCGCCAGCGTTCATCATCATCAATAATAAGAATTCTTTCTTTCATTTTATCTCATTTCAACCACGAAGACACGAAGGGCACGAAATTTATAAGAATTTATTAAATTAAAAACAACCACATTCCTTTTTTCGTGTTTTCGCGCTTTCGTGGTAATTTTCTTCATCGTACTATCCTTTTTATATCTAAAGTCGATTTAGCAAAGTTTAACAATAAACCTATTTTAAGTCCAGTTGCTTTTAGGTAAGAAATAATTTGAGCGATATGAGTATCATCAAAATTTCTTGCTACTTTTAATTCAACGATGATTTCATTATTAACCACTAAATCTAAACGATGTATCCCTACCTCTTTGTCATCATAATATATTTTTACTTCTTTTTGCGATTCCAAATTCATTCCATCATTTATTAACTGGATTTTTAAAGCTTCTTGATATATTGATTCTAAGAAACCTGGTCCTAATTTTTTATGGACTTGAATTGCCGAGTTTATAATTTTATTTGATAATTTATCAAATTCCATATTTACTTTCGTGTTTTCGTGCTTTCGTGGTTAAAGTTATTATATGATTTTTTCCATTTCTTGGTGAGTTTTTCATTTTAATGGTAAATAAATATTTACCTGTGTTCCGACGCCTTCTTTGCCATTAATTTCGATATATCCTTTATGGTCTTCGATAATTTTCTTTGCCAGTGTTAATCCAAGACCAGTTCCGAGCGGTTTGTTATAGGTGAAATACGGGTCAAAGACCTTTTCAAGATATTTTTCGGGAATGCCGGCTCCGGTATCTGAAATCTCTATTTTTATATATTGCTTCAATGCTTCGTTCTCTAATCTCTCCTCAGGTATAGTCCTTATTCGTAATATTCCGCCTCTTTTCTTTTCCTCGCCCTTGACGAGAGAACCTCTACTTCTTTCCTCTCCCTCGATGGGAGAGGATAAAGGTGAGGGTGAAGGTTTCATTGCCTCAATCGCATTCTCAATAATTATATTCAAAGCATTTGAAATTCCTTCCTCATCAAGATTAAGCAGAGGCAATTTCTCACCCATTTCATATTCAACTTTTATATCTCCTCGCTTTTCACTCCTCTCTCCTCTTTCCCAAAGGGGTTCATATTTAGCCATAATTTTCTTAATAATCTCATTAATATTTTTCGGTTCTAAGATTGCTGGTGCGGATTTAGTAAATCTCATAAATGCGTCTGCCATCTTCTTTAGCTTTGTAACCTCATCTTTAACGTAGCCGATATACTTCTTGACCCCATTTTCTTGACATTTAATTTCCATCTGTTCAACCGCACCTAAGATGGTTGATAAAGGATTCTTAATACCATGCGCCAACTTTTGTGCAACTGGTGTCCAAGATGTAACACGCTTCATATATTCAACTGCCGATATATCCTCAAATGTAATTAACACACCTTTTTTAACTCTAATACATCGGACAAGATATGGCTGTTCTTGAGACATTGATATCACTATTTCTTGTGGTGATGATAATGCTGAATCTATTAACATAGATTTTGCCAGTTCAAGTATTGGATTAACTTGTTTAATTTTAGTTAATCTCTTTAGTATTACTTTTGTATCTTTCTCGTCAATCTTTAATATCTCCCGCGCTCTTTGACTAATATTAACAATATTACCCTTATGATTTATTTCAATAACACCTGATTTACCAATGAGCCCTCGAATTACCATGCGAATATCACGAGTTTTTTGATATCTTACATATATCATAACAATACCAAATAACAGAAACAAGACTATTGTCACAACTAGAATTAATACGACCGATACACCACGATTAAGTAGTGGGACTTTATTAAATTCTAAAAATTGCCATATTGTTCGATAATTCCTATCGAGATTGACAAGAAGATTGACTTTGTTTTCTGCTCTAACTGTGTATAATTTATGCACTATTCCTGTTGGAAACTGTGCAAGAAGTTTAAGTTCGTTATCAAACAATAAAAGTTGTCCATTAGTTGCTGAAACTGCAATTTCATTTTTACTGTTGCCGGTAAAATCCCCAGTAATAATTGCTCTACAGCCTCCACAATTTAATGCCTTTTTACTTATTAGGTTTAAATTCTCATCAATAAGTCGTAGAGTATCATCTGACCCACCAACAGCAATTACATGATTATCTTTATTATCATGCATTAGTGAATAACCCTGATTAAAAATACCATATTGTGCACGGCATATAACATCACCAGTAATCGCATCGAGAATGAAAATGCTGTCACACTCACGTCCACCTGCAGGATTTCCAGTCTCGATAACTGCAATCCTTGGACAAGTATTACGCACATCATCCAATAATAAAATTTGTGCATACGAAGAATAAATTCCTATCTCTTTTTTCCAGAGTAACTTTCCATTAGTATCTACAAGAAAAATATAAGTATGTAAATCATCTGTGTTGCCCTCAATATTGCCATTACCCGCAGCAAATGAACCAAAAAGAATTTCCAGTTTGCCATCCATATTAACGTCTCTTATAATATATTGAAGCACCATTGGTCCGCAAAGAAACTTCCAAAGCAATTTACCTGATTGCCAATCTAAAACAAAAATACCCCTCGGTTTCAAATCGTAAGCCGACCCCACCAATACAATTGCTTCTAAACGACCGTCGCAATTAATATCAATAAGATCAATTTGTGCCGCACCACCATCCCACCCTTTTGTAAGTTTATAAAAATCGTTTCCATGAACAACGAATAGTTCTCTCCGTGGCCAAATATCATAAATAAAAAGAGAATCATGCCGCACATAAGTAGCCCACATGTTTTCGTTATCTAATCCTCCACAAATTGATGTCTTTTTATCAAATGTACCTTCAGTTAATGACCTGCTTGCTATGAAGTTATAAAGATTTTGTAATAATGGCTCTATGTAATCATCTGATTTAATTACTAATAATTCATCAATCGAATCTTTATTAAAATCCCCCGGGGAAACATAAATAAAATCTCTTTCCCAAAGTAACTTTGTTTCTACGGGAAGTTGTTTAGCAGCAAATAAAAAAGCTGGTATTGTAACAAACAAAAGGAGCAGTAGAATTTGTAAAGTTTTATTATTTTTTATCAACATCAAATTCATTTCATATCCATTTTAACTTTTCGTTTAAGATTGTCAATATTAAAGCATAATGAAAAAATTTATTTGCACTTTTATTTTATTCTACTTTAAATAGAATTTCACTAAATCCGTGCGGAAGACGGTCTTTCGCTCCATAAAAGTTCGGTATAGGGTAATAAGCTAAATACCACATGAATCTGATTCTATACGAACCTGGCGAATAAGGTGCGGTAAAAGAAAATGAATCTGTGTATTCATCACCAGGATTCGGAACATCATCATATAGAGAACCTCTAGCTAGTTCAGTATTTGGTTGCCAATCTCCAAAATAATTTACATAAGTAATTGGAACATGATTAGTCCATACTGACCACTTTATTACAGTTCTACATCTCTGTCCGGGTCGCACTACTGGAGGTATACTCCAATATTGAATGCCAATTAAATTGCTTGGAGAGTGAGTATAACAAGTATACTTTTGACCTCCAAATGGGGGGATGAACCCCGTTCCTCCTTTTTCATAATTTTGAAGAACATAATCAACTTGAGCAAACGCATTGCTATTAAGAAATACTAAGAAAATAACAAAAATAATTATTAAATCCTTTTTCATCTTGCCCTCTTATTGATACCTTGTGCACCAGGGGGTATCGTTTTCTCGTCTTTTGCCAGGTGCCGCTAATTATATTATTAGAGATAGTAAATTTCATATTTATTTTCTTTAAAGTCCAAGGATTTTTCCAAGAACATTAGGTTTGAAAGAATAGGTCCAACTAATAGGACCCCGATAATCATTAATTATTCCCTGAGACTTGTTTTGTATATCACGTGCTATATTGGTTCGTACTGCTACGTTCAAAATTGTCTTAATTATTCCTCCGCCCATTCCAGGTCCCCTAAGTTCAATTGCTCTTTTCGTAGCACTACATATCTCGCCGGCTTTTTCATATGCATATGAGTAACTGTTGGCTAAATTTTCACATTCACTCCGCGAAAATGTAGCTTGTATTTCAGTTGCCCCGCCGATCCATGATGACTTTGTTCGCACTTCCATCGCTGATGCGACTGAAACTACAGCGATAATAAAAATAGCAATTAACAATTTAGACATAAAATCCTCCGTAAAATGTTGTGTCGCACCAATACAGTATTTCTTTTCGTCTTTGGTTCTGTGCCACCATTTTTAATAGGGATTGGGGATTAGTAGTTAGGGGTTTGTGGGTGCTAAAGTTTTTATAATTAGTTAGATTCAGAAACCATATGTGTAAATCGTGTAGATTTAAGAGGCGGAGATTCGTATCTCCGCCGATGCCATTATACGACTGCTTAACCCGACCTCCATTTTGTAGGAACTGTGAAACAGTATAAGGTATGTTGGGAAGGAAAGAGCAAGAAAGAAAATTCTTTGATATTTTTATCATATCTTTTTATTCCATAATTGATTGAAGTTCTGCGAATGTCCGGTATGAAATCCAAACCGCTCCACTTTTCTGATTGTATCTCGATAAATCTGCCGATAATTTAATCCAAATCCGAGATTTGTACTCGAATCACTAAACGAATTGTTTATAACTCGTTCTCCGCTCGCGATTTTGTTTATTATTTGATTTCTCATACACCTATATATAAAGCAATCTTTGTGCCAAACCTGAATAATTTTCTTATTATTTTATGGGTTTGTAAATCAAAGAGTTAAAAGTTGCGGATTTTAGAATTGAGAGTTAGTGCGGGGCAAACTGTAGCATTTATGCAAATGAGTGTTGCAGAAATACAACAAAATTGCCACAGAGACACAGAGGGCACGGAGAAAAAATAACCACGGTTAAACACAGGGAAAAGATTACCACGGAACGCGAAGCGTAGGCGCTATGCGAAACGAGATGCAACAGCATCCTGTGTAAACAAGCCCAAGCACGAAATCACGAAAAACAACCACCGAAAACATAAAAGGTAAAATTATATTTATATAAATAACCACAGGTGAACACGGATAAACCCCGCCCCTTTTTTGTTAGAAATAACCTCTGGCGTATTGTTTCAAATCGAAAGGGGCGGGGTAAACACGGATGAACACAAATAAGAATTAACTGCAGAGAACGTAGAGGACGCAGTGAAATTATGAATTAAACCACGAATGGACACGAATCCGCCTAAGGCGGATTTTTTTCACAATGGAGTGATTCCGATACTGGTTCCGGGAATGATTTGATGGATAATTTAGAGAACATATACCTGAGTGATTTCGGGATTGATTTCTGAACTGATTCCGAAATAGAATTTGTATCTGAATTCCATATAGAATCCGATACAGAATTCGATATTTGTAGTCTAATAGAATGTATAATCCTAAATCAGGTTGAGTTTCTAAGTATACTACTGAGTGTCTGAGCATGCCATACAGGGAATACTACCCTACCCCTAATAGATTTTGGGCTTTAGACTTTAGACTTCAGTGGGTTAGATGAAATTTTAGCCTTAAAAAAATATTAGTTATAACTAATATTTTACTCTCCCGAAAAACCTGTAGGGGTGCGACCCCTCAATTTCATGTTCTTTCGTGCCTTCGTGGTAAATTTTAAAAAATGTTATTTAAGCTTTTACTTCTTCTCATTAGAAATGCTGGAATAATTTTGATGCTCTCTATACAACTCCGTGCAGAAAACCAATGATAATAAGATTACTATGCACATCTTACACTCCAGAAAATTTCTAACGCGGTTAATCGTTTCTACTGTTTTCTTTATTTATTTCTAACGGGATTCATCTAACTCTTGCTCTAAAATCTGGCGCTGGTAAAGTTTCCAGTATAGACCTTTTTTCGCTAACAATTCTTGATGAGTGCCGCGCTCAACAATTTTCCCTTTATCTAAACAATAAATTATATCGCAAACCGAAAGTAAAGCTAAACGATGCGAAATTACGATAAGGGTTTTTATCAAATTAGATTCCATTAAGTATTGAATCAGCTGCTGTTCAGTATGCGCATCAAGACTTGAAGTTGCATCATCTAAGATTAATATCTCTGGTTTACCAAATAGCGCACGGGCTAATGATACTTTTTGTTTTTGCCCACCCGACAAGGTTAAACCGCGTTCGCCTACTTGAGATTCCAGCTTTTCCGGAAAAGTCATTAAGTCTTCATCCAGTTGAGTGATTTTCAAATATTCATAAAGCGCTTCTTCAGATTTATTTGCCGCACGCCCCGTTAGAAAATTTTCTTTATTTGATGCATTTGTATACTTAACAGATTCTCCGCATTTACTTTTATTAATTTCTAACGGGGCACGTCCCCAAACAATATTGTTATAAATCGTATCGGAAAAGAGCGCGGTTTCCTGCGGTGCATAACCAAATAAAGCACGTAATTTTCTCAAGTCAAGTTCTGAATACGCAACCCCGCACCTATTTTCAAGAACCTGTGATGTAGGACTTTTAGTATTATCGCTTGTCTCCGCGGTGCTGGAAATAGGTGCGGGGTCAAGGGTAATTTTCCCAGTAGTTGGGTCGCAAATCCGTAAGAGTAATTTGATAATAGTTGTCTTGCCAGAACCAACCGTGCCGGCAATACCAATTTTCATCTTGGGCTGGACAATTAAATTTACATCCTGTAGAACCGAACGCCCATCTTTTGTATATTGATAACTAACATTATTAAATTCTATCTTTTGCCACGTAACCCCGCACCTATGCTCAAGTTCCACCGTGTCATTTCTCAAATACTGTGAAGTAACTTCTGAACCCGTAGGCATAGGTGCGGGGTGAATTGGATTGTCAGTTTTAGTTTCAACATCCGGTTTCGATTCATTTAGAGCACTTATTCTTTCTTCACCCGCCTTAGCACGGCGACCGGCTACAAAGAAATTGCCAATATCAAACATTGGTGTAATCAGCATTAGAATATATGCATTGAAAGCAACAAAATCACCAAGCGTTAAACGCTGCTTAATAACTAAAGTACCGCCCACCCACAGGATTATCAGAATTCCCAGCTCAGCAATACCAGAAAAGAATATACCGATTTTCGCTTCCGCTTTAACAACCTTGACTGCTTTGGTAATCCGGTCGGTCAAGATGTTTTGAAAACGTGTAATATTGAATGGTTCAACACCATATGATTTGACAACTTTAATACCGGAAAACGTTGATTCGATATGGTTACTGGTTGCGGACATCGCTTCCCGCCACTGCCGATACCAAATATAGACAATCGGTCCTAATTTTAACCAAACCAGCACTGCGATACTGACCGGCAATACCGAAATCAAGGTTAATAGGGGATTAAGTTTTATCAGAATGACGAGCGCAAAAATAATCGTAAAAATTCCTTCGATTGGTCGGAAGATTCCTGAGCAGGCAAACCAGGATAACTCGCCCAAGTCCTGGTCTAACCGTTCAATTATATCACCGCTCGGAAAACGATTCGAAAAAGTCGTGCCCATGTGAAGAATATGTTTGAAAACCGAAGACCGTGTAACCCATTGAAATATTTCGTTAGTACGACCGCGCAGGAATGGCAGGAAGACCGAAGCGCCCGACCGTAAGATACCAAACCCTAATAGAATTATGACATAGCGTATTATTCGAGCCGGTTCAAGATGGGTTTTGATTCCATCAACAATAAGTTTTAATATGTAAGGAAATGACAGGGAAATAATAGTTCCGATTGCGGTCGCAACTGTAATAAATACGAGTTTCTTTGTATTCTTTTTCCAGTAATCAATTATCAATCGGTAACCTTCTAATTTCATATTAATTCTAACTTAGCAACCACGAGATTACACAGATTTTCACCAGATTTTTATTATTAATTACGAAGATTTTGTTCTGTGTTAATCTTGTGTCAATCTGTGGTTTCATTGTTTTTGTTTAAGGTATTGCAATCGATACAGCCGATAATAATATCCGCGATGTTTTAAGAGTTCAGAGTGTGTACCTTGCTCTACAATTGCGCCTTTATGAATGACAATAATCCGGTCAACCATTTGAATGGTTGCCAAGCGATGGGCGATAATAATTGCAGTGCGGTTTTTTAACAGCGTTTGTAATCCTTCCTGGATTAAATGTTCGGTATGCGGGTCAATCGATGAGGTTGCTTCATCTAATATTAAAATCTCGGGGTTGCGCACCAATGCGCGGGCAAAGGATAATAACTGCCGTTCACCGACCGAGAGATTAACACCCCGGGCAATTAAATCGGTATCAAAACCGGCAGGAAAGTTTTCAATTGTTTTTAATATACCGATTTGTTCAGCGGCTTGTTTGGCTCGCTCGAGCGGAACATTCACATCAAATAATCTTAGATTATCAAAGACCGAACCCGGGAAAAGTATGATGTCCTGCGGGACAAAACCGATGCGCGAGCGTAATACCTGATTATTAATTGCGGTTAAGTCATTGCCATCAAGGTTAATCTTTCCCTGCTGCGGCAGATAAAACTTCAAGAGCAGACTGATAATGGATGTTTTGCCGCTGCCGGTCATTCCGACCAGCGCGATTTTTTCACCGGGTTTAATCGAAAAGTTAATATCTTTTAATACCCAGTCTTTGCTTTTGTCATAAGTAAAGTAAACATCCTGAAAACTTACTTTTGGTTGGTTCATATCGGTTATCAGTTTTGCATCATTAGTTGGTTGAGGTTCGGTTTCGGTATCGAATATATTAAATATTCTTTGGGCGGATGCAAAAGCACGCTGCATAATATTTAACTGGTCGGATAGACCGCGCAAGGGCATAAAAACCCGCGTGATATAACTGGCAAAGAGAAATAAGGTGCCAATCGTAACCAAACCTTTTAATGCCCAGATGCCGCCAAAACCCAATACTAACACCAGCCCCAGCACTTCACCAAAATCAACCAAATACCAGATGCGATACCACATCTTCATTCCGACATATTCCTGAGCATATTTCTCATTGCTCAATCGTTCCATTTTCTGATGTGAATAATCCTCGCGGTTAAACGCCTGAATGACCGGTAAGCTTTGTGCGGATTCATTAACAAAATTATTAATTTCCGCCATCTTGCGCCGGATTTGCAGATAAACCGGACGCACCCGATTTTGAAACCACCAGAAGGCGTAAATAAATGGCGGGAGCAGAGTAAAAATTATTAAAAACAGTTTGTAATTGATAATCGCCATTACAACGGACATACCAACCAGCAAGACTAAATCTTGAGTTATGACTACGGCTGTAGTCTGAAACAAATTTTTAATCGCTTCCGTGTCTGAATCAACTCGAGTTAAGAGTCTCCCAACCGGGTTTTTATCAAAGAAACGCATCGGTAAATTAATTATGTGGTTATAAAGGTTTTGCTTTAGAAGTGCGGCTGCCCGTTCACCAACATAAGCTAAAGCAATTCTTTGATAATAACCAATAAGATAAACGACTAACTGCAAAGAAAGATAAAGCAGTGATGTGCGAATCAAACCGTGAATACTGCCCATTTTAATATCAACATCAATCGCATGTTTTAACAGAATCGGTCCAAAGAGTCCTAAAACGGTTGATATTAAAAGCAAAAGGGCAGCCGTAATAATCCTTGAGCGAAACCGGGTAAAATAGGGCAGCAGCTTACGCAGCAAAGTTCTGGTTTGCCCTTTGACTTCGGTCTGCTCTTCTTCAATAAAAAATGTGTCTTCGCCAAACATTATTATTCCCTTTTCTTATTATTTTTTTCGAGTTGTCCTGCTTATCGTCGCAGCTTATCGGTTCCTGGCTTTACTTGTTTATTAATTAAAAATTACAATACCTAAAATTTATAATTTGTCAACAAATATTTTATAAGAACGCTGAAAAAACCGCCTTTTGTCACCCTGAACTCGTTTCAGGGTCTCGTGACCATTGATTTTGTTGGATGCTGAAACAAGTATGGCTTATGCCACGCTTCGCATAACAGCATGACATTTTAAGCTATTATTGACTTTCGCAGAACTCTCTTTTATATATTCGCGAAAATCAGTAAATGTCAACCTCGCACCTATGCTCAGGTACCTAATAAACTTTACTCTGAAATTGAGTGATTAACTTAACCCTTGTATACATAGGTGCGGGGTTGACCCCGCCCTTCTTTTACAGATAACACAATTTTGTTGGTCGCACTTATTATTTGACAAATCGATATTTGGTTCTACTGTATTTACTCAATTTGGTTAAGAAGGGCGGGGTTGACAGCATTATTTTAATGAAGTAAAATAAAACTAATAAAATTAGAATAGGAGATATAATAATGAACAGTCAAAACCCAGACCGAAAGCCAACTGAGCATGCTCCCAGTGATGTCAAGGCCGTCGAACTTTTAAACGAGGCGCGGAAAAAGATAGAAACGGAAATTGAGAAAGTTATCGTCGGTCAGAAAAAAGTTATTGAAGAGATTTTAATTTGTCTTTTATCGTCCGGACACGGTTTAATCATCGGTGTGCCCGGTTTAGCAAAGACTTTAATTGTTAATACATTGGCTAATGTTTTAGATTTGTCGTTCAATCGGGTGCAATTCACGCCGGACCTGATGCCATCCGACATTACCGGCACTGAAATTATCGAAGAAGATGCCACCGGCAAAAGAAACTTTCGATTTGTCCAGGGACCAATATTTACCAACATTGTGCTTGCCGACGAGATTAACCGAACTCCGCCCAAGACTCAAGCTGCTTTACTGCAGGCGATGCAAGAACATAAAGTGACCGTATCCGGTGTCACGCATATTTTACCCGAACCATTCTTTGTCTTGGCAACTCAGAACCCAATCGAACAAGAAGGAACCTATCCCCTACCCGAAGCACAATTAGATCGGTTTATGTTTAGTATTTATATCGATTATCCGACCGCTGAGGAGGAAATCGAGATTGTAAAGACTACGACTTCAGCATATGCCGCAAAATTAGATAAAGTGCTTAACTCGAGTGATATTATTGAACTACAGAAATTATTGCGCCGTGTACCGGTTGCCGATGATGTTATAAAATATGCGGTAAAAGTAGTTAGCTCAACCCGACCGAATAATAATGACTTAAAATTTGTAACGGATTGGGTGAGCTGGGGTGCCGGACCACGTGCGTCACAATATTTAATTCTTGGTTCAAAAGCCCGCGCCGTATTAGATGGTAGGTACACGCCAACCCGTGATGATATCAAAGCGGTCAGCCAAACTGTCTTACGCCATCGTATCATTACCAACTTTAATGCGGAAGCTGACGGTATCAAACCCGAGGATATTATTAAAAGAGTCTTAGAAGCTACTGTTTAACCGTGATTCAATCTCTGAAAAACCGACTATTGATAAATTACCTTCATCTAAAAGAAGGCAGGACAAAATTATTTTTAGAACTTACCGGGGTGGAATTAGCAATCGATGAAATTAAATTTGCCGGTCCGATTACTCTTGATGCCGAATTGTTTAAGAGCGGTGATACGATTGTGTTGTCCGGAAAAGTCAATTTCCGTACGGAACTCAGTTGTGTCAGCTGTTTAAACGAACATCAAAAAGAATTCAACGAGAAGATTTATCAGGAATATCTCCGCTCGGTTAAACCAATATCGGTTCCGTCGGCGCATCTTGACGAAATCGATTTTGTGCGGGAATATTATTCTACCGATTTTGTTGACCTGACTCCTTTGGTCCGAGACACGATTCTTTTAGCCGTACCAATCGCACCCTGGTGTCGTGAGGATTGTCCGGGTGTCAGTGCTTAATCAATGATAAAACATCATATAATTGGTATTTGCGTTTTGGTGGCCGGTGTATTATTTGCCAGTGAGATTACCAATAATGGTTATCTGTCGGTCAATTATGATTTCGCAGGACGGGTCGTCTATTTAGACGGCGATTCGATTGGTGTCACTCCGATTAAGAACTATCCGATAAAACCCGCTGAATATTCAGTCAGTTTATTCTCGTCGGATACGATCGAAGATAAATACTGGCGCCTATCCTCAGGTAGCATCGGCTCGAGATTATCTGGATTATGGGATTTAACCAAAGTCGGCGTTGCCACTCAAAGAATTGAAATCAAATCTAACCAAGTGAGTGAAATTAATTTTTCATTGAAAAAGATTAACCAGGCACCGAATAAAATAAAATTCGGTGCGGTTTGTTGTTTCGGTACTGGTTTCACGGTCGCGTTTCTACTTGGGGTTTTAGTTGCTAATTTAGCAAGATGAAAATAAAACCAATCTATCTTGTTTTTATAAGTTTTGCTGTAATAGCTGTGTCCCTCAACTTTGTTATTGCACAACGTCAACCGAGCGACAAACGGGAAGCGATGTTTTATGAGAAATTAGATGACCAAAGAGTCCTGTGTAATCTCTGCCCTCGACAATGTGTAATTACTAATGGTAAGCGTGGTTTTTGCCGCAACCGCGAAAACCAAAATGGCACCCTTTATTCTGTAGTTTATAACCATCCCTGTACCATAAATGTGGAACCGATTGAGAAAGCCCCGTTCTACCATTTTTTACCTGGAATGATGCGATTAACCTTAGCCACTGCCAGTTGTAATCAACGGTGCAAGTATTGTCAGAACTGGGAAATATCACAAAAATCGGTTGAAGAATTACAAAACTACGATATGACACCAGAAGATATTGTAAAAACTGCTCAAGCGCAGAACTTAAAAATAATCTGTTTCACCTATACCGAACCAATGGTGTTTTACGAGTATATGTATGATATCGCCAAGTTGGCGCGAAAAGCGGGTATTAAAACTGCGGTTGTATCGGGTGGCTATGTTAATCCAGAACCGCTCAAGGAATTGTGTAAGGTGGTCGATGCAATTAAAATTGACTTAAAGGGGTTTGACGAGGAATTTTATGAAGATGTCTGCGGCTCTCACTTGGAACCAGTGTTAGAAGCGTGTAAAGTCGTTAAAAACTCAGGCGGTCATTTTGAAATAGTGAATCTGGTCGTTCCGACGCTTAACGATGATACCAATAAAATCAAAGCGATGTGCCAATGGATTAAAGATAGCTTGGGAACTGATATTCCCATTCACTTTACTAGGTTTTATCCTCAATATAAACTGCAAAATTTACCACCCACCCCGATTACGACGTTAGAGCAAGCGGTTAAAATCGGACAAACGACCGGGCTAAAATATGTCTATATCGGAAATGTTGCAGGTCATGAATACGATAACACTTACTGTCCGAAATGTCATAAGATGTTAATCCAAAGGCAGGGTTTTTCAATTCTTGAAAATAATATTGTAAATAGCAAATGTAAGTTTTGCGGTACCAAAATATACGGTGTTTTCAATTTATGAAAAGTATTGTCTATTTTATTTCGGCAGCAAATATTAAGGTTGAAACGATTAATAGAGTTTTTGACGAAACTAAATTTTTTAGCAAATTAAACGGAAAAGATTTAGGCATAAAAATTCACTTTGGTGAAGATGGTAATCAGAATTACTTAAGTCCATCATATGTCAAGATATTTATTGATTTAGCGAAAGCCGCTGGATTAAATCCGACTTTGATTGAAACTTCAACGTTATACCGCGGCGCTCGTCAGAATCGAACCTCTCATCTTGCACTTGCTAAAAAACATGGCTTTAAAGAAAATCTGGTCGGTGCCCCGATCGCTATTTTAGATGGTGAGCGGGGTGAGAAATTTACCGAAGTAGAAACTCGGTTTGAAAATGTCAAGCGAGCAAAGATTGCAAAAGATATAGAAAATTTCGATGGTATTTTAAACCTCGCGCATTATAAAGGACATTTTGTCGTAGGTTTTGGGGGCGTTATTAAAAATATCGCAATGGGACTTGCTGCTAAAGGTGGCAAATTGGAAATGCATTCTTTAACCAAACCGTCGGTAAAGCAGAAAAAATGTAATAAATGTGAAATCTGTTTAAGTGTCTGCCCAACTGATGCAATCGTTATTACCGAAGCGGGCGCAATGATCGGAAAATTATGTATCGGCTGTGCTAGCTGTGTTGAAGTTTGTCCCAAAGACGCTATCCGTATTAAATGGAACGAAGGTTCGGAATCAACTCAAAAAAAGATAGCCGAGTACGCTTGGGCAATTTTACAAAATCGTTTATCGCTCCATTTTAATTTTGCGCTTAATATCACTCCTAATTGCGATTGCATGAACATAACGGAAAAGCCCTTTATGGATGACATTGGTGTTTTTGCATCGTACGACCCGGTCGCATGTGAGATGTCAGCTTGGGATCGAACTAAAAATAATATCAATAAACTATACCCAGAACTGAATCCTGAGTTTTTAATAGATTACTCAGAAAAATTAGGGCTTGGCAAAAAAACCTACGAACTAATCAAGATATAATATGTCAGTTAATTATCAAGTCAAAACCGAAATTTTCTCTGGTCCGATTGAGCTTCTTTTATATCTGGCACGAAAAAATGAAGTAGATATTTTCGATATTCCACTCGCCCAGATTACTGATGATTATCTAAATTATTTAGGGCAGGTTCGTGAATTAAACATCGAGGTTAGTTCTGATTTCTTATTAATGGCAGTAGTCCTTATTCGACTCAAAGTTTGGCGACTATTGCCTTCTACTAAAGACGGTGAAGAACTACCAGAACGACCGGTAAGTCTTGAAGATATTATCAACGAGTTTAAAAAGTATGCTGGTGTTGCTGGATTTTTAAGTGAATTAGAACTGAAGCAAGCACAACTTTTCCCTCGCCGCGGTCAGATTATCGAAGAATTACCCGATGCTGCTGGCAATATTTATGTCTTAATTTCAGCATTTCAGAAGATACTTGCAAAAAATATTCCTAAAGCGAGTTTAGAAATTACCGTCCCCGAAATAACATTAGAAGATAAACTGGCCGAATTAAGAAAATTCTTTACTGAAAAAATAAAAATCGGCTTTTATGAAATTGCCGAACAAACCCGAACGATTCCGGAAATTATTATTATGTTTATTGCGTTATTAGAGTTAATTCGATTAGGTGAAATCAGAGTAAAACAAGAAACCGAGTTTGGTGAAATCATCTTAGAAAAAAAATTCGCTCTTGACGATATCCAATAACCAATATAGAATGCCATACGCAACAAGTGAAATATAGTTAAGTTATGGAGAGGTGTCCGAGTGGCCTAAGGAGCACGATTGGAAATCGTGTGTGCTGTTAATAGCGGCACCGCGGGTTCAAATCCCGCCCTCTCCGTTCTTTACAAGTGATTATACAAAATAATAAGCGGATTTCACAAATTAATGATATAAATAAAATCGATATAATCCTATTAAGAAATTTGTATAATCAATTTTAGTATGGATAAATTATTAATAAAAGGTGGTCGGCAATTGTTTGGTAAAGTAAAAGCCTCTGCTTCTAAAAATGCCACGTTACCAATATTAGCCGCGTGTCTTTTAACGGACAAAACCTGCGTAATTAAAAAAGTGCCGATTCTTCAAGATGTCAAGACAATGATTGGTTTGTTAAAAGCATTAGGGGCTGATGTCACGCTTGATGACAACAACTTAACAATTCATGCTGGCAATGATTTGGCGTTAGAAGCACCGTATGAAATTGTCAGTAAGATGCGTGCCTCTTATTATGTATTAGGTCCACTTTTAGCTCGTTTTCATAAAGCAAAGGTCTACTTACCTGGTGGTTGTGCAATCGGTCCAAGACCAATTGATTTGCATATCAAAGGTATGGAAAGCCTTGGTGCTTCTGTAAGAATTGAACACGGCTATATTGCTACTGAAGCTCCGGTATTAAAAGGAACTAATATTCTATTAGAAGGAAGCCTAGGTCCGAGCGTTGGTGCAACTGCCAATGTCATGATGGCAGCAACATTAAGTCACGGAACAACTACGATAATCAGCGCGGCATTAGAACCAGAAATTGTTGATTTGGCAAACTTTTTAAATACTTTGGGTGCAAAAATAGAAGGAGCGGGTTCATCCAATATAAAAATCACTGGTGTAAAAGAATTGAATGGCGGCGAATGGACCCCCATCCCGGATCGTATCGAAGTCGGGACTTTAGCGTGTGCAGCAATCGTTACCCAAGGGCATATCGAAATTGAAAATTGTCTACCAGAGCACTTAGGTGTAGTTATAATGAAGTTTAAGGAAATGGGCTGTGATATTTCTGAAACCGATACGTCTATTATAATAAATAGTAAATATCGAGCGAAGGCGTCTTCAATCGTGACAGCGCCTTTCCCGGGATTTCCTACTGACTTGCAAGCTCAATTTATGTCTGCATTAGTTACGGCGGAAGGGATAAGTTTCGTTACCGAAAATATTTTCAAATCGCGATTTTTACATGCATTAGAATTGAATCGAATGGGCGCTAAGATTAATATCGAAGATAATGTTGCGATTGTAACAGGAGTTGAAAAGCTCTCCGGTGCTAAGGTAATGGCATCTGACTTAAGAGCATCAGCTGCTTTAGTTATCGCTGGGCTTAGCGCTCAAGGAGAAACTGAAGTTTCCCGAATCTATCACTTAGACCGTGGTTATGAACAGTTAGAAACGAAACTACAAAACTTGGGTGCTAAAATTGAACGGGTAGCAGGTAAAAATTAATAGGTAAATGAAAACGTTCCCGGTATTGGTTGGGTCCGTTCAGCTTGGTGGTGGTGCACCAGTTCGAATACAATCGATGACCAAATGCAAAACTGAGAATGCTAAGGCAGTTATCAAAGAGATTAAAACATTAGAAAAAGCGGGTTGCGAAATCGTTCGGGTTGCAGTTCCTAATCTAACTGCAGTTCAAAGTATCTCTGAGATAAAATCAAAAATAAAAATTCCGTTAGTGGCAGATATCCATTTCGACTATCAATTGGCGATTGAAAGTATCAAAGCTGGCGCAGATAAGATACGCATTAATCCTGGAAATGTTGGTGCTGATTATAAAGTGAGAGAAATAATCAAGGCGGCAAAAGATAAAAATATTCCAATTCGGGTTGGAACTAATGCTGGTTCTATTTCTAAATCAATATTGAGTAAATATAAAAAACCTACTGTAGCGGCTATTTTGGATAGCATTAAAGATAGTTTAAGGATTTTCGAAAAAGAAGATTATATTAACATTGTTCTTTCCGCAAAGACCGCTAGTCCATTAGAAACAATTGAAATTTACGAATGTTTATCCAACCTTTATCCATATCCGCTGCATATTGGTGTTACTGAAGCGGGTTTACCTTTCGAAGGTGCAATCCGTTCTACGGCAGCACTTTCAGTATTATTAAACAAAGGAATCGGTGACACAATCCGTGTATCATTAACCGGTCCTTCGGTTTTAGAAGTTGCGGCTGCTAAAGAAATTTTATCAAGCTTGGATAAAAGAAAATTTGGTCCGACACTTATTAGCTGTCCGACTTGCGGTCGGTGTGAAGTCAATTTAGAAAAAATCGCTAAACAAGTCGCAAAGGAATTAAAAAAGATAACGGTTCCGATAAAAGTAGCAGTTATGGGTTGTGTTGTCAATGGCCCAGGTGAAGCAAAAGCAGCTGACTACGGTATTGCCTGCGGGAAGAAATCGGGTATAATATTTAAACAAGGTAAAATAATAAAAAAATGTAAAAAAAATAACTTAGTTACAGAAATGATGAGAATTATCAAAGGATAGATTATGAAAAGCGTTGTTACAAGTGCGGAAATGAAGGACTTAGATTTATTAGCATCCAAGAAATTTGCGATTCCGTTTATTATGTTAATGGAAAATGCCGGAGCTGAAATTGCTCGAAATGTTAAAAATTATATTAAAATTAATGCGATTCAAAATCCCAAAATCTTCGTTGTTGCAGGTCCTGGCAATAATGGCGGTGATGGTTTTGTTACCGCCCGTCATATTTTAAGTTCAATTGATAATGTAAATATTATACTTTTAATACTGACAAAAAAACCTTATCAAGGTGATGCAAAAATTAATCTTAAAATAGTCGAAAGAATTGCTCAATTGGATAATAGGATAAAAATCATCAACAATAAATTTGATCCGATAAAAAATTTTCAACCTCATATTATAATTGACGCGATTTTTGGCACTGGCTTTAAAGGTGTGCCACAAAGTATTTATAAGAAAGCAATTGAAATAATTAATAAACTTCATGGTTATAAAATAGCAATTGATATTCCATCTGGAGTCAACGGTGATAAGGGTTCGGTGGAAGGTACGGCAGTTAGCGCCAATATGACGATTACAATGGGACTGATAAAAAGAGGACATTTACTCTATCCGGGAAAAGAATACTGTGGTGAAGTGAAAATTGCAAATCTAGGTGTCTCATACGAAAAACTATCGAAGAACAATACATTTTTACTAGACAAAAAATTTATAAAAGACAACTTGCCTAAACGAAGACCAGACGGGCATAAAGGAATCTTTGGGTCAGTTTTAGTTGTTGCTGGTGGCAAAGGTTATTCAGGCGCAGCTTGCTTAACAAGTCTTGGTGCTCTTGTCTCTGGAGCAGGACTTGTAAGGTTATGTTTTCCAGAAAATATCAATACTGCAGTTGAGAAAAAACTAATTGAAGTAATAAAAATTCCATTATCCGCAACCAAAGCAGGCACTTTAGCATTTAATGGATTTAACAAGATAAAAGAAATTTCTCGCGATTCAACCGTGATGGCTATTGGACCTGGTGTAACAACAAATGCGGATACAAAACTATTGATTCAAGAGGTTATAAGTTCATGCAACTTACCAATGATTATTGATGCTGATGGTTTAAATAACATCACACTTAATTTCATATCAAAAATACCAAGATATAAAAGATTAAATATGGTGTTGACCCCTCACCCTGGCGAATTTAGTAGATTTTTTGAAGTTTCTGCTATGCAAGTAAATCTGAACCGCATCGATATCGCAAAAGAGTGGGCAAAAAAACTTTCAATAACAATTGTCCTCAAAGGCGCACCGACTGTTATCAGTACTCCTGACGGTAATGTTTACATCAATCCAACCGGTAATTCTGGTCTCGCCAAAGGTGGTAGTGGTGACGTGCTAACTGGTATGATTGCTGGATTTATCGCACAAGGTGCTAAGCCTCATATTGCATCATGTCTTGCAGTCTATTTACATGGTTTTGCAGCAGATTTAGCTATTAAAGATAAAACCGAATATTCGTTAATCGCCTCTGACTTAATAAAGACTTTGCCAAAAGCGATAAAACTAGCATGTTGTTGACAGATATGTTCTTATTAGTACAATAATCAGGCATGAAAACTAAGAAAATTACTAAATTGGGTTACACATCAGACCACGCCAATGCTGGTTTAGAAGATAAACTGCCTCCGATAGAAAGCTGGCCCAATCAGTTTAAGAACTATGCAATCACAATAGAAATTCCTGAATTTACTTCAGTATGTCCCAAGACTAATTTACCCGATTTCGGTAAAGTTACTATTACATACGAACCGAATAAAGTTTGTGCTGAACTAAAGTCATTAAAGTACTATATGCTTGGATATCGAAATTTGGGTATTTTTTATGAAAATGCGATAAACCGTATTTTAAAAGATTTTGTTTTAGCGGTTAAACCAAAATGGGTCAAGGTACGCGGTGAGTTTAATATGCGTGGTGGGATGAGAAGTATCATCGAAGTTGAAAACCGTAAAAATAGGTTCATCTCTAAATAAGGGGAAGTTTTTAAGACTTAACATACTGTTATCACCTTTTTAACAAAGTATAATTTTATTTTTGATATTTTATCTTTGATTTTTTCTTACCTGCCTAATTATCTATGTTAATGCCTTATAGATATCCTTACATTAGCTTTGATGTACTCCCTGATAAAACTCCTGCTATATTCCGTATCGTATTTCGTATTAAATATCTATTAATATCTCAAACTAAAAATCAGGCTAAAACCTGAATTTAATCATCAATTAAAAACCGCATTATAAGGCAAATTGAAACCCTAATTTTCTCGTCTGCTAAAATTTCAGATACATGCCAAACCTGATACCCCCCATCATACACTATCCCTGTCCCGAATTTTGAATAACCACATTATAAACAATAAGTTATAGAAAAATTTCACTTGATTTTTATGTTACATCCGTGTAACATTCCTGAATTTGCTAAGATTCGCACTCTAAATGGAGATGGACCAAAAAAACGGGGCTTGATTAAGGCTCAAGCCCCAAAAGCCGGTTAGTTTTACTTATTAATGAGCAATCACCATCTTGCGTTTTGCTCGATAATCATTCGCCCTTATTTCATAGAAGTAAATTCCAGCTGAAACTTTAGAATTGTTATTATCAGTGCAGTTCCAGGTCGTGTTATAATATCCTGCTGCATAATTGCCATTTACCAAAGACTTGATAATCCGACCGGTCGCATCATAAACTGAGATTGAAACCTTTGATTCAATCGGAATCTGCCATCGGATTGTGGTTGTGGCGAAGAATGGGTTAGGTTTGTTCTGATACATTGCGAATACTTTAACCTTTTCTTCTGAACTGTTCTGTGGTCCAGCAACCGGAGGCCTAATCGCCATATAATAACGGTCAAAAATATTATTATCCGGTGTCGAGTCAACCCCTGGTTTTGAAGTTATCCAGCTTGTAGCTTTATACAATCCAGTATCAACAGGTACCCAACCAGTATAGAAGTATATACAGGAGTAAGAGAGCGGATTTACTGTCTTATCTATGTATTGCGAATAAACGGTCTGATTTGTCTTTATCCGTGTAATTTTAAAGTAAGCTCGGAAAGAAGCACGGTTTGTTCCAGAATTAGATACAACTGATATTGCATTATAGGTATTACCGGTAACTACAGTATCCGGTCTAACAACCACATTTCCGCGTAGTAACGCTGCATTATCCATTTGTAAATCGCTTCTTCGCCCTTTTACAATAAATATATTACGACGGAAATTATTGTAAGCAAAACCATCGCCCGCCATCCAAACACGTGCCTGTACAATATGATAAGTTGGAGAACCAAGCCAGTATAAATCTGCCCAGGTTGGATACCAAGGCGGCATAGTAATACTTGTATCATTAGGGTTAATTGTAATGATAACAGTTGAATCATAAGCTAAGACAGAATCAAGTGGATTAAGTGAAATATGACATAAACTATCAATCTTTGAACGGTATCGCCATATTTTTACATTAAGTGTACATATTTCAATTCTATCTGGAGTAGAATTATTACCGACCAATACGACTGGATTAAATTGAGTACAAACAGAAACTGTATCCGCTGGTTTGATAATTGAATTTACTGATACATCGCGGAAAGCTTCGTCATTCTTAATCGTACCTTTACCTTGTCCGTCATAAATAGTAGCATTAGATGGATTAGATAAATTGACAAAGAAAGTCTCATTAGGTTCAAGTATTGTATCGCTATTTACCGTTACACCAACCCGCTTCGATAAATCACCAGGATAGAAAGTTAAGGTTATAGGTGTTGTGATGCCAACATAGTCGTTATCGGCAGTAGTTGCTGTTCCATCGGCAGTTGCATAATCAACCTTGACCGTATCCGCACTCGCATTAGATAACGTCACGTAAAATCCAAATGACTTGGTGCCACTATTTCCTTCATAACCAGATGTATCACTGATTGCAAAGGTCGGCACCGCATCATCCGTCGTGATCGTCCCCACTCCTAAACTGTCCGCATAACTCGCATTCGTTATCGTGGTTAACGCAACCTTGTAATACTCGGTCGGCTCATACTTGTTATCACCATACACCGGTACCGTGATCGTCTCAACCGTATCGTTCGCAACAAACGTCAACGTCCCGGTCGTTAATCCGTAATCACCATCCGCCACCGTCGCACTCGAATCCACCGTCGTATATGCCACCGTTATCTGCTCCGCACTCTTCTTGCTTAATACCACCGTAAACACCGCATTGGTACTACCCGTATTGCCCTCAACCACCGCCGCATCAATTATCGTTACCGCGGGCTTCACCGCATCATCCGTCGTGATCGTCCCCACTCCTAAACTGTCCGCATAACTCGCATTCGTTATCGTGGTTAACGCAACCTTGTAATACTCGGTCGGCTCATACTTGTTATCACCATACACCGGTACC
>Ga0315274_10001567_pt1 | contig 35083 bp, 25 predicted proteins | sample YL17G02_20_MG_FD_203700 | JGI IMG/M metagenome (GOLD analysis project Ga0315274, IMG submission 203700) | Sediment microbial communities from Yellowstone Lake, YNP, Wyoming, USA - YL17G02_20 | ecosystem: Environmental > Aquatic > Freshwater > Lake > Sediment | place: USA: Wyoming | collected...
TCGCTTGGACGTCCGCAACATAAATATCTCCGTTGTCGTCAACGGCCAGGCCTGGGATATAGCCAAACATATATTCTTCCTGGCCTTCGGCTTTTCCGATGGATAAATCTTCCTTAATCATACAAACATCTTCCCTATACATCGGCTGTTTGGGATTCTTAACAACCGTCACCCGGTCCACGTCCTCCTTCGTTCCCTGCCATTTCGCCTGTCGTTGTCCGATGGAGGCGGAGAGAGCCAGAGAAGAAACAATAATAAGGGCAAATACAAACAATCGACTTTTTTTCATGTTTTCTCCCCTTTTATAAGAATGAACCTGTGTCAGTGTATCGCTTTGGCAGGCTCAAGTCAAACGGTCGGCGATATCACCTCAAAAAACGCTTTAAAGATTATTTGGAGCCGTGCCCGGAGCAATGCTACCGGTTTTTCAGAAGCTCGAGGATCGCCAGACGGTTGTTGACGCCCAATTTCTTGTAGATGTTGTAAATGTGGACCTTGACGGTGTTCTCGGAGATGAAAAGCTCCTTGGCGATCTCCCCGTTCTTCCGCCCTCGCATCAAGAGGGTAAGGATTTCCCGCTCCCGCGGGCTCTCATCGAGACAATGCGGCTGCTCGACCTCCTCGGGCTCTTCCGGTACTCTCGCCTTCGTTCGCTCCCGAGATCCCGCGGCTGGTATACGCCATTAACTCTAGCCGGCGTCTTTCTCCTCGTCTCCCCCCTGGTCTGGCCTAACATTTTCTTTCCCTGTATTTGGATCGGCTTTTTTCCCTGCTTGAACCACTGAACCATACCCTGGACGGCTTTTGTCAAGAACGAAGCTTTGGGGGGGGGCTATTTTTTATGCGCCGGCTTGAGCGTCCAGAGCTGCATCTTGGTCATTTCAACGATGTTGCTCATATCGAGGTCCCGGCGATGAACCGGCCAGGATTTATAGCCTTTGACCCGCTGGATGATCTCATTTTCATTCGTTTTCGGATAGGGGTCAAAAGAAGGGACGACATAATCCGATTTCGGGCTTTTTGAGTTCAGGTCAAGAAAAACAGCGCTGAAAAGAGCGAATAAAGAACCGGTTCCAATTCGGGCGTTTCCGACCGTCAAAAACGAAGGCAAGGAGCCGACCTGCCGGATATACTCATCCGCTTTCCGCGCCAGTTCACACACATCCTTGAAAGTGACTTGAGGAATTTCCGGCTGAGAAACCGGCATCTCCGGGGGGCCATAAGGACGAATCACTTTTAGGTTTTGGGGGAGCGATCCATCGGCTTGATAATCGAAGATCGCTTTCACGAAGCCGGCAAAGGCCTCGGCGGCCGAGAAATATTCGCCGGGAACGATCGTTCTTCTCTCGAGGGTGTCGTCGGCGATTTCGCGCAACTCTCCGGCCGTCAGAAATTCTTTTTGAGACGAATAGACGTCCATCAAAGACCGGAATGTGGTGATTTCGATATCATCCCGACTTTTGAGATATTGCATCAAACGCCGGAAATTCTTTTGCGCCGTTTTCATGCTCTCCGGGGGTCGGAGAGCGGGCGTTTTCCATTCGCCCGGAGCGGGATTCTTGCCGTCATAGAAGTTCAAATCCCAGAACTGTTCGGCCCGGATCTTGGTCGGGTGTCCGGCAAAGAAAGGAAGGACTTCCACGGTCCGGGCCGCTTCGGGCAACTCCGTCTTGAGCTTGTCGAAGAGCGGCTCGAAGAGATCATCCCGATAATAGGTATCGTCGAAGCCGTCATACTGGCCGTAGAAATTCAGCGAATTGCAGAACCAGACGACATTCTTGCCTGGAAGACTGACCGGCGAACCGGCATATCCGACGTTCATTTTGCCCAACGCGCCAATCAACTGCGGCCCGTAGGAACCGCCGTGCCGGGCTAGAGTCGTCACGGGCGTGCCGAAAATGCGCTCCAATTCCTTGGCGCCTGCCAATTCCTGGTCGAACATCTGACGCACGCCGTTTTCCCAATCCGCCTTTTCCAGTTGTTCCGTAACGGTGGGATGAATGGACCCGTAGTTAGTATGGCTGCCGATGTCGTGCCTGGCCATGGCCGCAATGACATCGCGGCGCCCACGTTTCTCTAATGACCGGGCTTTCTCGCCGATGACAAAGAATGTTCCGGTGACGCCTTCTTCAGACATGGTTTCGGCCAGCCATTTGGGAATATCATCAATACCCTCGGACTCCGGAGTGATGTAGTCTTCCACGTCGAAATTGACCACCAAGAACATTTTCGCCTTGGAGGATGAATGGGATCCGGCCGCCCCCAGAGCAAGAATCACGATGAATGCCAAGAACTTATGCCACGATTTCATGTTCCGCCTCGCCTTCATTCTTCTTGAGCAGAATGGTTTTGTCAACCCGATGGATGGGCGATGGACGAGACTTTCTTGACATCGCATCTCGACGAACCAGCCTTGATCGTCGAGATGCGGATTCTCTTTTCCAGCTTGCGTTTCCAGGACCGGGAAGGAAACGACCTCTACCTGGTCTTCAATGAAGGACTCAACACTAATCGGGGTCGGGATATTCCTTATCGGCCTTACTACAGCGGCCGGGCCGTTATGATCAAATATTCTTATACGTTTGTTTTTTAAAGCGAAGGGGCTCTCTATTTCACCTGCTCATAGGCCCATTCCAGCCACTGGGTCAGGATCTGCAGGTCGGATTCCTCCACGGTGGCACCGCACCAGAACCTCAAGCCCGGAGGCGCCTCGCGGTAGGAAGCGCAGTCGTAGGCCACCCCTTCTTTTGCCAGGAGCTTGACCATTTCCTTGACCTTATCCTCGGGAAGGCTGACCTTGAAGCAGACGGAGGTGTTGGAACGGATGTCCTTGTTCTCGGCCAGAAAAGTGATCCAGTCATGCTTCTGGACGAAATCCTCAAAGACGGCGAGATTGGCGTTGCTGCGCCGGATGAGCCCTGGAAGCCCGCCGACCGATTCTGACCACTTCAGGGCGGCCAGATAATCCTCGTTGGCGAGCATGGAGGGGGTGTTGATCGGCGAACCCTCGAAAACCTCCATCAGGATTTTTCCGCCCTTGGTCAGGCGGAAGACCTTGGGCATCGGCCAGGGCGGCGTGTAGCTCTCCAGGCGGGCGAGGGCACGGGGCGAGAGGATAAGCATGCCGTGAGCCGCCTCTCCGCCCAGGACTTTCTGCCAGGAGTAGGTGATCACATCGAGCTTATGAACGGGAACATCCTGGGCAAAAACGGCCGAGGTGGCATCACATAGGGTTAATCCTTTTCTGTCATCGGGGATCCAGTCGCCGTTCGGGACTTTGACGCCGCTCGTTGTTCCGTTCCAAGCAAAGACCACATCGTTGTCGAAGTTGACTTGGGAGAGGTCGGGCAGCTTCCCGTAGTCCGCCTTGAACACCCTGACATTGGGGAGCTTGAGCTGCTTTTGGATGTCGGTCGCCCAGCCCTGGCTGAAAGATTCCCAGACCAGCACGTCCACACCCAGCGGCCCCAGGAGGGACCACATGGCCATCTCGAAGGCCCCCGTATCTGAGCCGGGGGTGATGCCGCAGATATAGCCCGGGGGAAGCCCGAGCATTTTTTTTGTCCGGTCGATCGCTTCTTGCAGCTTGGCCTTGCCCAGGCTGCTGCGGTGGGACCGGCCGAGCGGGGCATCCTTCAATTCGTCCAGGCTGAAGCCGGGATGCTTGGCGCAGGGGCCGGAGGAATAACAGGCGTTTTTGGGTTTGAGATCGGGTTTTGTCATGTTTAACTCCTTATGTATGAAAGAATTTAAATTATGATATCGCCGAAAGATATCAATAGCTTTGTCATATCAGCAGTAGTAAAAGAATATATCGTCCGCCTCTTGCAATGTCAAGCGACAATGCACCTCTGAAACTTGACAGGCCCGAGCCCAGGACGATATGATTTTTTGGGAACGGGGCGTGATCTCAGCGGCGGAAGGGGAGAGAGGCGGCGCAATGCGAAAAAACAAAACATCGTCCGCGAAGATGTCCATCACAGCTTTTCTGATCTTTCTCTGCTTTTCGCTTCTATCGGGCCGTGCCGCTCAAGAGCCGTCGGCCGGAAGCCCCTCCATCCAGGCGGTGCTAAGGGGCGATTATGCCGACCCGACGATTGTCCGCGCCGGCGGCGATTTTTATATGACCCATTCCTCTTATACATATACGCCGGGGCTTCTCGTCTGGCACTCGAAAGATTTGAAACACTGGGAACGGGTCTGTCATGCCCTGCATAAATTTATCGGCGATGTCTGGGCCCCGGATTTCGTCCATTATAAGGATAAATTCTACATTTATTTCCCCGCGGCGGGCACGAATTGGGTTGTGACGGCCGACAGGCCCGAAGGGCCATGGAACGAACCGGGCGATCTTCATCTGCGGGGAATCGATCCCGGACACATCGCGACGCCGGATGGAAAGAGATATTTGTATGTCGATAGCGGCCGTGTCGTCGAGCTCGCCCCGGATGGCCTTTCGGTGGCTGGTGAGCCAAGGCGTGTCTATGACGGCTGGACATATCCCGAAGACTGGATTGTCGAGGGATTCTATTCCGAGTCCCCCAAGCTGACTTATAAAGACGGATATTATTATCTGACGACGGCCCAGGGTGGAACGGCCGGGCCTTCGACCAGCCACATGGTCGTTTCCGCGCGCTCAAAGAATCCGCTCGGGCCGTGGGAGAACAGCCCTTTCAATCCGATTGTCCGCACGTGGAGCCGCGCGGAAAAATATTGGTCCAAGGGCCATGGAACAATCTTCGCGGATGCGGCCGGGCAATGGTATATCATCTATCATGGTTACGAGAACGGCTATGCCCCGTTGGGACGGAACACTTTGATCGAGCCCATCGAATGGACGAAAGACGGCTGGTTCAAGACCGTTCGCGACCCGAAGACGGAAGGCTCCCGCCGCAGCTTCAAGAACATCACCATCGAGTCCGATGATTTCTCCGGGCCGGCGCTCAAGCTCCAGTGGCAGTTCTCCGGCCCCGGCGCGTTTGAGAGTCATGCCTTGAAAGATGGGACGTTGAAATTGACGGCTTCCTCCGACGATTACCGTGTCCTTCACAGCACGATCGGCGATCATTCCTATGAGGCATCCGTCAAGCTGGGGTTGGAAGGCGACGTCGAAGCCGGCCTCGTCGCTTACTACAACAACAAAATATTCGCCGGGGTCGGCACGAAGGATGGAGCGGTTTTCGGCTACGCCAAGGGCGTCTCCCCATTCGGCCCCACGATTAAAGTCCCGGCCGTCAAATACTTGAAGATCCGCATGGTCGAGTTCGACCTCCAATTCTTTCACAGCCAGGACGGGAAAGCATGGACGCCCTGTCCGAATTCCTTGGAGGTCTCCGGATATCACCAGAACATGCTGGGCGGGTTCTCCAGCCTGAAGGTCGGGATTTTGGTCAAGGGCAAGGGGACTGTGACGATCGACGATTTCAAGTATCGAGCGCTGAATTAATGAGACGATATATATGAAGGCCCGAAAACGTTGGAAGGCCTTGCCATCCCCGGCGGGATAGCCGTTTTTGGAATTGACATCTCGCTATCCCTGTGATAAAAAAATGAAGCGAAACGTCACCTGAAAAAGACGTAACAATCTCAAGAATTCGCCTTGGCTGAGCCGAAAAAAACATCCTCGCTTTGAGCTTGAAAAAAGTAGCCCGTTCATGAAAAAACGCAGGACGATAAGGCTGCCGAATTTCCTGATCGTCGGAGCGAGCAGGTGTGGCACAACGTCCCTTTACCATTACCTGAAAGAACACCCGGATGTTTTCATGAGCAGGATCAAGGAGCCCAGCTTCTTCCTAGCCCAATTCAATCCGGTCCCGGAAAAAGGCATCGGAGACGACAAAAAAAAATATTATCAAGATTTTGATGATTATTGCCGGCTCTTCGAACAGGCGGGGAAGAGCAAGGCCATTGGCGAAGCCAGCACGGAAAACCTATATCATTCTGAGAAGGCCATTCCTTACATCCAACAGTATCTGGGGAATCCCAAGATCATCATCTCGCTCAGAAACCCGGTGGAAAGAGCGTTTTCGGCTTATACCTATCTCCTCAGCGAAAACAGGGAGTTTTTGTCCTTCGAGGAGGGCTTGGAGCAAGAAGAAAAGAGAAGGCGTGATGGCTGGAGGCAGATCTGGTTTTATCAGGATGCCGGGTTCTACTTTCGACGAGTCAAAGCCTATCTGGAAAATTTTGGCGACGTCAAGATCTGCCTTTTTGATGAATTGAAAAAAACCCCGGTCTCACTCGTCCAGGATATTTTCCGATTTTTAGGTGTCGATCCATCCTTTGTCCCCGACGTCACCACAAGATATAAAACATCCGGCATTCCAAGATCAAAAAAAATCAACCGCCTATTTGAAACGCCAACCCGACTGCGAAGCTTCGTCAGAGCCGTTGGCCGATTCATCCTGACGGAAGATCGATGGATTCAATGGCGGGATACCCTGAAAGCCAAATCCTATGCCAAGGCTGAAATGAAGGCTGAAACAAGAAAAACCCTTGAAAACGCTTACCGAGAAGATATCCTAAAACTTCAGGATCTGATCCACAGAGATCTCAGCCGTTGGCTCGGCTCCGGCGATTCAAGTGGCCAATGAGATGAAGATATTCAAATTCAGGAATATCCTTCCGGAGCTGCCGAACATCCTCGTCCGGCGCCGGTTGAAATTCGAATTCGAGCGAATTCCGTTCGAGGTCAAATGTCTTCCCCCCAAGAAAATCCATAACTTTTTTCTGGCCGGACTCAACCAATTTTTTCTGCCGCCAAGGCCTCTGGGGTACCCGGTCATCGCCCAGGTCGAGCCGGCGAATTTCTGTAACCTTTCTTGCCCCCTGTGCTTGACGACGTCGGAGACGGCGGCGCGGCCCGCCGGCCTGCTCTCTTTTGACAGATTCAAGGATTTCATCGATGATGTGGGCGATTACCTGCTCTTGATCGTGCTCTGGAATTGGGGCGAGCCCTTCCTGAATCCGGATCTGTTCAAAATGATCTCCTATGCCAAATCCAAAAATATCGTGGTCCATTCCAGCACCAACGGCCATGTGAAATTCGACGAGGCAACGGCAGGTCGGCTCGTCGATACCGGTCTTGACAGCCTGGTGTTCGGCATTGATGGAACGACGCAGGAAACCTATGGCCAATACCGAAAAGGCGGGAACCTCGAGAACGTGCTGGAAAACGTCAAGACCGTTGTCAGGATAAAAAAAAGGAAAGGTTCTCGAATCCCTCGCCTGACCCTCAGGTTTGTCGTCATGCAGCACAATGAGAAGGAGTTGCCTTTGGCCCATCGGCTGGCTGAGGAGCTCGGCGTGGATTTTTTTGCGGTTAAAACAGTGGATATGCCTCCGGCCTTAGGTAAAAGCTTGGACAGCTATTTTGCGCCCGGGAACCAAACGTATCAACGGTATGACTATGAAGAGGGAAGCTTCAGGCGTAAAAACAAACCCTTCACCTGCATGCGGCCGTGGAAGAGGATTACGCTGGACGCGCTCGGCGAGATCATACCCTGTGAGTATGATTACAAAAATGTCCACTCCTTTGGAAGCCTGGAGAGTGGAAAATCGGCCCTTTCCATCTGGAAAGGGACCCAGGCCGGGGAATTTCGCAAAAAGTTCAATAAAGGAAATAACGATTTCTACCTCTGCAAAAATTGTACGTATAAAGACAGAGTTGCTGAGGACTGCACCTTAGCCATTGTCCGCCTGAAAGAGGGTTGAAGCAGCCCATGACGGCAGCATCAATTCTTCCGAACGAGCGAAGGTGAATCGAAAATCATGAATTATAAGCTAAAAAAACTTGGCAATGCCCTGTCTCCGCCGATTCTCCTCACCGGGATAAAGGTTCTCGGCAGCTTCATCCGGAGGGGTGACGAAAAATCAGGCGAACGAGGTCCCGCTTGGTACGATCGAGCGTTTTCCAGGACCGTCGAAACACATAAGCACTACACCGAGTCAAAGCACTATTTTTTATGGTCGGTTATTGCTCACCTCATGGTTCGTGATGGGGTCCGCTCAGTCCTCGATGTCGGGTGCGGGTCCGGTCAATTGGCCCTCTTGCTCCGCGACAGAAGCATCCAAGCGTATTGCGGAATCGACTTCAGCCAAAAACGCATCGAATGGGCTAGAAAAAACTGCCCGGACTTTACATTCGTTGTCGAAGACGCCCTCCGAACAGACCTGTTTACGACATTTCCTTATGATGCGGTTGTCTGCGCCGAGTTTCTGGACCATATCCAATCGGATAGGGAAGTGATCCAACGCATCAAAACGGGCGCGAGATTTTATGCGATTGTCCCCGACTTTTCCTTCGACTCTCACGTCAGATATTTCAAAGGTTCCGGCGAGGTCATGGAGAGATATGCCGCCTATTTTAAGGATTTTCGCGTCAGTTCGTTCATCGCGGATCGAAAAGGCAAGACCTACTTTTTGCTGGAGGGGATAAAGCGATAAAAAATATCGGGATTCCCGGCCGAAGCAGCCTGTAATGTTTGCCAGCGTCATCCTCTGCACCTACAATAGAGCCCACCTCCTGGAACGCGCCCTTCGATCTCTTGCCTGCCAGACCGTGACATCAGAGCAGTTTGAGATTGTCGTGGTCGATGATGGTTCCACCGACGGGACGGCGGCGCTTTGTGAGAGGGCGGGACGGGATTTGTCAAACATGAGATATGTGGCCATGGGCAAAAATCTCGGCTTGGCGGCCGCTGGCAATAGGGGACTCCGGTCAGCGAGAGGCGAGTTTCTCCTCTTTATCGACGACGACTGCATCGCCCAAGAGGGCTGGGTGGAATGCATGACGTCGTCGCTCGAGCGGCATCCTCTTGCGGCGGGCGCGATTCAAAGTCCCGTCTCGAATTACATCAAGCTCTGCCACAATATCTCCCAGTTTCATCCTTTCATGAAGCGCCGCACGGAGGGCTGGACGGGATCGATCGCCGGCGCCAATATGGGCATCAGACGGCTGGTTCTGGAAGAATTGGCTGGCTTTGACGAAAAGAGCAAGGTCCCGGATATGGAGCTTATGCTCCGGGCACGATTAAAAGGGCTCCGGGTCCATTTCGCAGCCAGGGCCGTTGTCATCCATGATCCTGATCGGACGAGCTTGGCGACTGTTCTCAAGAACGCCTCGGAGCACGCTTCAAAAACGATTCTTCTCCGCAACACATATGACTCGCTTTTGCACACGCCGTTCGTGCTTCGCTCGCCGGGCCTCATTCTTCTGGGGGCTCCGCTGATCGCCCTGATGGTGACCCTCAAGATTTACGCGAGCAACTCGGGTCTTGTCAAATACTTTTGGACGGCGCCTCTGGTTTATGCCCAAAAACTGGCCTGGTGCTGGGGCGCTGCTCGGGGCTTAAGAGAAAATCAATAAACAGAAGAGCCGAAGCGGTGTCCGGACGCTCAAAAGGGACTTACGATTCTGTGAACGCTATTCTGGACGGAAGACTTGAGGAGGTCGAAAGGAACGGCCAGTTCTCGGCCGGGTCGGAGAGGCCTCCGGGCGCTATTTCGGGTTTGAACGAAGAAGGCTCGCTTCGATTCTGATAAAAACGCCCAAAAACCGGTTGTCTTGACTGTCCCGATCGATCCGAGAAGGATAAAACCCGCTGTTTTCCTCGATTTGAAGGCGGTAGAGATAGCTTCCCTTCCAGGGAAAACCTTGCGGAGCCGAGAACACGATTGACTGTTCGAGGCCTGCCGGCGATTTCCTTTCGACCTGCTTTGTCTGGCGGGCAAGCCGGACCGTTGTCTTTCCTTTCGTCGGGCAGGAGAGAGCTAGGCTGATCTTCGCGGCCGGCTCAGCCGTTTTAATGATCAAGACGGTTTTGCTTTTTCCTATGACCCAGAATCCACCCAGTTCCGTTCGATACGTGTTTTCGTCCTGGGCAAAAACCTCGTATTCCTTACCCTTGAGAATAAATCCATTTTCGAGACGGATGTTGAGAAAGGAGTTGGCGATGAGAAGAACCGAAAGAAGAGCCACGCCGCTGAAGTGGACCGGCAGGGAACGAGGCGGCGACTCCTGGGCTTTCGATTTCTTAGAGCGCAGAAAGAGAGCGGCCATTCCCAAAACCGCGGGAATCCAGATGAGGAGAGGGATCCAGTTTATGTTTTCCCGGAGCGGTGCGGACAAGGACGGGACAAGCTTTCTCCAATCGATGACGATGTTGCTGAATCGGGTGAGAAAATGGCTGGTCGTTCCAAGCAGGGTGCTCGATCTGGGGTGGGTGAGACTCTCGTGGAAAAGGAGGCTGGGATTTCGAATGAAGACAGCGGCCATGATAAAGCTGATGGCCACCAGGACGTTGCGGACGACAAGTGACACTCGATCCCGGCTCGAAGCGAATGCCCCGGCCATGAACAACGCCAAGATCCACAGAACCGGAAGCAGCGGCCTGGCCGGAGGGCTGTACCCGCCCCAGTAAAAGTGATTCAATGAGCAAAAAGCCCAGAACACGAAAAAAAGGCCGGCGAGAACGGATGTTTCTTTTTTAGATCTTCGAGCAAGGAGGAAGAGGTCCGGCAGGAGGAGGATATAAACGGGTGCGATGACGAAAACGCCCACCCTCTGGTCAAAGAGATAGCCCAGAAGCCGAATCAGGAAATCGAAAAAGCCCGAGACGATAAAACGCGAGAGAGGATAGCTTCCCGCCGGGGCGGTCCCTTTATAGATCGTTTGAGGAGAGAGGTTTCCATACAAGTTGAAGAGAAGAGAGAGATAAAGGCCGGCGGAAAGAAGGATCGGCCCGGCAAAGGCGAGTGCTTTTTTGGCGTCTTTCCCGGGCGATCTCAGAAAAAGAAAGACGATGATGAGCGAAATTGTTCCCGCGAGCACGATATATTTGATCCCGCACCAGGGCAGAAGGCCGATGCCGATTCCCGCCCCGCCCAGACTCAAAAGGGAGAAGTTTTTTTTCTGGATGATCTGGAGGGAGACTAACAACAGGATGAGGGCGACGAGAATCTCGGGATAAAGCAACTGGGAATAAAAGAGGAGGGGAGGAGTGAAGCTGAAAACGAGCCAGGAGAGGATGGCGATATTCCTTTTTTGGGTGAGCTCGAAGACATAGAGAAAAAAGGCGATACTGAGAAAAGCAGTGAGAAAGCAGACGGGAAGCCGTGAAAAAAAGATAATGATTGTCCGCTCTCGGGCGACATTTCCGCTGAGGTCGAAAACAAATTTCCCCAATTTTTCGCCCAAGAAATAAAAAGGGACGAGCAGGACGGGGAGTGCGGGCTGATGCTTGGAATAAAGGTATCGCCCGCCTTTTTTTCCGGGATAAGCATGGGAGTCCAATTCCCCGGGATAGAATTTTAAATAATCTTTGTTCAGATAATTGTTGTAAAGGTTGATATCGCCGTCGGCCAGGAGGCTTTTTGTAATCAGGAGATAATGCGGCTCATCGCCGGTGAAGGGCAGCGCAGGGACAATCAGCCCTGAGAGGTAGAGGACATAAGCCAGAACAGTCACCAGGAAGAGGCGGCGCGAGAGCGACTGGACACTCAATTCTCTGAAGGCCAAACGGTTCCAGGCTTTAGCGGCCATCCACGCCTTCGGCCGAGAGCTCTTCAGCTGAGCCAAGAAAACGACCTGGAGATAAATAAAGCCCAGGCAGGACAGGGCCAAGAGCGTTGGATCGATATCGTTGAGATAGATCCAGTATTGAAAAAAGGTCAGGTTGAGCAGAAGAAAAGGAGAAAGAGTCAGGATGAAGGAGCCTTTGAGTTCTGGCTTGTCCGCCGGAGTCCGCGAAGCCAGGACGGAAACATAGGCCTTGAGGATCCTGGAGAGACTGAAGGCCAGGACGATCAGGAGCCCCGCCAAGATGACGAATGAAAAACTCAAGGATCTTTTTGAGGCGCTCCAAGGCTCAAAAATGAGCTCGTGCCAGACAAAAGAGGCGATGGACACGATTTCCAGGGCAAAAAGGAATTCCTTTTTTCGATCCCTAACCAAGCGGCCTCTCCTTCATCCACAGGTCTCCAAGGCAAAATAGCAAAGAGAGGGATAAATGTCCATAGACGCGTTTCAGGGTGCTTCTCAGGGATTTTTTTTGATCATGCCAATCCAGACGTTTCTGAAAAGGTTAAGGTCATCCCGGCCGATTTCTTTGAGAAGAATCAGAAGGAAAAGGTAAAATCCGAAGAGCCCCAGAGCATAGGGAATGAGGCTCCAGCCTGAGACGGGCCAAAGCCGGGGAATAACAAAAAATACAAATGAGCTCAACAGGATCTTGAGGAACGAAAGTCCGCTCATCAGAACGCCGAATTTTTTTTGGACGACGAGGGCGGCGGCGATCATCCCGGCAAGACCGGTGAGCGTGGTTGCGGCGGCGGCGCCGCTGAGGCCGAATCGGGGAACCAAAAGCAGATTTAAAAGAAAATCGAGAGGGAGGACGGCACAGGCCAGGGCCATCGAGGTCTTTGGCTTGCCGCTCCCGGTGATGACGGCCGCCAGGACCGAAAAAAACGTGAGAAACGTGATGCCGAAGATCAAGATGCCCAGGGGGCGGGCCGCGGGAAGGTACCGCGAAGAATAGATCCATTGGATGATCGGACCGGACAAACCGTTTGTTAAAAATGCCAAGGGAACAAGCAGAATCAGAAGGAATCTTAAGGATTTGTTGACATACCGCGAGGCCTCTTGGAGACGATTCGAGGATGTCAATCGTGAAATGATGGGAAGGAGGGTGATGGCGAACGCGTAAAAGACCAGATAAGGGGCTCTAGTCAAGGCCAGCGCTGATGCATAGTAGCCGGCGGCTTGGCCGTCCTTGACCAGAGTCTTGACGAAAAAAATGTCCAAATTCATGAGCAGAGACAGAATGCTAGAAAAGACAACGATCGGAATGGCGAAAAAGAGGAGCTTCGACGCGGGAAAGGCTTCGAATTCTTGGCGGGCTTCTCTCGAAAAATAAAATGCCGCCAGCAAGGCCAGGGCATAGGAGATCAGATAGCCGCTCACGGCCCCCTGAAGCCCGAAGCCCATCAAGACGAGGATATAGACGCCCGCGACTTTTCCCAAAGATTGGACATTCATGGCTAGAGCCCGTTTTCCGAACATCCGTTTTCCGCTCAAGTGGCCAATCAAGACCGAATAGAGGGCGATGAAGGGAATGATAAAGGCGGAGATTCGAAGGGGCCGAGTGAGGTTGGTGTTATGGAAAGCCAGGGCGATGGGCTTGGCCGTCAAGACATACAGAAGAAAAACGAGGCCGCCGAAAATAGCCTCAATGGTCAGACCTTGTCTCTTTATGGTTTGAGATTTTTCCGGGAATTCGGCCGTGTATTTCGTCACCGAATCGTGGATGCCTCTGGCCAGAAAGACCTCGAGCACGGCCAGCAGGGACATGATCACTCCGAATTCGCCGTAGGGCTCCGGGCCGAGGATCCTCCCCATGCCGATATGAACAGCGGTGGCCGAGGCGATAAAAAGCATTTGGGCGAAGATCATGTAGAGAGTGTCTTTTCCCATAGCTCTCAGACTTCTAAATATTTTCTGGACGAGCAGTGGACAGGTCCCGGCGTGAGGATTTTCATGGAACGAAGCCTTCGATGGCTCTGATCAAGTGATCCCAGGAAAACCTGTCATGTTCTTTCTTGATCCGTGCGCTCATCTCTTCCCCGTCATGATTCTCATAGAAGTCCACGACAGCGTCGGCAATTCCCTTGGCGCTTCGGGGGGCGACAAGAAATCCCGTCTTTTTGTCTGCGACGATTTCGGGAAAATCCCCGATCGTGGTCGTTACGACCGGCCTGCCGAAGGCGTAGGCCAGCTGGAGGAGACCGCTTCCTGTGACGGAGGTGTAAGGAAGGATGACCAGGTCTGAGGCATAGAAATAGCCGGGCATATCCTCGTTTGGAACGTAGCGGTCAATAACGGTGACGTGTTGTTCAACGCCCATTTTACGAATGAGGTGAAGACAGCGTTTCTTATCTTGCCAAAACTCGCCGACGATGAGGAGTCGGACCTTGAGCCGGGCCAGGATCAAAGGGAGAGCCTCGATCAGGTAAGGCAGGCCTTTATATCGGCGGACAAAGCCAAAGAACAGGATGATTTTTTCGTCTGAAAGGCCGAGTTTTTCTCGGGCCGATGTTTTGGGCATGGCGGCCGTGTTAAAAACATCATAGGTCGGATGGAGGGTCACAGTGATCCTGCTCTTCCCGGTGAGCGCTTTCAGGTTTTCTTTTTCTTGCCCGGAATGAACGATAAAGCAGTCGCCCTGAGAAAGGACGAATCTCGAGACAACGGTCTTCAGGAAGTTTGCTTCATGTTCGGCCACATTGTGGCAGATGAACAAGATCTTGGTTTTCGAAAAGATTTTGATGAGGAAGATCATCGTCAAGTATTGAGGAGCCCAGTACATGATCCACCACGGAAAAATCGTGAGCGCCGGCCTGTCCCTGATAATGTGTTTGGCCGCTTTCAGCCAGGTCAACGGATTGAGCGCATCCAAGAGGGGCTGAGATTCCTCTTCTCTCAAATAGAATCCGCTCTCTTCCCGATCGGTCTTGCCCGGGAAAAGGAATCGGGGATACTGCCTTCGAAAGCCATAGAAATGGGTTTGGTGCTTTGCTTTTAAGTGCTTGAAAAGAAGAGTTGTGTAATAGCTGATGCCTCCCCGGAAAGGATACGAAGGCCCGATGAGATCAATCTTCATCCTTGGTTCTTTCGGCTTTCTCGAGCTCCATTTTTTTTATTCTATAGAGGGCCTTTTCGATCTGCTTCCTGTTGTTGTCGATGAGATCGGCGATGATGCCGAAGATCAGGATGAGGAGTCCGCCGAGTAACATGGCCGCCGAAAAAACCAGGGACTGAACGTGCCCTTGCCCCCGGCCGGTCCAATAGAAATAGAGGAACCTGATAAATCCCCACAGCCCGGGAAGGATGATGATCAAACCTAAAGTCATAAAGACTTTGAGGGCTTTATAAGTGGCATAGACTCTCATAATGGTCGCCGCCTGTTGGCCTACGAAGTGGGGGATGCTTTTGATCAGCCGCGATTCTCTCGACTTGGGGTTGGTTCGAATCGGAACAGAAACGATCTTGAGTTTTTGGTGTCCCAGCTGGATGAGATTCTCGATGGTGTAGGAATAGTCCGACAGGATGCTGATCCGAAGCGCCGCCTCCTTCGAAAAAGCCCGGAAGCCGCTCACGGCATCTTCGACTTTTGTCCGGGAGAGTGCCCTGATGACGGCGCTTCCCCAGCGAAGCAGTTTCTTTTTGAACCAAGAAAAGTGGGGGATGGCTTCTATGTGCCTCGCTCCCACAACCACATCAGCCTTCCCCTCGAGAATGGGTTGGACCAGCTGCGGGATGTCCTGGCCTGGATATTGATTGTCGGCATCGGTGTTCACGATAATATCCGCCCCTAATTCTAAGCTCTTGTCGATTCCCTCGGAAAAAGCTCTGGCTAAGCCTTTGTGATTTTTAAAGCTGAGGATGTGATCGACCCCGATGCGGCTGGCGATTTCCACGGTGTGGTCTTCGCTCCCGTCATCGATAATCAGCGTCTCGATCCTCTCGATCCCTTCGATCGTTTTGGGCAGGTCCAAAAACGTCGCCGGCAGGTTTTTTTCTTCATTGTAACAGGGAATCTGGATGATGAGTTTCATGGTCCTTCCCAAAAGCGGGGCAAAAAAATTATATCCTTTTTGCTGCTCTTCCTTCAACTAATACAAACGTAATAAATAAAGTGACAATGTATGGGCGGCGCTTAGGCCATCCTAAAGCCTCCGTAGCGGAGGGGGGCCCCGGACACTCTTGGAGGAGGACCCTTTCACAGGGTCCCCCTCCAACGGGCGGCGGGAATACCCGCCCGCCCTGCCACCCCTCCAAGGAGCATCCTCCCATGAATTCATCGCCAAATGCTCCTTGGAAGGAAGGCAGGGAGCGAAGCGAACGTTGGAAGGAAAACCCTACAAAGGGTTTCCTTCCAAGAGTGTCCGACGGGACTGGTTCCCCGGGGCCCGGGGGCTGCGGACGGCCTAAGCGCCGCCCGAACGGGGATGTCATTTTAATTATTGCGTTGATATTAATTCAAGGATGCGCCGGCCTGCCTCAGAGACCCTTCCCCGTCGTGTCTTCGTCTCGAGAGGGATTCATCGGTTTCATTTTCTCCATTCAAAGCACGATGTTTTTGGCAAGACTCGGAGAAAAATGGCGCCGGCCGTGAATCGCAGACTCTCGTCCCGATTCCTCATCGCTTTTTTGCCCGCTCCGCACGGCCCTGGTCCACCATCCCCTTCACTTCCCTCATGAGCGTCGGGACGTGGTAGGGGATGCCGTCCTTGATGGTCCATTCGATGCCGCCGCCGCGCACTGCCTTGACTTTCGGGTCGCCGGGCGCGATGGCGCCGTAATTGCTCACGACTTTACCGTCGTAGGTCAGCACGTCGGTACCGGCGGGATTCAGCAGCCGCAGGTTTTCGACGGGATTGCCGTTGACGACGAGCAGGTCGGCGATGAAGCCCTGCCGGACCCGACCGAGCTTGTCTTCCATGCCGATCATCTTCGCGCCGTTCACGGTGGCCATCTTGATGACCTCGAGCGGGTGAAAGCCGGCCTCTTCGAGCAGCTCCATTTCGTGGACTTGGCCGAATCCGTAGATCGAGTAGATAAACCCGGCATCGTCACCGACGGTGATGACGCCGCCCTTGACGCCGAATTCCTTGAGGGCGTCCATCCAGACCTGATAATTCTTCTTCCAGCGGACCTCCTGGGTGTTGGTCCAGCCCAGGAAATACGACCCGTGGTTTCGCATATCCGGCTGGAAATACTGTTCCAAAGTCGGGTGCAGGTAGTCCTTAAACCAAGGCTGGTTCTGGGCCCGGATAACGTCGCGGCTGGCGACGTAGATCGAGAGCGTCGGACACCAATAGACATTGTTCTTGATCATCAGGTCGAGCACGTCGGAAAGCTTTTTCCGGTTGAGGTTCGGCTGGATGTACAGCTCGCCGGCGCGGCCGAAGCGGTGGATCTCGTTGCTGGCGTTGTGTTCGGGCGGGAAATTCTGGATGCCGTCCAGGGCGGCGTCCGCGACTCCATAGAAGTGCTCGATGGAGGTCACGCCCAGCTCCGCCCAGTCCTTGGCCGTCGTCTCGTCGACGGCGATATGGACGGCCGTCCGGAGCCCCTGTTTCTTCGCTTCGTCGAGCAGCGCCTCAGCCAGGTCGCGGTCCATGCCCGAAGCCTTGAGCCCATCCACGCCCTCCGCTTTGGCAAACCGCACGCCATCGCGGACGAGGGCCGGGGTGTGAGATCCCTTCGACGCCCAGATGCGCTCATAGAGCAGGATCCGCGGCGCGACCAGCGTGTGGGCGGCGCTCCGGGCGCGCCATTCCTTGGCCTTGTTCCAGGCGGCCCCGACGTCACGGATGGTCGTCGCTCCCGCCGCCAGATAGAGGTTCATCTCGTACTGGAACGGTTGCGGGATGCCGCCGCGCTCGTCCTGGAGGTGGATATGGCCGTTGATGATGCCGGGCATCACGTACTTTCCCGTGGCGTCAATCTCGGCGTCGGGCACCCAGCCGCGAGGCGCGCCGCCGACCCTAGCGATCAATCCGTCCTCCACACAGATGCTCGTCGGGCCGAAGGGAGGTTCGGCGTTTCCGTAGATGACCATCGCGTTCCTGATCAGGAGCCGCTTGTATTGTTTGGCATGCTCCGGCGCTTTCACAGCGGCCTCGGCCTTCTGAGCCTGAGGCAGGCTCTCGGCCGCCGTCAGCCCTAACCCGATGACGGCCAACCCGACAATCAAACTGCCGAACAACGACATTCCGCCGGCCATGCTTTTTTTCATGAAATCCTCCTTCGGGTCCGGACTCCGGTCGATTCTTAGCCGGAATCGTAAATCATTTCGACGGACGATTGCAAGCCGGCCGGCGCGAATTTTTTTATCGTTGACAGATGTTCGGCCGGAGTGCTATGTTTCACTCCTGTCCCCGATGCGAAGAGGAAAATAATGACTTTTCCTGAGCGAAGCCCAGCTTTTAATCCGACAATGAACACATGGGGATTTTAGTTTTTTCCAACAAGGAGGTTTTCATGAAGCGATTGCTGTGTGTTGTTTTGGTTTTGATCCTGGCCGCCTGGGCGTTTGCCCAGGAAAAGCCCAAAGATCCGCAGGCCGCCAAGCCGCCCGCAGAGACCAAACAGGCTCCACCGGCGCCCGGCCGGCCCGGCGAAACAGAGCCTAAGCCTTATGACCAAGTGGTCACACCAGAGTTCAAGAGCCAAACTGGGCTCTTCAAGGTTCATACCAACAAGGGGAAGGTTCTGATCGAGGTCCCGAAAGGGGAGCTGGAAAAGGATCTCCTGCTTGTTGTCCAGATCAAGAAAAGCCCGAGCGGCGTCAGCTACCCCGGCCAGTCTGCGGGAAATCTGGTCGTCTGCTGGCAGTTGCGGGAGAACAAAGTCCTGCTGCGGGCCGTCTCCTACGCCAATATCGCCGATCCCAACAATCCCATCAGCCGGGCCGTGGATGCCATGAACACCGCTACTATCGTCATGGCTTTCCCGGTGGAGGCCTTCGCCGCCGACGGCGCACCGGTCATCGATGCGACCAAGCTCTTTACCAGCGACGTGAACGAGATCCCGGTGAAAAGACTTCTCCAGGGCGCTTCCCTGGATGCTTCCCGCTCTTTCTTCGACAAGGCCAGGGTTTATCCCCTCAACTTGAACGTCGAGGCGACCCAGACCTTCAATCCCAGGCCACCGCAGCTTCCGGCCGGCCTGCCGCCGCAGATGGCCGATCTCATGCCGTCCCCTCCCAGCCCGACGGCGGTCATTCATTATTCCTTGATCAAGCTGCCGGATAAGCCCATGATGGGCCGGTTGGCGGACACCCGGGTGGGCTACTTCACTCACAGCCATACGGATTACGGCCGCCCGGACCATGAGACCACAAGACGGGATTTCATCGCCCGTTGGCGCTTGGAGAAGAAGAACCCGGGTGCCGCTAAAAGTGAGCCCGTCAAGCCTATCGTCTTTTACGTGGATCCGTCCACCCCCAAGCGCTGGGTGCCTTATATAAAAACGGGTATTGAAGCCTGGCAGCCCGCTTTCGAGGAAGCCGGGTTCATTAAAGCCATCCAGGCCAAGGAAGCGCCGACGCCGGCGCAGGATCCCGATTGGAGCGCCGACGACGCCCGCATTTCCGTGATCCGTTGGGTACCGTCCACCGTGGCCAATGCCATGGGCCCTCACGTCTCCGATCCGCGCAGCGGCGAGATTCTCGAGGCCGACGTAGAGGTCTACCACAATGTCCAACAGCTGGCCCGGGACTGGTACTGGACCCAGGCAGGCCCCCTGGATCCGCGCTGTAAAACCCTGCCCGTCCCCGACGAGGTCATGGGCAAGATCCTTCTCTATGTCGTGACCCACGAGGTGGGCCACTCCCTGGGGTTGCCCCACAACTTCAAGGCCAGCGCTACCTATCCGATCGAGAAGATCCGGGACAAGGCCTGGGTGAAAAAGAACAGCCATGTGCCGACTCTGATGGACTACAGCCGCTTCAACTACGTTGCCCAGCCCGAGGACGGCATCGATCCCGACGACCTGATCCCCAAGATTGGGCCCTATGATATTTTCTCGATCAAATGGGGCTACATGCCCATCCCCGCAGCCAAGACCCCCGATGACGAGAAGCCGGTTCTCAGCGAATGGTGCAAGGTTCAGGAGACCACACCCTGGCTGCGATTCAACACGGCCGGCAGCCTCGGCACCGATCCTGGCGAGCAGTCCGAGGCTGTAGGCGACATCGACGCCGTTAAGGCCACGGGGCTCGGCATCAAGAATCTTCACCGGGTGATGGATATGCTGCCTCGGGCTGTGCTCAAGCCGGGCGAGGACTACCGCCAATTGGATCACATGTACGCCGCGGTCTGGAGCCAGCTTTCCTACGAGCTAGGGCACGTGGCCAACATCGTGGGCGGATTCGAAAGCCAGCCGAAGGTCGGCCTGGCGCCCGGTGTGCGCTTCACGCCCGTGGCCAAGGCCCGCCAGCAGGAGGCCGTTTCGTTCCTCAACGAGAATATTTTCCAGACTCCCGCCTGGCTATTCCCCACCGAGATTCTGGGCAAGCTGGAGCCGACCAGCGGGCAAGCTCGGTTGGCATCCCTCCAACAGAGCGTCTTGAACAACCTTCTCCGCCAGAACCGGGTGGGCCGCCTTCAGGAACATGAGGCCATATTAGGCGACAAGGCCTACACCATCGCTCAGCTCCTGACGGACCTGCGCGGCGGCATTTTCACAGAGCTTCAGGCCGAGGCCTTAAAAATCGATCCCTACCGGCGAAACCTGCAGCGCGCCTATATCGATTTGCTTGGCAGCCGCCTCGCCCCGGCTCAAGCCGCGGCCTCCGCTGCCGCCGTACCAGTCGTGAGCGCCGGCCTCCGCAGCGACGACAGCCGCGGAGCGATCCGCGCTGAACTGAAAGCCCTCCAGAACCTCCTGGTGAACAAGGCCGGCACGGCCGTTGATACGGTCACCAAGACACACCTGGAGGACTTGAGGGATCAGATCACCATGATCCTGGAGCCGAAAAAATAGCCCCGCTCGAACGGAAACTTGTCTTCTTGACGGCGGCTGGGGAGAGGATTATATTACCCTCGAGACGTCAGCGCATCGCATTGGAAAGTCAAAGGGAGCAAAATAGCCCCGGCGATGAAAAGCAGATTTTTATGGCTGAGTCATTAGCCAGGCGAATCACATGATCGGCCGGACTCTCAAACACTACACCATCGAAAGCCTTCTCGGCCAGGGAGGCATGGGTGTTGTCTATTTGGCCAAGGATACGCGGCTCCAGCGTCCGGTTGCCTTAAAGGTCCTCAAGCCGGATCTTGTATCGAACGCAGACCGGAGAAAGCGGTTTCTTCTTGAAGCCCGGTCCGCCGCTGCCCTCAGCCACCCCGCCATCGCTCAGATCTATGACATCGACGAAGACGCCGGCACGCTGTTCATCTGCATGGAGTATGTCGATGGCAAGACCGTCTCCCAGTTGATCGCGAACGGCGAGCTGGACCTGATGGGCTCGGTCGAGATCGCTCTTCAGGTCGCCGAAGGCCTGGCCCGCGCCCACCAGCAAAAGATCATCCACCGGGACATCAAGTCGGACAACATCAAGGTCACCCGGGACGGCCACGCTAAGCTTCTCGACTTTGGCCTGGCCAAGCTCCTGGAGACCTACCCGGAGGATTCCGGAGACCTGCCGGACATCAGCCGGACGCTGACCATGGAACAGGCCCACACTCTGGCCGGGGCGGTGATGGGCACGATCAACTATATGAGCCCCGAGCAAGCGCGGGGCAAGTTTCTGGGCCCGGCCAGCGATATCTTTTCCCTGGGCATCGTCCTTTACGAAATGGTGACGGGAGATCGGCCTTTCAAAGGCGAGACCCCATTGGACACGATGCATGCCATCGCCTTCGAGGAGGCCAAACCCGTGACGATCGTTCGCCGGAACATGCCCCCGCAGCTCCACCACATCATCTCCCATTGCCTGCGGAAGCGACCCGAGGACCGCTATCCGGACGGCCGCGCCCTGGCGGCCGATCTCAAGCACCTGAAGCATGACCTCGAGACCGGAACCCGCACCTCTCTTCCTCCCGTGGAACGCCTCCGAGGATGGGCGGAATGGCTTCGGACGTCGTTTCCCTTCGGCACCTGGGGGCTTCTCGTCCTGGCCGCCGTTGTCGTTCTGATGGGCGTCTTCATTTTTACGAAACTCCAATGGGGGACCCTGGTCGGCATGGCGTTCATCGCTTTTTTCGTCTACCGAGGCATGCGGAACAGGAAGATGCGCAAGCTCGCCTCCTTCACAAAAAAAGTCTCGGCGGATCCGGTGGTCCGGGCTGTCATCATCCGAGACGACCTGGTGACGGTCGCCACGGAAAAAGCCTCGGCCAAGACCTACATCCGGATTGCCGGTCTCATCGACTCGATCAACAGGAAGCTTTACCTGGCGAAGCATATATCGGTCGAAATCAAGGACGATCTTTCCGACGAAGAGCTTCAAAGCCTGATCAGGGCGCCGGGCGTGGTTTATGTCCGGGACGACGTCCCGTTCGTATCCCGGCCCCCAAAAAGATAAGGGGAGGGTATCATGGCCATTGGCGATCGCAGCGACGGAGTCTTGTTGCGGAAGCTGCCCGGCTTTCGCAAGATTTTCCCTTTTATCATGCGGACGCGCACCGAGTCGGTGATCTACCATTCCCAACGCTTGAAGATCGGCCATGCCCTGGCCTGGCTCGATCGGGCCAATGCGGGCCGGGAGAAAAAAATCACGCTCTTCCATGTCGTCCTGGCGGCGGGCGTGCGCACTTTGGCCCTGAGGCCGGATGCCAATCGCTTTGTCGTCGGACGTCGCATCTACCAGCGTCGATCCATCGACCTATCATTCGTCGTGAAGCGGGAGCTCAGCGAACAGGCGAGCGAGACCAACGTCAAGATTAGCTTTGACCCGCGTTCCACGATCGCCGATGTGGTCGACCGTGTCACTCCCGCCGTACAGGCAACGAAACGGAGCAGCACCTCGTCGGATGAAAAGATGAGCGACTTCGTCACCAAGTTGCCCCGGTTTGCCACCCGCCTCATCTTTTGGGCGGTGCGGACCCTCGACTACTTTGGATGGCTGCCGGCGTCGTTCATCAAGGGGGACGCTCTTTACACCAGCGTCTATCTTGCCAACCTCGGCAGCATCGGCCTCGACGCCGTTTTCCACCACATGTTTGAATGGGGAAACGCGCCGTTCTTCGTCGTTGTCGGCAAACGAAAGAAGGAGCCGGTCGTCAATGATCACGGCGAGCTCGAAGCGCAAGACGTCATAGATATGAAATTCAGCCTCGATGAACGCATTACCGACGGCGTCTACTACGCGACGACCATCGCCCTCCTGACCGATTTGGTCGAGAATCCCGAAAAGCTCGAAGTCCCGCCGGACGATCTCCCCGACCCGTTTGGACTGGTCTGAAGGAGGGCCGGCCCTGCGGAATTCATGATTCCTAAAGCCGTGAACCGATCATCAGAGCCGGAACAAGCTTCCGTTTATCGAGAAAAAATTATCGACGAAATCTGTTATGCCCTCGGCGTCTCGCGCAGCGGCGTGATGCGCCGAGGGCTGGGGCCTTTATTCAGGTATCCGGCCGAACGCTTCGGCCGGATCGCTGCCTGTGTGGATAGCGAAGTCGGATCTTCGGGATTAAGCGGCGGCGCCCGCCGGATCTTGCCAGATCTTTCGGTCAAGGCTATCGGTCGAGGAATAGAAAATATCCCCGTCGACGGACCTCTGCTTGTGGCCTCCAACCACCCCGGCGCGTTTGATTCCGTGGCCATCATGTCCTGTATTCCCAGGAAAGACCTCAAGGTCGTTCTTTCCGATGTTCCATTCACCCGAGCCTTCTTCATCGCCCGCCGATACTTCATCTACGTCCCCCCGGATGCCGCCGGCCGCAGGACGGCGCTGCGGGCTTCGATGGATCATCTCAAAAGAGGAGGGGCGCTGCTGACTTTTGCTCATGGTGATGTTGAGCCCGACCCGGAACTGGGACCGGGCGCCGACGAAGCCATTCAAGATTGGTCCCACAGCCTTGAAATCATGCTCCGCAGAGTTCCGGAGACCTGGCTTCAGGTGGCGATTTCGAGCGGCGTGCTGCTGCCGAAGTTCGTCCACAGCCCGATCGTTCGAATCCGGAAGACCGCCCCGGCGCGACAGAAGCTGGCCGAGGTCCTTCAGATCATCCAACAGATGGTCTTTCCGCGAAGCGTCCAGACCCACGTCCACATTTCTTTTGGCAAGCCGGTCAAAGGAATGGATCTTGTCGGGGACGCGCTGATGCCGACCGTGATCCGGATCGCCCGCCGGCTGCTGGAGGATCACCTGGCGGCTTTTAAAAATCCAGCCTGAGTCCGAGGCGGAACGTCCGTTTGCCGTAGAGGGCGCTCGTGAGCTGGTAATCGGGCCGCAGAACCTTCTCGCCGGGCTGCCCCGCTCCCTCGGCAGCCGGTTCCCAGCGGTCGATATCATTCAACCCGACCAACGAGGCTGTGAAGTCCAGCAGATTGGTGACATCGATAAACAATCCCACTTTGCCCGAAGCAGAAAATTTCCATTCCTTTTCCAGCCTCAAGTCGAGGGAGGACCAGACCTTTTCTCTGCGGCTGCCCGGCGCCTCAAGGTTGATGGTGTAATAAGTTCTTTCGACATTATGGGCTAAACACCAGTCGGCCGGAGGGAGAATCTGCGCCCATCTCTGCCAGGGACGGCCGCTCTGATATTGGAAAAAGGCGCTGAGCCAGAATTGGTAGGGGAGTTCCACCGATCCCATAAGCTTGATCTGCAGAGGCCTGTCCGTGTCCAGACGCCCATATCGGTTGATAAAAAAGTTGGGGCTGTTGGCCGCTGCCGTGAAGCCCGTGGTCTCATCGGCGAAACCGCCGAGGTTTCCCTCTGTTTTACTCAGGACCAGGGAACCGGCCAGCTGCCAGCCCTGGGACATGCGTTTGTTAAAGACGAATTCCAAGGCCCGATATTTTCGCTCGAGCTCGGGGACGTTTTGCAGCTGCAGTAAGACCGGCGGGGCTTCAAGGGATTTGGCATAAAGCGTGACGGTCTGGCTCGGATAGGAATCGGTCCCGGGGACGGTGGTCGTGAAGGGAATCCAGTACTTCTGGGTTGCGGCCTGGCCGGGAGCATACCAATATTCTCCGGTGTCCGGGGCAGAGAGGACATCTTCAAGGATGTTCGTCTGTTTCCTTGAGATAAAATGGAGACCGAGAATGAAATCCTTGACGAGTTCATGATCGAGGCCGATGGAAATATCCTCCGTCACCGGAGCCTTGATTGTGCTCGCCACCCGATTCTGAGCGAAAGAACCCGAGAGAAACCGATAATCCAGGGATGAAAGTTCGAACTCATCTTCCACGTCTGGCTGGCCGTTACCGTTGGCGTCCAACCAATAGATGGGGAAATTCTGAGGATAGAGAGGGTTGAGGGGCAAAAAATAGCGGTGAGAGAGTGCGTCCGCATAGCGGGCGTATGAGGCTTTCAAGACAGTTTTATTGTTTCCCCAAATATCGAAGGCGAACCCGGCCCGAGGGGAAAGGGCATTCCAGGAAATGATACCTCCCAGCTCTGCCATCGCGAACTGACCCCAAGGGTTGAAACCTTCGGGGAAGTAATCAGAATAGAAGGCCTTGAGATAGGGGTTGAGGAGCGCATCCCCGACGAAGAGCGATAAGGGATTTCCGGATATAGTCTTGGTGGCGGAAGGAAACCATCCCCATGAACGCTCGAAGCGAAGCCCGAGGTTGAAGGTCAATCTTTTGGCTATTGTGAAAGAATCCGTCACGTAGACTCCCAACTGCTCAGACCGGCCCGAAGGGAGACTGGAGCCCTGTTCGGAGCCGCAATTCCAGAAGGCCAAAAGCCCGCGGTCTTCATAATAGGAATTACCCGCGTTGCGGCTGTCCAGGTATAAGAGCATGTTGTCCTGCCTCCACCAGTCAAGGTTCGAGGTGGAATCGATAAAATCCGCGCCCGCGCTGAACGTATGAGATGTTCCGAGGAAGTTCTCAGCGAATACACGGAGGGAAGCGTCGGCCTGAATCCGCTGCCTTTTGACATCCGAATTGTAATCGGCGCCGCTCAGGGGGCCGTAGAGGTCTCCCGCGTCATCGGTCCAGGAGAGACTGAGGGCTTCCCCTTGGAGATGGGTGGGAATATTCCTGTTGATGTAGGCGGCCCCGACGTAGGCTTGAGCGTTAGGACCAAGAGTGTAGTCCAGGATTCCGTGAAGAATGAAAGATTTTTCGTGATCCAAGATTTTGGTAGAGAGGTAAGTCAGGCGGGCCGAGGGATCTTCGTACACCGGCTGATAGACGTCACCCATATTGATCCAGGCTGTGAATTTGGCATCGGAGATGGGCCTTAGCGAGAGTTTGAAGGATCCTGACATGTCCCGGCGCGACCAGTCGTAAGTATCGTGCTGTCTGCCTAGAATGTCTTGGTAGGGGCCAATGAAATTGACGGCCAGGGATTTCTTGAAGTATCGGCCGTTCAAAAAATACCAAGCGCGTTCGGCCCAGAAGAGACCGCCCAGGCTTAGGGACGCATCGAAGAGGTTCTTATCGCCCACCACCGGGCCCACGCCCAAGTCCTTGATCTGAGAAGCCGTCCACAGATCTTTATTCAAGCCTTCGCTTATGAAAAAAAGGCCCAGTTCCCCGGAAAAGGAATTGCCTCCTGACTTGGTGATCACATTCACATAGGCGCCTCCCGCGGGAAGTTCGGACGCCGGCTGCCCGGCGGAGATGATTTCGATTTCGTCCATCAAGTCGAGGCTGAGATTAAGGAGAGGAGCCATGGTGAACATGTCGGTCAGATTGGCTCCATCCACGATGTAAGCGTTGTCCCGCACCGTGCCGCCATAGATGGAAACTTCTTGACGTACCGGAAATTCGGATGAGATGACGCCGGGGGCCATGTTCAAGACATCGACGAAATTCCGGGCCAGGGGAATATGGCGCACGAGAGACTGGTCTAAGATGGCCGCTCTCTTTGATGAAGTCATATCCAGAGACGGCACGGGGCCTTGGGCGGCGACTTCCGCTTCCTGCTCCGATGGCTCCAGTTCGAGAGGAAAGAAAAAAGACATGCCGGCGTGAAGGATGATCCGATCGCGGACGAGGGTTTGATACCCGGGCGTTTCCGCAGAAATGGTGTATGTGCCGGGTGCCAGGGCGGGGAAGTCGAAACTTCCGGTTTTTCCTGCCACAAAGATCCTCATCCCGAGCATGGCCGGGGAAGATAGATAGACAACGGCACCGGCAATGGAGTTGCCCTTTTGATCGACGACCTTCCCCTGGATGGTTCCTCCAGGGTCTTGAGCCCGAAGGGTTGACATTCCGCCGGCGAAGAAGAGCAGCAAGAGGAAAATGGCTGTCGACGCTTGTCTCAATTCGGACCTCCTGATCCGGTGCCCCGTTTCTTAATAGCGGGAGGGCCCGTCGTCATAGCAGGAGGGCCCGTCGTCGCGGTGATGGAAAAAATCATGTCGCTCGAATCCACAGGATCCCCATCTTCTGCCTCGCTGATCCGAACCAGGCAGACATTGGAGAGCGTATCAGGCACGATCCAAGTGTAGGTCCCGTCATTTTCGGTCGAGGCGACAACCTCGATCCAGGTCGTACCGTAATCCGTCGTATACTCGATTTTCACGTCTCCAACCCCGCCTGCGGAGAGCCAGGTGATATCATGCGAAGACCCCACGACCCAGCTCTCCCCGCCGTTGGGCGAAGTCACGATAATAACCGGAACATCCGTGATTGTAAAAACCGCATCGCTCGTGTCTGTCAGCTCCTCGTTTTCCGTATCGGTGATCCGGACGAGGCAAGTTTCGGAAACCTCATTGGGCACGGTCCAGGCGTAGATGCCGTCATTTTCGGTCGAAGCCGTAATCTCAATCCAGGTCGTCCCGGTATCCGTCGAATACTCGATTCTCACATTTCCCACTTTGCCCGCCGTCAGCCAGGTGATTTTCTGATCAAGTCCGACATGAGAGGTTTCCCCGCCGTTTGGCGCTGTCACGGTGATCGAGTTTTCATAGATTTTGGCGATGAAGCCATCCCTGCTGCCGTTATAGGAAAAATCCGGTCCTTCCGTTACCGGAAAGGTAGATTGCAGCGAATAGGTATTCCCCGTCAGGTACGTGTTCCCCGAATCAACGACATCCAGCGCAATCCCCATTCCCATATCGGAGTCTGACCCGCCGACGTACCCGCAATACACGAGCGCTGTTCCGGACAAGCTTACCTTAGCCACAAAAGCGTCAAAGCTCCCGTTATAGGTTAGGTCCGGTCCTTCTTTGACCGGGAAAGTATCTTCCGTTGAGGAGGTATATCCCGTGACGTAGGCGAAGCCCCGGCCGTCCACCGCGATGCCGGTGCCGACATCGTATCCTGATCCGCCGATAAATCCACAATAAGTGAGCCACTTGCCTCCACTATCGACCTTGGCCACAAAGGCATCATAAAAGCCGCCGTTAGAGGCTAGGTCAGGGCCTTCCGTGACCGGAAAAGTGTCCTCAAACGATGAGGTATACCCCGTGATGTAGGCGTTTCCCAGAGGATCGACGGCAATGCCGTATCCAAAATCGCTCCCTGATCCGCCGATATAACCGCAATAATCAAGCACCGTGCCATCGGCGTCAACCTTGGCCACGAAGGCGTCATAGGAACCGCCGTTATAGCTCAGGTCTGAACTCTCCAACACCGGAAAAGTAGCCTCCGTCGAAGAGGTATATCCTGTGAGGTAGGCGTTGCCCAAGGCATCGACGGCAATGCCGTATCCAAAGTCGCTCCCTGAACCGCCGATATATCCGCAATAGTCCAGAGCCGTGCCGTCGGCGTTGACCTTGGCCGCGAAAGCGTCATTCGCGCCGCCGTTGTAGGACAGGTCCAGAGCGCCCGATACCGGAAACGAGGCTTCGTTCGAAGACGTATATCCCGTGATATAGGCATTGCCCGAGCCGTCCACCGCAATGCCCCTTCCGTAATCATTCCCTGTGCCGCCGATATACCCGCAATAATCCAGCGCCGTACCTTTGGTGTTGACCTTGGCCACAAAAACATCGAATAAGCCTCTGTGGATTAGCTTCGGACCCACCGACACAGGAAAAGTGTATTCTTTCGAAGAGGTGTACCCCGTGACGTAGGCGTTTCCCGATGGGTCCACGGCAATCCCGTATCCGTAATCATTTCCCGATCCGCCGATATATCCGCAATACACGAATGCCGTCCCCGAAGGGTTCAATTTGGCCACAAAAGCATCCATGCTTCCCCCGTTGAAAGTCAGGTCCGGGCCTGCCCTGGCCGGAAAGGCGATTCCTCCCGAATAGGTATAGCCTGTTATATAGGTATTGCCCAACCGGTCCGCTGCAATGCCATAGCCGTAATCGTAGCTTGGCCCGCCGATGTAGCCGCAATAGACCAGAATCACCGGGTCCAGGATGAGGGATTTAGTCTGGTCGTACTCGCCGATCGAAAAACCGTAGGTGACTGAATTCTTTTCATCTTCCCCGGGGCCTGCAACAGCCGTTTTCCCATCGCCGCTGTCAAGGATCTTATAAGCCATCGGCACGTCCACCCGCTTTCCCGCCTGCTCTTGGTAGGCGACGGGAATGCCGTCCTCGAACCCGCCCGACGGCGTTGAGACGATCAGGCTTCCCCGATCATCGATACGGACCGAACTCGCGCCACGGTAGGCTAAACGAATCCGCGTCGGGTCCGCCCCCGGACGAACGACGAATTCATACTTCAGTTTGTCCATCGTCCCGGAGAAGACGAGGTCGATTCCCGGCCAAATATTAGGGTAAGTGATTCGAGAATATGTAGGAAGCCCAGCCTTCCAACTTTCGGGCTCCCCCTGGAAATAGGAAATAATTGCTCCTGTTTCGTCCAAGCCAACCGGGTTCACCTCGGGATTGGCGCCCTGGAAATCCAGCTTCACTACCCAGGGTGAGGCCGCTGCTTTGGTCAGGACAAAAGTCACGCCCTCAGCGCTAAAGTAGATCGTCTTATCCTTTCCCCGGACATAGTAGGCGATCCGCTCGTCTAATTGCCCTCGGTTGGGGATGAAATTTACCGGCATCTTGCCGAAATCAGGCTGCGAATGGAGAATTCTGCTGGCTGGGGCGACTTCTGAGAACGATCGTTGTCCCATAACGACGGGCATCCCTGTCCCTGCGGTCATAATACAAATCCAGGCTATCAAGGCGGCGCCGGTCAAGAGTCTTCTCTCCATGAGTTTCTCCTTGCAAGTAAAACAGTAGCTTATCCGAAATAGTTGCGCTAGGCAATACGGAGAAGAAAAAACCGGGGAATCCCACCATCTCTAGGGCTGAAGACAAGGACAAATCGTTGACAAATGTTCGGGGGAATGCTATTTTTTGTCGAAGCCATAAATATCTGCTATCCCCGCTCAGAAGGAGGGCTCGGTTGCGGCGGAAAAAGCAAGCTCCTAGAAAGAGTAAATATTTATTCTTAATGTTTCTGATTTTCTTTTCCATAAATTGTCGGAGAAAAGCTGAGCCTTTTTTATCGTTATTAGAAAACAAACAACCGCTTTTTGTATGCGGAGCGGACAACTCCGGCCATTATTATAAATTCATCCAAAACTATACCGTCGATCAAAATGGCAGAATATTTCTTTGGGACAGTTATTATGGTGACCATATCGATGTGTATGATGATAAAGGGCAATTCTTGTTTCAATTCGGCAGGAAGGGAGAGGGGCCCGGCGAATTTCGCGCTGTGGGCAATGTGTCCGTCGATTCCCAAGGAGATATTTGGGTCAGCAGCGGAAACAGAAAATCCCTGAAAATTTTCTCAGAGCGGGGAGAATACAAAGAAGAAGTTATGCTCCCCAAAGAAATCGCTTTAGCCTCTATTATAAAAATGGTCTTCAATGCGGATGACGACTTGTTTTTATTGTGTTCCTTCATTGGAAATAAAATTTCTTTATACAGATTTGATATCAAGGAAAACCAGTGTCAGTTGATTCACAGTGAGTCAAAGCGTATTAATGCAGGGCTTGCCAGTTTTAAGCCTGATTTCACCCTCGATGGGGAAGGGAATCTTTATTTAACCGATGCCATGGATTATCGAATTTATAAATATTCCAAGGATGGAAAGTTATTATTTATACAGGAAGCCAAGGATTTCAAAAAGGAGCGCATTGTTGAAGAGGACTTCAACGTGTTCGCCGACGCGGATTTCAAGATCATCCGGATTCCCCAGTATAAAGAAATGATGGAGCGGTTGCCTGGCCCCTCACTTTATTTGCCTGCGATTTTTGGCGTCAACGTCGACGGAGACACCATTTATGTCTGGACGTCGAAGCAAGACGAGATGAAAAGGTTCATAATCGACGTATATGATATGAAATTCAACAGGAGATGTCGGAGTTGTTATTTCAATTGGATCAAACAAAATCTGTCCCAGATCGTGAAAGGTAAGCTGTATATCCCCAGCATTGAAAATGAAAATATTCAATTCATAAAGCTTGTCGGACGTTTCACCATGTTAAACTTTAATGACCAACTCAACGTGTATGCTATTTCATCGAAGCTAAGCAATAGACGTTGATATCAAAGAAGGAAAGGTGCGTGTGAAGGGACTCTCGGGAGCTGAGCCTTATCTCATCACCGGCTTCGCAGACTTGACAAAGGATTCCCATCGGGATTGAATGGAGACGATGGATTTTCGAAGTCTTTGATCAAGGGAGGTATCAGATGAAAAGAGGACTTCTCGTCATGGCCGGTCTGACAGCTAGTGGGGCGCTACTTCTTTTCGGCCTAAACGGCGTTCAGGATCTGAGCAAGTACGAATCGTTGAAGGAGCCGCAGGTCCGCCAGATGCCGGCCCAGAAAATGCTCGTCGTCGAAGCGAAAGGCGACCCCAATGTCGTCGCACAAACTGCCTTCGGACTGCTCTATAAAACCTTTTTCAGCCTTCCCGGCGCAAGGATGGCCGCGCCGCGCGCCCGCTGGCTCAACTTTGTCAATACTCCCAAGAACGAGTGGCGCGGACTCTACGGGCTTCCTTTACCGGATTCTATCACATCGCTGCCGCAGGGCGTCACGGGTGTGCGCATCGAAACCTGGGATTACGGAGAAGTCGTAGAGATCTTGCATATCGGGTCCTATAGCGAGGAGACTCCGACCATCCAAAAGCTTTTAAAATTCATCGAGGATAAAGGCTACCGTATTTCCGGAGCGCATGAGGAGGAATATCTCAAGGGGCCGGGCATGGCGGCCAGTCCTGCCGAGTATTGGACGATCATTCGCTACCAGGTCAAAAAGAGGTAGCGATATAAAAAAAAGCCGAATGGCGCTGTGAGAAAAGCAGCTCGTTTCAGACGAGACGTTAGCGTGATCAATCAAATAAAAACGAGACGCGAGTTTTTAAAGATCGTCGGATTCGGAGCGACGGCCGTGGCTGTTTCAGGATTGGATTGTCGTCGATCGTCGACGCGCCTGCCCAATATCGTCATCATTCTCACGGACGACCTAGGTTACGCCGATGTCGGCTGTTTTGGGGCCCGAGGATTCGCCACTCCGAACCTCGACCGGATGGCGGCCGAAGGCATGAAGTTCACCAGCTTTTATGTATCCCAAGCCGTGTGCAGCGCATCGCGAGCCTCTCTTTTGACGGGATGTTATTCGGAACGAGTCAGCGTTCAGGGCGCCCTGGGCCCACAGTCCCGGATCGGTTTGAACCCCGAAGAGGAAACCATCGCCGAACTGCTCAAGAAGCGCGGCTATGCAACGGCCATATTCGGTAAATGGCATCTCGGACACCACAAAGAATTTCTGCCCCTCCAGCAAGGCTTCGATGAGTACTTTGGGCTGCCTTATTCCAATGATATGTGGCCGATGAATTATGACGGCACTCCGGCCGCGAAGGGGGCGAAAAGCGCTTATCCGCCCTTGCCCTTGATCGAAGGAAACGAGAATGCGGGCGAAGTCCGGACCCTCGAAGATCAAGACAAGCTCACGACTTTGTATACGGAGCGGGCCGTCCGCTTTATCGAGAAAAATAAGGAACGGCCGTTTTTTCTGTATGTCCCTCACTCCATGCCTCATGTCCCGCTGGGGGTCTCCGAGAAATTCCGGGGGAAAAGCGCCCAGGGGATGTACGGGGACGTCATCACGGAAATTGACTGGTCGGTCGGAGAAATTCTCAAGGCACTCTTCAAGCATGGCTTGGAAGGCCATACGCTTGTGATCTTTACCAGCGATAACGGGCCTTGGCTCAATTTCGGCAACCATGCCGGTTCGGCGCTGCCACTCCGAGAGGGAAAAGGGACGATGTGGGAGGGCGGAGCGCGAGTGCCCTGCATCATGCGCTGGCCTGGACGGATTCCCGCCGGCGGGGAGTGCCAAGAGATGGCGGCCACGATCGATTTGCTGCCGACCATCGCCGCCGTGACCGGCGCGCCCCTGCCGGAGAATCCCATCGATGGAGTCAATCTCCTTCCCCTCTTGGAAGGGAAGGGAAACGCCGACCCGCGCGATCATTACCTTTATTATTACGGCGGAGAGCTGCAGGCGGTGCGGCAGGGGAAGTGGAAGCTTCATTTCCCGCATAAATATCGTTCGTACCTTGGAGTCGAGCCGGGCCAGAATGGAAATCCCGGGCCTTATGCAAGCGGCCAGACGGGGCTCGAGCTCTATGATTTAGAGCACGATATCGGTGAGACCAAGAACGTGGCCACTCGACATCCCGAGGTCGTTGAACAATTGAAAGCGCTGGCCGAGAGGGCGCGGCTCGAGCTTGGCGATTCGCTCACTCAGACAAAAGGCCGCGGCGTTCGTCCTCCCGGTCGAAAGGCCGGACAGTAAGTTCGTGAAAGACGGTGAGAAGAAGAGATTTTCTCGGCGCTTTTAGCGGCGGCCTGCTTTGGCTGGAAAGCCTGCCTTTTTCCGAAAAACGGCTGCCCTTTTTTGAAAAAAGGGCCGACGATCAATCCGGACAACCCGCGGATGTCATTGTCAAAATCCTGGGGACGGCCCAGGATGGGGGGATCCCTCAGCTCGGCTGCCATTGTCCCAATTGTTCTCGAGCTCGAAAGGATCCGGCGCAAGCCCGGTTGATATCTTCGCTGGCCATCCTGGATTTCAAAGAAAAGCAATTATTTATCGTGGATGCCACCCCTGATATTCGGACGCAATTCGACAAGGCTTGCGATCGGCTTTATGAACAAATCTCTATAAAAGCAAAAACCCCTCAAGGCGTCCTTCTGACCCACGCCCATATCGGACATTACACCGGCTTGATGTTTTTCGGTTTCGAATCGATCGCAGCCCAAAGATTGCCGGTCTATTGTTCATCGCGGATGAAGGAGTTTTTGGCCAACAACGGCCCCTGGAGCCAGTTCATCAAGCAGGACAACATATCGCCGGTGGTCCTTTCGCCGAATGACAAACGGCCGCTGACCCCTCAGGTCTCAGTGATTCCATTCCAGGTCCCTCATCGGGATGAATTCAGTGACACCCTGGGCTTAGTAATCTCCGGAAGCCGGAAAAAGATTCTTTATATCCCTGATATCCAAAACTGGGCGGCATGGGAGCGATCGGTCATCGAGGCGGTCGATGAGGTCGATGCGGCACTCCTCGACGGGACTTTCTACAGCCCGGATGAGCTCCCCGGACGGGACTTGTCCGGCATCGGCCATCCTTTCATAAAAGACAGCATGGACCTGCTGAAAAAAGCGGCCCAAAAAGGAAAAACAACTATCTATTTCACTCATTTCAACCACTCGAATCCTGCTCTTGACCCCGACGGCGAAGCACGAAAATCCATCCTGGAGAGAGGATTTCATATGGCCGACGAGGGGCTCGAAATTCCAATTTGAGCGAAATAGACGCTCCGCCTTGAGGTCATAATTATTTAAAACGGCTTAGAAGATGAGTGTTGTAGTTCCGGCAGGCCCGCTTCGTCCAGGAATTTTTGCTCGAGCGCGATGATTTTCGTTAGGCTGATGGGATTGTTCTGGCCTTTATTAAAACTGGTTCATCCGACAATCTTGTGGGTAACAGGGTAAAGATCTAAAGCGCCGCAATGGAAATAGATCGCGACCTTGAAGTTCTGGCGGTTCCGGTAGCCGTAGGCCATCTTCTTGATCGTCTGAATCTTGGAATTGAGTCCTTCGCTCACCGCATTCGTAATCCGATGCCTGAAGTACGTCAGAATCTGAGCCAAGTATTTCCGAAACATCCGGGCCTTTTCAATCACCGGCTCCAGTCTCGAATGAGTCGCCCAGAAAAACCAGGCTTTAAAATGCCGTGCTGCCCAGGCCAAGCGCGTGTCGCCCCAAAGCTCGCGAAAACTCTCTTTGATCACCCACGCCCGTGCCGTCTTCAGGTTCCGTCGGCTCAGGCTCCTCAACCGGCTCTTATGCTTGTCGGGAACGTTTTCCTTCGAGTACAGCCACAGATACTTGGAGCCCGTCAACGTCTCGTCATCCTCCCGTTTAAGTTCCCGATGTTCTTCCTTGCGGACCTCGTCCACCGCCTTGACCATGTGCGT